>WNFI01203126.1_pt1 | contig 13349 bp, 10 predicted proteins | sample 5400471 | NCBI WGS metagenome assembly WNFI01 (sample SAMN13153348, study PRJNA577476) | soil metagenome | isolation source: 100 cm saprolite on Douglas fir-dominated hillslope | place: USA:California | collected 2013-09-17
ATGCTCTGAGGCCAGCGATGTCGAAGCACCACACCCGCGCACGCAGCGGCAACCGTCGCCAGGCGATCCGTGATGCGCTGCAGGACATGCCAGAAGTGCGCGACAGCGACGTCGTCGACGTGCCGCCGACGATGCACGTCGTCGAGCCGGCTCCTGCCGCAGAGGTCGAGGTCGAGCCTTCGGTTCTTGTCGATGCGCCTGCCCCGACGCACGGCCCCGTCCGCCCGCGCCGCGGCTGGTTCAGCTTCGCGCGCCGCCAGGGTGGCGGCAAAGCCGAGGAGGCGCTGCACGAGCAGGCCGCCGAGATCGAGCGCCACGTCGAGCAGCTGGACACCGCGCTCAACGCCGTCGGCGAACAGCACGACGACCGCGACAGCGCCGGTCGCGACGAGACGTCCGTCCGCCTCGCCCAGCTCGAGGCCGACCTGGTCGCCGAGCAGTCCGCCCACGCCCAGTCACAGACCGCCGCCGAGCACCTCCAGGCCCGTCTCGCCGAGCTGCACATCGAGCTGGAGCGCCTGCGCGGCCACGCCGCCGAGCTCCACGAGGAGCAGCAGGCCCACGCGCGCTCCCAGGCCGTCGCCGAGGAGCTGGAGCACCAGCTCGTCGCCACCCGCGCCGCCCACGACTCGCTCAGCACCGAGCACCACTCGCTGACCACCGCCTACGCCCAGCTCGAAGAGCTCCACCACACCGAGCGCGAGGCCCTGTCGCAGTGGGAAGCGCACGCCAAGGAGCTCACCGACACCCTCGCCGCCGAGCGCGAGGACTTTCTCCGCACCCTCGACGACGAACGCCACACCGCCGAGCAGGCCCGCGCCGAGCAGGCCTTCCAGCACCGCGAGCGCATGGACGCCGTCCAGGCCGAATCCGCCGCCGCAGTCGCCGCCGTCGAGGGCGTCTTGGCCGAAACCCAGTCCACTCTGGAGACGGCCACTGCCGACCTCGCCGCCACCCGCACCGAGGTCGACCGCATGACCGACGACCTCACGGCCGCCCGCGGCGAGGCCGAAGCCTCCAACCTCCGCGCCGTCGAGGAGGGCGAGCTCCGCCAGCGCGCCGAGCAGCGCCTCGAAGAAGTCCGCGACGAGCTCGCCTACGTCCGCAACGAGGTCTTCGGCTCCGCCGGTGGTGGGGCCAAGAAGCGTGGCCTGCTCCGCCGCGGCGGCCCCGCCCCCCTGAAGAACCTTCAACCGGCCAGCCGCCCCGTCCCGCAAAAGCAGGGAGCCGCCGCCCCCTCTGCGCTCAGCGAGGAGCTCGACGAAATCCTCGAACGCCGCCTCTTCGGCGACAGCTAGCCGGCACCTGGCTGGGCGCCATTGCGGATCGCCTCGGTGGGCCGGGCCCGCCGTGTCTTGTCATCGGCGACGATGCTCCGCACGTTGTCCTATCGGAGCCGTTCCACCACTGATCGAACGTGACAGACCGATTGGACTGCGGATCCTGCCTGGCCCCGCGGGCGGCAGCGCTTACGCGCTGCGCAGGCCCGCGAGCGCGCGTCCGTTGCGCTCGGCGAAGAAGCCGACGAGGTCGTCGATGGCCAACGGGCGGGACACCAGGAAGCCCTGGGCCGCATCGCAACCGAAGCTGGTCAGCATGTCCAGGCACTCCTGGGTCTCGACGCCCTCGGCGACCACCTTGAGCCCGAGGTTGTGGCCGAGCTCGATGGTGGAGCGGACGATGGCGGCGTTGTCGGCGTTGTCGATCATGTCGCCGACGAAGGACTTGTCGATTTTGATCTCGTCGACGGGGAGGCGCTGCAGGTAGGCGAGGGAGGAGTAGCCGACGCCGAAGTCGTCGATGGCGACGCTCAGGCCCAGCTCGTGCAGTTGGGTGAGCACCTCCTGCCAGTCGCTGGCCATGACGACACTCTCGGTCATCTCCAGCCGCAACCGTGACGCGCCGACGCCCCACTGGCGCAGCAGGGCAGCGATCATGCTGGGGAGCTGCTGGTCGGCGAGGTTGCGCGCCGAGACATTGATGGCGACGTTGAGGTCGAAGCCCAGCTCGGAGAAGACGCGGAGCTGGCGCACCGCCTCGCCGGCGACCCATGCGGTCAGCGGGTGGATGAGGTCGGACTGCTCGGCGACGGGGATGAACTCGGAGGGCGGCACCAGGCCCTGTTCGGGGTGCTGCCAGCGCACCAGTGCCTCCACCGCGGTGACGGTGTTGGTGGGCAGGTGCAGGCGTGGCTGGTAGTGCAGCACCAGCTCGCTGGCGGGGATGGCGCGGCGCAGCTCGCTGGTGAGCTGCAGTCGGCGCTTGCTGTGCTCGTCCTGCGCCGGCGTGTAGGCGACGCGTCCCGAGCGCATGCGCTTGGCGGTATACATCGCCACGTCGGCGCGGCGCATCAACGTGTCGGCGTCCTCGCCGTGCGTCGGATACACCGCGACGCCGATGCTCATGCGCGCGTGGATCGACTGCTCGTCGATGAGGAACGGCGCCTGCAGTGCGCTGAGCACCTTCTCGGCGACGTGCATGGCGACGTTCTCGTCGCAGGCGCCGGCGGGGAGGATGGCGAACTCGTCGCCGCCGAGGCGGGCGACGGTGTCCTCGGCGCGCAGAGTTGCGCGCAGGCGCGCAGCCACCTGGCGCAGCAGGATGTCGCCACAGTGGTGGCCGAGGGTGTCGTTGACTTCCTTGAAGCCGTCCATGTCCATCAGCAGCAGCGACACGGGATGACCGCTGCGCGCTCCGCCGCTGATCGCCTGGGCGAGGCGGTCAGTGAGCAGGACGCGGTTGGGCAGGCCGGTGAGGCTGTCGTGCAGCGCCTGGTGCTGCAGCGCGAGCGTGCGCGCCTTCAGCTCCGAGGTGTCACGCAGTGTGCCGATGAAGAGTCGCGCGTCGCCGAGACGCATCTCCGAGGCGCGGAAGTCCATGGGGAAGGTGGTGCCGTCGCAGCGCAGTCCCTCGGTCTCCCATTCCAGGGCGCCGCGCTCCAGGCGCGGGCCGACGCCACCGCGCTGCGCGGGGACGAGCAGCGTGTCGACAGTCATGCGGGTGAGCTGCTCGGCCGGAAAGCCGAACACCTTGCCCGCTGCATGGTTGGCGGACTCGATGGCGCCGCTCTCGTCGAAGGTGATGATGCCGTCGCCGACGCTGTCGAGCAGCGACTGCAGGCGCGCCGCGGTCTCGCGGTGCGCGCTTTCCTCGCGACGGCGCTCGATGAACAGGCCGGTGTGGGCGCCGATGCTGGCCAGCGCGTCGGCGATGCCTTCGAGGGCGATCGGGCTGCGCGCGTAGAACTCGGCAATGCCGATGATCCCGCTGTCGGTGACGATGGGGAAGGCGACGCCGTCGCTCAACCGCGCGCGAGCGAACGCCTTGCGGCGCGCCTTGCTCACCTCGCGCGTCAGCGACATGGTCACCGCTGCGTTGCGCTCCCACGCAATACCGGGGAGCGGCTCGCCCTTGGCGAGGTGCAGGGTGCCCATCGACTCGAAGGTGGCGTGGTTGAGCTTGGGGCCGTACCAGCCGGCCATGAGGTGCAGCGCCGAGTCCTCCAGGCCGACGCGCCAGAGCTGTCCGCCCTCCCATCCCAGACCGGTGCTCATCACTTCCAGGAAGCGCTCCATGCCGGAGACCAGCGACGGCGACTCGGCGAAGACGCGCACCACCGAGGCCTGCACCTCCTTGCGCAGCTCGACGCGGCGGCGCGCGGTGATGTCGGTGAAGAACACGGCGTGATGCACGCCCACGGCGCCGGGCAAGGGCGCCGACACCGCCATCTCGACGGGCAGGACCTTGCGATCGCGGCGGCGCGCGGTCGACTCGGTGGCGCCACTCGACGTCTCTACAGGACGCCACAACGCGGCCGACCTGTCGGTGGTGAGCACCACGTCGTCGAGACGGCGACCGATCACTTCGTTGGCGGAGAACTGGAACAGCTCCTCGGCGCGGCGGCTCCATTCCATGACAACACCCTCGGCGTCGACGGTGACAACTGCCGCCGGCGAGGTGTCGATGATGCCGCTGAGCGCCTGCTGCGAGTCGGCAAGCGCGGCAGTTCTGGCCTGGAGCGCCCGGAACTGGGCGACCGACCGGGCCAGCACGCCGATGATCGTCGAGGTGAGGCCGATGATGCCGATGCGGATGCCGCTCGAACTGGTCAGCGCCGATGCGGCGCCGACGCGGAGGGCGACGGGCAGGGCCGCAACGACGTAGCAGCTGTAGGCGAGCGCCGCGCCGTTGACCGTCCAGCGCGCCGCGCCGGAAATGATGAGAGCGACGAAGCCCAGCCAGGACAGCACGTCCGGCGACGGGTAGGCAGCGGCCAGGCCGATGGCGGCCGACGCCTCGAAGGAGAACAGCCACGAGGGCGATGCGATCCGGGCCGGCAGATGCAGGCGTGCCGCCCACTGTGGCCGCAGCGCCAGAGCAGATGCGACGGCCAGGGTGAGCGCGGCGATCAGCGCAGCGGGTGTCGACACCGCGCGGTGCAGCGGGACGATCAGCAGGATCACCGCGGTCGCCACCAGCCGCGCCTGCGCCATGGTGCGCTCGCTCACCAGCGCGGTGGCGTGCGCGTCGGCCGATGACTTGGGCGTGCGGGGCTTCCGCTCAGGGTCGCGATGCGAGAGCAGCCGGCGCGGGCGCAGACCGGGATGCACGTCGATCGCCAGGCGACCGATCGCGAGAGACACCCCAGCGTGCATGCGCATGCAACTCTCCCGTTACGGCGGCGTCAGCCGCCTGACTTGGTGTGCTCGCCGCCGCCGCCGCTCTGCTGCGTGGGTGGCGGCGTCCAGTTCGACCAGCTCGGGTCCGGCGTCGGCCCCCATCGGGTCCGGCGTCGGCCCCCAGCTGGCCGGCCAGTAGATGCAGCGGTTGCCGCCGGCCCACCACCAGTACCCGGTCGGGCACTTGGAGGCCGGCGCCGGCACCGGCGTCGGTGCCGGAGCGACGACTGCGGGCGGAGGCGGCGGCGGCGCGGCGTGCACCACGGGTGCTGACGTCGGCGCGGCGACGGTGGGAGGCGGAGGAGGCGGCGGCTCGGCCTGCACCACCGGCGCCGTGGTCGGCGGGTCCGTCGCAGCCAGCGTCACCACCGGCGACGGCGGCGGCGGCGCGGTAACGGTCATGGTGATGGCCGCCGGATGCACCGGCGCGGCCGGCGGCAGCGTCTGCACCCCACCCATGGCGGCAGCCAGGCTGACGCTGGTGGTCACCCCGGCGACGGCCAGGCCCGGTGCGAGCGAGAGGCTACCAAGCATGGTGGCCACCGAGACGCTGAGGCATGGGTGTGAGTGTGGGGCCGACCCTGCCACGGTGCCATGGCCCCGGTGTCACGCCTCGAAGGCGATGAGAATTCGTTGTGGGGCTTGGGAAATCGGCCGCTCGTGCGGGCCAATCCGGGTTCTGGGCCCGAGCGGGAGGCCGCCTTCTTTACAGCCGTTGACTGGGCGTGACCGCTCTGCGGCCGGAATCAGCCGGTGACCGCTCCGCGCGACGCCGAGCTGACGCTGCCGGCGTACTTGGCGAAGACTCCGCGCTCGTATTTCGGCGCCGGCGGTGTCCAGGCATCGAGCCGGCGCCGCAGCTCGGCGTCGTCGACCTCCAGGGTGAGCAGGCGGTTGTCGACATCGATGACCACAACCTCGCCCTCACGCACTGCGGCGATGGGGCCGCCGGTGGCCGCCTCGGGCGCGATGTGGCCGACCATGAGGCCGCGGGTGGCGCCGGAGAAGCGTCCGTCGGTGATCAGCGCGACCGTGTCGCCGAGGCCCTGGCCCACCACCGCGGCGGTGATGCCGAGCATCTCGCGCATGCCCGGCCCGCCCCGCGGACCCTCGTGGCGGATGAGGATGACGTCGCCGGCGACGATCTGCCGCGCGATCACCGCGGCCATGGCGTCCTCCTCCGACTCGAAGACGCGCGCGGGGCCGCGATGGTAGGGACGCTCGTGTCCCGCCACCTTGACCACGCTGCCCTCGGGGGCGAGTTGCACTCCTCCTGCAGGGTGCGCCCGCTGGGGGTGAGCTGCGAGCCGTCGATGTGTCCCGACTCGATGAGGCGCCGCGCCACCAGCTGCACGCCGCCCGCCTGCTGCAGGTCGAGGGCGGCGAAGCGACCGCCGGGGCGGAGGTCGGCGATGATCGGTGTACGCCGCGAGATCTGGTCGAAGTCGTCAATATCCAGGCCGACGCCGACCTCATGGGCGATGGCCAGCAGGTGGAGCACCGCGTTGGTCGAGCCGCCGGTGGCGGCGACGCCGGCGATGGCGTTGTCGAACGCCCTGCGCGTCAGGATGCTGCGCGCCGACAGGCCGCGCTCCAGCATGTCGACGGCCATGCGCCCCGCGTGCTCGGCGACGCCGGCCTTGCCGGGATCGACGGCGCCGACGCTGGCCGATCCGATCGGCGACAGGCCGATGAACTCCATGACCAGGGCCATGGTGTTGGCGGTGTACTGCCCGCCACATGCACCCGCCCCGGGGCAGGCGACGTCCTCCAGCTCGCGCAGGTCCTGCTCGCTGATCCGCCCCGCCTCCAGGGCGCCGATGGCCTCGAAGACGTCCTGCACGGTGACGTCGCGTCCGCGGAAGTGTCCGGGCGCGATCGAGCCGCCGTAGAGCATGACGCCGGGGATGTCGAGGCGGAGCAGGCCCATCGCCGCGCCGGGAATGGTCTTGTCGCAGGCGACCAGGCAGACCATGGCGTCGAACATGTGGCCGCGGCCGAGCAGCTCGACGGAGTCGGCGATCACCTCGCGCGACACCAGCGACGCCTTCATTCCCTCGGTGCCCATGGTGACGCCGTCGCTGATGGCGATGGTGTTGAACTCCATCGGCGTCGCCCCGGCGGCGCGCACCCCGCGCTTGACGTGCTCGGCGAGCGCGCGCAGGCCGAGGTTGCAGGGCATCGTCTCCACCCAGGTGTTGGCGATGCCGACGATGGGGCGGCGCAGCTCCTCGTCGCTGTAGCCGGTTCCCTTCAGCATCGCTCGCGCGGCCGCGCGGGAGGGGCCGTCGAGGAGGTGGCGGCTACGGTGGCGCGGGTCCATGTCTGGTGGCTGTCGCTCCGGTGCTGTGATGGTGCGACGCACCACCATAGCGGGCGGCGCGCGCGGTTCGCCTCGGCTCGGGCTCGCGGTGCCAGGTGCCGAGGACGTGGTGGTGGGGCAGCGCGGGCGCGGGCCTCACCTGCGCGGGCGGCGCCAGCGGCACGGGCAGCGGCTCCGGGTCCGGCTCCTGGGCGGGGCGCCGTCGCCGCTGGGCAAGCATCACGAGGCCGAACGCGAGCGCGCAGATGGTCACCGACATGATGACGCACAGGATCTCGATGAGCGTCCGCCGCGACGACTTCAGCTGGTCGTAGGTGGCCAGGTCGATGGTGGTCACCACCGCAAGATTGTGCTTCTGGCCAGTCCTGTCGGGAACTGCGAGGGCGCCGACGAGCACGCTGCTGCCGGCATCGAAGCGCTGCTCCGCGTAGCCGATGTCGGCGGTCGACTGCGCCACAGCGAGGATCGGCGGAGCCGTGTCGGCGGGGCCGAGCGGGGTCACCGTGCTGGCGCCGTCGAGCTGCACCAGCCAGGCGTCGTTCTGGTCCTTGGGCGTCTGCGCCGCCTGCAGCGCGGCGTTGACCACGGCGAGGCGGTTCTGCAGGCCGACATCGGCCTCGGCGTCGATGCGCTCCCCGTCCAGACGCATTATGGCGACGCGAGTGATGCGTTGGCTTCGCTCGCCGCGCTTCTCAGTAGCCCTCGCGGACCACGTTGAACAGAGGTTCGCCCTCGACGTAGCGGCGCACCTGGTCGCCGACGAAGCGCCAGGCGCGGTCGAGGAAGGCCGTGCTGCTGCCGCCGACGTGCGGCGTGATCAGCACCCCGGGCGTCGACCACAGTGGGTGCTCAGCCGGGAGCGGCTCGGGGTCGACGACGTCGAGGGCGACGCGGATCCGTTCCTCGCGCGCCGCGTCGACGATGGCGCTCGTGTCGGCGACGTCGCCGCGGCCGGCGTTGACCAGCAGCGCCTGTGGCTTCATCTTTGCGATGAACGCGGCGTCGACGGTGTGGCGAGTTCTGGCCGTGAGTGGCAGCAGCACGATGACCGCGTCGGCGCCGGGCAGCAGCGCGTCGAGGCTCTCCATGCCGTGTGCGTCCTCGCGCGCATGCAGGGCGATGCCCTCGACCTCGGCACCGAAGGCGCGCAGCCGTTGCGCGACAGCGCGCCCGATCGAGCCGTACCCGACGATGAGCGCGCGCATGCCGTTCACCTCGCGCGCCGCGTCCGGCGACGGCGACCATTCCGCATTGCTCTGCGCGATGACGTAGCGCGGCAGGTCGCGCTGCATGGCCAGAATCGAGGCGACCGCCCATTCAGCCACGGGAATGTCGTGCACGCCGGCGGCATCGCAGAGCACCACGCCTTCGGGGACGCTGTCGACGTAGTGGTCCACACCGGCGGACAGCGTCTGGATGACGCGCAGGTTGTCGAGGCGGGCGAGCACGTCGCGCAGCAGCGAGCGGCGCACATGCGGGATGACGATGTCGCCGCGCGTACCGGTGTCGGGCAGGGGTCCGTCGGTGGGGATCTCGCGCACGGTGACGCCGTCGGGGATGTGGCGGAGCTGCTCGGGCGTGGTGCCGGGGATCACCCAGAGCACCGCGCCGGTCACGGGAGGCACGGGGTCGATGGTAAGCCCCAAGCCCCTACCATGCCGTGCCATGCGCCGCCCTCCCAACCCGGCAGCGGTCGAGCTGCCCATGACCCTCGTCGCCCTCGCCGCAGCGGTGGCGGCGCTGGTGCAGGCGATCATCGCCATCGTGGTGCGCACGCGGGCGGTGCAGCCGCACTGGGCGCCGGCGGCGGCCGCCGGGGCGCTGGCGGCGGCGGCGGTCATCTCCCTGGGGCTGGGGCGGCTGCGCTTCGGGCCCACCGTCGGGGTGCGCTTGCGCATCCTGCGCTGGGCCACGCTGGTGGTCGCGGTGGCCGCCGGCGGCATTGCCATCGGGGCGGGGCTGACGGCAGGCTGAATCGGGCTCAGCGCGTGGCGAGCGCCGCGGTGTTCGGCAGATAGGCGGGGCGGGTCTGCTCGAACGCGGCGCCTGCTCGGGGAGACGGATGGGCAGCAGCCCGCCCTTCAGCGAGTTGCTGTAGAAGATGTCCGAAAACGACGGCGCGACGACGGCGCGGATCCCGTAGTCCTGCAGGGCCCATACGGCGTGCTCACGCGACGAGCCGGAGCCGAAGTTGCGCCCGGCGATGAGCACCGGCGCGCCACGCCAGGGCTCGCGGTTGAGCTCGAAGTCAGGGCGTTCGGCGATGCCGTCGGCCTCGAAGCGCCAGTCGTAGAAGAGGAACGGGCCGTAGCCGGTCCGCTCGATGCGCTTGAGGAACTGCTTGGGGATGATCTGGTCGGTGTCGACGTTGGGACGCGACATCGGTGCGGCGATCCCGGTGACCGTCGTGAACTTGTCCACGTTCAGCGCACTCCCGCGAGCTGCGGCGCGCCCAATTCGCGCACGTCGCAGAGGTGTCCGGTCACCGCGGCCGCGGCAGCCATGGTGGGGCTGACCAGGTGAGTGCGGCCGCCCCGGCCCTGCCGCCCTTCGAAGTTGCGGTTGCTGGTCGAGGCGCAGCGCTCGCCCGGCTGGAGCACGTCGGGGTTCATGGCCAGGCACATCGAGCAACCCGGCTCCCGCCAGTCGAAGCCGGCGTCGCGGAAGACCTGGTCGAGCCCTTCGGCCTCGGCCTGGCGCTTGACCAGCATCGATCCCGGCACCACCAGCGCGTCGACGCCCGCCGCGACGCGGCGTCCCTGCGCCACCGCGGCGGCCGCGCGCAGGTCCTCGATGCGCCCGTTGGTGCAGGAGCCGATGAACACCTTCTGCACCGGCAGCGCATCGAGTCGCACGCCGGGCTCGAGGCCCATGTACTCGAGGGCACGGCGCACCGCGGAGCGCTCGCTGGGGTCCTCGTACTGGTCGGGATGGGGCACCGTGCCGGTGACCGGCAGCACCTGGGCGGGGTTGGTGCCCCAGCTCACCTGCGGCGCGATGGCGGCCGCGTCGATGCGGACAACCTTGTCATATACAGCGCCGGCGTCGGACGCGAGCGTGCGCCAGTCGGCGACCGCCTCCTCCCACCGCGCTCCCTGCGGCGCGCCACGGCGGCCTTCGATGTAGGCGAACGTGGTGTCGTCAGGGCCGATCATGCCGGCGCGGCCGCCCGCCTCGATCGACATGTTGCACACCGTCATGCGCCCTTCCATCGACAGCGCGCGGATGGCTTCGCCGGTGTACTCGATGACGTGACCGACCGCTCCGTCGACACCGATCTGGCCGATGATGCCGAGGATCAGGTCCTTGGCGCCGACGCCGAAGCCGAGGGCGCCGTCGACGCGCACCTCCATCGTCTGCGGGCGGCGCTGCACCAGCGTCTGGGTGGCCAGCACGTGCTCCACCTCGCTGGTACCGATGCCGAATGCCAGCGCACCGAAGGCGCCGTGGGTGGCGGTGTGCGAGTCGCCGCAGACGATGGTCATGCCCGGCTGGGTGAGCCCCAGCTCGGGACCGATGATGTGCACGATGCCCTGCAGCGGGTCGCCGAGACCGAAGCAGGGGATGCCGAACTCCTCGCAGTTGGCCAGCAGCGTGTCCATCTGCTGGCGCGAGATGGGGTCGGCGACGGGGATCGACCGGTCGGTGGTGGGGACGTTGTGGTCCATCGTCGCCACCGTCAGGTCGGGGCGGCGCACCCCTCGGCCGCTGATGCGCAGGCCCTCGAAGGCCTGCGGCGAGGTGACCTCGTGGACGAGGTGCAGGTCGATGAAGACGATCGACGTGCCGTCGTCGTCGTGGACGAGGTGGCGGCGCCAGATCTTGTCGAAGAGTGTCTCGGCCATGCTGAGGTCATGATACGGAGGCGCGTGATATGCTCGCCCTTCACATCTGAATATGCGATGACGGGGAGTAGTACGGGCCGCCTGCGGGCGCCCAGCGAGCCGGGACGGTGGAAGCCGGCAGCCGCGCAGCAGCCCAGAACTCGCCCCTGAGCAGTCCGAGCCACGCCGTTGACCCGGCGTGGTGAGCGTCGAACCCTCGCCTGCGCCACATCAGCGCAGGGGGCCAGTAGGCCGGGCCGGAGTGGCGCCCGTTAGCAGCGCCGACGAGTGGGTCGTCCGACGGACGCTCCGCTCCGATCACGTGGTGCACACGCACCGCAGGTGAGGAGCGCAGCCGAGCCGGGCGATCAAGCCGGGTGGTACCGCGGGGGTGAATCCCTCGTCCCAGCAGTGGATTGCTGCTGCGGACGCGGGATTTTTTGTTTCCGGAGGTATCACCCAGAGATGACCCAAACAACGACGACACCGCCTCCCGAGGCGACCAGCCCGGACGGCCACGTGCGCCCGCCCATTGCCGACGGGCAGGTGGTCACCGGCGCCGAGATCCTGCTCGAGTCGCTGCGCCGCCAGGGCGTCGACACCATCTTCGGCTACCCCGGTGGCGCCAACCTCTGGCTCTACCGCTACCTGCCCGAATTCCCCGACGTGAGGCACGTGCTGGCGCGCCACGAGCAGGGCGCGACGCACATGGCCGACGGCTACGCGCGCGCCAATCGCGGCCGCGCCGGCGTCGTCTTCGCGACGAGCGGGCCCGGTGCGCTCAACTGCGTCACCGGCATCGCCACCGCGCAGTACGACTCGGTGCCGCTGGTGGTGATCACCGGGCAGGTGGCCACGGTTGCGGTCGGCTCCGACGCGTTCCAGGAGTCCGACGTCATCGGCGTCACCATGCCGATCGTCAAGCACAGCTACCTGCTGCAGAGCACCGAAGAGATCGCCCACGTCGTCCACGAGGCCTTCCACATCGCGACGACGGGCCGTCCCGGCGTGGTGCTGATCGACTTCCCCAAGGACCTGGAGGAATTGCTGCGGCTGTCGCAGAAGGCGTGCGTCCCGGTGGGCTGGACGCTGCTCGGCACCGGCACCTACCCCGTGGGCACTGATCTGAGCCTGCACATGGTCGGCTTCATGGGCGCGGGCTACACCAACAAGGCGGTGCTCGGCTGCGACCTGCTGGTCATGGTCGGCATGCGCGCCGACGACCGGGTCACCACCAAGCTCAGCTCCTTCGCGCCGCAGGTGGAGAACATCGTCCACATCGACATCGATCCTGCCGAGATCGGCAAGAACGTGCGGCCCACCGTGCCGATCGTGGGCGACGCCAAGCAGGTGCTCGCCGAGATCGAGAAGCTGGTCTCGCCCAAGCGGCTCGACGCCTGGATCACCCAGATCGACCGCTGGAAGGAGGAGCACCCGCTGCGCTACCGGCGCCACACCGGCGTGCTCCAGCCCCAGGACGTGCTGGTCGAGATGTTCAAGCGGGCCGACAGCAGCGACATCGTTGTCGCCGACGTCGGCCAGAACCAGATCTGGGCGGCGCTGTGGTGGGACTTCAAGGCCAGCGGCCTGTTCCTCAACAGCGGCGGCGCCGGCACCATGGGCTTCGCCTTCCCGGCGTCGCTGGGAGCGCGGCTGTCGCGGCCGGACAAGCGGGTGTGGTGCGTGGTCGGCGAGGGCGGCTTCGTGATGACCATGCAGGAGCTGTCCACCGCGGTCGAGCACGACATCGACGTCAAGATCGTCATCCTCAACAACCACAACCTGGGCATGGTCCGCCAGTTCCAGGACGACTACTACGAGGGCGTGCGCAGCGCCGTCGACCTGCGCGTCGGACCCAACTTCGTGAAGTTGGCCGACGCCTACGGCATGCCCGGGTGGAGCACCGACGACGTCAAGGAGGTGCCGGGCATCCTCGACGCCATGCAGCAACACCGCGGGCCGTGCATCGCCGAGTTCGTCATCGACCCCGAGGCCAACGTGCGGCCCATCGTGCCGCTCGGCGCCGGCCTGCCGGACTTCATCGAAGAGATCGCCGAGGAGGGCTTCTAGGCCATGAGCTCCCGCCACCGCCTCCTCAGCCTCCTGGTCGAGAACCACCCCGGCGTACTCAACAAGGTGTCGAGCATGATCCGCCGCCGGGGCATGAACATCACCTCGCTGTCGGTCGGCGAGACCGACGACGAGTCGGTGTCGCGCATGACCATCGCCGTCGACGTCGGCCGCGCCCAGGCCGACCAGGCGGTCAAGCAGCTCTACAAGCTGATCGAGGTCATCAAGGTCGCCGACATCACCGAGGATCCCATCGTCGACCGCGAGCTGGTGCTCGCCAAGGTGGCCGCGCAGCGCGGCGACCGCAGTGAATTGCTCCAGATCGTCGACATCTTCAAGACCAAGATCGCCGACGTCTCGCCCGACGCCATGGTCCTGGAGATGAGCGGACCCGAGGACCAGGGGGAGACCTTCCTGGAATTGATCCGTCCGTTCGGCATCAAGGAGGTGGCC
>WNFI01166114.1_pt1 | contig 13346 bp, 16 predicted proteins | sample 5400471 | NCBI WGS metagenome assembly WNFI01 (sample SAMN13153348, study PRJNA577476) | soil metagenome | isolation source: 100 cm saprolite on Douglas fir-dominated hillslope | place: USA:California | collected 2013-09-17
ACCTGCGACCCCTGCGTCCCGAACGCAGTGCTCTACCGGGCTGAGCCACACTCCGACAAGAACGCGGCTTATAGCCTTGGGTTTCGCGCACCGCAAGAACCCCGATTTGAGGACACGAACCCGATGAGCGTGGGCCTGACGACCCGGATGATCGCCGCCAATCTCGCAGCCGTGGCTGACGCGGCGCGCTGCCTCAAGGAGGGCGGATTGGTCGCGTTTCCGACCGAAACGGTCTACGGGCTCGGCGCCGACGCCGGCAATGCCGGGGCGATTGCCCGGCTGTATCAGGCCAAGGGCCGGCCGTCGTTCAATCCGCTGATCGCCCATGTCGGCGACCTCAAAGCCGCCCGGCAGATCGGGCGTTTCGACGCTCGTGCCCTGGCGCTGGCGGAGGCGTTCTGGCCGGGACCGCTGACCCTGGTGCTGCCGAAGGCGCCGCGTTGCGCGGTGACCGACCTCGCCACCGCCGGCCTCGACACCATCGCGGTGCGCGTGCCCGCCGATCCGGTGGCGCAGCGGCTGTTGCGGGCTTTTGGCGGCGCGGTGGTGGCACCGTCGGCGAATCTGTCGGGTCACGTCTCGCCGACCACGGCCGCGCATGTCCAGAGCGATCTCGCAGGCCGGATCGATATCATCCTCGATGGCGGCGCGGTCGAGGTCGGCGTGGAATCAACCATTATCGGATGTTTCAATGCGCCGATGCTGCTGCGCCCCGGCGGGCTGCCGCGTGGCGAGATCGAACGCGTGCTCGGATGCGCGCTGGTTCAGCCGCCCGACGACCCCGTGGGGGATTCCGGGCAACCGCTGGCACCGGGAATGCTGGCCTCGCATTACGCCCCCCGCACGCCGGTCCGGCTCGATACGGTCAGCCTCGAGCCCGGCGAGGCGCTGCTGGCATTCGGACCGGGCATCGTCGGGGGTATTGATGCGGCCAGCGGCATCATGAATTTGTCCGAACGCGGCGATCTCACCGAGGCCGCCGCCAACCTTTTCGGCTATCTTCGCGCGCTGGATGCCTTGGGTGCGCGCATGATCGCGGTGATGGCGGTGCCGCATCACGGGCTCGGCGAGGCCATCAACGACCGGCTGCGCCGCGCCGCCCTGCCGCAGCAATGAACTTGATAAAAATCAACCAAACCAAAGAGAAGCACAGGCAACACCCATGAATGTCGTTCAGCCGCCGCCCGCAAAACTCTCGCCCGAGCTGATCGCGCGGTTCAGTGCGATCGTCAGCGACAAATACGCGGTGACCGACGCGGCCGACGTCGCGCCTTACGTCACCGAGGACCGCAACCTGTTTCACGGCTACTCGCCGCTGGTGCTGCGGCCCGGCTCGACCGCGGAAGTGGCCGCGATCTGCAGGCTCGCGACTGAAACCCGCACCGCGCTGGTGCCGCAGGGCGGCAACACCGGTCTGGTCGGGGGCCAGACGCCCATCGGCGGCGAGGTGGTGATCTCGATGCGACGGATGGACAAGATCCGTGAGGTCGACACCGAATCCAACACCATGACCGTGGAAGCCGGCGTGATCTTGCAGACCGCGCAGCAGCGCGCCGCAGAGGTCGACCGGCTGTTTCCGCTGTCCCTGGGCGCCGAGGGCAGTTGCACCATCGGCGGCAATCTTTCCACCAACGCCGGGGGCACCGCGGCGCTTGCCTATGGCGTAGCGCGCGAAATGGCGCTCGGTCTTGAGGTGGTGCTGGCAGATGGCCGCATTCTCAACGGCCTGTCCAAGCTGAAAAAGGATAACACCGGCTACGATCTGCGCAATATCTTCATCGGCGCCGAAGGCACCCTCGGCATCATTACCGCGGCGACGCTGAAACTGTTTCCGAAGCCGCGCGCGGTGGAAACCGCCTTTGTCGGGCTGAAATCTCCCGATGACGCGCTGAAATTGCTGGGGATCTCGCAGAGCGAGGCCGCCGGCCAACTCACCAGCTTCGAGCTGATCGCGGATATCGCCGTTGATTTCAGCGTGCGCCACGGCATTGGCATTCGCGACCCGCTGCCCGGCAAGCATCCGTGGTACGTGCTGATGGAACTGTCGTCGTCGCGCGACGGTGCCCGCGATACGCTGGAAGCGATCCTGGCGCGCGGCATGGAAGACGGCGTCGTCGATGACGCGGTGATCGCGGCAAACCTCAACCAGCGCGCCGCGTTCTGGAAGCTGCGCGAGGAGATTTCCGCCGCGCAGAAGCCGGAAGGCGGTTCGATCAAGCACGACGTTTCGGTGCCGGTGGCCGCGGTGCCGGCATTCATCGCGGAGGCCAATGAAGCGGTGGTCAAGCTCATTCCGGGCGCGCGCCCGGTGCCGTTCGGTCATCTCGGCGACGGCAACCTCCACTATAATGTCAGCCAGCCCAAAAATGACGGCAAGGGCAGTGGCAGCAGCGCGGATTTCCTTGCGCGCTGGCATGATGTCAACGTCGTGGTGTTCGACATCGTGCTGCGGATGGGCGGCTCGATCTCCGCCGAACACGGCATCGGTCAGCTCAAGCTGGCCGATCTGCCTGACGTGAAGGATCCGGTGGCGATCGAACTGATGCGCTCACTCAAGGCGATGCTGGACCCGCTCAACATTCTCAACCCGGGCAAGGTGCTTCTCCCAAAGCGATGAGCTCCGGCACCACACTTGCGATCGCGCCGCTTGAGGATGCCGATATCGCCGCCGTGATCGCGCTGTGGCGGCGCCGCGGATCGACGCGGCCATGGAACGATCCCGAAGCCGACATTGCGCTGGCGCGGCAGGGACCGAATGCGGCGGTCCTGCTCGGCCGCGACGGCGATGCCGTCGTGGCGTCGGTGCTGGTCGGCCATGACGGCCATCGCGGCTGCGTCTACTACGTCACGGTCGATCCCGAACATCGCAAGAAAGGTTTTGGCCGGGCGATCATGACTGCGGCCGAGGACTGGCTGCGCGCGCGGGGCATCCTGAAACTGCAGCTGATGGTGCGGCCCGACAATACCCAGGTGCAGGCGTTCTACGAGACGCTCGACTACGACGAACAGGAACGCATCGTCTACGCTAAATGGCTGGACGGACGTGATCCGACGCCGTGATTGTTAAAACAGCGACCCCTGGCCACTGTCGTCCAACGTCGCTGGCGCGGGTTTGCGCGGCGCGGACTTCTTCGCGGGCTTTGCTTCCGATTTCGTGATTTCCAGTGCCGCGATCTCTTGTTCCGAGATCGGCAGGATCAGCTGTGAGTCGTCATTGGCGACGCGGTCGCAGCGAGACCGCATGCCGGGCGAACGCGCCTTCATCAGCTGCGGTGAGCAGCGTGACGGCTTGCTCGGCATCGACATGGCCGCAATCCAGCCAGCGATCGAAATCAGCGGCGGCGATGGTCACAGGCATGCGAGGATGCAGCGCCGCGAGATCCGCGCTTGCCGCGGTCGTTACGATGGCGACGGTGTCGAGTTCCTCGCCGTTGGGGCCGAGCCAGGTTTCCATGAGCCCTGCAAAGCCGACAGGCTGGCGATCGCGCCGATAGATCAAATACGGCTGCTTTATTTTACCGAAACTTTGCCATTCATAATAGCCGTCGACCGGAAGGAGGCATCGCCGCCGCTTCATCGCGTTCTTGAATGCCGGCTTTTCAAGCACAGTTTCAGCGCGCGCGTTGATCAGCAGTGCAAATTGACGCGGATTTTCAACCCAGGCCGGCAGCAGTCCCCAGCGCATCAGGCGGAAATGCCGCGCGCCGTTTTCGAAAATGACCACTGGCACCGGCTGGGTGGGGGCAATATTGTACCGAGCCGGGAAGTTGGGTTGCTCGGAATAGCCGAATAACCGGCGCAACTCCTCCGGCGGCGAGATAATCACATAGCGTCCGCACATTCTCTTACCCAAAGGGCAAACTGTTCAGCCCGTTTTAACCCCGAACGTCAAGACTGCGCCGGATGACCGCAAGAGCACTTAAGAGCACCCCGTCCAATCCCCAGCCTCAACGCGACGCCGATCCCGGCGGCGCTGCGCGGGCGGCCGAGTTGCTGGCCGCCAATATCAACCCGAAAACCGGGCTGGCTACGGACTACCTGAATCATTTCAACGAAGCCATCATGCTGCTCGAGATGATCCCAGACATGCCGGATTGCGCCGAGGATTTTCTCGAATGGAAGCCTCTGTCCTATCCGGAGCATTTCATGGCATCGAATTTCAAGGCGCGCGACCTTGCCATCTCGGCTTATGATTCGGCTGACCCGACCCTTCGCGACGAATTCGACGATCTCACGGCGACGATGACCTCGATTCTGACCGCCGTGGCCGCGGCGATGCGTGAGGCCCAGCAGGACAGAACCCGCGCCATCCTTGCCGAGCAGGCCACGGGTTGGGTCAAGCCGCTGGTGGCGCTGGCAGGTGGGATCATCAACGGACGGGGTGGTGAGCCCGACGTCGATTACATCATGACCCACTGACTATCGTGCCCTCCGTTTCGCCGACGCCCGCGCCCCAGCTCGCCGTCAGCGCCGCGATCTTCCGCGACGACAAGATCCTGCTGGTTCGCCGTGCACGGTCTCCCGCCAAAGGCTTCTATTCGCTGCCGGGCGGCCGGGTGGAATTCGGCGAATCGCTGCATACCGCTCTGCGTCGCGAGGTGGCCGAGGAAACCGCGTTGAGCATCGAAATCGTCGAGCTGGCGGGATGGCTCGAGGTGCTGCCGGGAGCCGGCGGCGGCGGGCATTATTTGATCCTGTCATTCGCCGCCCGCTGGGTCGCCGGCGAGCCCCTCCTCAATGAGGAACTCGACGAGTTCAGCTGGCGTGCGCCCGACGCATTGGGCGACCTGCGGTTGACCGAGGGGTTGCCGGGAATCATCCGGTCTGCCTGGCGCCTGATTCGGGGATGAAAAGCCCGGTTTCCGCAGGGTTGCGCGCCTTGCTTCCATCACCTTGAAAAGGCATATCACGCCGGTGCTGGACCCCTTCATGCTCAAGCGGATCATCCTCGTTTTTTTCGTTATCGCGACCTGTGGTCTGGGCCCGTCGCGGGCGCAGGACGCTGCGGCGCCGTTTGACGGCGACCTGCAGCGGCTGGCCGAAATCCTCGGCACTCTGCATTACCTCCGGGGTATTTGCGGCAGCAATGAAGGCCCGAAATGGCGCAACGAAATGCAGGCGCTGGTCGATGCCGAAACCCCGTCCGGCGATCGTCGCGCCCGCATGATCGCGGGCTTCAATCGCGGCTATAACGGCTTCCAGCAGACCTACCGGACCTGCACCCCGGCGGCCGGTGTCGCGATCCGCCGCTATATCGAAGAAGGCTCGAAGATCTCGCGGGATTTGACGGCGCGCTACGCGAACTAGATCGCATTTCGATTTAAGCTGGCCCACCGGTATTAACCTTTCCTAAAGAACTGGTCTGTTCGGCCCCGTCCCGCGTGCTAAAGCTCCTTCATTCGACGCGCTTCGCTGTGGGGCGCGCGCATAGCTTGTTGAGTTTCATGAGCCAGCCATTGTCCTTCACATCCGCCCGCGACCCGCTACCCGATCACGAACAGAAGCAGGCGGCGCTCAGCTACCTCAACGAGGCCTGGGCAGAAGCCCGGCATGATGGTGTCGACGGCGACTGTCTGGCGCAGGCCAGCCTGTTCGCGGCGTTCGCCGAACTGGTTGGGACCTACGGTGAAGACGCGGTAGCGAAATTCGTCGAGGGCCTTCCGGTCCGCGTCCGCAACGGCGAGTTCTCGATCACGCTCGCGAAGCAGTAACGGCCGCACCAAGCATTGCTGTCATCGCCCGACTTGATCGGGCGAACCAGTATTCCAGAGTTTCAATGATTAAACGTCGGCCCTCTGGAATACTGGATCACCCGCTTTTCGCGGGTGACGACATCGGAGCGGGTGATGACGTCTGAGATCGTCGCGAGCGCATTCCGGTCAAGAAATATCGAGCCTTACGCCTTCAGCGTTTCCAGAAACCGCACCGGCTCGCCGGTCGATGGCGTCACAAGTTCGCCTTGCCACATCACCCGGCGGCCGCGCACGAAGGTGCCGACCGGCCAGCCGGTGACGCGCATCCCATCGTAGGGCGTCCAGCCGGGGCGTGACGCAACCCATTCATTGGTGATGGTTTCGCTGCGCTTGAGATCGACAATCGTGAAATCGGCGTCGTAGCCCGCGGCGATCCGGCCTTTCATGGCAATGTTATAAAGCCGCGCCGGTCCGGCGCTGGTGAGATCGACGAAGCGTGACAGCGACAATTTGCCGGCATTGACGTGATCGAGCATGACAGGCACCAGCGTCTGCACCCCGGTCATGCCCGACGGCGACGCCGGATAGGTTTTGGCCTTTTCTTCCAGCGTATGCGGCGCGTGGTCGGAGCCGAGCACGTCGATGATGCCCTGGGTGATGCCATGCCAGATGCCGTCGCGATGGCCGGCATCGCGCACCGGCGGATTCATCTGCGCGCGGGTGCCGAGCCGTTCATAGCATTCGGGGGCGGCCAAAGTGAGGTGATGCGGCGTGGCCTCGCAGGACGCCACGTCCTTGTGGTCGCGCAGAAACTCGATCTCTTCCCTGGTGGAAATGTGCAGCACGTGAATCCGCTTGCCGGTTTCGCGCGCAAGTTTTACGAGCCGCTGCGTCGCCATCAGGGCTGCGGTCTCGTCGCGCCACACTGGATGCGAGCGCGGATCGCCCTTGATACGCAGATGCTTGCGGTCGTTGAGGCGATACTCGTCCTCGGCGTGGAACGCGGCGCGGCGCTGAATGACTTTGAAGATCCGCCGCAGGCTGTCATCGTCCTCGACTAGCAGCGCGCCGGTGGAGGAACCGATGAACACTTTCACGCCGGCACAGCCGGGGGCGCGTTCCAGTTCCGGCAGGTCCTGCACGTTGTCGCGGGTGCCGCCGATGAAAAATGCGAAATCGCAGTGCATGCGGTGACGGCCGCGCTTCACCTTGTCCGAAAATGCCTGCTCGGTGATGGTGAGTGGGTCGGTATTCGGCATCTCGAACACCGCGGTGACCCCGCCCATCGCGGCGCTGCGCGATCCGGTCTCCAGATCTTCCTTGTGGGTCAGGCCCGGCTCGCGAAAATGCACCTGGGTATCGATTACCCCGGGCAGGATGTGCAGCCCCTTGCAGTCGATCACCTCGGCGGCCGTGGCCGAACCGAGCGAACCGATGGCGGCTACTCGGCCGTCGGAGACGCCAATGTCGCGGATACCTTCGCCGTCCTGGTTGACGACGGTGCCGAATTTTAGAATCGTGTCAAATGACTGGGACATCGTACCTCGGAGCCTGTTGCGGAGAGTTGAAGGTCGTGCAGGCCTTGTTGTCGGTACCTTAGCGGCTTACGTTCCGCTGTGGTATCCAGCGCCGGCATATCCCCAAAGAACTTGCAAGAGAACTTGATATGAAAGCAGCGTTCCTTCCCGACCGGGCGGTGATCAAGGTGAGCGGCGCCGACGCCCGCGGCTTCCTCAACAATCTCGTCACGTCGGAACTGGAGCAGGTCAAGCCGGGCTTTGGCCGGTTTGGGGCGCTGCTGACGCCGCAGGGCAAGATCGTCGCGGATTTTCTGGTCACCGAAGCTCCCGTCGACGATGGCGGCGGTTTTCTGATCGACTGCCCCCGCGCGCTGGCGCCGGGCCTCGTCGACAAGCTCGGTTTCTACAAGCTGCGCGCCAAGGTAACCGTCGAGAATCTGTCGGACCGTCTCGGCGTGCTCGCCGTGTGGGATGGCGAGCCGGCCACGAAACCAGGTCCGGCGTTCGCCGATCCGCGCGACGCCAGGCTGGGCTGGCGCATTCTGGTACCCGCGGACCTCGCGCAAAAGGCCGCCGTCCTGATCGGCACCGAGATGGCCGAAATTGCGGCCTATGACGCGCATCGCATCGCCTGCGGCGTGCCGCGCGGCGGCATCGATTTCAGCTATGGCGATGCGTTTCCGCACGAAACCAACATGGACCGGTTGCATGGGGTCGATTTCGACAAGGGCTGCTATATCGGTCAGGAAGTGGTGTCGCGGATGCAGCATCGCGGCACTGCGCGGACCCGCATTGTCCGGCTGGCACTCGATAGCGTGCGGCCCGAGGCGGGCGTTGAGATTCGCGCCGGCGACAAGCCGGTAGGTACCATGGGTTCGTCGGCAGACGGCATGGGATTGGCATTGATCCGGCTCGATCGCGCCGCCGATGCGCTGGACGCCGCGGTGCCGTTGATCGCCGGCGGCGTCTTGGTCCGCCTCGCGGAGCCTGACGACGCGCGCTCCGCGCTGAAGAAGACCGTGGCATGACGCGATCGGCACGCCTGCATGCCGATGGCCTGACGCGCTGTCCGTGGCCCGCCGACGATCCACTCTATCTCGCCTACCACGACACCGAATGGGGCGTGCCGGAATATGACGACCGCGCGCTCTATGAAAAACTCATCCTCGACGGCTTTCAGGCCGGACTGTCGTGGATCACGATCCTGCGCAAGCGCGACAATTTCCGCCGCGCCTTCGACGATTTCCAGCCGGAAAAGATCGCGCGCTACAACGAGAAAAAAGTTCACGCGCTGATGAATGACGCCGGCATTGTGCGCAACCGCGCCAAGATCGAGGGCACCATCAACAGCGCAAAGGCCTATTTGAAGATCATGGAGGAAGGCGCCGGCTTCTCGAAATTTCTCTGGGGCTTCGTCGATGGCAAACCCAAGGTCAACAATTTCAAGACCACCGCCAGCGTGCCGGCATCGACGCCGCTGTCCATCACCATCTCAAAGGAGCTGTCGTCGCGGGGTTTCAAGTTCGTCGGGCCGACCATCGTCTATGCTTTCATGCAGGCGACCGGGATCGTCAACGATCACCTGGTGACGTGCTTTTGCCACGATGCTTGCGCCGGCAAGAAGCGCGCGCCGCGCCTCAAAGTGAAGTGATGGTGAAGGCCAAGTTCTCGTCGGAGTTGGCGACCCGCGCCTGGCAGCGCATGCTGTCGGGACGGCGGCTCGATCTGCTGGATCCATCGCCGCTCGATATCGAGATCGCGGACATCGCCCATGGCCTCGCCAGGGTGGCGCGCTGGAACGGCCAAACCGACGGCACCCACATCTTCTCGGTGGCGCAGCACACGCTGCTGGTTGAGGCGGTGATGCGCGAGCAGACTCCGCGGGTCGATCATCGGGTGCGCCTCGCAGCATTGCTGCACGACGCGCCGGAATATGTCATCGGCGACATGATCTCGCCGTTCAAGGCGGTGATCGGCGGCGCCTACAAGGTGGTGGAGAATCGGCTGCTGGCCGCGATTCATGTCCGCTTCGGATTGCCGCCGGTTCTGCCCGCCGCGATCACGCAGCAGATCAAGGCTGCCGACAAGGGTGCGGCCTATCTGGAGGCGACGCGGCTGGCCGGCTTTGCCCAAGCCGAGGCGAAGCGGCTGTTCGGCCGCGATCCCGGCCTGTCCAAGGCGGCCGAGCAGGATTATCTGACGCCATGGTCGGCAGGCAAGGCCGAGAAGCAGTTCCTCGCGCGGTTCAAGACGCTGCACGCCTGATATCCGGCTTCCGTCTCCACACCCGCAGGCTTATAATTCGTACAACAAAGGATCCCCATGATTCACGTCTGCTCGCTCGCCGATCTGCATCCGACCGTCAAGGCTACCGGCGCCAGCCATGTTCTCACCGTGATGGCCAACGTCAATCAGGTGCAGCGGCCGCCCTCGGTATTGGAGGCCAATCATCTCAAGGTTTCCATGGACGACATTACCGAACACATGGATGGTTTTGTCGCGCCAAACGACACGCACATCGAGCAGGTGCTGGACTTCGTGCGCGGTTGGGACCGCAGCGCGCCGCTGGTGGTGCATTGCTATGCCGGGATCAGCCGCTCGACGGCGAGCGCCTTCGCCGCGGTCTGTATGCTCAATCCGCACCGCGACGAGGCTTCGATCGCGCGGCAGATTCGCGCAGCGTCGCCGATTGCGTCGCCGAACCGGTTGATCGTCACGCTGGCGGACAAGGCGCTGGGGCGCGAGGGAAGAATGCTGCGCGCGCTTGATGAAATGGGTCCGGGCAGCATGACGGTGGTCGGCCAGCCGTTTCGCATCGATCTCGAGTAAGCGGCCCCAGGCCTGGCGCTGGCAGCAAATAGCCAGCTATCGCGTTGAACTTAAGCCGACCGCATCGACACTCACAGTTGCAACATGCCGTGGAAGCGATTCCAGGGCACCAACCGCACGCGGGCGAAATGGTTCTCGCTTGCTTCCCTCTCCCCTTGTGGGAGAGGGTGCAAGGCGGCCTCCGGCCGCCACTTGAATAGAACGCCGATGCTTTGCATCGGCTATGGCGAAGCGAAGGCGGGTGAAGGGCTGGGCGCATCGCTTTGTAGCGCTCCCTCACCCGGCTCGAATTCGCGGAGCCTGTGCTTGGACGGCGCGGAGCGCCGATCCGAGTGCTCATTCTCGCCACCCTCTCCCACAAGGGGAGAGGGAAAAAGGATTTGAAGTTTATGTTCGAATCTCCATTTGATTTCTTGTCGACGGCGATTGCCGTTGCTGCATTTATTTTCGCGCGCAAGGCGCTCAATCAAGTGAGGGCGCTGCGCGCCCGGCTCGATTTGTTCGAGGCCGCCACGCCGGCAAGTGCTGGTCCGCCGCCTCCGACACCTTGGCTCAATGAGCCGTCAGCGGCGGCGCCTGCCGCGGTCGTGACTGAAAAGGAAGCCACCGGACGACCGTCGCCGCCGGCTCAGCCTGCGTCGCCGCCTCCGCTACCCGGGATCGCGACGCCTGCCGCCGCGCCGCAAGCCGGCCCCGGCTTTGAGGAACGGCTTGGCACCCGCTGGGTGGTCTGGGTCGGCGGACTGACGCTGGCGCTCGGCGGCTTCTTCATGGTCCGCTATTCCATCGAGCAAGGCCTGCTCGGCCCCGGCGTGCGTACGCTGCTCGGCGGCGTGTTCGCGCTGGCGCTGCTCGCCGCCGGCGAATGGACGCGGCGCAAGGAAAGCGTTTCCGCTGTCGCGGCGCTGCCGATCGCCAACATTCCGGCCATTCTCACCGCCGCCGGCACCGCTGTTGCTTTCGCGACGGTCTACGCGGCGTACGCGCTGTATGATTTTCTGGTTCCGGCGACGGCGTTCATTTTGCTCGGCCTCGTTGCCCTCGGCACGCTCGCCGCCGCCCTGCTGCACGGCCCCGCGCTGGCCGGCCTCGGCGTTGCCGCCGCGTTCCTGACGCCGATTCTGGTCTCGTCCAGCAAGCCGGATTTCTGGGCGCTGTATCTCTATCTCGCCATCGTCACCGCCGCCGCCTTTGGTTTGGCGCGGATCAGGCTGTGGCGTTGGCTTGCGGTAACCACCATCGTATTCGCGACGCTGTGGACGCTTCCCGGTCTGGAATCCGGCCGATCGATGGTCGCCCCGCACGCCTTCCACGTCATCGCCGGATTCATCCTCGCCTCGATGCTGGTGGTGTGCGGATTCATGTTCGGCCCGCCCGCCGAAAGAGGCCGGATCGAACCGATCTCGTCCGGTTCGCTCGCGGCCACGCTGTTCGGGGCTACTTTGATCGTGCTGAACAGCGGTCACGCCGACAACGCCTTGATCGTGTTCGGGCTGCTGGTGGCCGGCACATTGCTGGTGGCGTGGCGCGCTGAGGCCGCTACCGCAGCGATTGCCGCGGCCGCTGGCCTCGTCGCCATCGTATTTCTGGAATGGGCGGTGCGCGGAAATCCGGACATGCTGGTGCTGCCCGGCGGTCCGCTGCCCGGCATTGGCGCGAGCGCGACCGACGGATCGGTGTCACTGCATCTGATCTCCGCCGCAATCTTCGCGGCGGGGTTCGGCACCGCCGGGTTCCTGGCGCAGGGGCGCTCCGCCGGCGCCATCGTGCCAGTGGTCTGGTCATCTGTGGCGGTGTTCACGCCGCTGGCGCTGCTGATCGCGCTGTACGCCCGCGTCGCGCATCTCGATCGCTCGATCCCGTTCGCGATCCTCGCAGTGGTGCTCGCCGCCGCGTTTGCTGCAGCCACCGAACTTCTCACCAAACGCGATAGCCGGCCGGGGCAGGCGATCTCGATCGCGCTGTTCGCCACCGGCGCGCTCGCCGCGCTGGCGCTGGCGCTGACCTTCGCGCTGGAAAAAGGCTGGTTGACGATAGCGCTGTCGCTGATGGCGCTGGGCACCGCCTGGATTTCGATGCAGCGGCCGATTCCATTCCTGCGCTGGCTCGCCGCTGCTCTCGCCGGCATCGTCGTCGCGCGGATCGGCTACGAGCCGCGCATCATCGGCGACGCCGTCGGCGCCACGCCGATCCTCAACTGGCTGCTGTGGGGTTATGGCATTCCGGCGCTGTCGTTCTGGATCGCGAGCAGCTTCCTGCGCCACCGCGCCGACGACCCGCCGCTGCGCATGGTGGAATCCGCCGCAATCCTGTTCACGGTGCTGCTGGCGTTCATGGAAATCCGTCACGCCGTCAACGGCGGCGATGTCTATCGCGATACCGCAGGCCTCACCGAAGTCGCACTTCAAGTCTGCGTCGCTGTGGCGATGGCGATCGGGCTGGAGCGGCTGCGGATTCGAACCGGCAGCATCGTGCACAATGTCAGCGCCATCCTGCTGACGGGGTTTGCCGGCGCGACCAGCCTGGTTGGTCTGCTGCTGCTGGAAAACCCGACGCTCTGGCCGATCAATGTCGGCGGCGCTTTCGTCAACCAGATCCTGCTCGGTTACGCGATGCCGGCGATTCTCGTACTGATCCTCTCTTATGCGGTGGCGGGCCGGCGCGCGGCCGCCTATGCCAACACCATCGCCGGCGGCGCGCTGGTGCTGGCGCTGATGTATCTGACGCTGGAAATCCGCAGGCTCTATCACGGCCCGATCCTGACCAGCGGTTCCACCGGCGATGCCGAGCAATACACCTATTCGGTGGCGTGGCTGGCGTTCGGCGTGGTGCTGCTGGGTGCCGGCGTGATGTTCAATTCGCAGCGCGCGCGGCTCGCCTCGGCCGTGGTGATTGCGCTGACCATTCTCAAGGCGTTCCTGATCGACATGCCGACGCTCACGGGCGTCTATCGCGCACTGTCGTTCATGTGCCTGGGGCTGGTGCTGGTGGCGATCGGCTGGCTTTATCAGCGGATCCTGTTCAGTCGGCGCGCGATGCCGCCGATTCCGCCTGGCGGAGGCGCGGTGCAGCCGGAAGCATAAGCAAACCCCACGCCAGGAACGACCGTCATTTCGCTGCCCGACGCCCACACCTCGCATCCGGCTTTCAAAGCGCCGGGAATATGGATACCGTCCCCGCCAAATCGGGAATCATCGAAAATACCCGATCAACATCAAGTGGGGAAACGCCATGCGAGCAGGAGCGAGCCTGACGCCGGTATTGTGCGTGACGGCGTTATTGGCGGCGGGGTTTTTCATGTCAT
>WNFI01698224.1_pt1 | contig 13346 bp, 12 predicted proteins | sample 5400471 | NCBI WGS metagenome assembly WNFI01 (sample SAMN13153348, study PRJNA577476) | soil metagenome | isolation source: 100 cm saprolite on Douglas fir-dominated hillslope | place: USA:California | collected 2013-09-17
GATAGTCTCGAGCAAGTTCCGGTACGCTTCGGTTGTGTCAGATTTGCGGTTGCTGATGCCCTGGGTCTTTCTCCAGTCGTTCCGTCTTCAAAGCCGCGTGCAGTTGCCGCGCTGTTACCGGCCGGTCGGGCCGCTCTGGATAAAGTCGGTAGTCTGCTCGAGGACGGTTGGCTGGCTTTTAAATGGAAGGTCGCCGTGCTGGATCAGGCGGATGAGCTGTCCATTCTGGACGATTTGTTGGGGCGCTTGCCATCGTATGCGAAGCTTCGCCTGGATGCGAACGGCGGCTGGACGGCGCGGCAGGCCGCTAAACTCCTGGAACGTTGCTCGGATCGTCCGGTGGAATTCATCGAACAACCCGTGGCTGCCGATCAGGTCGATGCTCTTTTGGGCCTGGCTGCGGATTACCCGGTGACGCTCGCTCTGGACGAATCCGTTGCAGGCTTGGATAGTCTTCGGACGTGGATCGGTCGTGGTTGGACGGGAGTCTTCGTCATTAAGCCCGCGTTGATCGGCGCTCCTCACGATCTGCTCGCTGTTCTTAACGAAGCGAAGGTCGATGCTGTGTTTTCCACCGCGCTGGAAACTCCAATTGGAGTTCACACAGCGTTGCGGCTGGCTTACGCCTATCCTAATCCAAGTTTGCGTGCCCTCGGTTTTGGCGTCGGGCCGATTTTCGCCGATGACCGATTTAACAGTCGCGTTGCGATTCCGTTGATCGATGCCACTGTCTGCAACAAGTCCCATGCAGAATTGGTGTGGAGCGCGCTATGACTTTCCTTCTCGAATCTCGCGTATACGGAGTCGAACCCTCGGACTTGCGCTCTAAAATAGCTTTGAAATCGCGGAACGTTAAACAAGGCGCATGCGTCTTCATCACGGAAGCCGAGCCGATCGAATTCATGAGTGCCTTCCTTGCCGCTGAACCGCTGGCGGCAGAGATTTTCCTCTGCGATCCCAAGTGGGGGACGTCGGAATGGTCGCAGGTGATGTCTCTTGCCACGCCCGACGTGGTTTTGGGCGAAGCGCCTGCTTATGTACATTCCTCTGCGGAGCTCAGTCGTCATCCTCTGCAGAATTCAGATCGGTTCATCATGATCGCGACAGGGGGAACGTCCGGACGTATAAAATTTGCCCGCCATACGCTCGCCACCTTTTCCGCTGCCGTCGCTGGTTTCAAAGAGCATTTTGGGGTCGAACGCATTAACGCACTGGGAGTTTTGCCTCTGTATCACATCAGTGGATTCATGGGCTGGCTCCGGACTGTGCTGAGCGAAGGTATTTATTTTCCCTGGTCGTCGAAAGCCTTGGAGTACGACGACGTGCCCAAACTACCCTCGCAAGACGATGGTTGGTTTTGTTCTCTGGTGCCCACGCAGCTGCAGCGCTTGACGCAGTCGCCCGTAGCGGTCGCCTGGCTGAAAACGTTTAGAACGATTTTTGTCGGAGGCGGCCCAGCTTGGAGCGAACTTCTTGAAAATGCCGCTCAACAGGGTCTCCTGCTTTCCGTGAGCTACGGAATGACGGAAACCGGCGCGATGATCGCGGCGCTCAAGCCCGCCGAATTTTTATCGGGCGCGCGCAACGTCGGTCAACCGATGCCGCACGCTCAGGTTCATCTGGATGACGGTCGTATCGTTATCCGTTCTCGCTCGCTCTTCAAAGGCTACTACCCGGAGCGACACGACATCGAGGAGTTCGTTACAGAAGACCTTGGGAAATTTGATGCGCAGGGCCGTCTCGAAGTGCTTGGCCGGATCGACGACGTCATCATCACCGGTGGAAAGAAAGTTTCACCTTTGGAAGTTGAAGCTGCGCTGCGCAGTTCCGGCTTGTTATCGGATGTCTGTGTAATCGGTCTGGCCGATCCCGAGTGGGGGCAAGTGGTCATCGCGTTTTATCCGGTCGGCTCCGGTCCGCTTGAAGTCGAGAAACTGAAGCACGGACTAAAATCCTCGCTGGCCTCGTATAAATTTCCCAAGCGCTGGATCCCCGTGCGAGAATGGCCCCGCAACGCCCAGGGAAAGTTGAACCGCGCCAAGCTCCGCGAACTGATTTGATAAAATCAGCAAATTGGTTGGCCGAAAAAATTAGCCACAAAAGATCACAAAGATCTCAAAGAAAAATCCCTGTGAAGGTATGAGGTTTTCCATGCTGGAAAAAAGCGTGGAAGAATTGGTCACCCGGGGGTATCGTAAGAGCCTGTGGGTGAAGTGCGAAACAACCAACAGGCGGCCTACGGGAGACGCTTGATGAGTGCGATGGAGGGTAAGATCTCCGTTTCTGTGAATGAGCGCCGGGGTAAAGCACCCACATGGAGGTAAAAACTCCGCATGCCTGAATGCAATGTGTGCGCCTGCCCCCGGATGACTGCCATAAATAAAAAAGCGATGAACTCAAAAAAGCAAAGGGAAGGAGGCAGGAAGCGCGAAGGTTGTGTAGCAATGGGAAGGGCGGAGCGATGCGCTGGAAAAATGGGCGAGGAAGTTGCGGGGAGAGGATGTTGTGGTGGTGGAAGCCAGTGGGAATAGTTTTAATGCGGCAGAGAGGCTGCAGAAGGTGGGGATCAAGGCGGTGGTGCTGGAGAGCCAGAGGGCTGTGCAGATCCGCACGAGCTATTGCACCCATGATCGTTCGGATGCGGTGAAGCTCGCGCGCATTTATCTCAGTGGGCTGGCCCGATGCGTGTAGCAGCCCGATGAGCGGGTGCGCGAGCGCAGGGAACTGCTGCACGCCTATCGCAAGAGCGTGATCCAGAGCACGCGCTTGAAGAACCGGCTGCAGGGCTTCCTCAATGAACATGGGCTGCGTTTGAAAAAAGGCACGAAATTGACGGAAGCTTCAGGACAAAAAACGGTGCTGGCACAGAAACAGTGGAGTGCCTTGCAAAGGTTTTTGCTCGAGCAAATGTTCGAGGAGTACACCTTGGCGCAAAAGCGGCGCAAGCAGCTTAGCCGGTGCATGGCACAAGAAGTGGCCACAGACCGGGAGCTGTTGCAGCTCATGCGGCTGATGGGCATACGCCACATCGTGGCCTTTGCTTTGGGAGCGGTGATCGGGGACATCTCTCGGTATGCCAACCCAAAGAAACTAGTGGCCTATATCGGACTAACTCCCTCGGTCGATCGCAGTGGCAAAACGATCAAGGGCTCAGCGGCTTTGGCCGGGCCGATCTGCGCGCTCTTCTGGTCCAGGCCGCCCATGCCTGCCTGCGCCGGAAAACCCACCCCCTTCATAAATGGGGCTGGGGCCTGTTTCTGCGCAAAGATTCCAAGAACCTGGCCGTAGTGGCCATCGCTCGAAAGCTCACCGTCAGTGTTTGGTATCTGATGAGTGGACTCTTTAGCCCCCTGCTGGAAATGCCAAAAACGCTCGAAATGAAATTAACCAAACTGGCCACAGCCATCGGAAAGAAAAATCTGGGCGCCCTCGGCTTCGCCTCCCGCGCCCAGTTTATCACCGAAAAACATTTATGCCTTTTAAATACTACTTGAAAAACCACATGCCTGAACTCTGTGGTTCAAATGCTGTTTTAGGTCTTTGGCGCCTTTGCGCGAATTTCCACGCCTTCAATCGCGTTGCGTTCCAATTCGTAACGATTCTAAATCGCGCATGATTATTGGCGTACCGAAAGAAATTAAGGACGGCGAAATGCGTGTATCGATGACCCCAAATCTGTGTCGACGCTGTGTTTCCCTTGGAACCGAAGTGCTCATCGAAAAATCCGCCGGTCTAAGTGCTGGTTTTACCGATGCGGAGTACACCGCGGCAGGTGGCAAGCTCGTTGGATCCGCAAAGAAGGTGTGGCAGTCGGCCGACATGATCTTGAAGGTCAAAGAGCCACTGAAGGCCGAGTACGGTCTCCTTCAAAACGGTCAGACAATCTTCACTTACTTGCACCTCGCAGCAGGCAAGGAACTAACGGAGGTTCTTCTCAAAAAACAGATCCTCGGAATCGCTTACGAAACCGTGGAAGGTGCCGACATATCGCTTCCGTTGTTGAAGCCGATGTCGCAGATCGCCGGACGGCTTTCGATTCAGATTGGAGCCTATTTTCTCCAGACACAGAACGGAGGTTCGGGCGTGCTGCTCGGCGGTATTCCGGGAACTTTGCCCGGACACGTCGTGGTGATTGGTGCGGGCAATTCAGGCGCGCATGCGGTGCAGATGGCTGCCGGCATGGGTGCACGCGTAACTGCTCTCGATCTGGACGTGCGCAAGCTTGAGTCGATCGACACAGAATATCGCGGCCGCGTGGTGACGTTGCAGGCAAATCTCGGCAACATCGAAGAATCCGTGGCCAAAGCGGATCTGTTGATTGGCGCCGTCCTAATCCCTGCCGCAAAAGCGCCCACCGTCGTTTCTAAAAAAATGGTGACCGCGATGCGTCCCGGCAGCGTCATCGTCGACATTGCCGTCGACCAAGGTGGTTGCGTGGAAACGATCCGGCCGACCTCGCACCACGAGCCAACTTACAAACAATACGGTGTGGTCCACTATGCCGTGCCCAACATGCCGGCGCTCGTCGGCCGCACCTCAACCATCGGGCTCACGCAGGCGACCGAGCCTTATGTGGTCATGCTCGCCCAGAAGGGCATCGAACGCGCCCTCACCGAGCACCAAGGCCTCGCCAAAGGCGTGAACACGCGTGGAGGTCAGCTAACCAACGACGCCGTTGCCAAGGCGCTGGGCTACTCGGCGTAGGTGAACTTCTCTGAGTCATGGGGTAGGGCCGTTATCCTTAACGGCCCTTACTCCATGTGGGCGAGAACTTGCAAAGCTCTAAGGTGGGGCGGGACCGCTGGGACCGCGCTTGGACTTATCATGATAGAAAAGTTGGATTCTGTATCAGCAGATTGCGTCTATCGAAAACTGGGTCTGCATCTTTCCCGCGACGGCGGGCCCAGCGGTTCCGCCCCACCTTCAAACATGGCACTCTGCTTTCCGCTGGATGAATCAATGCAACTCTCCCGCTATCTTACTTGGGATAGTCTTTTGTTGCCGGATTGATCGCGCCTCCCGCAACCGCAACCGTCTGCCAGTTGCGCGCAATAGCGAGTATGCGAAACGTAAATGTAGTGCCGATGGTGATAAACGCTGCGGGCGTCGAACCGAAGCCCATCTGGTGAATAAGGAAGAGAAACAGCACCGCGCCCGCGATTGCGACGAGAACGTAGAATTGTCCCGGTTTGAACACCAGTGGCTCCTCGCGGGTGATGACGTCGCGCAGAAGACCGCCGCCCGCTGCATTGACTGCTCCCACTAAAATAGCCGCTGGAGCGGAGAGACCGGCTTGAAGCGCCTTTTGTACACCGACCACCGTGTACGCACCGAGCCCGAGTGCATCGAAGATCGCAACAATCCTCTGGATTCGAGAACCACGCTCGCCAAAAAAAAGTCCCGCGGCCGCACCCATGACGGCGATTTCAATATAGCGCTCGTCCGTGGTCGCTGCGGGAGGGCCTTGTTGAATAAAAACCCCATCGCGAATTACCCCGCCTCCGAGTCCGGAGATTAACGCGAGCGCCAACAGCCCAACTACATCGTAGCGCCGCCGTATAGCCACGAGCGCACCCGTCAGGGCAAAAATAAATGTCGCGCCCAAATCGAACCATATAGGCAAGGAAAAATAAGCAGGGCTCACTGCTCCGAGAAAAGCACCGCACAGCAGCGATTCAAGACCAACCCAAAAAGATCGCCTTCGGAAGGTCGGGCAAACCGTCCCTTGCGTTGCGAAGCCTTAGCGAAGGAGCCAGGTGAGTTGTTCGCGAAACTCAGTCAAAACAGCTGATAAAGTTTCTTCTCCGTGCCTCTGTGGCAATCAAATGAATCGCGCAAACGGCACCGGAGATCCTAATCAAAATCCAGGCATCCCGCCTTTGCCGCGCATGGCTTCCATTTGGCGCATCATCTTCTTTGCGCCGCCACCTTTCATCATGCGCATCATCTTCTGCATCTGCTGAAACTGTTTTAGGAGTTGGTTGACTTCGACAACTTTGACACCGGCTCCATTGGCAATGCGCAAGCGGCGATTGCCGTTCAAGATATCGGGTTTCCGACGCTCCTGAAACGTCATCGATTTGATGATCGCTTCCGTCCGGCCCATTTGCTTCTCCGCATCGTCGCCCAGTTTCACTCCATTCATCCCGGGCATCATGCCGAGAATGCTCTCCATCGAGCCGAGCTTTTTGATCTGCTGGAGCTGGGCGAGAAAATCCTCGAGGTTGAAATCGGCGCTGCGGAGTTTCTCCGCCATCTTTTCCGCTTCCTTCTGGTCGATCGATTCCTGGGCTCTTTCAACCAGCGTAACGACGTCACCCATCCCTAAAATGCGCGACGCGAGGCGATCCGGATAAAATGTATCGAAGTCCGTCGTCTTTTCGCCTGTGCCGACGAATTTGATCGGTACGCCTGTGATCGATTTGATCGAAAGCGCTGCGCCCCCGCGAGCATCACCGTCGAGTTTGGTTAAGATTAGACCGGTCAGGTTCAGTGCTTCGTGAAACGTCTTCGCGACGTTCACCGCTTCCTGGCCGAGCGCGCCGTCCACCACGAGAATTACTTCGTCGGGTTGAACGCGCTCACGCAATTTTTTCACTTCCTCGATCAAGTCATGATCGATCTGCAGACGACCAGCGGTGTCGAACAGCACGACGTCGGCACGGGCCTCTTCTGCTGCTTTGAGCGAGGCGACGCCGATCGCCGGAACGTCTTTCGAAATGCGGTCGGAGTAGAAGCCGAGCTCTTCTTGCTTGGCCAAAATCTCGAGCTGATCGATCGCGGCGGGACGATAAACGTCGCACGCAACCAAGAACGGATTCGATCCTTTTTTCTTCAACAGGCGGCCAAGTTTCGCAGCGGAGGTCGTCTTGCCCGAACCGTGGAGACCGACCATCAAAATACGCAGAGGACGTTTGACGCTAAGCGCGGTCGAGCCTTCACCGAGGAGTCTTACCAACTCATCGTGGATAATTTTGATGACCTGCTGGCCTGGCGTGACAGTTTTAAGAACTTCTTGGCCGACGCATTGCTGTTGAACGCGCTCAACGAATTCGCGGGCTACCTTGAAGTGGACGTCGGCGGAAAGCAGGGCAGTGCGGACTTCCTTGAGGGCTTCCGCCATGTTTTCCTCGGATAGTTTACCGACTCCGCGCAAGTTGCGCAGGGCCTGACCGAGCTTATCGGAAAGTGATTCGAACATAAGGCCAATGACTTGGCCCAATTTTCGCCGATAGGCAATGCTAGGCGCTCATTTTCGCCTGAGGCGGCGAAACCTCAAGCCGCTGTTCGAATTTGCCGACTTCCTCGGTGAGAGCAGTAAGGAAGGACGCAACCGATTCGGACAGAGGTTGAGATTCTTCTGCCTTTTTGATCGATAAAGTGGAAAACACCGATTCGAGCTCGCCGAGAATTCGGGCAAGGGAATTCAATTCCAGACTGAAGCACGCGCCCTTGAAACCGCTCGCGCGTATCATTGCATCTTCCGGTTTAATCTTAGCTGCCGGAGCGCGAAGTGTGGAGGTCCATGTTCTAAGATCGGTCACAAGATCGATTAAGAGAGCGTCCCGAAATTCAGAATCGAACCCCAACGGTCCCTTCATTGCAGGTTTGGTCGCCGCTTGCGCAGAGGCCGCGTGATCAACTGGTGTCATAAGCCAAAGCGTGTCGCGGATGCGTTCGATCAAAACAAAACCGCTGACGCGAGGCATCATGATATCGATGATGCAAAGGTCGTAGCTATGGCTGCGATCAGAAAGCAGAGTCCAGGCGTCTTCGCCGTCCTCGGCGAACGAAACCCGGTATTCAGATTCTGAGGTCAAGATACGACCGATGATTTCCCTCGAAACTCTATCATCCTCGACTACTAAAATGTTCTTGGCCATAACTCTTGTTTAACGGTACAGCGGTCTTCTTTCTTGAACCCCCGATCAGGTACCGTTCGATCTCCAATTTCATCGTTTTCGTAAAGAATTCACTATCAATGAACTACCGTCATCACAGTGTGTCATCAAAGAGCTGTAATTTCGAAGGATGAACCTGTGATGATTGGGCGTATTCGTCAGTTTGGCTGGTTTGGCGCATCGGTGGGTATGATTCTGGTCTTAGGTGGGTGTGCGGAAAATCAGCCGCCGCCACCCGGGACAACTGCGGTTAATGCGGCTCCCGCTGCGACTGATTCCTCCGCCGTGACGACCACGGTATCGACGGATGCAAATTTGCCGCCGATCGTTCCGCCCGCGCCGCCTCCGCCACCCGCTGCCGATCGGATCTATCCGGTGATGGTGGGGATCGATGTGCTGGCTGCGCAGAATTTCGCACCGATCGCGGGCAAGCGAGTCGGCTTGCTCACCCATCCTCCCGGCGTCAATCGCGATGGCGTGAGCACGATCGAAGTGTTGCGCCACGCTCCGAACGTGAAGCTCGTCGCACTCTACGGTCCCGAGCACGGCGTCTTCGGAAGCTACACCTTCGGCAAACTCGTGCCGGACACCGTCGATAAAAAAACAGGTCTGCCGGTACTTTCTCTCTATGGAGAAGGACCGCTCGCGATGAAGCGCAAGCTCAAGGGTATTCAAGCGCTCGTCATCGATCTGCAGGACATTGGGGTGCGCTCGTATAGCTTTTCCGCTATGCTGCGTTACGCGATGGAGGCGTGTTTTGAGAGCGGCATCGAGGTGGTCGTGCTGGATCGGCCGAATCCGCTCGGCGGTCTCAAAGTCGACGGTCCGTTGCTTGAGCGAGAATTGATGAGTGGGATCGGAGCGTACCGAATCCCGTATGTCCATGGATTGACCATCGGGGAAATCGCGAACATGGCGGCAGCGGCGCCCGGCGTTCTTGAAATCCCGGAAGCTGTTCGAGCCAAAGGCAAACTCACCGTTATTCCCATGCGCGGTTGGAAGCGCGAAATGCGTTGGACCGAGACCGGTCTCAAATTTGTCCCGACGTCTCAGCTTATTCAGAACTTCGAGACGTGTGTGGGTTATGCAATGATCGGGCCTGGAACGCAGATCGGAGGCTTTACCAGTGGCGTGGGGCCGCTCTATCCGTTTCGTGGACTCGCTTATCCGGGAAAGACGACGGATGTTTTGATCAAAGAGCTGGAGGCGCTTCACGTCCCGGGAGTTTCTTATCGGAAAATCAATACCTCCAACAAGGCGGGTAAACCTGCGACCGGCATCTACGTGGACATCTCCGACTGGGAAGCGTGGCACCCGACCGAGCTTAGTTTTCAACTAATGCGGCTGGCCTGCAAATTCAGCGGCACAAATCCGTTCGCCAACGCCAAGCCCGTTCAGGCCCGGGGTCTCAATATTATTCTAGGTTCAAATGAATGGTGGACCGCTCTGAAGCGCGATGGCGCCAAGGTGGATGTCGAAGCGTTCGTGAAAGAATGGCAGCAGAAGAACCAGATTTATCAGCAAGTGGTCCGCAAATATTGGCTGTACTCTGCCGAGCTTCCAGCAGTCGCCATCCCACCGCCGACAGCGATCGTGTCTGCATCGGCGGTTGGGACTTTCGATGACGTGGCGTCGCTTTAATGGAGTGGCCGCCTTCGGCTCTTCTCAACTCATGCAAAGGATTTTTTTACTGGGTATCGTTCTATTCACATTTTTCACGGACAGGATTGGCGCGGCGACTTCACCCGTCACTGTAGTGAAAAATCCCGTTAGGATCGATCGCCGTGTTTTCGATCCCCGTCATCCGCCCATGCAGGGCGGAGTACCGATGGTAAAACCGGACGAACCGGGTTTGTGCAAATCGGATTTTTCCTGTGAGACGGAACTGGGCGTGGAGGTACCGCGAACCGCGAGCCGCAGCGTTCGTGTCACGATCAACACCGCCAAGGTCATCATGGGATTGCACATCACCATTTGGACGGCCGCAGGTTGTTCTCCCAAGGTGATTGCCCACGAAGAAGGGCACCGTAAAATCAGCGAGATCTATTATCGAAACGCCGAGGCCGTGGCGCGAAAGTTGGCTGAAGGGGTAGTGGGCCAGCAAGTGACCGTCGCGAACTCCGGTCAAAAATCCGCCACGCAAACCGCGCTCAGTCCGCTTGAGAAAAAGATGATAGACGCGTTCATGACCGAGATCGAGCAACGCTGCGAATTTGCCCAAGACCGTTTCGACGCGATCACGGATCATTGCCGAAATCCAATCTCCGAGTCCGAAGCAATCACACGAGCGCTAGCGGAAGAGTTGGGAAGGCGCCGACCAATACCTTAAAGTCCGGAGTGATAAAAGTCTGAAGGGTGGGGCGCGACCGCTAGGCGCGCCGTCGCGATTTAGACGCTATTTTATTTATAATCTATGGTCTGCGATTTATGATGGGCCGAAACATCGAGCGGCGAATTGTGACATTGGTCAGATTCATGCTTAGGGCGTTTTCTGGAAAGCTCGCGCAAAGGCGCCAAGCCGCAAAGCCGAGAAATGATCCGAAGGTGGGCCGGCGCGTCCCTGCGACGGCATTTCGCGATTGAGACATTCGTACTGCTTGCCAAGCCGCCGCAGGAACCCGACGACCCACCTCACCGGTTCTCCCCTCAGGGGCTCCTTGGCAATTTACACACCCTAGATTCTCTGCCTTCGTCCTTCGTATATTTTCGTGTAATGCTCAACCGCCGGAAATGGGTCATAGTAGGAGTGCAGCATCTTTTTCCACTCCGTGTATTGGGGCGACTTTCTGAATCCTTCGGTATGTGCTTCCAGTGTCTCCCACTTGGCTAGCAGTATATATCTGCTCTTCTTTTCCTCGCACCGGCTGAGTTCGTGCGAAATGTAGCCTTCTACGCTGCTGATGTAAGACGAGGCTGTGATGAAGTCGCGTTCAAATGCGTTTTCACATCCAGGCTTCACGTCGAGAATAGCGACTTCGAGAATCATAGTATTTATTTTTATCGAGCGATATCGATTGAGAATCTGGTGTTGAGTACAACGCATGCGCAACTGAGATAGAAACGGCATGTGTCACTTGAAACAATCATCGACGGCTGTTGTTTAATCAAAATGAGAATTCATTTTCTTGCCCTGCTGGGTTTGGGCCTCGCCGCGCCCGCGCTGGCCGAGACGCCGCTCGAATCTGCCATCGTGCTCTACCGCGATCAGAAGCTCTCTGAGGCCCGTACTGCACTGCAGAAAATCACTGTCGACGAGCCCACGAATGCAGAGGCCTGCTATTATTATGGAATGACGTTGCGGCACCGCGGCGATGAACGCGCCCTCGACGATGCGCTGCCCTGGCTCGAAAAAGCAGTCCAACTCCAGCCCGAAAATGCAGTCTATCTCGCCGACTATGGCGGCACTTCACTCCAGTTCGCCCGAGTGCACAGGTCCTTAAGCGCGGCTACCAAGGGCCGCGATGCGATGGAGAAGTCTCTCCTTAAAAACCCAGGCAATCTCGATACGCGTGAAGGCCTTTATCAGTTCTACACCCAAGCGCCCTGGCCTCTTGGCAGCAGCTCGAAGGCGCAGATCCATCTTGGCGAAATCACAAAACGTAATCCCGACCGCGGCATTCTGATCGGTATCCAGGCGAAAACTGATGCAAAAAAATACGACGAAGCCTTCCAGCTATGCGAAGGGATTCTCGCCAAAAAACCGGACGACTACATTGCGCTGTACCAATACGGACGCACAGTCTCCGCGAGCGGAAAAAATCTGGAGCGTGGTTTGGCGTGTCTCCAAAAGTGTATCAACCTCACTCCGCCCGGCCCCAGTTCACCTCAGCCCACTCACGCGTGGTTTCGCATCGGCACATTACAGGAAAAGCTCGGCCGTCCCGCGGACGCTAGGGCCGCCTATGAGACTGCACTCAAACTCGACGCCACCAACAAAGGGGCAGCCGACGCGCTCGCGAAATTGAAATGAGGCCATCGCTGCCCTTGCTTGGTGCTGGGAGCACGGGCCGTCGGTTTGCATTTAGTTGCACCCTGCAGGCCAGCGGTCTGTGCTCCTCGATTCCTCTTTCGCGCTCTTTCCGGCTCCCTCCTCCGAACGCTTTGACATGTCAGGAAAAGAGCGAAAGCATTCACGTGATGCTCTCTTTGAACCCGCGCATGACCGTGCTTTTTCAATGGAATTAAACGCTCCGCAATTGCCCGATCCCCAAGCCGTGACGGAAGCGGTAAACCAATGGATCGCGGCCGATTCTCAACTGTCAGGTCTGCTGGAGAGCGGACTGACACTGCAACAGGCGCTCTCCAAGTGGGCGACACAACTTTTGGTGAGCAATCGCATTGTTGAAGCGAGTTCGGGCTTTCTAGCCGCTGTCACCCTGGCGCCGCAGGATCCCTTAGCATGGTCCAACTACGGAATCGCGCTTGATCGGGCGAATTCGTTGGTGAAAGCGGCGGAATGTCTCAGCTATTCGCTGGCGCTGCAGCCGCTGCAACCGGAGACGTGGCTTTCATTGGGTTTTGTGCGAAAAAAGCAGGGAGATATTTCCGGTGCGGAAACGACCTACCTTCGTGCGCTGGAGCAAAACCCGAACTCCCCCTTGGTTTTGCAGTGTCTGGGCCTCCTTAAGGAGGAGCAAAGAGACTATCCCGCGGCCATCCACTACTTGAGTACATCGACTCGCTATGGCGAGCCGAGCGCGGATCTCCTGGCGAACCTCGGAAGGCTGTATTATCAGACAGGGCGTATCGCCGAAGCGAATGACTTCTATGCTCGTGCAGTGAATGGCGCCGAAGCGAATCCGCTTTACCGGCAAATGCACCGGAAGATGCGGTTCTTGCGCGATATCATTAAAGGCGAGTCGGTCGGTGCTGCGTTGACAGCGTATCAGGATGCCTTCGTGCCGGCGGACCGGCCTTCGGAAAAGGATTTGGTCGAGCTATTCAATACGGGCTTGGGTGTTCTTGGTGGCTTCGGCTACCTCGATGCGGCCACGCAGTTGGGGCGCAAGCAATTGGAGCTCTGGCCCGATAGCCCGTCAGTCAGCTATATGCTGAAAGCTTTTGTCGGCGGCACGAGTGTGGACCGTTCGCCGCCGGGATATATTGTTGAACATTTTGATGCGTTTGCCGAAGGGTTCGACGCCCAGCTCGTTGGGACGCTCGGATACGATATCCCGGAGAAACTGTGTGCGGCTGTGGAGGCCGCTACGCCTCTGGGACACCGTTACGAGGCGGTCGATGCCGGATGTGGTACGGGACTGTGTGGCCCGCTGCTGCGTCCGTTTGTGTCTTCGCTCACGGGGGTGGACCTGTCGTCGAAGATGCTCGATCAGGCGGCCAAGAAAGAGGCTTACGATCGGTTGGTCTGCGAGGACCTCACGCCGTTTTTGGAAAGATCGCCAGGGCAGTTCGATCTAATGGTCGCTGCGGATGTGATGATTTACT
>WNFI01199621.1_pt1 | contig 13344 bp, 2 predicted proteins | sample 5400471 | NCBI WGS metagenome assembly WNFI01 (sample SAMN13153348, study PRJNA577476) | soil metagenome | isolation source: 100 cm saprolite on Douglas fir-dominated hillslope | place: USA:California | collected 2013-09-17
GTGCGACTGGGAGGCCTGCACCACCGCTACGACCGGGCTGCCTAATCCGAATCAACGTAGCGTCGCGAAAACGTCTGGGTTCCTCCATCCTTATATATACAGGTACGCCGCGCGGGCGTTCCTCCGGGAGAGAATTTGGCGCTCGAGGGTGAAGGGATAACGTGGATGGGACAGCCGTCGCGGCAGGGAAGCGCGCTATTTTCAGTGCGCATAGAATTTTGGCGAAGCACAGCCCCGAGAAAGCTCGAATGCCTCGGAGGAATTTCACAAAATGGAAAATTTTCATAGCCCTTAGCCAGCTTCTCCACATTGACCAACGCGACATTGCGCTCTCTAATTTGTAGCTCCTCGCTCTTTGGGCGAAACCGTCTTCCCGCGCTTCCCTGGTGCGTTACGAATTTTTCACTTGACTCAGAAGGGCTTAGAAAGCAGACTCCCCCCAAGTTCCCATCTCCGAAGGTCGTCAGCACAAGGAAGTTCGGCCCTGTCCCCAGAGACAAGATCCATCCCAGAGGATCGCCATGCTCGGCACCAAAGAATTGCCCCCTCGCTCATTTGCACGTTCCACAAATCTTCGAGCGTTTCAGCAGGTAAGGTATATCGCTCTGCTCTCAGTGGGGCTGTGCCTTACGGTCGCGGTCCCGTCCCGCGGTCAGGTAGCCGGCCAAAACGTCAATATGGTTTCCGGTACCAACTGGACGAATGGTGATCCATTTCTTCAAAGACAGAATGAGCCCTCGATCGCGGTATCTTCTCGCAATTCGTCGCACTTGCTCGCGGGCGCTAACGACTATCGCACGGTGGATCTTCCCGGCCTGTTGGGCATCGATGAACGTGGCGATGCCTGGCTAGGACTCTTCAAGTCTTTCGATGGGGGGCGAACATGGCAGAGCACGCTCCTGCCCGGATTTCCCCTCGATGGTTCTCCGCAGGGGCAAGCTTCGCCTATACATGGTTTTCAGGCGGCGTCCGATCCAACGGTGCGAGCCGGCACAAACGGACTCTTTTACTACACCGGGCTCGTCTTCAATCGCGACGGCAATCCACCCAGGAGCGCTGTATTCGTTTCTCGTTTCATCGACTTGAACAACAAAGAGAACGGCGACGCCACATTTGAAAACGGTTCGATGACTAATCTCGCGCCCCACGACACCATCAAATACATCGATACGACGATCGTGGACCTCGGAGGAATTGCCGGGACTCCCGGAGCTTCGACTTTCCTGGACAAACCCTGGGTGGCCGTTGATATTCCCCGGAGCGGTGCGACTTGCACAATCTCCGTTGTGGAAGATGGCAAAAATATTACGCAAACCATTCCTGCGGCGCCGGTGTATATGACCTATACCTCTTTCGTCGGCAACGGGCCGCTGCAACACTCTACGATTAATTTTCGCAGATCGTTGGATTGCGGCATGACGTGGAGTTCTCCGGCGGCCTTGAGTCAAAATAACGAGCCCTCCGGCGTTGCGGATGCGGAACATCAGGGTACTGTGATTGCGATCGACCCCAGTGTTCCGCCCAGCGAGCCAGCCCCCGTTTATGTCGCTTGGCGCCGCTTCGCATCCGCTAATGACCCCGACGACCCCCCAGCCATCTTTCTTGCAAAGTCCGCAGACGGCGGCGCGCATTGGGGTCAGCCGTTTCCAGTCGTCGTTTTTCCCAGCTCTTGTATCAAGAATCCCAGCGGCACCGGATGCCCCTTTGATCAGGTTTTTACCAACACCTCTTTCCGGAGCAATGGATACCCGGCGTTGACGGTCGACTCAAACGGCCGAGTCTATGTCGCATGGTCGCAGCGGGAGTCCAATGGCGACGGCAAAATCATGATGGGTATCGCGCCGGGAGGCCGCTCTATTCAGTCGGGCAGCATCGCTCAGGTCGATGTCGGGCCCGTGGCCGACGACAATGGGAATATGTTCTCGAATCTTTCTGGGCGTGGGAGCCAGCTGATGCCCAGCCTGAGTTTCGCCTCTGGAAAACTGTTTCTCAGCTACTACGATCTTCGACAGGATCACACGACGGGGACTTTTGTACAGGCGCCAGATCCAAATTGCGACCCTCTGTTCGTACTGCCTTGCGCTCTGGGTGGCCAATATACTGAATCCCGAGCGCTAGAAGGCGAGATCGCCCCTCCCAATCCGACCAACAACCCCGCCGTCTTCAGTCCGTATGTTGCTGATTCCACTCCGCCATTAGCTGTCCGCCGGCACACAATAGACGTGATGGGCGCGGAAGCCGTTCCTCCCCCGGCTTCGAGTTTACAGCCACCTTCTTTCAAGTCATTTCGTATCACGCACTACCTATTCGGTTCCATTCCAGAACTCAACATCACGGATGAGCAAATTCAATTTAACGCCCCAAATCTTCCTCTTTTCGTGGAGGGCACCGCACCGTTCATGGGAGATTACATCGATGTTTCGGGCGCGCCCCAGATCATCGCCGACGGAAATGGCGGCTGGACGTTTAACACGAATGCAACCGCCAACCCTGTTTTCCACGCGGCGTGGACAGACAATCGCGACGTCGTGCCACCGGCTGACGGCAACTGGCAGAATTACACACCGCCCATTTCCGCCTCTAATCCTGGAGGCCAACCGAGCAAATTCGATCCCACGAAACAGCCACTTGTCTGCGTTGTTGGACAAACCGGCATGCGGAATCAGAACGTCTACACCGCAGAAATCAGCCAGGGCGTTATTCTGACCTCACCGCAGACATCCAAGCCGGTATTGACGCCAGCCGGTCAGCCGATCCAGCGCGCATTCGTCGTCGAGTTGCGCAACGCCACGAGCGCCGCGCGAAGCTTCCAGGTCAACATCCCGACGCAGCCTGCAACCGCAACGGCTTCCTTCTCACAGTTCTCTTCTATGACCGCGCAAACGGTGAAGGTCAATGCCTTTTCCTCACAGTCCTTCCCTGTTTTTGTTGTTGCCAATGCAGGCAGCACTGTGCCATTCCCCAGCGTTCTCGTAACGGCGACGGAGAACGACGGCACAAATCCGCCCCTAACGGGTTCCGTCCTGCTCAATCCGGACCCCACGAATCCAGCCTTGACGAGTCCGGATAATGCGGCAATTGGCGCAAACCAGATTTCGGTGAACGAATTCTACAATCCGGGCGTTGCGAACCCCGGTGTGGCCAATTCTGGTGTCCCCAGTCCGGGCGTTGCCAACCCCGGCGTCGCCAATCCAGGTGTGGCTAATCCCGGTGTGGCTAATCCCAGCGTTGTAGTTGCGTTGAACCCAGGTGTGGCGAACCCAGGAGTGGCAAACCCGGGCGTGGCCAATCCAGGTGTGGCTAATCCCGGCGTGGCCAACGAATCGGTGACCGACGCCAGTTATACGTTCACGAATGAAGGCAACACCAGCGCTGCCTACACAATACAGTTCTTCCAGTCAGCGCCTTTTCCCGCGGGCGCAAAGTTCCAGATTATTTTGAGCAAGGTTTACTTCACGCCACAAGCGGTCGGCTGTCAGATCCAACAGGTAGGCACTAACGTTATCGTGGCCAACGTCACAAATCCGGTTTTCGTCACCGATCCCACACAACTCGGAAATCCTGGAGTTGCCAACCTCGGTGTTCAAACGCCCACCATCAATCTGGCGCCAGGGGAATCCGGCCAGATCACTATTCGGACGAATCTGAGCGTTGAGCAGGTCGTGAGCCAAGTGCTGCCGAACGTCTCTCCCGTCGCCGTCTCGCAGGCTGTGAACACCGTAGATGTGCAAAAGGGAATTTTCACGCCTCCTATCAATTTGATCGTTACATCGACGTCCGCCTCACAGCCGATCGGCGTCGCCGGCCAACCTTACAACGCAATGTTGACGTCTGTCGGTGGCAACACTGGGCTTCACAACTGGACGATTACGTCTGGCTCGCTCCCTCCCGGTCTGCAATTGAACGCCGCGTCCGGCACGATTACCGGGACTCCGACGCAGACGGGCAGCTTCCCGTTTACAGCACAGGTCATGGACACAGGTACACCTCAACACAACGCTACGCGGGCTTTGACCATCATCATTGTCCCTCCGGTCTCTATCACTACACCTTCACCCGCTCTGCCGGAGGGAGGAAGCGGTTCTCCATACACGCAGACGTTTACCGCGTCAGGCGGAATTCCGCCTTACACATGGTCGAGCACGGGCACATTGCCACCCGGTCTGACGCTCGGAAAAGATGGGCTTTTGACCGGGACGCCCACCGCGGGAGGAACCTATAATTTCACCGTCAAAGCAACCGACGCTCTCGGCCTGGTCGCTTCTGCGCCGTATACCGTCCTCGTCACAAACGCCGCGCAGGCCGGAGCTCAAATCCAATTCATCACGCAGCCAACGGCAACTACGGCGGGCCAAGCGATCTCGCCCGCGGTCCGTGTACAAACGCTGGATGGAACTGGCGCAGCGGTCCCCGGCCTTACGATCACGCTGGGGATGGGGGATAGTCCGAACCGGCCGATCCTGTCTGGAACACTGTCGGCGGTGACCGATGCATCCGGCATCGCCACTTTCTCCAATGTCATCGTCGACCGAGCAGGGTCGGGATTGACCTTGATCGCAACTGCTTCAGGCGTGAGCAGTTCAGGCGCGGTGCAGCTCATCCCGGCGCCGGTATCGGTGCAGCTGGGGGCGCTCGAGAGCGACACGCAGATTCGGCTGTTCAATGAGCGGCGCGGTGTCTCTCTTTCAACAACTGGAGTGGCCGTGGATGCCACCGCCGTTGGCACCTATTCGAGCGTGGCGAGCCTGACACCAGGAACCATCTCCGCCGGAACGCTGGTGGACAGCTACTACTTGCACGCCGACCCGGTAGGGGCTTCCCAGAACGTCGGGCAACTGGAGGCTGGAGAAGTAACATTCCCGACGAACGTCCTCGGTCTGATCGTCTTGGATCCGGGGTTGAGCGCGAGCGATGCAGCGGTGGGCGCGCCCGGCACGAGCTACCCGCCGGGGGGACGCGCACTCGAGTTAGGAAGCCCTACGGATACGGCTATCCTGTCCGCCGATCGTCGAACCGTGACCCTACACCTCTCGAATTCAAGCGCGAGTGACGACGTGCGCGTCATCACCGCGGCCAATTCCAACGTCAGCTTCGGCCAGTCTACTTCTGCGACGTTCAACACGCTGGCGGCACCGGGCGGTATCAGCACCGTGGCGGGCAGCACGTGGATCTTCCCTGGCGGGGGCCCGGCCACCAGCGCCCCGCTCGGCCTCGGGGCTGATTTCATCGAGCTGCGAGTGGGCGTCGTGGCCGATCGGTCCGGAAACGTGTATGGGGCTGACCCGAATAACCACATGGTGTTCAAGATTTCGGGCGGCACTCTCAGCATTGTTGCCGGGACAGGCGTAGAGGGCTACTTCGGAGACGGTGGCCTCGCGACGGCTGCACGCCTGGATTTTCCCACGGCGGTTGCCTTGGGTCCGACCGGCGAGCTCTTCATCTCAGATACCAATAACTCCGTCATTCGCAAGGTGGACACCGCGGGGAAGATTACTACGGTAGTCGGCGTCGGCTTTTCGGGCTACTTCGGTGATGGTGGTCAAGCGGTCAATGCTGCCCTCAACTCTCCCGAGGGGATCGCTTTCGATCCTGCCGGGAATTTGTTCATCGCTGATACCTTCAATGGGGTGATTCGCAGGGTCGATCCTTCGGGAGTCTTCTCCACCCTGCCGATGACGAGCCTGCCGCCCAACTTCACCGGGTTTTGTTCCCCCGAAGATGTGGCCGCAGGCCTTAGCGGCACGGTTTACATCGCCGACTCGTGCCGCAACCAAGTCTTCAAGTTGGATTCGGGTGGGCACCTGACGATCGTAGCTGGCAATGGCGCGGTGGGTTACTCGGGCGATGGAGGGCCAGCTACTAACGCTTCGCTGTCCGCTCCGATCGGGATCACGTTTGATGCCGCGGGAAATCTCTTCATTGCCGACGAAGGCAACAACGTTGTGCGCAAGGTGGACACCGCGGGAACCATCACGACTGTTGTGGGCAACGGCGGGTTCGGCTTTGCGGGCGATGGAGGGTCGGGCCTGTTAGCTTCTTTGGCGCAGCCCGGCGCGCTCGCCTTCGATCCTTCGGGAAACCTCTACATCGCGGACACGAACAACGAGCGGATCCGCAGGGTCGACACCTCGGGAACGATCACCACTGTGGCGGGCAACGGTCGGTTCAAATACGCGGGCGATGGTGGGCTGGCCACTAGCGCCTCGCTAGACGCGCCGACGGCAACTGCGGTGGATCCGGCAGGAAATCTATTTACCTCTGACATCGCAAATTTGGTCGTGCGAAAGATTAACCCTAACGGTGTCATCAGCACTTACGCCGGCACTGGCGTTCCGGCCCCAACGTATACCGGTGATGGCGGCCCCGCCACGTCCGCGAGTTTCCTCTTCCCAAATGATGTCCAAGCGGACGGCGCGGGCAATGTCTATCTGACTGAAGCTGGCCGCGTTCACAAGATCACAGCGTCGGGAATCATCACAACCCTGCTGAGCAACTCAGGATCGGGCGGCAGTTCTCACCTTGCTGTGGACAACCAGGGGAACGTCTATATCGCCCAACTTAGCAGCCGAGTGCTAAAGCTGGATACTACGGGTGCGGTGACCGTCGTCGCGGGCACGGGCACGGGCGGCTTCTCGGGCGACGGCGGCCCTGCGACTCTCGCGAAGTTACTGGCACCAAGAGGCCTTGCCGTTGATCTTGCGGGGAACCTCTATATTGCGGACCAAGGCAACGGGCGGGTCAGGCGAGTTGACCCCAACGGGATCATCACAACCGTCGCTGGCATTGGCAACAACACGCCTGTCTCCGGCGATGGCGGTCCAGCCACAAGCGCAGGGGTGCCCAGTCCCTTTGCTCTGACCGTGGACGGTGCAGGAAATCTATTCATAGGCTCAGCCGGCCGCGTGCGCAAGGTGGATGCCGGGGGAACGATCAGCACAATTGCTGGCGGAGGATTCTTTGGGCCAACGGTGGACGGTATCCCCGCTGCGAACGCCGCGTTCGCGAACGTTCAGGGGCTGGCCTTCGATGCGGCCGGCAACCTATACCTCTCGGATCGGTTCAACGACCGGATTCGCAAGGTAACCGGCGTCACCACAACGCCGCCTTTCATCTTCACTCCTCCTTCGGGACTCACGGTGACGACGAAGGGCCTGCCGCACGGAGATGTCGGTCTATCTTATTTCCAAACGCTTTCCGCAGTGGGAGGCGCACCGCCGTACACCTGGAGCATCGCCACAGGCTCGCTACCGGCCGGCTTGAACCTTTCGACTGCAGGCCAAATCACCGGAACGCCGACGACGCTCGGGGTGTCCAACTTCGTCGTGCAGGTGACGGACTCGGTCGGAGCCACCGCGATGCAATCGTTCACGACTACAATCAGCGTCCCGCTGGTCATCACGACGACCTCGCTCCCTGCTGGCACGATCGGCGTGGCCTACAGCCAGACGCTCACGGCCACAGGCGCCGTGGGAACTTCTACATGGGCATTCGTGTCCGGAACTCTTCCGCCGGGCATCACGCTAGCTGGTTCGGGCTTGCTCAGCGGGACGCCGACAACAGGGGGTACGTTCAACTTCACCGTGCAGGTCACGGACCTCAGTACGCCAGCGCAAATCGCCACGCAGCCGCTGAGCGTCCAGGTGGCCACCACAATCGTGCGGGGTCAAGGCACAGTATCGGCCTGGGGTTACAACGCTCAAGGGCAATTGGGCAACGGGACGTTCACCAATAGCAACACGCCCGTGCAAGTGAGCGCACTCAGCGGCGTGACGGCCCTTGCCGTAGGGTTTTCGCACAGTCTGGCGCTGAAGAGCGATGGCACGGTCTGGGCTTGGGGTGTCAACAGTGAAGGGGAATTGGGCAACGGGACGGTCACCAATAGCAACACGCCCGTGCAGGTGCTCGGCCCTGCTGGGGTAGGCTTCCTCACCGGCGTGACGGCCCTTGCCGGGGGAGGTTTGCACAGTCTGGCGCTGAAGAGCGACGGCACGGTCTGGGCCTGGGGGCGCAACGTTGAAGGGCAATTGGGCAACGGGACAAACACGGCCAGCAACACGCCTGTGCAGGTGAGCGGGCTCAGCGGCGTGACGGCCATTGCCGGAGGATACTGGCACAGTCTGGCGCTGAAGAGCGACGGCACGGTCTGGGCCTGGGGTTACAACGGCTTCGGGCAATTGGGCAACGGGACGTTCACAAGCAGCAACACGCCCGTGCAGACGAGCGGGATCACCGGCGTGACGGCTATTGCCGGAGGCCAGCAGCACAATCTGGCGCTGAAGACCGACGGCACGGTCTGGGCGTGGGGGTGGAACAGTAACGGGCAATTGGGCAACGGGACGTTCACCAATAGCAACACGCCCGTGCAGGTGAGCGGACTCACTGGCGAGACGGCCATTGCCGGGGGAGGTTTGCATAGTCTGGCACTGAAGGGGGCCGCTCCTTCTGCCGCCTTCTCTTTGTCTGGAGATTGGTCGAACACCACGAATCCGAACGGGCCCTGGTCATACAATCAGGGGAGCATTCCGTTGCCGCTGGTGTCAGACTGGACAGCTGGTAACTCGGCTTTCGTAGGATGCAATCAGCCGGCTTGGGCGCCTTCCAATTTTGGGGGTAATTTCCTGCCGGCTCTCATGAACGCCAACTCCTGCACCGCAAATGCCCTCGGTACCGACCCGATTAATGGCCTTGCCAACGTAATGCCCGGCGATATTGTCACGCATACGGTGGACGGATTTAACGGTACTCCCGCCAATGGCGTTGCCAATTTCCTGTTTACACTGCCCACCGGCAACGATGGCAAGTATGAGATCCGCGGCTCTGTCTGGGATGCGGGGTTGTTTTTCGGCACGACCCGTCCGCAGGATTGGAAACTGCTGATAAATGGCGTTCAGGCAGCATCGGGCTTCCTGAGCGGCAGCGTTTCGCGCAGCCAGGCTGAGACTTTCGATGTCTTCGCCAATCTCGCTGCGGGCGACACCGTGGATTTGCAGTTGTTCCAAGATCCGAACTCGGCCGCGGGATTTTTCGTCGGAACCAATATGAGTATCTTCCCACCTCCAGCCGGCGTTTTAGATTTCCCGCCCGTGGGCAACAACTTTCAGAACGTGGCGGCGAACGATCCAGCGCATGGAAACGTTTGGACCGGGATAGCGCAATCCTTTACAGCCCTGGATCCGCATGTCTTATTTGGCTTTTATGTGGGCAACTTCTCGGGCGCAGCGGTCAATGACAGCCTGCTTTTCAGCTTGTACGCAGGCGATGGCCAATTCTCAAATCTCCTGGGGCAAGCCTCCGCGCCGGTCAGCTTAGCCAATTTTGTTACCAAACTTGTCCAGGTTGATTTTTCTTCCATATCGCTAACATCTGACAATCAGTACACAGTCGTTGCGTCGCTGCCCTCCCAGCAGTTGCCGCCCCTGGGAACGTATAGCAACCTCGGCGTGCCGTACAACAGCCAAAACAATTCATATCCAGGAGGACGGTTCTATTTTGTGGGTGCCTCTTATGACGAATCACTTCCAGCGATTGCGCTCCGGGATTTGGCGTTCAATGTGACGCCAGTCCCCGCACCGCCGGTTACGCCGGCCACCCTTGTGTCGGTCAATCCGAACACTGGGCTGCAGGGGCAGCAGAATCTGTCCGTGACGATCACCGGGCAGGCGACACACTTCAATCAGGGTGCGCCTGTCGCGGATTTTGGTAGCGGAGTCCATGTGCAATCCCTGACCGTCGGTAGCCCGACGACAGCAACAGCAGTTCTCAACATTGACGCGGTGCCTAATGCTGGCATAAAGCTCAATTTCTTTCCCAATTCGGCCTATAACGCCAATACGGCGGCAATGGACGCCACCCTCGGAACCACCGGATACACGATCGACAGTTTTGAGACGGCTGCTTTTATTCCGGGTCTTACCGTCCAGTTGAGCGGCGGAGTGTCTGCAACGACGTGGACGAGCCTGCCGAATCTTTTCAATGGAGATGTTGCCTGTCCAGGCCTGACTTCAGGGCAAGCTTGGGATGGTACCGATACGGCATCGAACCAGATTTTGAACCAAGTAACTAACTGTTCTGGGTCTCCGGGTATAGCCAATCTGATAACGTTTAACTACGCACCGGGGGCGACATCTTTCGGTCTAGGTCTCTCCAACTTTCAATCTGTCAATCCACCATCGCCTTCTTTCCCCATCACAAATCACGAACTGTTTGTGAATGGCGTCGACATGGGAGTGCTGGAGACCCTCGCAGGCGCAGCCTGGAGCCCAGGGTTGACGCGCAACGCCTATCTCCGGATCGATGGGACAAATGGCGGAGTTATTACATCAGTTTGGATCGAGAATCTCTCTACTGCTCTAGGGGTCGATTTTCTAATGTTCGATCACCTCGCGATCCTCCCGTCCGCCACCGCTGCGCACAACGTAACCATGACGACGAATACCGAAGTTGCGACCCTCCCAAATGGCTTCACGGTAAATACGAACCCGCTCGCTCCCGCCCGTTTCGCTTATGTGCCTATCTCTAGCGGGAATGTCGTTGCGGTGTTCAACGCGTCGTCTCATCTGCCAGTCGGCACAATCCCTGTTGGCGCCGCGCCGTTTGATGCGGTCGTCAGCCCAAATGGCTCTTTTGTCTACGTGGATAATTCCAACGCTAACACCGTCTCGGTGATCAGCCCAGCTACGAACACTGTGGTGGCGACAATTCCTGTCGGATCAATCCCAGCTGGAATGGCAATTACGCCAGATGGCTCCGCATTGTACGTCGCGACGCATGGCGATAATTCCGTTTCAGTTATAAATACGGCAACGAATAGCGTCACAACAACGGTCGGGGTGGGGTCGTACCCATTTCTCCTGGCTGTGACGCCGGATGGAAAGTATGTGTACGTGCCCAACTTTCAATCCAATTCGGTGTCGGTAATTAGTACGGCCACTAACACCGTCATCGCGACAATCCCCGTCGGTCTAGCGCCACAATCGGTTGCTATAACGCCCGATGGCAAATCCGCTTATGTTACGTGCACAAACTCGAACCTCGTTTATGTCATGGATACAGCGACCAACACGGTCGTCAGCACGATTCCCGTAAACAACGGACCGCTAGCCGTCTCAATCACACCTGACGGAACCTCGGCCTATGTGAGTGAATACAACGGCGCAGCTACGGCGGTCATAAATCTCGCAACCAAAACAGTCGTTGCATCAGTCCCTGTTGGAGCTACTCCTTATGGATCTGCCATAACTCCTGATGGGGCTTTTGTGTGGCAAACATCCTGGAGTGCCACCAACGTTTCGGTCATTTCCACTGCCAACAACGCGGTTGTCGCTACGATCCCGGTCTCTGGCTCTGACTTTAACGTGGCCATCACTCCGAAATGAACTCCGCTGCGGCGATCCTGCGATTTTGGGAGTCACCTGTCTGTCTGCGCGTGGGAGGTAGAAGAGTTAGCTGAGTTGCAAAAATCAGTTTGCGATAGCGTTTGCTGCGTTCAGGCGTTTACGGGCATCGGCGATCATCGGATCTCCCGCGCCTTTAGCTTTGATCGCGAGAAACTGCTTGAAATATTGAGCGGCGTCCGCGCTCTTGAGTCCCTCGTGCGCGAGCCCCTGGTAGTAAAGAACCGGCGCATAGAGATGATAGCTAGGTACATCATCCAGAAAAATTGCGGCCGCCTCTCCGCGACGTTTCATGCAAATATCAAATTCGGAGGAAGCCTCAGAGAAAGCTCTCATAGCCAGATACGCGCGGCCCAGGTCGAAATGCGCGAGCCACGAGTCTGCCAGGCTTTTTGCTTCCTGAAACTTATTCAGTGCATTCGCTGCGTCGCTGTTTTTCAAATCCACTTCGCCTAGCAACAAATCTGCGTACGACCGAAAGTCCGAAGACGGCTTTGACGCCAATTCCGAAGCCAGGCTAATCGCCTTTCTTGTTTGACCCGCCTCGGCCGCAATGTGTCCAGCGCCGTAAAGAATTACTGGATCGCGGCTGGATGCCAGTGCTTTTTCCGACGCCGCCACCGCGCGCTTGCCGTCACCTTCCGTCAAGTCAAGACCGGCCAGATAATTCAGCTTGATCGCGGCAGCATCGGCGTTCTTGGCGGCTTCATCGATGGCAATCCCCTTGTCTAAGATCTCCTGTGCGTCCGTCAGCCGCCCTTCCCACAGGGCGATATCCGCTAATCCGGTTGCCGCGGAAGAAGCGCCTCTCGCGCCGAGGAGCCGCATCTTCTGATATCCGGCAGCGGCCTCCGCTGTCTTGCCGTCCCCCAAGTATCCCAGAGCCAGCGCGTCCAGAGCGTTCACATCCTTCGGATTTCGCTTCAATACTTCCTGCGCCTGTTTCGCGGCACTCTGGAAATTGCCCGCGTATGTTTCGTAGAGCGCCAGATTTGTGAGCTGCATCAGACCGCGTGGATTGCTTTCTAAATCGCGACGTTCTTCCTCGACCGCCTTTTGCATGTCTCGCGAAAGAAAATAAGAAAACGCTAGGTTGGAATGTCCGGCATCATCGTATGGGTACGCCTTGAGCAGCGCCGAGTATTCCTCGATGGCTTTCGCGGGTTCGCCGCGCAAGATGAAGTAGCTGCCGCGCGTACGGTACTTTTCCCGGTCGGTCATTCGATCGATGTGCGTCAAAGCCTCGCGGAAATATTTATCTGCGTCGCTCCGGCGGCCGAGATTCATGCTTGCTACCGCATAGCCCGCATAGGCGCGCCCCATCTCCGGATCCAGTTTGGTGGCTTGCTCGTAATGCGGAAGCGCTTCGGCCGATTGCGGAGAGAACCTCGCTCTTCTCTGCCGAACGCGATTTCGCGCTGATCGGGTTCCCGGTAATCCCATCGACCGCCTTTACCTGAATGGCGTATTGATTGTTGTTCTTTTCGATCGAGCCGAGAACGATTACATCGATGCCTTGTCGCGTCGCAATCATTCTGGTCACAGGCTCGTCGAGCGCGGTTGTGCCGGGCTTCAGTTGAGCGGCCTGCTTGCGTGCCTCGCTACGGCTGAAGCTTTGGATGAAGGAAGCTCCCTCTAACCCAATAATGAAGGCGGGCGCCAAGGTCTCGTCAAAAACCGAATCGCCTGTGCGATTGGCGAAATCGGCAACGAGAAGCGAAACTTCTTTGTGTACTACGGGCTTGCGGAACCACGCTTCCCCAACGAAGAAAGCTCCAACGGCCAACAGAGCAGTGGCTCCGGCTGCGGCCCACTTGGCGCTTGCGGCCCAAGGCCGCTTGTGGTCCGTCGAGATGCGGGTCCCACCTCGCGGCCCCAGCCACAACTCCAGATCCGTAAGAATCTCTGCCGCGCTCGCGTATCGCTTTTCCTTGTCAATTTCCAGGCAACG
>WNFI01448284.1_pt1 | contig 13343 bp, 21 predicted proteins | sample 5400471 | NCBI WGS metagenome assembly WNFI01 (sample SAMN13153348, study PRJNA577476) | soil metagenome | isolation source: 100 cm saprolite on Douglas fir-dominated hillslope | place: USA:California | collected 2013-09-17
AAAAACCGCTTTGAGATGCTCGTCGGGACCAAAGAACACGAAATGCATCACCGGGGACAGTTGATGGTGATCGAGCGAATACTTGGCATTGTGCCGCACGTGACTCGGAACCGGCAGGCGTCGCGCGCAGCAGCTACGAAGAGCGCCTCCTAGGATTGTCGACGACCCGTTTCATCGCGGGGGGATTGCAATCTTATCAAGCCGGTCCCATCAGCGGGACGGTCATCAACCTAAGTGGCGGTTCAATTGTCGATTAAAGATGACGTTTAGGGAGAATCCTGATGCCAGTTACATATCTTGATGTGCCCGAGGGTATCCGGAATGACGAGAAAACGAAATTGGTGAAATCGATCTACGAGGCGCTCCATGAAGCCTACCCGTTCCCAGATGACGTGCGAATCTTTCTTCGCGAATGGCCGCTTGACAGCGTTAGCCAGGATGGGCGGCTTGGTTCAGAACCAGCCAGACCCGTTTTCATGATGCACGTCCCGCAAGGCGTCAACGTCGATGCCAAGCGCACGATGATGAGGAAGATCAACGACGCGGTCGTTAAAGCGTATCACCTCCCCAAGTTCATGATCTTTGTGCACGAATACCCGCTCGATCTGGTGAGCCTCGATGGAGGCCTACATTCCGACAACAAGACACGCGTCGAGGCCCAGAAAAAGGTCTATGACGGCGACTGATTCAGCCGCAATTCGCGCGGGCACATCGAGGTCAACATGAGTTGCTTTTTCGTGGAGGTCAAATGAGCAGAGAGAACGTAATCGCAGTTACTGGTGCGACGGGGCGCGTAGGCCAGCTAGTTGCAGAGCGCCTTCTATCGGCTGGACACACCGTGCGCGTCGTGGCACGCAACGCGGAGAAGCTCAAACCGCTCGCCGGCAAGGGAGCCGAAGTGCGAACGGGGTCTTTATTCGATCCTGCTTTTCTCACAGGCGCCTTCCGAGGAACGGCTGCTGCTTTCGTTCTGACCGCCCTCGACGTGAAGGCGGCAGAGGTCAACATAGATCAGTACAAGAAGGCCGCAAGCATCGCTACGGCGATCCGTGACGCGGGTGTGAAATACGTGGTGTTCCTCAGCAGTTGGGGAACTGACCTGCCGGACAAGAGCGGCGGGATCATCGGCTGTCGCCGTCTCGAGGAATTGCTCGATGAGATACCGGGCCTCAACGTCGTCCACCTTCGACCCGTTTGGTTCATGGAAAACTTCCTCTGGAACATCGGGCTAATCAAGATGGCTGGCATCAACGGGCTTGCGATCAGGCCTGATGTTTCGTTCCCGATGATCGCCGCCCGGGACATCGCACCAGTCGCATCCGACTACCTCGCAAGTCTGAATTTCAAGGGCCGGAACGTCCGTTACCTAAACGGACCAAGGGACTACACGATGACCGAGGTGACGCGGGTCTTAGGTGCGGCGATCGGCAGACCGGACCTCAAATACGTCGAGTTCCCGGATGCCATTTTCCGAAAAGGCCTCATCGCTGCCGGCGGCCTATCGCCGCATGCCGCCGACATGGCTATCGAGATTAACCGCGGGATCGACTCCCGCCTCATCAAGGCGGAGCCTCGTTCCAAGTTGAACACGACGCCGACCACGCTGGAGGAGTTCGCGAGGACGAAGTTTGCGCCCACCTTCAACGCCGCTCCGAATGCTTCGTTCTCGGAGAGGTTTGGAGGGATGTTCCTTCGCTCCTATCTCGTCGTGGCGGGCCGCCGCGCAGCGTAGCCAATCTAAGACCAAATGCGCTCGATAACGGCGAAGGCTGGTTCCACGCAAGACTAAGGAGAACTCTCATGGTTTCTATTGGAAAGCTGCTTACGGAAGAACAAGGGCGGCTCACGGTCCGCCGCGTACTTTCGGTCGATGACGGCACGGCGAAGGTCGAGACAACGTTCGAAACTGCTGGGTCGTTCCATGACGTTCATTACACCGATCTTGGGACGCTCTGGTCGTTCATCCGCCCCGACGGCACCCTGTACGGGGAGTGGAAAGGCGGGCTGCGGACCGCCGACAATGACACAGCTGTCTACCGGGGAATCACCGGCGGCACGTATATCGAGAAAACCAAACACTCACGCACATATCGAGGCGCGATCACCTTCGAGAACGCCCGCGGGGCGCTCGCCGAACTGAACAGCGTGCTCGCGATATTCCAAATGGAAATCGACGACGCCGGCAAGGTCAGCTACCGCACTTCGAAGCTGGAGGATGGAAGACCGTGAAGAAACTAACCAAAAGTGAATCGGTCACGGGCAATACGCTCCCCATCAAGAGACTGATCGAGGATAACCACAGTCCCGAGCGGCATGCACAGGACGGAATCCCAGGTTCTGGACCCGTCCCCAAGCGCACTGAGGCACAGAGAGGTGATTCCTAATGAAGCGCCCCTTCAAGATCGCGGCCATTGCTATCGGCCTGGTCAGCTTCCGGCCGTTGCTGTCATTGTGGCGATCGTCGCCGTCATGATTGGACGACAGGCAGTCGCTAGCGGTTTCGAATAACCGGTATGCGCGTCCATCGAGGAACTCAGGGCCGACTATCCAAATCCCCGGCGCCGCAGGGCGAGGCCCAGTGGTGGATGACGAGTCTCCAGCTCCACGTTTAACCCTCGAAAGAAAAATGTCCGCTGCGATTCCGGTCAAACGTCTAGAGATCGGGAGGAGCGGGTACGGCAGGAAAAACTGGCAGGATGGCTAACGGGCCTGGATCGTCAGCCTGTTGGAAAAAAAAATGTCCGGCCCCGTGCCACTCAAACGTCTTGAGAGTGGAAGGACAAAGCCAGAGGAGTAGTCCTGTTTGCCATCAATAACCTTCGCAGCAAACCGAAGGTAATAGAATTAAAGCAAAAGGAGATCAAGATGAGAAAGGTTCAGACAATTGCGGTCATTGCAAGTCTATTGTTCGCGCTCATAGCGAGCGCGCAGGATAAACAGACTTCCAAGGGGGTGAATAAAGTCCAGCCGTTGCCGCGAGACTTGGAAATTCAATTGGCACTCAGCGCGCTTCCACCGCACCTCAGAGACAACGCAACCGTCTACGTCTTAAACCCAGACAAAGGCTTTGAGGTCGCTCGTAAGGGTACGAATGGATTCCACGCCTTTGTCGCTCGAACCGGTGACGATTCGTTCAGAGGCACTTGGCCTCTGAAGGAATATAGAGACGACATTCTCTACCCGATTTCCTTTGATCAAGCGGGAGTCAAGGCACAGATGCAGGTCTTCTTTGATGCTGCAGAGATGCAGGCCAAGGGAACTTCTTCCCAGGAACTCAAGAAGATCATCCAGGACCGCTATAGAACAGGATATTACAAAGCGCCGGAACGAGCAGGCATCTCATACATGTTGTCTCCAATCCTTCGGACCTACTTTAGTCCCGATGAAAACGACAAGGTGGTTACCGCAAGCATTCCGCACGTCATGTACTACGCCCCCAATGTGTCCAATGAAGACGTAGGCGGTGGGAGACTCGCTGGCCCGTATCCTTTTGTGATAATGCACGGCCCCCATGGCTACAACATCCAGCTTCTCGGCGCAACGGAAGGAGCAGCTATTGATAAGGAGAATGAAGAGATGCTTGCGAGAGTTTGCAACCTCAAAGAAGTCTGGTGTTTGCCAAAAGAGAAAGGTTGGAACATCGCGAAATAGGCCATCATCTCGGATTGAGTGCGGCCGGCCGTTATCCCCCCATCGACGACCATACGCCCCTGATGTTTCCAGTGAAGACATCGGCGGCGGGAAGCCCGGTGGCACGTATCCTGCTGTTATCCTTCACGGCCACCATGGATATACCATGCAGCCTCTCGGCGTGACGGAAACAGCAGTCCTCGAAAGAAAATGTCCGCTTCCGTTGGACTCAAACGTTTAAGCGTAGGAGCTCGAAGATGAATGCGAGTCCGTCACGCGCAGATACCCGCGGGGCGAGGGTGTCTGGCTTGAGCGTCTTTGTCCGCGATGGTGACGGCAGCCATGACTTGTACCTCGCGTGAAAAGGAGCTGGGAGCACCGCCGTCAACGAATGGGTGACAGACAGATCCACACTCTCGACCGCATCTTTCGCGCGCTTGCCAGCGAGCCCCGGCGCAAGATCTTGCGCTTGGCCGCCCGGGAGAGATGCGCTGTCACGCAGTTCGCCGCCCAGCTCAAGATAAGCCAGCCGGCCGTATCGAAACACATTCGCGTCTTGGTTGATGCGGGGCTGCTTTCTAAGACCCCAGAGGGACGACACCGCTGGTGCCGTCTCAACCCCCGCGCCTTTGAACCGGCATGCGCGTCCATAGAGGATCTCAGGGCCGAGTATCCAAGTCCCCGACGCCTCAGGGCGAGGTCGCCCAGGGGATGACGAGTCTCCAGCCCGATGTTTGACCCTTAAAGAAAAATGTCCGCTCCCATTCCGGTCAAACGTCTAGAGATCGGAAGGAGCGGTTACGGCAGGAAAAACCGCAGGATGGTGGACGAGCTTGGATCGTCAGCCTAGTGAAAGAAAAATGTCCGGCGCCGTGCCACTCAAACGTCTTGAAAGCGGAACAACAAAACCAGAGGAGGGCCGCTTCGCGTGTCCCGTCGCGGGGTTCGGACACCGCCTCCCAGGAGGAGAAGTCTCCATGTCACTGATACGCATCTGCTTGTTGGGGCTAGCTACCCAGATCGCCGTGAGCGCGTCCGCTATGGCTCAGTCGACGCAGGCCGTCGGCAGCCAGACGCCGCCGCTCATTGACCAGCAAAAAGAGATCGGTTTGGCTCTCAGCGCCTGCCCGCCGACCGTAGCGAGCAGGGCGGCGGTCTATGTCCTCGACAAGACTGGCTACGTCAAGGTCCGGGACAGCCAAAACGGCTTCACAGCGATCGTCCAGCACTCGCTGCCTACTAGCCAGGAGCCACAGTGCATGGATGCGGAGGGCACGCGCACGTTCCTCCCGCGCATGCTGAAGGTGGCCGAGCTGCGCGCTCAGGGAAAGAGCCCCGAAGAGATCAAGCGCTCCGTGGGCGACGCGTTCGCCAAGGGCGTCTTCCCGGCGCCTGCCCGGCCGGGCGTCATTTACATGCTATCGACGGAAAACGTCGTACCCGACGACAAGGGAATTGTCGGACCGTTTCCGCCCCACGTGATGTTCTACGGTACGCACCTGACCAATGCCGACCTCGGCTCGGAAGGCCAAGCTGGCGGAGGGCCGGCCTTCGTTGTCAATGAAGGCGCTCCGCACGCCCTCATCATCGTTCCCGTAGCGGCGCAGACGGGCTCGGGCCACGCTCCCTCGGGCAAAGGCCCGGTGAGCCGGGAGTAAGCGTTGCAAAATATATGTCCGCCAAGTTTCCGGTCAAACGTTTAGAAAAGTGAAAGCCACAAACGAGGGAGATACACAATGACAGGTCTGCAGGGAAAGTATGCCGTCGTGTTCGGTGCTGGCGGCTCCATTGGCACCGCAGTCGCCAAGGAGTTTGCGGCCGAAGGAGCAGAAGTCTTTCTGTCCGGCCGGACGAAAGCGAACGTAGAAGCGGTGGCGAAGCAAATCACGACAGACGGCGGCCGTGCACATGCGGCAGTGGTGGACGGCGACGATTACACTGCCGTCGAGGAATACGTCGATGGCATCGCAAAGCGGACCGGGAGGATCGATATCGCGTTCAATGCCATTGGCCCTCTTGTGTCAGAGTACGGAAACGGAAAGAACGCGGTGGACCTGCCGATCGAAGAATTCATGGTGCCGTTGACAACAATTGTGAAGTCGCAGTTCATCACTGCCCGCTCGACCGCGCGCCACATGGTGAAGCAACGTTCAGGCGTGATTATTTTCCTGACAGGCAGCCCTGCTCGCGGTCACGTAGAAGGCGCGACAGCCATTGGCACCGCGTTCGGCGCCATTGAGTCTTTCATGGAAAATCTGGCCGTGGAAATCAGTCCAGTCGGCGTCAGATCTGTGTGCCTCCGGACAACCGCTAACACGGATAGCCGGACCATCCAGCAAACGATGGACATCCTGGCGAGCAGGATGAACACCTCAAAAGACCAGATGATCGCCAGGATTGCGAACCTTAACTTTCTGAAGGTCCCTGCCAGTGTCTCCGACACCGCGAAGGCAGCAGCATTTCTCGCATCCGACCGCGCGCGCATGATGACCGGAACGGTCGTCAACTCAACGGCTGGAGCTGCCCTAGACTAGTTCGCCGAATCGACAACAAACCGCACCGCACTCAATCACTGCAGCTCGGAAACAGAAGAGAAACACAATGGCAACCATGAGCAAGTCTCCTGCGCAGTCGAACCCGGCCGTCGAGACAAAGCGTGAGGGACCGACCTACTACAAGACCTTAGTCAGGTCTGGCTATGCTCCAGTGAACGGCCTGCAGATGTATTTCGAGATCCACGGCACGGTCACGACGAGGCCGCTGGTCACGATTCACCCCTTTGCGGGTTTGGCGAACGTGTTTCCCTCGTTGACTAGGAATCGGCAGCTGATTGCGGTCGAGCTGCAAGGGCACGGACGTACGGCTGACATCGATCGCCCGTTGAGTTTCGAGCAAGAGGCCGACGACGTCGGTGCTCTTGTGAAACACCTCCAAATCGAGCAGGCCGACTTCTTCGGCGAGAGCTTTGGTGGGATTGTAGCCGTGCAAATGGCGGTCCGCCATCCCAACCTTGTTCGCCGAGTGGCCACTTACGGATCGGCTTTGGGCAAGTTCGAGGACGTCACCCGGCCGGAATCCTTGGCGGAACTCATGACCCTTACGCCCTATAGCGATAGTGTCCAATTTCAGCGAGAGGACTACGAAAGAGTGGCGCCAGATTCAAAACAATGGGCCACCCTGTTTGCGAAGATCACCAGCATTGCGTGGAAGGGATTTTCGCGCGACGAACTGAAATCGATCAAAGCGCCCGTCCTCATCGCTACCGGCGATCACGACGTTCTGGGCCCCCGTGTCGAGCACCATCTGGAGATGTCCCGGCTCATCCCAAATGCTCAACTTGCCGTTATCCCTGACGCCGGCCACTTCGTACTAAACGAGGATCCCGAAAGGTTGCTGCCGATCATCGCAACCTTTCTCGATCAACACGAATCCACGGTGCCGTTTGCGACAACAAAAAGCGGCTACCACCCCGGCGAAACAAGGTAAAGGAGAACCAGACATGAGCAGTAAACCTGAAACGTTATCCGGAGGCAAAATGACAACCGAATCGAAAACGAAAACTGATTTCAGAGCGCCTACAACTTCCAAGAGGCTGCCTCGCGCGGTGTCCGATATTCTTCACCGCGTTGGCGCTTTATCCTGTTTATTCACCTTGGTTGGTATTGCATTTCTCCCCACCGTCGCGGTCGCTGACGGATTTTCGTCGGATAGAATCACAGTCAACGTCGAAGGTGAGGGTGATGATGTTCTACTCATTTCGGGTCTTGGCTCTTCACCGCGTGTATGGCGTGAGCTGATAAGGGCTGTTCCTGGTCATCGCTATCACCTTGTGCAGATCTCTGGATTCGCAGGGCAACCCAAACGTGGCAATACGGAAGGGTTGGTGGCGGCCCCCGCGGCTGAGGAACTGGCGCGGTACATCGCTACGATGCGCATATCAAAACCGGCCGTGATTGGTCACTCTTTGGGGGGCCTGATCGGCTTGATGCTTGCCGAGAGACATCCCCAAGCCATTGCCAAGCTCATGGTCATCGACGTCCGTCCCTTTATGGGCGCAGCATTCGGCCCGCCCGGCACAACCGCTGAGAGCATTAAATCAGTAGCCGATGCGATACTGGCACAAATGGAAGGCCTCGATCCGGCGGGCCGACAACAACAAGCACAAGTCACAATCGATGGCATGATCAATACGGTGGGTAAGCGAAAAAGTGCCTTGGAAGACTGGATGAAGAGCGACCCTGATGTAGTCGCTCGCGCTTTGCATGAGGGATTCGTCACCGATCTTAGTCCAGATCTCTCGAAGATCGCCGTGCCGACAGTAGTTCTTTATACGACAATGAAAAATAATCAACTTACGGACCTCCAGACAGACAGCGTTTACCAGGCGGCGTACAAACCGCTGAACGGTGTCGTGCTCAAACATATCCCGGATACCGCTCATTTCATCATGTGGGATCAACCCGAGCTCTTTCAGACAGAGGTCGTCGCGTTTCTCCGCTGGAACTTTGGTTTGGAGAGGAAAAATGAATCCAACGAACAAATCACAGAGAACTCCCAAGAGCCGAACGTCCAATAGGTCCGTGGGCCTGACCAAAAACCTCAAGGTGGGGGCACTGGCCGAGGACCTGTTCCGGAGCGTGTCCACCTCTGAGGGGCTCCGGGGTTGGTGGTCGACTGAGATCTCTGGCAGTCACGCGAAGGGTAAGGAACTGAAGTTGGGCTTCCGCGGAGGCCACATCGTGCGCATTAGCCTCGCAAAGGCAATCAGCCCTTCGATCGTCGAATGGAACATCAAGGAACACAAGCCCTTCAACGAGTGGAATGGAACGAGGCTATCCTTCTCTATCGAAGCCGATGGACCCGACCGCTCCATGCTCACGTTCATGCATGTAGGGCTGCTGCAAGAGTGCGAGTGCTACGAAGTCTGCCAAGGCGGGTGGGACTACTACATGGCGAGTTTGAAGTCGTTCGCTGAGAAAGGGAAGGGGACTCCGTAGGGAGGTTCCCTGCCCGGCCGAGCCTAACAATGGTGCCGTTTGCGACAACAAAAAGCGGCTACCACCCCGACGAAACAAGGTAAAGGAGAACCAATCATGAGCAGTAAATCTGAGACGTTAGCCGGAGGCAAAATGGCAACCGATCCTAAAATGGCGACCGATTTCAGAACGCCAACCGCTTCGAAATGGAGTGCCCCGCGCGCCGTCGTCGACGCTGCGGCAGGCACGATTATTGCGACTGCAGAGGTTGCTGCTCCGCCCGAGCGCGTCTTCCGCGCGCTCACGACGAACGAAGTCGAGCGCTGGTGGGGACACCCCGACTTCTACCGCCAGACAGGGTGGACCGCAGAGCTGCGCGTCTGCGGCCCTTGGAGCGTCACCGTTGTCTTTGCAGACGGTAGCACCAACGTCGGCAGTGGCGAGTTCGCCGAGATCGATTTGCCGCGCAAGCTTGTGATGACGCGGAAGTTCGAAAAGCATCCGCTGCAGGGCACGCGGGAGACGACCATCACGTACCGCCTCGATCCCATCGCAAGTGGCACGCGCGTGACTGTGCGCGACGAAGGCTTCCTCGGCCGGAGCGAGGCAGCCTACGGAAACGCTGAACACTGGGAGCGCGTCCTCGGTTGGCTCGACGCTTACATGAGGCCTGAGAGCGCGTCGGCCGCCGGCTGACACTGGAGCCTGGCATCGCTGTATTACAAGGTAAAGGAGAACCAAGCATGACCAGTAGACCGTCATCCACAGCAGATCTGGCGACACCTCACCAGGTCGTATCGCACGAGGAGTGGCTCGTTGCACGCAAGCAGCTCTTGGCGGAAGAGAAAGAGTTCACTCGCCTCCGCGATCGTCTGACCCAACGGCGCCGCGATCTGCCGTGGGAAGCGGTGAACAAGGAGTACGTCTTCGAGGGACCGAACGGCCGCCAGACGTTGGCCGATCTCTTCGACGGCCGCAGTCAGCTCATCGTCTACCACGCGATGTTCGACCCGGCTGCGGCGTCGCCGTCGTCCACCTGGACGCGCGACGCGGCGTGCCACGGTTGCTCGTTCTGGGCGGACAACTTCAACGGCATCATCGTCCACCTGAACCACCGCGATGTGACAATGGTCGCGGTCTCGCGCGCCCCCTACTCGAAAATCGCCGCCTATTCGAAGCGCATGGGCTGGACCTTTCCTTGGCTCTCGTCGGGCAATACCGACTTCAATTTCGATTACAAAGTCTCGTTCACTGCCAAAGAGATCGCGGAGAAGAAGGTCGACTACAACTACACGATTCAGGATAAAAGGCTGTCAGAGCTCCCGGGGCTGAGTGTCTTCGCCAAAGACGCTGCGGGGAAGATCTTCCACACGTATTCCGCCTACGCGCGCGGCATCGACTTGATGAACACGGCCTACAACTATCTCGACGTCGTTCCGAAAGGACGCGATGAGGGGAACCGCGGACCGTTTTGGGTGCGCCGTCACGACGAATACGAAGGCTGATCCAGGAGAAACTTTATGTGCCCTGTTTGTCTGACAACGGTCGCACTGATTGCAACCGGCGTACCTACAACGGGCGGCCTGGCCGCGCTGGCGGTGAAGAAGCTTCGCGCGAAAGCGGACGTCACAACCAGCGCCGACAGTATTAAGCGGGAGGAAGGACCGAGAAGGAGAGGACAGACAAACCAACGGGGACCCGCATGAAGAGACTCGAAGGGAAAGTGGCAGTAGTGACTGGCGGCAGCAGCGCGATCGGGCTGGCGACGACCAAGCGCATGCAGGAAGAAGGCGCGAGAGTCGCCATCTGCGGTCGAAGCCAGAGACCTTGGATGAGGCGGTGAGAATCGTCGGAAATGGCTTAGTGGCGGTGCAAGCCGACGTGGCCAAGCTCACGTACATAGACAAGCCGTATGCGGAGGTTTCGCAAAAACTGGACAAAATCGACGTGCTGTTCGTAAACGCGGGATTCGGGAAGTTGGCGCCACTTGCCGAAACTTCCGAAGCCGGGTACGACGAGCAGTTTGACACCAACATCAAGGGCGCGTACTGCACCATACAGAAAACGCTGCCGCTGCTCAATGACGGTGCGTCAGTCATCTTGAATACCAGCGCTGCAGGCAGCAAAAAGCCGACGGGTTGGTTGCAGGCAAATCACTTAGGAGGCCAAGGGTCAATATGAAGCCGATCACGCTCTACCGAATTGCGTCGGTGTTGTTCGTGCTGTTCGCGGTGGGGCACACGTTTGGGTTTCTGAAGTTCAAACCGCCCACGGCTGAAGGCCTCGCGGTGCGGGACGCGATGAACAATGTTCATTTTCAGGTGAGGGGATCCACGTTCAGTTATGGCGGGTTTTACACCGGGTTCGGGTTGTGCATAACGATCTATGTTCTGTTCTTCGCGTTTCTGGCTTGGCACCTTGGAACGGTGGCGGAGAGCAACCCGCAAGCCGTTGGATTGTTGGGTTGGATGCTCTGCCTGGTGCAAGCGGTAACGCTGGTGCTCAGTTGGAAGTATTTCTCGGCGGCGCCGGCGATGTTTTCAGCAGTGCTAGCGGTGTGCCTGGGGTGGGCGGCGTGGTTGGCGGGGGCGAGAGGGTAGACGAAAACGGGGAGTGGTGGATAAAGAAAAAGATAATTGATAGACTTTAACATCACTCAGTATATTTACGAGCTGCATATCGCCCCGCCTCCGAAGATCGATCCCGTACATTTTTTCAATATTTGAGACCAGGGGTGTCATCACAGATTCTCTTTAAGATTATGGAACGGCTACTGAACGGACATACGGCGTACCTTTAAAGAAAAGTGTCCGCTGCCGTGCCATTCAAACGTCTATAGACTAGAAGCTACGAAACCAAAGGAGGAAACACAATGAGTGAATTTACATTTCTGTTTCGCGGCAGAGATCGATCCGGGTCTCCCGAGCAAATGCAAAAAAATATGGAGAAATGGGTGGCCTGGTTCAAGGATCTCGGTGCGAAGGGCCACATGAAAGACCCTGGGCATCCCCTCCAGGACGCTGGGAAGGTTGTCAGGGGTAGACAGAAAATCGTCAACGACGGTCCGTATGCCGAGGCCAAGGATCTCATTGCAGGTTACACGTTGATCGAGGCCAAGGATCTCGAATACGCTTTGGAACTTGCCAAGGGCTGTCCGATTTTGGACGTCGGCGGCTCCGTCGAAGTGCGACCGGTCGAAAAGCTGACTATGTAAATGGAAGCAAGCGATCATCTCTTCCGGCGCGAAGCGGGGCGCATGGTCGCCGTACTGACCCGGATTTTCGGCGTCCATAATCTCGCTCTCGCGGAAGACGTGGTGCAGGACGCCTTCTGCCGGGCGCTGGAGGTCTGGAAATTCCGCGGGGTGCCCGACAACCCTTCCGCATGGCTCATGGCCACCGCGAAAAATCGGGCGCTCGACATGCTGCGGCGCCAGCGGACCGCGCGGACTCTCGCACCGGAACTGGGACGTCTGCTCCAGAGTGAATGGACGCTTGCTCCGGTCGTGGAAGAGCTTTTTGCGCCGAACGCGATCAAAGACGATCTGCTTCGCATGATGTTTTCCTGTTGTCATCCCCGATTGCCCGAAGAGGCACAGGTCGCCCTCGTACTCCACATTTTGTGTGGCTTCAGCGTGGATGAGATCGCAAGCGCGTTTGTCAGCTCGCACGCTGCAATGGAAAAGCGCCTAACGCGGGCGAAGAAGGTACTCGCGTCTTCGAAGGGACTCTTCGACGTCACCGCCGATGAGGACTTCTGCACGCGCCTTCCCGGAGTCCAGCGCGCACTCTACCTGTTGTTCAATGAGGGCTACCACGGGGCCTCTCCTGAGGCGACAGTACGTGCCGAACTCTGCCAGGAAGCAATGCGTCTTACTGCAGTCCTCCTCGATCACCCGTTCGGCAAGACCCCCTCGACCTATGCGCTTGCCGCGCTGATGTGTTTCCATGCGGCACGTCTACCGGGCCGTCTCGACTCTTCCGGTAACCTGAGTGCACTCTTTGATCAGGATCGCTCGCGATGGGATCAGGAACTCGTGATGGAAGGTTTCAAGCTTCTGGAGCTTTCCGCCACAGGGGAAGAACTCACGGCCTATCATCTCGAAGCCGCGATCGCCTCCGTCCATGCGCGTGCGCTTCGAGCGGAGGATACAGACTGGAAAGCCATCGTCTCACTCTATGATACATTGCTCAAGATTCGTCCCTCCCCGGTCGTGGCCCTCAATCGCGCGATCGCCGTCGGACAGCACGAGGGGCCTGAACGCGGTCTCGAAGAAATCCAGTCGATCGCCAACTGCGATCGACTCGCCGCCTATCCTTTCTACCACGCGGCCCTCGGTGAGTTTGAATTTCGCAAGGGGATGTATCAAGGCGCCCACGAACATTTCGAGGAAGCGCATTCTCTCGCACGCAGCCCCCTCGAACGGCAATTTATAAAACAGCGCATCGCGGCCTGCGAGAGTCGGGCTCCGCAACGAGTGCGGTAGTCGTTGGCCGAGAGGAGTCAGTTGCGTTGTTCGGTCGCAGAAGGAAAGATGCCCTATACCGCGCGGACGGCCACAGTCTAAATCGAATAACCGGGTGCGCCGTGAAAAGGTGGTGGTCCACAGCGGGAGTTAAACCCGCCCGGGAACTGGTGCGCTCCACCCGGTAGCAATCAGAGCAGCAGTGGAGGCAACGAAACTGCTGAAGCCTCTGGTGCAGAGAGTCGCTAGGCGACTTGGCGAGCGTGCAGGCC
>WNFI01678916.1_pt1 | contig 13343 bp, 13 predicted proteins | sample 5400471 | NCBI WGS metagenome assembly WNFI01 (sample SAMN13153348, study PRJNA577476) | soil metagenome | isolation source: 100 cm saprolite on Douglas fir-dominated hillslope | place: USA:California | collected 2013-09-17
GCGGCAAATGAAACCGATGCTATTGTACCACAATACATAATCGAAGTAGGCTTTTTGAATGACTTCTTACCGGGGGAGCATTGTAAAATCCCAAATTCCTGACATCCACTCATAACTTGCCTCCTGCGGAGGCAAACACGTGAGAGAGGGGAGTGTGCTGGGGACACCCCAGACCCCGGCAGAGAGGCTTCGCCCCCTGCACCCCTGATGTAGGAGTGGATGTCAGCCAAATTCCCCTTGCAGCCGTGCCTGAAATGGTGTATTATATAGCTGGTTCGCACTCTCATTCCGAGAGTGCTAAAATTTGGAATGAGTTTAGACTCACACCCGAAAATAATAGGGAGGAATTGGCGCATGACCACAGTGAGCGTAAAGATTCGACCGCTGGGCGACCGCGTAGTAGTCAAGCCCTTATCTCGTGAAACCGTCACCAAGAGTGGCATTGTGTTGCCGGATACTGCGAAGGAGAAGCCCCAGGAAGGGGAAATCCTGGCAGTAGGGCCAGGTAAGGTGCTGGACAATGGCAAGCTCACGAAACCCGAGGTGAGCGTTGGGCAAAAGGTACTGTTTGCTAAATATGCCGGTACCGAAGTCAAACAGGATGGCGAAGAGTATTTGATCCTGCGCGAAAGCGACATTATGGGTATTGTTGAGTAGTGGCCCGATTTATCACGCCCGCGCACTCCTGGAGGTAGATGACCGGACACGGTAGACGCAGGTGAGATAAAAGTGGGGCCTTTAAAAAGAAAATTTAGGAGTATTGTTTCGTGGCAAAAAGATTGCTTTTTGATGAGCAAGCACGTCAATCCCTCAAGAAGGGCATGGATGTGCTGGCAGGTGCAGTAAGAGTTACACTTGGGCCAAAGGGCCGCAACGTAGTACTGGATAAGAAGTTTGGCGCGCCGACGATTACAAACGATGGCGTGACCATTGCTCGCGACATAGACCTGCCCGATCCCTTTGAGAACATGGGTGCCCAGTTGCTCAAAGAGGTAGCGACCAAGACAAACGATGTGGCCGGAGACGGAACCACAACCGCTACCGTCCTGGCACAGGCGATTATTACCGAGGGTCTGAGGAACCTGGCGGCAGGTGCGAACCCGATGATCCTGCGCAGAGGCCTGGATAAAGGCGTTGAGGCCGTCGTCGCCGAAATCAAGTCGATGAGCAAGCCGGTCGAGACGCAGGAACAGATTGCCCAGGTTGCATCAATCTCAGCAGCTGACCCAGAAATTGGTGAGCTGATCGCTGAAGTCATGGACAAGGTGGGCAAAGATGGTGTAATCACCGTAGAAGAAGGCCGTGGCCTTGCTATGGAGCGAGAATACACCGAAGGCATGCAGTTCGATCGCGGCTATATCTCTGCCTACATGGCCACCAATATGGACCGCATGGAAGCCGAGTTATCGAGCCCCTACATCCTTATCACTGACAAAAAGATTAGCGCGATTGCAGACATCCTGCCCAAGCTGCGCGGTACCTTTAATGTCCTGGCAGTCAAGGCTCCCGGGTTTGGTGATCGCCGCGATGCCATGCTGGAGGATATCGCTATCCTGACAGGTGGTAAAGTCATCACCGAGAAGGCCGGCCTCAAGCTGGAAAATGCTACCCTGCGTGACCTTGGCCGCGCCCGCACGGTGTTAGCAACCAAGGACAACACCACCATCGTGGAGGGCGCCGGTTCGCCAGAGGAAATTCGGGCTCGTGTCCGGCAGATCCGCGCTTTGATCGAAGAAACCACGAGCGACTATGACCGCGAGAAGCTGCAAGAGCGGCTGGCAAAGCTGGCAGGTGGCGTCGGTGTGATTAAAGTTGGCGCTGCCACCGAGGTAGAACTCAAAGAGAAGAAGCATCGCGTTGAGGACGCTCTCTCTGCCACACGCGCAGCCATTGAAGAGGGTATCGTAGCCGGCGGCGGTTCCGTGCTGGTGCATGCCGTTCCTGCGCTGGATACAGTCCGGGGTGCAGCTGGCGACGAGCAGACGGGTGTGAATATCTTGCGCCGCGCGCTCGAGGAGCCTCTCCGCCAGATTGCGGTGAACGCCGGGCGCGACGGGGGTGTTACAGTCGCCGATGTACGCTCAAGGGCCCGCGGATACGGCCTGGATGCACTTACGGGTGAGTACGTGGATATGTTCCAGGCAGGTATCATCGATCCTGTGAAGGTGACACGCTCGGCCTTACAGACTTGTGTATAGGTGCTCCTAATTAATGCTATTAGGAGCACCTTTTTTATTTATTGATGTTTAGACCAAGTTGATCTAGTTCCCAGCAGCGAAATAGACGAGCCAATGCCCACCCGGCCACATCGCTTCCATAGAGTAGCAACCCGCGCCAGGAAGAAACACATACGATCCCCACTCTTCCCAATCATCACCAAAGGCCGCGTAAGGATGTCCAGGGTAGCCAGGATCCAAAACAGGGGATGTCGTTAGAGGACCGTCAACTTGAAACAAGAGGGAAGCGCTCGTGCGTATGTTTGTCCCGTGGAGTGTTACCGGGTGAGGAAAACTGGGTCCTACCTCCCATATGAGCTTCCATAACCAGCCATACTGGGTATAGCCAGCACGCAGAGGGATTAGAGCAGGTAATGTCACCCACACTGGTGCTTTACCGACGACCGGCGCAAGGTTGGGTGAAATAGTTTGCGCCGGTTGACTGGGAGGGCAGTTGTTGGGTGCAGCACCGGCAGGAGGGGGAGTGGTGTCAACAGGAGGTGGCAAAGCGGTTGGAGTTGGGCTCGGGGTCGCGGTTGGCAGTGACGGGGTGATGGTCACTGTTTTTGCCGTGTGAGAGGGAGAAGCCTGCGTACAGGCGACAAGAATGAACATGAGGCTGAGAACGAGCAAGCGAGAGAGGGAACGCTGTGTATGCTTCATCTTTTCACCTCGTCAAATACAATCATTTATGAGATTATACTATATAGCTAAAACAGGTTCAAAGATACTCTTCAGAATGGCTCGACAGGCATACGCTCTTCATTAAGCTCCAAAAGCCATCATGACGTTCCAATGGCCTGTTGACCACGACACTTCCATGGAATAGCATCCTGCTTTCGATACGACAAAATTGCTTCCCCATTCTGTCCACCCAGATCCAACAACGGAAATAGGATGGGTTGGATTGTGCGGGTCTAAGACCGCATTCGCCGTTGGCGGACCGTCGAACTGGAGCAAGAGAGGCGTATGATCGGAGAGATCATACCCACGAAACGGGTGAGATACCAATGACCGGATCCAGATTGGGTGAGATGTTGTGACGGGTTGGAGTGCTTGCTGGACAATTCCGTGGGAAAGGACCTGGAGTCGGCTCTGTTGGAGTTGCTGCCGGCGACACAGCCGCAGTATTTGTTGGTAGCGGTGTGCTCACTTGAACAGCATTTGGGTTTCCTGGCGAGGCACAACTCGCAAGTAAGAGCAAGAAAGTTACAAATAAAACTGAGGGGGAGGGTATGTGTATGAATAGATTTTGGGGCATACCTTTCCTATCCTTTCATCTCTCAAACCTGATTACTTCAATCAAGACAGCACTTCAGCTGTTGTTCGATGGACTCACTTTAGGCAACTGTAATTACCTCAGCTCATCGCTGGCTTTCCACGGGTAGGTTTGTGCCATTGTTGCTCTCCTCTGCACATCTAGCCAGATGATAGGGTAGACACGTTTGTCATACCTCTGTCAAAAGCTCGGTTCAAGTTCTTGCCGGGAGCAAGAGCGTCCTGAAAGAGATAGTTACACACCAGCGGCGAAGGTAATTCGCCAGCTTCCCCCAGCCCAATCAGCTGCGAGATAGTAGCAACCAGCCCTCGGAATATCCAGGCCTCCTGGAAATTCTACCCACTCTCCTGGCCGATTGACGATGTTTGGATCCTGAGGATTCAACACGAGGGAGGTGGTGTCCCCACCGGTTTCGTCGGTCACCAGCCAAAGGGGAGTACCATCACGCACATTTGCCCCATGGAAAGTAACGATACCCGTGTAGGCAGGTCCGACCACATACAGAAATTTGTGTTCCCAGCCATGTTCACCATACTGGATCCAGGAGTACATCATATGATTGTCCCCAAAGAGGAGTAGGGGGTGTTGGGCGGTCCCAGGAAAGTTACCCACCCATGCCGGCGGTCTACCGATGACAGACGCATGACCAGTATCTACTTTCGTGAGTGGCGCATTAGAGTCAAGCGGGCAGTCCTGCGGAGCGAGTCCCAGAGGTGCAGGGGCCGGGATGGTTGGAGGAGCAGTGGGAACAGGTTGTTGCGTAATGGACGGTGGTGGAGTGAAGCTACTCGTCGGAGTGCTCGTTGCCTGTGGCGATTGCGTCGGGGTACAAGCGACTAGAAAGACGATCAGACTTGTGAGCATTGCTCCTCGCGAAAGGAAACGTATGCTATTCATGTCCCTACCTCCCGTTAACAATGTACACCCTCTATCATACTGTATACTATCATAACTCCTCTATCTGAAACAGATCTGAAATCAATCAGAAGCGAAAGAGCGAACGTCGGCTTGGGGAGTCTCTTCAGAGGCTGCCCTACTGCCGACGCTTTGCCTCGCTCTTGGATGGAGGCATCCCGTTTTACCTGAAAAATACGCTCGAATGCGGTCCCTTACGTGCTTGGACAGCTTCTCATCAGCTTAATGTATATAAAGCACGAAAGGATGTGCTGACTCCTGCCAGGAGATAAGCGACCAGATCGCTGCATTCACAATCGCCACTACAAGTACCATCTAGGCGTGACTGACCATCTGACGATCGAGCATTTGGAGCAGGCGGCGGCATCTCTCCAAGCTCACATGGCTGCGCTCTCATTCGGCTTCGCCAGTCCATGTGCACGCCTTCCTGTCTCTCCGGACAAGTGCGACTGGAGTGTTGGTTTCTTTTAACATTTGACTGTGTACGGAGTCTCGATGGAGCTGACACCGGCAAGCGTATGCAACTGGTTTTGCCAGAGACTGGAGGTGACCAATTTACTTGTTGCTAGAATAAGCGTATGGGCAGTTGCGAACATGTGCTCCTGTCCCATTGGATGCCAGGTTGCTCTCTTTTCGTATAACAAGGCTTGTTCGTAACAAGGATCAACTAACCGTAATCCCACATTACTTGTAGCATAGAGAGCTGCATCATAATTGTCTATGGGATGTGTAAAAGTGATGCGGGTATAGGTACCTGCCTGAGCCGCATTCAAGGGTACAGTGATCCCAGGAGGGGGAGTACCGTAAACTACTGCGCGACATACACCCTCTTTAGGGTCAAGAAACCCAGTTTTGCTTACACCGGGAGTTGCCTTGAGACGCATAAACCAATCAGAAGGAGGTGAGGCAAGATCTACCAGCAAGCGATGTTCATGAAGAAAGGTTTCTCTTTGGCCCACTGGTTGCCATCGGGGCCATGGAGTGGAGGTGGACCCAGGAGTGAGCATTTCACTCCCTATCCTGCAGTCCATAGCGGGTTGGAGACCGAGGTCAGTAATCAAGCGAAGCGCACGCTCATAAGAGGTGGGTAACGTAAAGGTAACGGCAAGTGAACCTGGCCAGGGGGCTGGCGATTGAGTGGTAGTGGTGGCCACATTTCCGCAGCTAGAGAAGGTTATCACTACACAACAGAGAAGGATGGCTCCTTTTACCCAAAGACTTAGAGTACTCGCGAACATAGTATTATTCCGAAGTGACAAGCGATATCGTCTCAAAAACCTGTACATCTTTAACATCATGACGACCTTCTTTCTCCTTCTGACCACCTCTAAAAGAGGTATACATGCTTGTGATTCGATTCCATCTTCTAAAACAGAAGACGCTTCTCTTGAAGAGAAAGTTCCCTACATGATGAGGCACTTGTAAAGTGCTTTCTTCCTCATGCATGTAGGGAGTGTTCAGCTTTGTAATACAGAAACGCGCTTTAAGTTCTACTTCTTGTTTCCTTCCTCGAAGTGGAACTATATATATTATACAAACATCCTAAAATGACAAAAGGGCACTATCGCTATGGCTTGCTACTGTCCACCAGTTATCAGAAGGTTTCCTGTGTGGGCGTCAAAAACTTCCACTCCTGTGTGGTAGGTTACTGTTACCCCTGATGAACCAGAAAAGGTGAAAGTTCCGGATAACTCTACATAACAAAGCAGTGTATCGTCAGGAACTCCAGTACTCTCCCCTTTCAGCCGTGTACTTACTTCTCGGCTCGTCAAAAAAGCAATCCTTGTAATGACTGGCTTTGGCCCGCTAAGGGACGCATCTGGCATGGGATGAGCATGTACATATTGGACTACGTCATCGGTAGTAAAAGTAGGAGTAGAAGCACCTACTGCCGTGTTTCGTGGGGTGATCGCTGGCAATCCAAGAGCGTGGGGATCAAGAGAACCTGTTTGAACTACACTATTAGAAAGCTGCTGAGCATGACTGACATCGGTAGGACGTGTAATCATGATCACTAATGCCTTTAAGAACAGCCGATCCGTGTGAAAAACTTGGGGTGCCCTCGCCTGCGTTGCGTTGGCTACACAGGCAACGGTAGGCCATCGAGAAGCGACTGGTGCGGCAGCTAGAGAAATGGGGCTATCAGGTCTCGTTGCAGCCTGCAGCCCAGGTAACTTGAGTGTAGACTGCAACCTCATTTTTCAGAGGAGAGTGTCATAGGTGTATCAGAGCCAAACATGAATCATCCCAGATTCTGCGGGAAGGATGGGCTTATCAGCGATAAGCCCATCCTTCCCGCAGAATCGCGAGGGCAGCGAAAGACGTGAGGATGGTCTCGCCCCCTTTCTGCAAGCAAGAGACGCTGCTGCCGACGCGACCAGCTAGCGGCAGCGTCTCTTGCTCCGCGTTTTCTCCACTTCTACTTATTATGCAGCAAGAACAAAAGCCAGCAGACTCCCCCCTGCCTGGACACGCGCATGGCAGAGAAACCACCGACCTGTCCCCGCAGCGGGCATAGGTTAGCTCAGGCCATCCGCTGGCCTGGCCCGCCGACTCAAGGGAGGCGGGGATAGGCCAACCACAAGCGACTTAGGGCCAGTCGCAAGCGCGTCAGCGGCACCCGCGTCGTGCGTAAGCGCCTTCCGGTCTGATGAGTCGCATAGCGCAATAACCAGCGACGCACGAGCTTGAAAGGTGTGGAGAGCAGATGCAGCAAGAAGGCATAGGCGAGGGTGGCCAGTCCCAGCAACTTGAGCCGACTCTCCCAGTCTCAGACCTGAGGACTCTGCATGCCCAGTTCACTTTTGCACATCTTCCACATCAATTCGATTTGCCAGCGTCGGGCGTAGGCCATCACCACTTTCCAGGCTTGCTCTTCGCTCTCCACAGGTTCGCTCGTCAGCAGATACCAGGGCGTACTGCCTTTGCGGCGGGCCACCAGCCACAGGGGCAGATCAGGATGGTCGGGATGGCGCACCGGGAAGGCGAGCACGCTGGCACTGATCCACTGGCGTCAGCGCGCATCCCACGGCCCCTGGCTGCCCCAGGCCTTTTTGCCCTGCGCGATCTTCCAGGCCGCTTTGAGCTTGCCCTCAAAGAGCAAGCGATACTGCTGTCGCCAGCGGTTCACTTTACTTAGCGGCCCGCTGCAAAGAGGAGCCGCCACTGACCGCCAGGCCAGCTGACCTGCATCGCATAGCAACCAGCCTGCGGGAGGTAAAGCAGGGTTCCCCATCCTTTCTGAGAACTGACCCGGTTGGGATACTGGTCCATGATGAGCGGACGAACTGGCTCTTGCGGGGGAGGAGCTCCTCCCCCAATATCCCACCACGCCTGGACACCTGTCTGAAGATTCGTCACCCGAACGATCACGTAGGAAGGGAAGCCCGACGTAACGGGCCACATAATCTTCGTGACAGGCCAGGAAGTCTCGCCAAATTGGTCCAGATTGAGGGTACTATTCGGGGGAAGACCCAATTCCCATATGGGACCCTTGCCGATAACCATCCCCCATTGTGGTACGTTCGTGGAGCCAGGCGAAGGAGCGGTGGGGCAATGCTGTGGGGCAGGAGCAAGCAGTGCCTTCACCGGGGAAAGGCCAGGGGAGGTTTGCGGCGTTGGTACAGCTACCGTCACTACAGGCGTTGGGGAAACTCCCACTGCCTGTCTTGAGACTCCTGGTGCTCCAGAAGAGGAAGTGGTGGATGGTCCTTGTCCTGTGGAACACGCAGTGAGAAGCAAGGCAAGGAGAATGCAACCGAGCGGCCAACGGGACAATGTGCCGGTCTGGGAGGTGGTCCTCTTGTGAGTGGGCAGATACATATCGATCTCCTTTGCTCAATGTTCGCTGTTCTTCACTTCATGTTTTATACCATATCTTCCTGAAATATATCTGAATAGCGGATGGTATCCGGCGTTTTGAGCGCGTATGTGCCAATTTTTGCGCTCGCTGGGCCATTACCCCTGCGTGCCGTCGGCAAACAGGGGAGCTTGCAGCACAAAGACACGGCTTTTCCGCTTGCGGTGGCGGGCGGGTGAGTCCACACGGAGAATCACAAACCACTCGACTTCACTGCGTTCCCACAATTCAATGAGTCGGTGTCCTTGCAAGCTCATCCATCACCAAAAGCGTGCCAGAGCCAAAATATAATTCGGAAATGCGAATGGAATTGATTCAAACAACAACTTTGCTTGACATAATGCCCCCTTTCTGTGATAGATCTTGTCTTGGATTCTTCGCTTGTACGATGCTCAAACGTTCCAAAAATCTTGCAAGAGAGACCATTCCGAACTTGGTGCTGGCAAACACCAAGTTCGGAATGGTCTCGTCTTTCTCCATGCGCTAGATCATTCTCTCCTAAAGAACCGAGAAAACGATCCCAGTTCCCAAAAGGACCATGACTAAGGATCCTCGCAAAAATAGATCATCTCGCACTGATGTTCTAGTTTACGAAGAGGCGGAGGGCGCCCGGACAAAGGATGGGAAGAGGGCGTGGATTTGTACCCAGGTATGGCCACCATCCGCAGTTTTTAAAAGTACTACACCCTCTGATCCCCTATCTGCTAACCAGCCGACGCTAGGAGAAATGAAACTGGAGGAAGCGTAATCAAACCCGGGAATATAGTTGTTCGGGATCGAGCTTACAGGCAGTTGCGTCCAATGCTGCCCTCCATCGAGGGTCATATACTGCACCAGACTCGGCTTGCCAGTTGCTGTCGTAGTAGGATCAGTGGAAGCTGAAACCCACCCATGCTGCATAGTTATAAACATCAGAGAATTACTACGAGCCATCCAACCAACACGCGCTCGCTTGTCCTGTGGAGCCACCAAGGATAAGGCGGGCGACGCATGCCAGGTCAAACCAGCATCATGGGTTGTGTAGACAACAACGCTTACCCTTTGTGCGACTCCTGAAGACCCGAATGTCATAGCGGTGCTGGTAAAGAGAGCATCTTTAGCTGTAAAAAAGTGAGGTTCTCCGAAATTAACCGCATGGCCAGTGGCTGCTGGCCATGGCTGAAGTTGCCAGGTCACACCTCCATCAACAGTCCGATAGAGGCGGTTGTTTTGCCCGACCATCAGGCCCACTTGCTCGTTGCCAAAGCTTGTAGTTGGAGCGATAACACCATGAAGGGATTGCGCACTGGATGAGGAACCATTCAGGATCCTCGTCCAGGTTTTCCCACCATCAGTGGTATGCCAGATGTCGAACGGCGTATCGCGTTCTGGACCTTGAATAGTCACAGCAGGCATAGAAAACAACCAACCAACGTGTGCATTGACAAAAATCAACTGACCAGCTCTCTGGCCAGACAGCTTGAGCACGGTTTCCTGCCAGGTTTTCCCACCATTGGTTGTGTGAAAGATAAGCGCGGCTGTTGATGAATGGTACTCAGGTGTTTGCTGCTCATTGACCGTCACCGCAACCCAGGCAGTAAGAGCGTCGTGGAAAGTCCAGGGGCCTGCAAGACGAAATCTCTTTTCCAGGCCCAGTAGATCAGGAGGCGTTACCTCTTTCCAGTTCACTCCCCCATCGTTTGTGCGCAATACCCTGTTATCGGTGGATAGTGCCCAGCCGGTGCTATCGCTAAACATGTGTATATCAATAAGGTTTTCTGGCGTGACGTAAGAGTTTACAACTTCAGTGCCCGTGGAGGTTCTATGTGCCAGATTTAAGGTTAAAACCAACGCACCCACTATCAAAGAAACCATTAGGACTGCGGCGACCAATCCCAGGGTATGCCGCCATGTCTTCAACTTGAGTGTTTTGACATTGCCACTCTGTCTATCCAGTTTGCCGGATCTTTCCTGCTGTTGCGTGAGAGAGAACGGGATCTGCTTTGTTTGTTCCTGCCAGCCGTTGCCGGCCAGGAGGCGCTCTCGAATGCGTGTTAATGCGCGAGCATCTTGAAGCTCTGGCCGGTAAGCCCGGCGCAGATCCTCGATAAGGGGCTGGCTGTGTGCTTCTATCTCTTCAGGCAAAACATCATCATAATTTCCCATATCACGAGTTCCTCCTTAGAATTGCTGATCACGATAGCTAGAACGCAAGGATGCCAGGGCCCGCGAGAGGAGCTTGCGTACCGCTGCTTCATTTTTCTTGAGGAGCAGTCCAATCTCTGCGAAAGAGAGGTCAGCGCCATAACGTAATTGGACCACCTGCCGTTGCAGGTTAGATAACTCACCCATGATCTCGCGTAACCTGCCAAACTCTTCAGCACGAAGAGTGACATATTCGGGATCACTGGCGCGACCCTGCTCAAGCGGTTCCTCAATGTTATGCAAGGAAACGAGAGGACGGTGAGTGGAGCGGCGATAGCTGTCGATAAGTTTGTTGTGCGCTACACGTTGCAACCAGGCCAGTTGAGCCGTCTCATCCAATCCCCGAAGGTTGTCTCGCTCCAGAGCAGCGATGAAAACCTCCAAGGTCAGGTCCTCAGCATTTTCCCATGAAGCTCCCTTCAGACGCAAGTAGGCGAAAACGGCTGAACCGTAGCGATCATAGAGCGCAGCATCCAAGCTGTTGGGCAGGTCAATCTCATCTTTTATTATTCGTTCCATGCTTTTCCTTGCCTTGACATATTGTTGCTTCACATATCTATCGCTGGGTATGCTTCATCTTTTCACCTCGCCAAATACAATCACTTATTATGTCACAGGTGCGTGCAGGTCCATGAGCGCTCCCATGCTACCGCATCGTTGCTGCTGCGTTGACCGCTACGTTAACCAGCCAGAACGGCAATAACGTGCCCATGGCAACGGTTCCCACCGCGGCTATGCCCAGTGCTACCCACGTCGTCCAGGCAACTGCTATCGTCTTCTCTTCTGCTTTCTCGACCGCGGTAGCAGACTTCCCCGGGCTCAGTGGCGAGGTCTTCACCGCTACCGCCGTGGCTGCGGCAGCACCCCCATTACTCAACCTTGTAGAGATGCGTTTGCCAGGAACTGGCGCAGGTGTAGTTGCCGGCGTGACTGCGGCAGGGACTGCTTCCCTCTCCATGAACATGACAGCGATGACACGCAGGTAGTAATACATGCCCAGCACACTGGCAAGTACACCGATGATCAAGAGTTCGAGTTCGGGATGGCCGCCCTGCAAGGCAGCGTAGAACATATAATATTTAGCCGCGAAACCGGCCATCGGTGGGAAGCCCGCCAGTGCAAGCATGAAGAAGGCCAGCAAACCGGCCAGCAAAGGTTGACGATACCACAAGCCGCGTATATCGTTCAAACTACTGCCGCTATTGTCAGCACGTTCCAGGACGGAGACCATGCCAAAGGCCCCAAGGTTCATGAACGTGTAGCACAACAGGTAAAAGAGGATAGCCGCAAGTCCAATCGTGCCACCCACCACGACACCTATCAAGAGGTAGCCAGCGTGCGCTATGCTCGAATAGGCCAGCAGGCGTTTGACGTTGCTCTGCGCGAGCGCTAACACATTTCCACCAACAATAGTCAGAATGGCGATAGCCCACACAACAGGCTCCCAGTTTGACTTGATTGAAGGCAGCACAACATCGAAGACACGCGCAAAGGCAATCAGCGCAGCAGCCTTGGTGCCTACCGACATGAACGCCGTGACGGGTGCAGGAGCGCCATCATAAACATCGGGCGTCCAGGCCTGGAACGGTACCGCCGAAACTTTGAAGGCGAAGCCCACAATCAGCAAGCCCATGCCTATGAGGAGCAGTGTGGAGCTTTGGGTGTGTGTTGACAGAAATTTCGTGATTGCATTGAATGCTGTATTTCCCGTTGCACCATAAATCATGGCAATACCATAGAGCAAGAAGGCCGATGCGAACGAGCTGAGCAGAAAATACTTCATGCTCGCTTCCTGGGAAGTGCCGCGCCGGGCGACAAAGCCGCACAGGATGTACAGGGCCAGCGAGAGCATTTCCAGGCCCAGGAAGATCGTCAGGAAACTGATTGCTGCGGCCATAATCAGCATACCAACGGTAGCCAGCAGCATCAGCGCGTAGTATTCTCCCTGGTGTATGAGCTGCAAGCGCTGCAGATAGGCGGGAGAGAGCAATATGCTGAGGAAGCTGGCGCTCAGGATGATGATATATGCGAAAAGCGATCCTTGATCAGAGCCGATCATTTGATTAAAAGCAGGCTGGTGATCTCCGAAGATAAATAGGATGATAGTTGCGACAATAGCTCCGGCCAACCCAAGCAGGCACAATAAGGGCAAAACCAGGAAGTTGCCGGTGCCTTTTTGGCCTTTGCCTGGTTGAGGCAGCAGTAGATCGACCAGCAGCACCAGCAGCGCAACGGCTGCCAGTACCAGCTCCGGTACGATACGCCCCCAATCGGCGGCAGATACGGTATATGTGAATGACATAGATGATTCTCCTGGCACCCGCGAGGGATGCCACTACATCAATTCGCCCTGGCACCCGCAAGGGATGCCACTACATCAATGGATCAACGCACTTGCAAAATTTTGTAGTGTATTCACTACGGACGGCTCCATTATAAAAGTGAGTGGATACGGCTGGAACCCGATATAAAAGATCAATATAAGCAAGGGCAAGATCGTCATGAACTCACCCAGGTGCATGTCGCTCAGCGCGCCTTTGCGCAGCAAGGATGCTACCACGCCTTCTTTCTGGATCGGGCCGTACATTATGCCCTGGAAGAAGCGAACCATATACCAGGCGGCGGGCACAATCACGGCTGTACCCAGCACGCCAAATACGATGCTTCTAAAACCAAATAAATTGCTGCTCTGGAAGACGCCAAGTAAGGCCAGGAACTCGCCCGCAAAACTATTCAGTCCCGGTAAGCCGAGCGAGGAGAGAGTCGCGATCATCAACACAGTCGCAAATACAGGGATGCGGGCGGCGAGCCCCCCAAAGTCGCTCAAGCGGCGTGTTCCTGCCCGCGCTTCGATAAATCCGGCGATGAGGAACAGCGCGGTAATGGTGAT
>WNFI01696190.1_pt3 | contig 13340 bp, 12 predicted proteins | sample 5400471 | NCBI WGS metagenome assembly WNFI01 (sample SAMN13153348, study PRJNA577476) | soil metagenome | isolation source: 100 cm saprolite on Douglas fir-dominated hillslope | place: USA:California | collected 2013-09-17
GCGCCTCAAAGACCTCCTGCATCGCAGTCCGCGCGATTTTGGCAAAGAGCGCGGGCTGTGGACCTTGGAGTTGGCAGCCCAGGTCAGTTTCGAGCAGGGGATCATCTCCACCCCCATCTCCGACGAAAGCGTGCGCCGAGCGCTCAAACGCTTGAAAACCAACTGGAAGCGGGCCAAACGCTGGATCACCAGCCCCGATCCGTTTCTTTTTCTGCCCGCTCGGCGACGACATGGCCTCGTCCCAGGATTATTACCGAGCGATAGTTGATCGAATGGTGGAAGGCCGAACTGACCAGGACCCGCCCATCCACATGAGTGACGGTAATGCGCGCTGACAAACCACCCTTCACCGACTGAAGCAGACGGCTGCGCGGGGAACCGTGCAGATGGAGTTGCTCTCCAACCCGCACATATAGGGTCGGGATGACAAATGGCTGGTTCTCCTGGACAGAGCCTACATGGCAGAGAAAGCTCGCGTCCAGCGTGGTATACATCGTCTCAGCATCATAGGCCCCGCGTTCTGAGGAGCGCTGAACTGTGGTACGTGCCGTGCGATGCATGAATTTTCTCCTCTCTTCTGCAGGAACCTGGATTGCAGCCTCCCGCACTCTTTCATCCTCATCACGCGCCAGCGCGAGATCCTGGCATTCCAACCCAGCCACCTCGCCTTTGCGGCAACACGGATCGGTTGATCATCAACTCTGTACGAGTGAGCGCGTTGCCGGCGCGAGCTTCAAGACCTCGGGAGCGGCTTTGAGACGGTGCATCATTGGTTCCCAAATCTGATTGTGCCACTGCTCTTCCCGAGCAAGAGCGGCGACATGCTCGTCATATGCCGCTTGATCCCGAAAACGTGAGAACCAGACAAACACCTGCTCGCCCTCTCGCACCGGCAGGGCCGGGAACGTGTTTGCGCTCTCCTCGGTCACAAAAGAGGAGAAGATCGAAGCGCCATTCTTGGTCAGGACCGGCGCGAGCGTGCCCTCAAAAAAGTCGAGAAAGTCGGCCGTGGGCGGCGTCTCAAAGGACAGGATGGTCGCGACCACCAACCCTGGAGGAATCTCTCGGGTCCCAGGCGAGGGCCGAGTACCGGGATCAAGGAGAAATCCTGACGTTGGACGTGCTGGGTGCAGCAAGAGCACGTTATCGGAGTCAACTAGCGTGGCATTGGCCGCTGCACGGTTCTCTTGCCACACCGACCCGCTGTAGAAGGCTTGCAACGCGGCGAGGCGCTTACCCATATCAGGGAAGCCCCGCAGCCAGACAAAGCGGTTCGGGTCCTCCAAGTCCCGAAATTGCCCGATCACCGTCGCTCCCACCGCTTCCTGGGCTTCGATGAATGCTCGCTCGAAGAGTTCAATCAGCACGTCCCGTTGTCCTGGATGAAGGGTATATTGCCTGAGTTCCACGACGGGGCTGAAATGCTGCAACGACGGTTCAGGTACTGTTTTTTTCATTTGCTCAGTCTTGTGAATGTTCATACTGTTCCTCTCTGGTTCTGATGAACCTGCTCACATAACAGATGATCCTGGCGGGAAAGGAGCCTTCTCAGGCCGAGAGCACTGGTGCTCTCGGCTTTTACAGATCTCGGCGGCTCCACCTCCTGACACCTGATGCAGTCCATCTCCCCCTTGCTTGTGCGCATGTATCTCACGTACACTACTATAGGCGAAGGGCGGCTCTTCTAAAAGGGCCACTTCTTGCAAAATGAAAGTGCCACTTGAAGGAGGAGCCATGCCGATTAGAAAATTTGCCCTCAACCTCGATCTGCCCATTGCTCTTGATCGTGCTGCACAGACCTCACTCCATCAACAACTGTGTGAGCAATTACGACGGGTCATACTTGATGGTCGCCTCTCTTCAGGGACACGGCTCCCATCGACGCGAGCCTTAGCGCAGGCTCTTGGGGTGTCACGCACGGTCACGAGCTCTGCCTATGACGAACTCTTTGCCGAAGGGTATCTGGAGGGACGGCACGGATCGGGAACCTATGTCGGAAAGAACCTTCCCCCACTCCCACGTCTGACCCGCCTGTCGCCGAGCTCTCCTCCGCGCTGGCTTAGGAAAGCTCCTCCATTGGCACGTGACGAGTCCATTCCCCCGCAGGCTATCGCGTTTCGATTGGGCGTGCCTTCTATCTCGTCCCTTCCCCCCCGTATCTGGCGCGAGGCGTGGAAAACGGTGACGAACTGTCTGCCCCCCAACAGCTATGGCCCTGAGAATGGGGACCCGACGCTTCGGGCAGCACTTGCTACCTATCTTGGACGATCTCGCGGCCTTGCTTGTACCTCAGAGGACATTCTCATTACTACAGGAGCCACGCACGCGCTTGACCTCATCGTGCGTGCAACGCTCTCTGCTGGCGATTCCGTTGGGTTTGAGGAGCCAGGGTATCCTGCTGCCCGACAGATCGTGAAGGCCCGGGAAGGACGCATCGTGCCTGTTCCGGTTGACGATGATGGTATGCAAGTCGAGCAGTTGCCGCATGGGCTCGCAGCCCCGCTGCTGGTCTATACCACCCCGTCACATCAGTATCCCCTTGGAACACGGCTCACTGTTTCACGACGCCTGGCGTTGCTCACATGGGCTCAGGCCAACGATAGCCTCATTGTAGAAGATGATTATGACAGTGAGTTTCGCTTCGACACCTCCCCGCTCCCAGCTTTGGCAAGCCTTGATGACGCAGGGCGAGTAGTGTATATCGGGACATTCTCAAAAGTGCTGACCCCTGCCTTGCGCATCGGATATCTGGTGGCTCCTCCCCTCCTCCGTGAACGGATCAGGCAGATCAAGCACCTGACCGACGAACAGGTCTCATGGCCGCCTCAGCAGATGCTCGCTGACTTCATCTCCAAGGGGCATCTGGATCGTCATGTCCGACGGATGCGGCATCAGTACGCGGAGAAGCGACACATCGTCGCGCAAACCCTTGCTCCCATCGCGCATCTTGCTCGGTTACGCGGGCTGGAAGCTGGTCTGCACACCTATCTTGAACTGGGAGCCTCAGTCTCTGCTACTCTCGTGGTGCAGCTGGCACAGAAACGCAATGTCATCGTCACTCCCCTTGATGCCTACTATCTTGGGGCCCCTGATCGCTCAGGCCTGCTTTTAGGCTATGGAGGCCTGGAAATCCCTGACATCATCCGAGGGGTTACGGTACTGACGGAGATCATTGAGCAAGTTGCGGCTCTGTCCCATCCTTCGTGAGTGAGAGAACAGAACGCTCTGTAGAAAGAGAGTGCTCTGGAAGGCGAGAGTTGGTCTGGCACCTCCTTGCTCAAACCGCAATGGGCGAGGGCCTCCTGCACGGCGGCACCTGAGCCTCCGCATGTGAATGCTTCCTTGAGGCGCTCAAGCTCAACGAGCAGCAAGGAAATCTCATCAGTGCTCGTGCCGTCAGGACCCCTAGCGAGGATTTTGAGGGAGAAAAATGTTGAGACCCATACGCACCAACTTAAGAAAGGATGAGGCAAAAGAACAGCTCCATCTGCGATGATATCAGAAAGAGCATCCAGATATCATTTCCAGAAGGAGCGAGATCGTGAGCAGCATATCACAGGGAGAGAGGTCCCTGAAATACATCCTGGAAGAACGAGCCAATGTCCTGGCCCGCGAGACGGGCTGTATTGAGCGGCAGAGAAAATGTAGTGGAGCTGATAGGCTCGCAAACGCTGGTCTTTGGCTGGCTGAGTCATCCCGATGCGAGTTTGGAGATGGTAGCATCGGTGGCCGCACTGCGGGAGGTAAAGGTGACAGATACGGCGGTCCACAAGCGCTTCACCCAAGCTTGCGCCCACTTCCTGCATGCCATTTTGGAGGAGATGACCAGCGTCATCGTAGAAGCAGATCGGCAAGGGCCTCTGGAATTGGTGAACCGATTTGAAGCAATCGTGCTCGAAGACAGCAGTATCGTCGCGCTCCCAAATGAATAAGTCAAATGGTGGCAAGGCTGCGGTGGAGCGCCTGGAGAAGGTCACGCAGCGGTCAAACTCCCTGTGCGCTGGGAATGAAAGCGAGGGAGTCTGCAAGGGCCAAAGCTCACGCATGGACGCACAAGTGATCGGTCGAGTCCTTTCCAAGAGGAACCACTGCCTGCTGGCCGTGTATCTATCGCGGACCTGGGCTACCTGGACTGGGGAAGCATTGCCGCTCGGCGAGCGGCTGGCAGTTCCACGCTGACCCGCGCTCAAGCCAGAACCCGGTACTGGACGGTGGAGGGCAAACCGCTGAAGTTGGACCCCCTGCTTCCGCAGCAGGTGGGACAGACCAACGAACTCTGGGTTCGGGTCGCCGATAAGCACCGCTATCTGATGCGCCTGCTCATCATCCGGGTTCCCGAAGAAGGAGCGAAGCGGCGACGCGCCGATCTGGAAGCAGAGGCGAGGCGCACGAAACCGACCGCTTCGTCAGAGGGCTTGGGAACTAGCAGATTGGACGATCTTGCTCACCGATGCTCCTGCTCACCTACTCAGTTTGCAGGAAGCTCTGGTGCTCCTGCGAGAACGGTGGCAGATGGAGGACTCTCACCAATGCCTCAAAAGTGGGTGTCGCATTGAGCAACGGCAACGGCCTCCGGTTGATGGCTTGATCGGCTTGCTGGGTCTGTTGTCCCCGCTGGCCGTGCGCTTGTTGCAGGTGCGTGCCTGCGCTCGGGAAGACCCAGAGAGAGCGTCCGGCGAACGCGCTGATTGAGCCTCTGATGCTGGCCGTGTTGGCCCAGCGCACCGGTCAATCGCCTCTGACCATGACGGTGGGTACCTTCTGGACGCAAGTGGCCCGCCTGGGTGGCTATCTGGCACGCCGTCGGGATGGCCCACCGGGATGGAGAACCGTGTGGAAAGGCTGGCTCTCTTTGCAAACGCTTCTTGAGGGCGCTCATCTTGCTCTTCATCTCCGTTTGTAAAATGTGGGTAAGAATCAGGGCTAAAGCCGCGGGGTATCCTGGCGCGGTCTTGATGAGTCTATTTCTTCTGCGAGCCTGACGCTCTTCTATTGCGTGAAGAGCAGGGTTGTCGGTTTTAGAATTATGTCGCGGAGAGAGCCGAGAAGCGGCTTCACATCATCTTTTCGGGTAGTGATGACAAGCTTTCTGCTCTATCGACCGGGTCATCCTCGTGCGCCAGGGGTAGTGCGATCGTCACCGTCGTACCCTGCTCAGGCTCGCTTGAGAGGGAGAGCAGACCGCCATGAGCAACCGCGATTCTTTGCGCAATTGAAAGACCAAGGCCCGTACCTCCCGCCTCGCGCGAGCGGGCTTTGTCCACCCGGTAGAAGCGCTCGCCCAGGTGCGGGAGATGCTCGGCTGCGATGCCGATGCCGGTGTCGCACACCTCCAGGAGCGCCTGCCCGTCCTGCTCCGCCGCGCGCACGGTGACACGACCACCTCGTCGGTTGTATTTTATAGCGTTGTCGAGCAGCACCAGCATGGCCTGCTCCAGCAGCATAGGGTCTCCAATTACATAAGAATCGCCGTTGCTCTTTACCTGGACAGCCACACCACGTTGTTCGGCAAACGCCTGCACCCGCCGCGCTCCCTCCTCGGCCAGCCCGGCAATATTCACCACCTCGTGCTCTCGATGCATGGTTTCGGTATCCAGCCGCGCCAGCATCAGCAAGTTGGTCGCCAAATTCGACATATGGTGCGCTTCAGCCACGATATCTTCCAACAGCTCCGCGTCCTCTTCTTCCAGGCGCTCACGACCTCGCAGCAGCACCTCGGCATCCGCCCGCAGCAACGTCAGTGGCGTGCGCAGTTCGTGCGCGGCATCGGCGATGAAGCGCTGCTGGTTGGCCTGGACAGGCTCGCCAATCAGCAAAACGCCGAGGTTTCCGCTCCCAGTTTGGTTGGGGACGAGCAGCGCGTAACGATAGATATGCCCGGTCGCGCCTCCTGCGTCGACGATATCACTGGCTGGCTGGCCTGTTTGTAAGGCCGTCTGCACCAGCGTATTTATCAGAAAAGCGGATGGAAGCCTCGTGGTGTTTTGGTTTGACAACAAGGAGCCGTTGGGGTCGAAACACGCGACCTGCTCAGGCGTCTGGAAACCCTGACCGGGAAACGGGCCAATTTGGCCCTGTTGGCTCAGTAACGGGCAGGCTTGATTAAGCGAATTCGTGAGCCAATCACTTTCATGCACCTGGGCATGCATTTGAGCATCCTCCGCGATAGGCGTCAGGAGGAAGTGTTGGGTCCCAAAGTAAAGCGCTACGCCGAACAGTACCAGAGCCGCGCCCAATACCCCGCAGTACCAGAGCGTCAGGCGAACGCGTAGCCCCTGGAACAGAGCCGCGCCCGGTTCTCGCGACAGGCGACTCTTCCTCTGATTTCGAGGCCACCAGGAAGGGCTTCTCCAGTTCATACTATTCCTTCTTTCCTGCAACGCTGCGCTATGCGTCGATCTTGTATCCGACGCCGCGTACCGTCTTAATGAGAGAGTGCGCGAAGCCCTGGTCAATCTTATCGTGCAGGTAGTGAATGTAGATATCCACCACGTTGGAGAGCGCCTCCAGGTCGTAGCGCCAGACGGCGTCAACGATTTGCGTGCGTGTGAGCACCCGGCCAGGGTGACGCATCAGGTACTCCAGCAGGGCAAACTCTTTGGCCGTGAGCTCGATGACCCGCCCGTCCCGGCGCGCCTCGTGCCGTACCAGGTCGAGCGACAGATCGCTCACTGTAAGTTGGGGGCTTCATCGAAACGACGATCGCGCCGCAGCAAGGCATTGATACGTGCCAGCAATGCCTCCATCGCGAGGGGCTTGATCAGGTAGTCATCCGCGCCCACGTTGAGGCCCGTGACGCGGTCCTCAACGGCTCCCCGCGCGGTCAGCATCAGCACCGGTGTCACGAGGCGCTCGGCACGTATCTGGCAGCAGATCTCAAGCCCATCAATACCTGGCAGCATTCCATCAAGGATCACCGTGTTCATGAGTAATACCCTCCACTGGAATGCAATCTAAGTACGGGTTGTTTTCACTGGTTCTTCTGTTGACGGAGAGGATCTTCCCCTCACATACCCAAGCATAGCATCGGTTCATTGAAACGGTATTGGAAAGAGATGTGAACATTCCAATGTGGCCGTCATGGTATGCGCTTCCCCGCACTCTCCACATAGCAAGCGCTTCTCCTGTTCACTCTTGCCTGGTGCGGAGCGTACACTGCGAAATGTGCATGAGAAAATCTCCATCTTCTTCCAATGTCCTTCTCATCAAGGGCAGCTACTCTAGCAAATGTGGCGCACTCGTGCAAGGATAATCCGTCAGAGTGCCGTTCAAGTGCCTGTGGTAGAGGAAAAAGCATCTGCCCGGCCAGGCCTTGCTTGAAAGAGCTTAAGGTGTGGTCCAATGGCGGCCATACAGTGTTCATACATAGTTTGTTTGAAAGGACATCTTGCATCAATACCCGCTTGAAACGCGGGGAGCGATGATCAATGCCGAATTGCTCTACAAAATGAAACGCGCTGGCTATACCTACCGGGAAGTGGGCGTTCATCACCTGCCGCGACGGGGAGGACGGGCCACGGGAGCCAATCCACGTGTCATTGCGCGCACCTTCCGCGAACTGTTCATTTTTGCCCGCAAGTGGCGGCGCGAGGGAAAAGCGCAAAATCAATCCATATTCGTCTCCGAACATCTTCCATTATAGAAAGGACATGTATCGCTATGATTGATATCCCTGCGATCACGCACGAAAATCTGCCGGAGCAACCCGCACAGCCGACGCAACCGGCAGTGCCGGGCAAAAACGCCTGGCCACCACTCTGGGGGCGACTGGCCCTGGCCGGGGTGATGCTCGTCTCGATCTTCATGAACTTCTTTCAGTTGGGGCAGAACGGCTACGCCAACCTCTACTACGCCTCAGCGATTAGAAGCATGCTCGATAGCTGGCATAATTTTCTGTATGTCGCCTTTGACCCGGGCGGCTTCGTCTCGATTGACAAGCCGCCCCTGGGGTTCTGGCTGCAAGCTGCCAGCGCCAAAATCTTCGGCTTTACGCCATTCAGCATCTTCTTGCCGCAGGCGCTGGCCGGGGTGCTCTCGGTCTTGCTGCTCTATTCCCTGGTGCGCCGCCACTTCGGTGTTGTGGCAGGCTTACTGGCGGCATTAGCCCTGGCGATCAGCCCGATCAGCGTGCTGACCAACCGCAACAATACCATCGACAGCACGCTGGTGCTCATCATGCTGCTGGGAGCCTGGGCGGTGTTGCAGGCCACGGAGACGGGCAAACTGCGCTGGCTGCTGCTCTGCGCGGTATTCGTCGGCCTCGGCTTCAATATCAAGATGCTGGAAGCCTACCTCGTCGTGCCCGCCTATGGCCTGCTCTACCTGCTTGCCGCGCCCAGGCGCCTCTGGGTACGCATCGCGCACCTGGCCCTGGCGGCGCCGCACAGTTGTATGAGTTCACGTCAGCATCGTGAGAGTGTAGACATGTGATCATCGGAGAATGGCGGTGACTATGGGCTGGGAGGCGGATGTACTTTTAAGAGAGAAACCTTCCATGTGATTTTTCTCATACACTTCTCATAAGAATCCAATGAAACGATGCTACGCTAGAGCATAGCTGGACGAACTAAAGAGGCAACAGCGCCTCCGGAGAGAAAGGGGTGAAGCTCATGGCAAAACCGATAACGGATACGGCTCTTCGAGCTCTGATAGCAGGATGGGTAAGAGCGGCGCTGGGAGAGTTGGTAGAAATTGAGAGCGAGCAAAGCACAACCGCTTCTCTTCAATCGCTCCGCGGTGGAGGAGAAGATGCATCCCCGAGTTGCCAGTCAGCATCCAGGGTAAGTGAAACGCTCACGCTACCTTTGATGCACAGAGACTCCAGAGACGATGGAGCGGGAAGCATAGTATCACTGCCTGAACAGAGGGAGTGAACACGCTTCCTTGCTCTCGCCATGACACATTTCTCTGATTTTCGAACCTGTCCTGCGCAGAAGAACGCCAGGGCTCTATCAAGATATATTCACTACTTCCAGGGAGGAACCATGAAAAAACGTAACATCTGGCTGGCCGGAACCAGCCTTGTCCTCGTCATTGTCGTCGCTGGTCTGCTGTACACATCGCACTTCGCCAGCGCCGTCAGCCAGACCCAGACCCATACGGCGCCAGGAGCCGTTACGGCCACCGGCACGCCCATTCCCTCAACCGGGCTGAGCACCTTTCAGATCGTGCCCGCCCAGACCACCGCATCCTACAGCGTGTACGAAAACCTGATCTTCCAGAATAAACCAAATAATGATGCGATTGGCACGACGCACTCCGTCACGGGCAGTTTCAAGGTACAAACCGGCGCATCGCCGCTCATCGCGTCCATGAACATCACGGTCGACTTGCGGACCTTGCAAACAGATTCATCGAGGCGCGATAACTACGTACGGCAAAACGCCCTGCAAACGGACACCTATCCAAACTCGACGTTCGTCTCGGTCAGCACACAGGGCTTACCTGCAAGCTATACTGATGGGCAAACCGTTCATTTTCAACTGACCGGCAACCTGACCATGCACGGTAAGACCAACAAAGAGGTCTTTGACGTGCAGGGCAAGGTCGTGGGCAAGACGATCACGGGCACGGCGACCAGCACCATCTACATGACGGACTTCGGCATCCAGCCGCCAAACCTGGCCAACATCGCGATTGCGCAAAACAAGGTATCCATCATCCTCACCTTCACGGCAAAAGAGGCATGAGAACATCCTCAAGCGCTTTTCATCGTTTTCTGCTCTGCTCTGTTCAACAGATCTCTGCACAGCTAGAAGGCACCCTCGCTGAAACCCTGGCTCTTCCGCGTGGCCCGGAATCGGTGCCTGGATGAACAGCGGAAGAGTAAACGAGAAGCCCTGTTTTTCTCAGTGCTAGAGGAGGGGCGCCCATCGATCCTCGCGGCGCTGTTGGACCCCGCACCGCTCCCAGAAGAGCAAGCTGAGCAGCAGGAGAGGCGAGAGCAGTGGTGTTCCCGGCTATACGGTGGGCGTCAGGGTGCCCGGAGTGGCCGTAGGTGTGGACAAGACGGGCAGCGAGGCGGAAGGCAGACTGGTGGGATTGATAGAAATGATCTTGATCTGCGACGTACTGGAGGGCAGCGTGTTACTCTCACCGAACGGGGCGTGAATGGAGATCGAAACCGAGTTCGCATCCACGCCTGGTTGCCGCCGGAGGTAGACGCGCGCATCTTCAAGCGTCATCCCTTTGATGTGATTCAGGATGGCTTGTACCTGTGTAATCGGATACTGGTATTCCTCGACGCCTGCCGCCGCACCTTCATCGTCACCACGCCGAGATCACTTACCTCTTCAACCACCGGAGTACCTATCTGTATCGTGGAGTTCACGAGGCTCGTATTTGGCCCCAGTTCCCGTGCCAGCAACAGGCGTGCCAATTGCTGCGCATCCACGTCGTTGATGTACTCGACGCTCCCCTGCTCCGACAGCGTCACCGTGATCGTCCTGCTCCCTGAACCGTTTGCTGGAGTGCTTGATGCTGAGAGGTCGGCAAACTGTTTTGACCCGATTTCGCTGGCATGGAGAGCCTGAAGCTGGCTATCCATCCGCGCGGAAAGTTGCGAGATGAGCGATTGCCGCAACTGTGAGGTGGGATCGGCCGCCTGCTGGCACTGGATGAAGAAAAACCGATTACATTGTTGGTCTGCCGTTTGCCCCGTCAGCGAGCCGGTTATCGTTTCGACCTTCTCAAGGGCGGGAATAGACGTGGTGACAACATCGATTCCAGTCTGTGAAGGCTGGGCCGTGATGGTGTACACCTGTCGGAGCATATGCACCTGCGGGCCAATAGTGACGCTGGCCGAGACAACCAGGGGAAATGCTAAATAGACCAGACCCGCCATGACGAACATCACAACGATAATCAAAAGTGAGACGACCGCGAACAATGGTTTCTGGCCGCTACGGCCTCTGCGGGAAAGCTTCTTGCCAGCGGAAACGGAGATATTGGCGGCAGCAACAGCAAGGCTCTGCTTTTCCGGTGGACTTACCACATCCGCCGCATCCATCTCTACACGCGCATAAGTAATATTCATAGTAGGTGCGGCATAATCGGCTTCCCCGAATGTCTCACCCTCCTCGAGCTGCGATGAGGGCAAATCTCCGGTTTCCCCTGGCGTGTGCGCTCCAGGTACATTTTCCGCGAAAATGGGTTGAGACAGCATGACGGAGGGAGAGGGTAATAGTGTTGACTGAGAGACAGGGGGAGCAACAGAGACTTGAAGTGCCTGGCATGCCTGCTCAAACGCGGGCAGGATATCGGTGGCGCTGGCAAAGCGATCTTCGGGATTCGCTGCCATGCAGCGTCGGACAACTGCTTCGAGGGTTGCCGGGAGCGAGCTAGAAACAAGGGTCCCTTCCACTGGAAGACGCCTGGTAAGCATCTGATACAGGATGACGCCCAGCGAGTAGATGTCGTTGCTCGGAGCGCCAATACCATCGAGGCGTTCAGGGGCCATATAGGCGAGGGTGCCGATCTCTTGCCCCGGCGGCGTCAATGGCGGGCTGGCCGTCTCACCCTGTTTCGCGGCAATCCCAAAGTCAATGAGCCGCACATAGACCTGCCCGGACGCTTCCTCGTCGTCGAGCAGGATATTGCTCGGTTTGAGATCGCGGTGAACAATGCCCCGGCGATGGATGTACGCTACCGCCTGCACCAGCGCGCTGAAGATTTGCTGCGCCTCCGGCATTGACAGAGGACCAGCGTGCAGGCGCTGCGCCAGCGTCCCACCAGAGATATACGGTGTCACCAGGAAGAGCCTGCCCTCGACCTCGCCAAATTCAAACAGGGGCAGAATATGGTCGTGTTTGAGGTGTGAACTGACCTCAGCCTCGCGGAAAAAACGCGCGCGTGCGAGCGGGTCACGCGACAGATCATCACGAATAATCTTGGCCGCTACCTCTCGATGAAAGGCGGTACGCTGGTGGGCAAGATAGACTTCGCCCATGCCGCCCATATCAATACGCCGGATCAGGTCATAGTTGCCGAATGACCGTTTTCCCTGATCACGTCCCTCGCTCGTCAAGTCGTTTTGTTCTTCCATCGTTTTTTCCTTCAGAAGTCATGCGCGCTCACCCTGTTGAACAGACGTGAAAACTGCGGGGCAACTGCTCTGGAGGTGGCGCCTCATCTTTTCAAATACAAATTGGATACCTCAGCAGTTACTGCTTTTGTTGCTAGACATGTCTCTGGTACATCTCAGTACCAATCTCCTGTCTCAATAGAAGAGACGACGCTGATCGAAAAATAATCACAAGAAAATGTAAAATTGTGATGAGAACTTTCCCATTTTCCTCCAATATACTTCACATGATTTTCTCTTACCATAGAATTAGCGCAAGAAACCAATGCTTGCACATCAAACATCAACGAACATTATGAGTAGGAACCTGCTCACAGTGCGAATTCTGAATAAAGGAGATATGACGATGTTCCTACAACAAGATATCGACCATACTGACATCTCTTATCATATGCATGAATATACGCTGGCGGATGCAGAGAAGAGAAGGCGAACAGGGCAGACAGTCCTCGATTTGCGCATCGGAGCGCACCAGGATCCTGGTATACGACGCAGACACAGGCCAAACGAGGATACGATTCTCATGACGCGCGGCCTCATGCCCTCTGCCTCTCTCTCTATCCCGCCGAAACCGTTTGTCCTCCTCGTGGTGGCAGATGGCATGGGAGGACAGGGGCATGGTCAGGAGGCAAGCCAGATCGCAGTCCGATCTGTGACCGAGTATGTCTCTGGCTCCCTGTGCGCACAGCAGAGGCTGTCAGAGGACTTTCTCCCTCTGCTCAGAGCGGGTGTCCAGTCTGCCAATCGGGTCGTGTATGAGCGCAACCAGCAACAGGAAACCGTGATGGGCACGACGATGACGGCTGTCCTGGTGAGTGAAACCACCGCCTACGTGGCGCATGTGGGTGACAGCCGGCTCTACCTCTATCACGAGCCCATGGGACTCACGCAGATCACGAACGATCACTCGGTCGTGGCTCTGCTGGTGGCAGCGGGAACCATCGCGCCTGACGACATCTACACCCATCCCAGACGCAATCAAATTTACCGCAGCCTGGGCAGTGAAGCAAGCGTGGAAGTGGACGCAACTGCCGTGCAGCTCGCTGCTGGGGACAGCCTGCTGTTGTGCTCCGATGGGTTGTGGGAAATGGTGCGCGATCCTCAAATTGCGGCCATCGTGGCCACACGCATGTCCACCCCATCAGATACAGCCCATGCACTCATCCAGGCAGCGCTGGCAGGTGGTGGAGATGACAATGTGAGCGCCATTGTGGCGCAGGTCAGTAACGTGTGACAGATACTCGTAAAGCGCATCAAA
>WNFI01207836.1_pt1 | contig 13339 bp, 10 predicted proteins | sample 5400471 | NCBI WGS metagenome assembly WNFI01 (sample SAMN13153348, study PRJNA577476) | soil metagenome | isolation source: 100 cm saprolite on Douglas fir-dominated hillslope | place: USA:California | collected 2013-09-17
AACCCCCGCCGAACCGGGGATGCCAAGCGTGGCCACTCCCGACCCGGCTTTCACCAGCAACGCGTCCGCGTGGCCGTGATAGCAGCCTTCGAACTTCACAATGTATTTGCGTTTTGTATAAGCCCGCGCCAGGCGGATGGCCGACATTGTGGCTTCGGTGCCGGAACTGACGAAGCGAACCTTTTGCATCTGCGGGAACGCCGACAACACCAACTCTGCGAGATCGGCCTCTGATGGGGTCGAAGCGCCAAAGCTTGTTCCGTTGCAGGCAGCACCGAGGATGGCGTCCAGCACATCGGGCGCGGCGTGCCCGAGAATCAGCGGTCCCCAGGATCCGACGTAGTCGATGTATTCATTTTCGTCCGCGTCCCAGATGTGCGATCCCTTTCCGCGCACAATGAAAGGCGGATCGCCCCCCACAGAACCAAACGCCCGCACTGGCGAATTTACTCCGCCCGGAATCATGCTCTCGGCGCGCTGCTGCAAACGGCGCGACTGCTCGACCTTGCGGGATGTAGTGGACGGCATCAAATCCTCCAGGAAGGGAGAAGGATGTCACCAAATAAGACTGCGAGTAAGCGACTACTATAGCAGCGGACTTCGGAAACGAATTAATCAGAAATTCATCATCCGTCCATCATTCTGCAATATAGCGGCGCTATCCTGAATTCCATCAAGTTGCCCTTCTAACCGGGAGGGTTGCAGGACAGCCTCGGGGGCTCCGGGCTGTCCTTTTATTTTGTTTAGTTTTTTTTCTTCCCAGCAACAATCAATATCACTTCAGGTAGGAACGCACGATATCGATTAACTCATCCGCCGCGATCGCCTGGTCCGCGCTTGGCTTGCGCGCCGGGTCGAGTACGTGAAAGCGCACGTGATCCTCGATCAATTCCGCCATAAGACCGTTCATGGCGCCGCGGGCGGCAGTGATGAGCTGCAGGATGACCACACTTCGGAGGCTTAGCAATCTCAAGCCCATCCGCCGTGGGACGGCTTGCTGGATGATATTTTGTCCATTCGCATGCGAGAGGATCTGAGCATCTCGACGTGTATCATGATGTATCGAGCATTCTTTCGAGCCAAGGGGCGCAGACCGTCATGCAAAACGTTCCCTATGCTGACAGTCCCCGGGCCAAAAGAGTGGAAACACGTAGCTTATTCCCAGCATCAGCAATTTGAATTGGACTGATGGGGCCGCTGGCCTTAAAGTCTCGACCTGAAGGAGCTTCTCACGGGCCTGTGGCAGTCAACACCTACGTACCAAAGTTAGGCACTCCTGAGCTGGGAAACGTTGCAGTGTGATCCCCACCTCGTACAATGACGAAATAGAAGTCTGGGTCGCTATGTTTCCGTAGTTGTCTTCGGCAATCATGCTTCCGCAATCAGTCTGTAAGTTGCGGAGAAAACAAACCAAGTCTTACAGCAAAACGGAGGTTAGTTTCCCGAGTGGATCGAGATAGCACAGTTGAGGAAGATGGGCCAGTTATTCATTCCCGCGACGACCAGTACGTATTGACGCTGGAGGAAATCGCAAACCTCGCGGCCGAGGGCGGCCAACCGGCGGAAACGCTGATGAACGTTGTGGCCCTCATTGCCCGAAGGTTTGGAACCGATGTCTGTTCGGCGTATTTGCTGGAACCGGATCGCGCCAATCTTGTGATGGCGGCAACGCTCGGTCTTCGCCGGGAGTGCATTGGAAGGCTTCGCATGGCGATCCACGAAGGGCTTGCTGGCCTGGTCGCGGAGCAGGTACGGCCGGTGGCGGTGGAACAAGTGAAGAATCATCCTCGTTTCAAGTATTTCAGCGAAGCGGGTGAGGACGACTACCAATCATTTCTCGGCGTTCCCCTGATTGATCGCGGCATCCTGCAGGGTGTTCTCGTCGTTCAAACCCTCGAAGCGCGTCTCTTCAATGAAGAAGAAATTCGGATGCTGACCGAAGCCGCGACCCAGGTGGCTCCGGTGGTAAGTGAAGCGCGCACTCTGGACCGGTTTATCGCCCCCGTCCAGGAGCGCTTCTGGGCGCTGGCCCGCAACCTCTGGTGGAGTTGGGACCACGATTCCGTCAGCTTGTTTCTTGATCTCGACCCGGCGCGCTGGAACGAGCTTAATCACAATCCGGTCTCGCTGCTGGGGGAGTTCCCTTTAGCCCGGCTCGAAGCGCGCGCGGCGGAGCTCGTTCTCCACAGCCGCATCAACTATGCCTATCGCCGTTTGCGCGAATATTTAGAAGCTGACCGCACATGGGGGGCAAGGCACGCCGGCGTTCTGCGACCTCGCCCAGTGGCATATTTTTCAGCCGAGTTCGGCGTGCACGAGTCATTGCCGGTTTATTCCGGCGGTTTAGGCGTACTTGCCGGCGATCACATCAAGAGCGCGTCCGACCTCGACATTCCATTGGTGGGCATCGGACTGTTTTATGGTCAAGGATATTTTCGCCAGCGGCTCGATCGTAACGGCTGGCAGCAGGAAGAATATCTTGAGACGGATGTGAATCAATTACCCATGGAAGCCGCAATCGGAACCGATGGCAGACCGATTGTTGTCGAGATCGAAACCCGGAGCGGCCGCATCTGTGCGAAAGTTTGGCGCGTGAAAGTGGGGCGCCGCGATCTGCTCCTGCTCGACTCAGACGTTGAAGGGAACGCACCTGAAGACCGGGAACTGACTTCGCGATTATATGGTGGAGACCTTCGCATCCGGATTCGTCAGGAACTGCTGCTCGGAGTCGGTGGCTTGCGCGCTTTGAAAGCCTTGGGCATAACGCCCAGCGTGCTTCATCTGAACGAGGGACATAGCGCGTTCGCGGTGCTGGAAGCAATTCGCATTCGGATGGAAGAGGAAGGCATCAAGTTTGACAGCGCGGTCCCGCGAGTGTCCCGCGAAGTCGTCTTTACTACGCACACTCCTGTGCCTGCCGGTCACGATCGGTTTGATGCCACGCTCGTCGAAGAGCACCTGGGACCTCTGCGGGAATCGCTTGGTCTTTCCCCGGAAAGCTTCCTCGGGCTGGGACGTGAGAATCCCAATAATTCCGACGAGCTATTCTGCATGACCGTGCTTGCGCTCAGACTATCGCAGCGCGCAAACGCAGTCTCCGCGCTGCACGGCGAGGTATCCCGCGCGATGTGGACGGGATTGTTTCGGGGAAAACCGGAAGACGACGTTCCCATCGGCCACATCACCAATGGGGTGCACGTTCCATCCTGGCTCGCTCCACAAATGTTTCGCCTCTACGACAGGCATCTCGGCACCGGCTGGCACCAGCGCAGCAGCGAGGCCAAAATTTGGGAGGGCATTGAGAGCGTGGACGACGGCGAGCTTTGGGAAACGCATCTCAATCTCAAGTCAAGCCTGCTCGAGTTCGTGCGGCATCGGGCAGTCGAGCAGGCCGAACGTCGCGGCGAGTCCTCAGAGATGTTGCAAAGGCTCGGCCGGATTCTCAGTCCCGACGCGCTGACCATAGGATTTGCCCGTCGCTTCGCGACCTACAAACGGGCCAATCTGATTCTGGCGGACATCGAAGCGCTGGCCACTATGGTGAATGATCCAAAACGTCCGGTGCAGTTTGTCTTTGCCGGGAAGGCACACCCTCGGGATGAACCCAGTAAGAAGATTCTGCGGCAGATTGCGGAATTGATGCGCGACCCGCAGTTCTCTGACAAATTCGTCTTTGTCGAGGACTACGACATCAATGTCGGCCGTCATTTCGTGCAGGGCGTCGATGTTTGGTTGAATAATCCCCGACGGCCGCTCGAGGCGTCCGGTACGAGCGGTCAGAAGGTCGTCCTGAACGGCGGCTTGAATTTATCGGTTCCCGACGGCTGGTGGGCGGAAGCCTACGACGGCATGAATGGCTTCTCCATCGGAACTGGCAGAACGCATTCCAACATGAGCGTTCACGACAAGCGGGATGGAGAAGACCTAATGCGGACCCTCCGCGAAGAAGTGATTCCACTTTATTACCTGCGCGATCGCGACGGCCTGCCGCGCGGCTGGATCAGACGGATGAAACGAACTATCAGGACGCTGGGATGGCGCTTCAACGCCGATCGCATGGTGATGGACTATACCTTGAAGTGTTACGTTCCAGCAGCGGGTGGAACGTCGGCCGACATCAGAGCCAATTGGTAAGTGGCATAGGCGCTTCGGAAGATTTCGGCCGCACAGTAATTTGAGACCATTGAGCCGTTGGTACGATCTTTTTCGCCATGATGCAGCCCTCAACCCGTAATGCACTCGGACGGCCGTCTTAAAGACGAGGTTACAAATGTCGTTGCTTTGAAGGCGCTTAACCTCGAATTTCCACGGAAGACTTAGTCGCTTTCAGGGCGAGCCTGAAATCGCGACGGACTTGTTCTTCGTGTTTTAGGACCTTGTTGAGTTCCTGAACGATCTGCAGCAATTCATCGGGATCTTCTGCACCCAATGCGGCGTAGCATAATTCTCTCCAGTTCTTGCTCTGTGTTTCAAGCATAATGTATTTCCTCCGAAAGCTTCGGCTTCTGCACGGAATATCTCTGTTGAGTTCATCCGAGACATTCACTTCAGCCTCGGGATCGAGGGGGCTCCTTCAACCACGCGTATTCAGCGCTTCCACGGCCGACCAGCTCATGGACCCGCAACAATCGAGCCAAAGGATCTAACTACATACCCCCCGGGTTCTGGTCAAACACTAGTGCTTGTTTCTGATGACCGAAATCGATCTCTTTGAGGGTGGCCGTATCTGGGCTTGTTGCTTCAGTCATGATGGCGTCCCGTGTGACGCCAGCGTCATTCGTCTTCAACGTCGCCGGCACCGTGACCACGGTCTTTCCGTTGTGCTGGAAACTCACCTGTACCGCAGGGCCGTCCCCTTGCCACTCCACTTTGTAGTTCCCAGGTTTCAGTTGTGTACCGCCAATTCGCAAGGCATCAAATATATCGACCGAGTGTGCGTTGTCCCGTGCCAACGCTCCCAGCGGAAATAGCAGAGCCAAGGTCGAGAGAATTGCAAGGTATTGCAAGTGTTTCGTTTTCAAAATTTCCTCCTTTAAAAGTTGTAAAGCCGATTCCATCCTTTTTAGCTTCGTGGACTAAAGACCTCGTAAACCTGGGCGCGCCTAGAAATGGAATACGATCCCGGCAGATGGTTGCGCCGTGTGCGTCCAACTGTTGGTGTTCAAAGCCCTGAGTCCGAAGTCAGGATCCTTGTACACAAAACCCCTGTATTCAGCACGTAAAGAAAAGTGTCGCGTTAAGGCATAATCGGCGCCTGCTCCGTACAGGAAGGCGCCTCTTCCCTGCGAGCCGGCGCCAGGCACAGATCCGCCGCTGTTGCCGGTTGGATCAAAGACAAGACTGCCTCCCCCAGCAAGGGCATAAGTACTGAGCCTTCTAATGGGCAACGGAAGTTGCAGCACCAAGTCGCCAGTGACCGTGTGCACGTTGGCCTGGACTCTGGATTGTCCGAAACTACCAAAATATTTTTGAGTATTCCGGTCAAAACCATAATCCCCTTCGGCAGCGAGCCAACGGTTGATGTGGTAGCGGTAGCCCACTAAGAATCCGCCGGTGTCTGTGCTGGTCCGCGAGATTCCCTGGCCGTTCGTATCCTTTGTGAAAAAGCCCGTGCCTTGCAGGCTGATCTCCGAGCGGCTTTCCTGAGCCAGTGCGCCAAGAGTTAAAAGAATGACAAAACCTGCAATCATGATCGCAGTTCGTCGCATCGCGTGATTCCTCCGTACTTGAATGTCTGCCTGCGATTCACGCCGCGATGTTCCAGGCACGAATCGCTTTGCGCATTCATACGGGCATGTGAAATGCCAAAAAGTCGCTGCTCCTTGTGCCTTAGTCAAACACTTGAGCGAACGAAGGTTAAGCAACCGAAGCAGGAGACTGCGCGGATAAGACTGTCGAGCGTGTTGACACGGATTCGACAAGTGACGAACCTCTACGACATTTCTCGAAGCCTTCTGCCTCTTCTTCACATCAGATCAAACATATCGATGGATCGGGCAGTCGTCCTTCCGTCCTAGCGGTGGGTCGGGGAGCAAACAGTTTGTAATCTCCCGTGACAACCGCGGTGCGTGAGTAATTGTCGGAACTAGCGTCAAGAGATGTACGCGCAACCTTGCATGAGTACGTATGTGCGCGGCTATTACTCGGAAGGTGCAGCAACTACGAGAATGAACTTCGGGAGCTTTATAAGGATGAACTCTTTGCTGATACCGGACCCTTCGTTCAACCTCCAGCAGTCGCCGGACTCAAGACCAGAACTGCAACGTGAAAACGACCGGCTGAAATTACTCCTGGACATGACAAATGCTCTGGTTTCGAATTTGGACTGTCGCGATCTACTGCGGTCGGTCTCGGCGAGTATTCGGCAAGTTATGCGCTGCGACACTGTTGGCGTATGGCTGCCGGATGCGGATCAGGTCCATTTGCGCCAACTCGCTATGGATTTCCCGGAAAGTAAGGGATTCGTGCGGGAGGATTCACTGCACCCGATCGAGGGATCCGTGCTGGGCAGTGTATTCAAGAGCGGCAAGCCACTCGTTTTAGGCGTCATGAGCGAGCAGATGCCTCCCGAGGAGGCTCCTGAAGCGCGTGCCGAAGCCCTTGAGTCTGGCTGCGCTCTGCCCCTGATCAGCCGGGGGCGGACCGTTGGCGTTCTGACCCTCGGCAGCCGGGTCGAGAATTCGTTCAGCCCCGAAGACGTTGATTTCCTGGTGCGAGCGGCAGGGCAAGTGGCGATCGCCGTCGAGAACGGCCTGGCCTATCGCGAGATCGCCGAATTAAAAGACAAGCTGGCTCAGGAAAAACTGTATTTGGAAGATGAAATTCGTGGCGAGATCGACTTTGAAGGAATTGTCGGACAAAGTTCGGCTCTGCGCCATGTCTTGAATCTGGTGGAAACCGTCGCTCCCAGCGACTCTACCGTGTTGCTCTTGGGCGAGACCGGGACAGGGAAGGAATTGATTGCTCGCGCCATCCATGAACGCAGCCGGCGCAAGGAGCGGACCCTGGTAAAGCTCAACTGCGCCGCGATCCCGACGGGGTTGCTCGAGAGCGAGCTGTTTGGACATGAACGAGGCGCTTTTACCGGAGCGATTTCACAGAAGGCTGGACGGCTCGAGCTCGCCGACCACGGCACGCTGTTTCTCGACGAGGTGGGAGATATTCCGATCGAGATTCAGCCGAAGCTCTTGCGCGCTTTGCAGGAGCGTGAGTTTGAAAGGCTGGGCAGCAGTCGAACCCAGAAGGTCGATGTGCGACTGGTAGCGGCGACCAATCGCGACCTGGAGAAAATGATGGAGAACCGCGAGTTCCGCAGCGACTTGTACTATCGCCTCAATGTGTTTCCGATCCGCATCCCACCTTTGCGCGAACGCCCGGAGGATATCCCGCTGCTGGTCCGCTACTTCACACAGAAGTACAGCCGCCGCATGCAGAAACAGATTGAATCTATTCCCGCTGCGGCCATGAGGAAGCTTTCGAGCTGGCATTGGCCGGGAAACATTCGTGAGCTGGAGAACTTCATCGAGCGTTCGGTGATCCTTACTCCCGGCACGGCACTGCAAGCTCCGATCGCTGAACTGAGCCATCACGGCAGGACCGCGCCGGTCGCGAGCGCGAGGGAGACCAATGAACGCGATGAGATCCTCCGCGTCCTGAAAGTCACAAGCGGGCGTGTGGCAGGCCCCAACGGTGCCGCAGCGCGCATGGACATCAAGCGCACCACATTGATCTCGCGCATGAAGAAACTGGGCATCGACCCGCGACAAGTGCTTTGAGTCTCTTCGAAAGGCCTTCCTGGATACCTTTCTGCCTGGGCTCGTGACACATTGTGAATTGCCTCGCCTAGACTTACCAGCTGTTTACATTTCTCGACAATTGTCGATTCTGACTTCGACATTTCCGACACATCTTGTCGCGTTCTTCCCCGTTGCCAATAGACTCAACAGTTTGCTCGGGCTGCCAGGCAATGCAGCTTTGGCAAGCGTGTTGCCATATCCAGCTTGGTACAAGAGCCACATGTTCAGGATTTCCATCGCCGATACGCCATCACGGCGCACGCTCATTGTGGAAGGAACCCTCGTTGGACCCTGGATTGATGAGCTTGGCAAAACCTGGAGACATGCAAGCCAGGATCTGGACGGACGCAAACTGGTCGTCGACCTGTGCAGCCTGACCGTCGTCAGCCGGGAGGGAGAAGACGCGATTTTCCATCTGATGAAGGAAGGGGCCATGTTCTCCTGCGGCGGTGTTCTCATCAGCCACGTGCTGAAACGACTTGAGCGGAAGAAACACTATGAATCACAACGGAGGTGAGCATGCCCGAGACAAGGCACATTGCGGGCCCTGCGCCATACGCGAGCAGCGGCGACTTCCACCGAATCTTCCACGAAGAAAAAGACAGCCTGTACCAGCTGTCTTTCCTGCTGACTGCGGATCACGAGAAGGCTCAGCAGTGCTTTGTCTCCGGCCTGGAGGGCTCGGTGAAGGGAAATCCCGTTTTCAAAGAATGGGCACGCTCATGGGCTCGGCGCGCGATCATTCAGTGCGCGGTAAGAGTCGTCAACCCGCGGCCAATGGACGAAGATGACTCTTCGAGCTTCGATAGCGCGAGCCAAAGAATGGCAGCGGAGGCGGCGGCGGAGACTGTCGCCATCCTTGAACTCGGACCCTTCGAGCGCTTTGTCTACGTTATTTCGGTTCTTGAACGCTATTCCGATCAGGATTGTTCGCTTCTCTTGGGCTGCACCCGGCAGGACGTGATCACAGCGCGAATTCGCGCATTGCAGCAAATCGAAATGCGATCGACTCTCGCCTTAGGCAGCAGGTAAATGTTTTGGATCTGAGGAACCCGGGTTACATGACAGCTGCGGTTTGGTTTTGAGTTGTAGTTTCCGGTACATCTAGAAACTATTGGTGTAATTCGTAATTTCCTACAGCATTTGGCGCGTTATATTGAAGCACCTCCTGGTGGAACGCACTTGACACAAAATATGAAACGTAAATTTCTGCCGCTATTTTTACTATCCTGCCTGGCAGTGATCGCTGCCGCCGATTCCACCTCCGTCAGTCCCGTGGATCCCACTGAACTGGTAGCCTGGCTGACCGCCGGAATATCGAGCAAACGTTTGGTTCGGCTCGTTCATGAACGTGGTCTCGCCATTGCTCCGACAGCAAGGGAGATGCAGCAGCTCGCAGCGGCGGGCGCCGACCAATATCTGGTTAGAGCCCTCACCAACCTGAACCCGGTGGCTGTCAACGCCCCGAGAACTCGCGCCCCAAAAGCACTGCTCCGGGCTGCCGAGAATGCCAGAAGCGGCCGGTACCGTGAGGCCGAAGTCCAGCTGCGAGCGGCGCTGCGACTCGATCCCCAGAATGCAGCCCTTCATTTTGCGTTGGCCGCAATGCTTCGCCAGCAAGAGCAATGGGACGACGCTTACGACGAACTAACGACATCGGTCAAGCTCATGCCAGATTTTCCCGAAAACCACAGCGGCCTCGCCTACGTTTTTTATCGAGTGGACGATGGCCCGAATGCTATTGCGGAAGCGCGCACTGCCCTCAGCATGGATCCTAAGAATGCGGAGGCCTATCGAGACCTCGGCCTGGCGCTCCAATCGACCGAACAATATACAGCGGCGGCCCATGCCTTCTCCGAGTCCCTGTCGCGCGATCCTGACAGTCCCGATACCTATTATGACCTGGGCATTGCTCTGCAAGCCGAAGGTAAGATGTCCGCCGCCGAGGCCGCCTACCGTCACGCCAGTCACTTGCGGACAGCATCAATTGTTCAACGTGAGGAACACGACTTACCGCCAGCGTCAACGTCCATCCGCGCCTCGCATGTCGAGAATCCTCGTTGATACAGATTGGTTGGCGTTCCCTTGAAATCCTGCGTCAGCTTGAACCTCCTAAATCGAAAATAACTCTGGCCAATGACAGCTGCCTATCCGCTGATGCAACCCAGGGATCTATGACAATTTTGGTGACGTTTTGTTTCTTGTCGCGCCAGACCTCATACCTCTCCGGCGCCTCCCCGAGGCGAACGCGGTAGGAAATGATGTAGCTGGGATCGATCTGCTCCTTCTCGATCCGCCAGACTATTAAATCCGAATGGCAAGTTTCTCTTCTCTCAAATGCGATAGCTCCGTCTCCGACCTAAAACGTCACCCAGCTTATTTATTCTCCAGGAGAATTGGTTTGTATCCAATTGGAACGGTGCGCCCGCTGATAGCAGTTACAACGCCGTAAACGTCGCGACGGTGAATATAGTTTGGGCTGACGGGTGTAAATGTGAAAGTTGAAGTCGTGCAGAGACCGTTGGTGCAACTCTGGGCAGTATCCCAAACCGCAAGCGCTTGGTATCCATCTGGCTTGGTGAGCCCGCAGGTCCACACCGTACCGTTTGCCGAACAGGCCTGGCTCAACGTGGTGCCTACAAGCCAGTTTTGCACCTGGGCGAAGGCGAGACCCGACTTACAGGTGAATCCAATTCCATTCGCATCCGGCGTAGTACAGCCGCTGGTGCTGGTTTCGCTCCACATTGTCCCAGAAGCGTCCCAGGCATACCAGTAGACTCGGCTGACGCCCGCGCTCCAATGCAGAAGCAGTGACCGGACTACAAATCCAGCGCGTTCCTCTTGATCTGGGAACACCGCATTCAACCCCCAACTGAATTCGGTGTCAAATAGTGGTTTGCTGGTTTGATTGAAAGTAATTAGCGCGTTATTCCTTAACGTGCTAACCAGCGTGGAAATTTTCTCCGCGTTGGTTCCATTGTAGCCGTGGAATGCAATTACGTCGGAAACCTGAGTGCCGCCGGCGCCCAGGTAGCCCAACATCCACGTGTTAATGGCAGAGCCCCCCAGCGTCGGTGCTGGAGTAACCATGACCGCCTTCGGATCGATGCCTACGTTCGTACAACCGGGTCCAATTCCCTTAATGATGCACGCAGCGTCTTGGGCCATGCGTACTAACTGAGCAGTGGTACCGCGCCAGAACCCTGTGTCATTAGGCTCATTCCAGATTTCGTAGTATTTGATGTGACCGGTGCCGCTGTTCACACTATGAGTGGCAACTGCGGTCACCCAGTCTTTCCAGTGTTGGTTCGCTCCCGTGCCGTCCTGATTTAGATCGGCAGGCCAATAGCATTGACCCGGACCGGCTCCATAGGATGTCCCAGCAAAGGCGCAGCCCGATGTTTGTACGCAAGACGACGCTGTTGATTTGCCACATTGGGCCCATACCGGCGTCATGCCCATGTCGTAGAGCAGTTCCGCGCCATGAACGTGCGCCTCCGACAGCCGTTGGTCAAGCAACGTCCAGTCGTAAACCCCTTTTGCAGTATTGATCAAGGGCCACGAAACTCCAGAGTCCCACAGTCTTTGGCCCGCCACCGGCGAACTGGGCCAGGGCGTGCTGGGATGGCCAGTATGCATATTAAAAAAATTGGATGGAACTGAATTTGTACCGAGGTTCAAGTTCACGTTAAGCGTAAGGACCTGCTTCGCCTTCAGTGGCCACACCGAAGAATCGGTTACATGGACGTTAAAAGTGAATGCACCTGTCGCGGTAGTCGTACCCGAAATAACGCCTCCCGCACTCAGCGTGAGTCCAGCAGGGAGTGCTCCCCAAGAAATACTCCATGTATATGGAGCTGTTCCTCCTGTGGCAGCCAAGACCGCCGAGTAGTGCGTTCCAGTCAGCCCCGACAGCAGAGTCGTTGTCCCAATGTAGAGAGGAGGCACAGGCGTGACCGTCACAATCGCGGTCGCCAATACAGTCCGATCAGCCACACTCATCGCGGTCACGACAGAAGTCGTTATCGCGGAAACAGCGGGTGCCGTGAACAATCCGGTGGTTGAGATCTTCCCCACTGAAGCTTTCCAGGTCACAGCTGTATTGCTGGTATTGCTGACCGTCGCATAAAACGCGTACGTTGTGGATGAGGTCAGGCTTACACTGCCCGGAGTGATCACAACCGTGATTGGCAGATTCAGCAGCTGGGAGGCTGCGCGCGGAGCCATAAGGATGTGCATTTGGCCTCGAGACGAACCAGCATGTGCGAAAGGCGTAACACAACCAGACACAAGAAAGAAAATTGCGAAAAGCTGGAATATAGCCAGTCGAAAGCCGGAATCGTTACGGTCTCGCGAAGTCCAAGTTGGGGGAAAACACAGGGGGAACATTGGTAACCTCGAAATCTGAAGTGGTTTTAAGTTGTTCCCCCACTGTAGGCAGAACCCACTCCCATGGCTAGATTCCAGAGGGACAGGCGCACGGTGCCCACTAGTACATGGTGCGGGTGAACCGCAAATTAACAGGGCATTAATGCTTTCCGGATTTGGGACAGCACTTCGAAATAAAAAAGGCCGTCAAGAAGACGGCCTTCAATTCAGGATTCTATGGTCAGACTTACCTAGGGAATATTTCCCGTCTCCAGCAGGATCGCCTTTGCCCCTATCGGTACGCTCCCACTGACCGCATGAGTGGTGCCCGCCAAATCCTGATACTGAACGAATTGTGGCGACGAAGGTAGCGAAAAACTTGAAGTCGTACACGAGCCGTTGCTGCAGGTTTGAGAAGCATCCCAAACCACCAGCGCCTGATAGCGGCGAGCGTCAAACCGGAGGGCGTCCACAGGGTTCCGTTGTCTGATTTTATGAAGTCCCACCCGTACCAGTACAGGCGCTGTATGCCGGCTGATTGTTGGACGAGGAGGTAGCGAGCTGTAAAGGCCGCCTGTTGATCGGGATCCGATATGCTGGGAATGCCATTGCTCGCGCCCCAACTCCCTTCCGTGTCGAAGACAGGCAGACTCAATCCCTGCAGTAGGCCGCTCAACGTGATGAAGATTTTCAGAACCTGCTCCGGAGGATTCTGACCAGGGTATCCGTGGAATGCCGCAATATCCGCAAGGGAAGCTCCGGTACCGACGCCTCCATTCAGCGGTGTGATCAGATACGGGCCAATGCTGTCAATTGGATTTCCCCAGCCGGGAGTCAACACCTTAGCGGAAGGATCAATTCCTTTTTGCGTATAGGAACTCTGCGAATTGCATCCCTTATCGCCCACAATGATGCAGCGGGCGTCCCCCGCCAGGCGTACCAGTTGCGGATTGGTGCCTTGCCACATCGCGATGTTATTGGGCTCGTTCCATATTTCGTAATAAGAGATCTTCCCTTTGTATCGGGTAACGACCGCGGTCACCCAATCGATCCAATGCTGGTTGGGGCCGCTTCCGTCAACATTCAAATCGTCGGGCGGGAAACACTCGCCGGGACCGCCCTCCCCTGGAATCGTGGCATACGCACAAGTGATAGTAGTATCGCCGGATCCGCAC
>WNFI01258792.1_pt1 | contig 13339 bp, 8 predicted proteins | sample 5400471 | NCBI WGS metagenome assembly WNFI01 (sample SAMN13153348, study PRJNA577476) | soil metagenome | isolation source: 100 cm saprolite on Douglas fir-dominated hillslope | place: USA:California | collected 2013-09-17
ACGCCGCGCAAGGCGTGGACTTGTTGCTCTGATCCCATGTCGTAGGTCTTCCACAAGTCCTCCGCTGCGATCATGCAAGATTCTGGAGGTACCATCGCTGCTGGAGTGGGCATGTTAATGACTTCTGCGGTTGCCATTTTTTTCTCCTGGTCCAAAGCTACTGACCTCTCCGATTTTCGGTATTCAATGCGTTCGATTTCGGGTTCCGTTTGTTGAGACCTAAAACCTGAGACCTAGACCGGTTCTCCGTTGGACGCGCCAAACCGGCTAAGGTTATGTCGTTTCCTCTTCCTTCTTGGGGGCCGAATTGTCGATCTTGACGCCGCTTCCGGGACGCAGAGTGCGCAAGACTTTATAGCTCCCCGTAATGATCTCGTCCCCTTCTTGCAGGCCGTCGAGCACCTCGATATCGGTGGTGCCCGTCACCCCGCTGGTGACCGGCACGAACTCTGCCTTGCGGTTGCGCACGACGAATACGCCCTGAATTTCGTCGTCTTTCTTCGCGTTCTTTAGTGCTGTTGGCGAGGGCCCTGCAGCATGCACGGATCCCGAACTGGATTTCTGCTGCTCCAGTTGCGCCTTAGTCCGAATTGTCAGCGCCTGGATCGGTATGGCCAGAACGCTGTTCCGAGTGGCAGTTGTGATCTTGGCTGTGGTCGAGAGCCCGGGGCGCAAGTCAAGTGGCGGATCCTGCAAAGTCACCACTACCTTGAAATCCTTGGCTTCTTCACTCGCCGTTGTCTGCTGCGACGTGGACACGCCGCTGGAGCGGACGATCGCGTTATCGCCAATTTCGGAAACCGCGCCATGGAAAACTTTCTTCGGGATCGCGTCGATCGTGACTTCCGCAGGCTGACCCAGGCGCACATTTACGATGTCGGTTTCATCTACCTTAACCTCGGCTGTGATGACCGACATATCGGCGAGCGTCATCAAGGTGCTGCCGAGTGCGTTCTGGATGCCGATGACCACGGACTCCCCTTCACGGACCGGCAGGTTGGTGATTACGCCATCATAAGGAGCGGAGTAGGTGGTCTTTTGCAACACGTCAGTGACGCGGGTGAGAGTGGCGCGAGCCTGGCCCACGTGACGGTTGGCGGAATCGTTCTGGGCTTTCGCCTGGGCGAGACGCGCCTGAGCCTGAGTGAGTCCTGCGTCCGCGGTGGCCCACGCATTCCGGCGGCTGTCGAAATCAGACTTTGCGATCAAACCTTCCTTGAATAAGCTCTGAGCGCGGTCCCAGTCGAGCTTGTTGCGGTCGTAGTCGGCTTTGGCACGCAACAAGTCAGCCTCGGCTGTTTTCATGCTGGCCTCCGCCGCGATGGCGTCGGTCTGCGCCGCCTGCACCGACGCTTGATTGGCACTCACGTCTGCCGACGACTGAACATTTTCCAGTTGCGCCAACAATTGACCCTTCTTTACGTGATCCCCTTCTTTTACGTACAGATGGGTGATCTTCCCGTACGCATTGGCGCCGATGTTGACGTAAGTCTTGGGCTTAATCTCACCCGAAGCGCTCACCACCGTCGCCAGATCCTCGCGCGCGACTTTACCGGTTTGCACTGTGACCACGTTCTTGCTGCTCTGGTGTACCGTGAACGCTACGATGATTCCCAGCAGCAGTACTGCGCCGGCGCCAATTGCAATTTTTTTCCAAGCTTTCATGGTTTCCGTCAGAGTCCGGGACGATTTGTCTTGCGGGCGAAAGGAACCACGTCAATCGATGACGTGGCCGGGACCCACTACGAGTGGAAGCGGCTAGCTGCCTCCGGAACTCAGCCATTATAGCTTGCGTCCGCCACCGCCGGAGTCACACATTCGATACATCCTCGGACAACTCGAATCCAGGCTCCGCGCTTCTAAGCCAAATGGGGAAGGCATCTCTTTTAATCTGTTCTGCAGGCGTCACTTAAGCTTGCTTTCGCACAACTAAGGGCCTAAAATACAAGCACGACGGTTGTCTGCAGGAGTCCCTCTCATGTCCCGGGTTGCTTTGCGTCCAAATATATTTTTTGTCCTCTCGTTGCTGATGGGGCTGGGGCTGCTCGGTTCCAGAGCTGTCGCCCAAGACTCCAAGCAAGATCCAAAGCCAGACCAAAAATCTTCCGAAAATTCGGCGAGCACTGGCCAGGCTGCACCCGATCAGGCAAGTCAGGAAGTCGATCCCCTCAAGAAGCCGCTTACGCAAAAACAAAAGAAAAAGAATGAAAGGTCCCTGAAGCAGGAACTGCGCGGGCCCTACAAAAAGTGGCTGGACGAGGACGTGGCTTGGATCATTACCGACGAGGAGCGGCAGGCTTTTCGGCAACTCAGCAACGACGAAGAGCGGGACCAATTCATCGAAGCTTTCTGGCAACGTCGCGATCCCACCCCAGACACCGAAGAGAACGAGTACAAGGAAGAGCACTACCAGCGGATCGCTTACGCCAACGAGCATTTTGCGGCCGGCATCCCCGGCTGGAAGAGCGACCGCGGTCGCATCTACATCATGTACGGTAAGGCGGATGAGGTTGAATCTCACCCTTCTGGCGGCACCTACGAGCGCCCGATGGAAGAGGGTGGCGGTTCGACGTCGACTTTTCCTTTCGAGCAGTGGCGCTACCGTTACCTTGAAGGTATCGGCCAAGAGGTGATCATCGAGTTCGTGGACACCTGCATGTGCGGCGACTACCACATGACCATGGACCGCTCGGAAAAGGACGCGTTGCTATACACCCCCAACGCGGGCTTGACCATGTACGAACAGATGGGAATGGCCAGCAAAGCGTCGCGCTTTAGCGGCGGCGGTTTAGAGCGGTTAGGCACTGGTCCGATGAGTGCGAACAATGCCACCAAGCAGTTCGACCGGCTGGAGCAGTTCGCCAAGTTGCAGGCGCCGCCCCCGGTCAAGTTCAAGGATCTGGAAGAAATCGTTAACACGAAAATCATCCTCAATCCGATGCCCTTCGACGTGCGCTCCGATTTCGTGAAAGTGACCGGCGACACGGTGCTGGTGCCAGTCACGATTCAGATGAAGAACCGCGACATCACTTTTGTCAACAAAGATGGAGTGCAGCGCGGAACGGTAAACATCTTCGGGCGTGTGACTACGTTGACCGGCAAGGTGGTTCAGACTTTTGAGGATACAGTCCAGGTCGACGTTCCCGCCGAACTGCTACCGCGGACGGCGGAGAATGCATCGGTCTACTGGAAGGCCCTTCCCCTGCGCCCCGGACGCTACAAGTTCGACATCGCGGTCAAGGATGTGAACGGCGACCGCAAAGGCGTGTGGAGTCGTGGCGTGATGGTGCCCGAGTTCTCGGACGATAAACTGGCGACCTCGACTCTGATCGTGGCTGACCAGATGGAGCCTGTACCCACAAAAACAATCGGGACTGGCAGCTTCGTCATTGGCGCGGTGAAGATCCGCCCGCGGGTGGCGCCTTCCAACGGCAAGCCCGCTGTCTTCAAGAAGGATCGCGACCAGAAACTGAATTTCTGGATGCAGGTCTACAATCTGGGCGTAGACGAGAAAACGCATAAGCCCTCGGCTACATTCGAATACGCGATCACAAACGTAGCGACTAACAAGTCGGTAATCCAGAAGATGGAATCTACTGACACGATGGGTAACGTAGGCGATCAGGTCACGCTGCAGAAAACTATTGCCGCAGCGAATTTGCAGCCCGGAATCTACAAGATCGAAATAAAGGTGAACGACAACATCTCCAAGCAGACCGTTGATCCGTCGGCGGTATTTGCAGTAGAGTAACTAGCTGCTTGTTCTTCCCAGGGGGTGGGTGGAATGATGATGCGGCGCAAACTCGGAACGTGGGCGGTTGTCCTCGGACTGACGCTTCCGGTATGGGCCGGTGATCGGCCCGGAGCGATCTCCGGATATGTGCGAAGTACATCGGGCGTGCCTCAAATGGGCGCCGTGGTGGAGATCCTCGGTTCGGCGGCGCATAACCTTACTGTCTTCACCGATGGTGCCGGATTCTACTCCGCCACCGGTTTGTTGCCGGGTTTCTACACTCTCAAAGTTTCCGCTCCTTCGTTCTTGCCGGCTTTGCGCGAGCGCGTTGGGTTGCGTCCCGGCTCCAGCATCAATGTGAATGTAACGCTGAATACGCTGCTCGGCGCGATACAGATGGGTCCTCTTCGCACCCTGCCGGACGACGACGACTGGAAATGGACGCTGCGCTCGGTGGCCAACCGGCCCATCCTGCGCGTGTTTGACGATCCTAATTTTCCTGTTGAAAAAGAGAATCATGAATTGCGAGGCAGCCTTTCCTTCCTGGCGGGCTCGGCCGCGGGCGGCTATGGCAGCGGATCGGACGTAAGCACCGGATTCACGCTCGAACGTTCGATATTCTCATCGAGCCGGGTTGGATTGAGCGGTAACGTGGGTTATGGAGTTGGGCTTCCTGCCGCGGTATTGCGTGCCAGCTATTCGGACCGCCTGCCCGATGGTTCTGCCCCATCGATGGCGCTGACTGTGCACCGATTCGCAGCCTCGGACCCTAGTCTGCACAATGCAGCGTTGCAGGCTCTGGCACTGTCTGCCGGGGACGACTTCTCCGTCGGCGACGTACTGGAACTGAAGTTTGGCAGCGAACTGCAGACCATCCAGTTCCTGGGCCGTGTGACCGCCTTCCGCCCATACGGGACGGCCGATCTGCATCTCTCGCCGAATACCGTGCTGGAGTACGACTACGCAACGTCCCGCCCCGACAATCGCGCGGAGAAGGGCTTTGATTCGGCTCCTGCGGACTTGAGCGAATCCAATCCCAGGGTCAGCATGGAAGGCTTTGCCCCCAAACTGGAGCGTGCCCGCCACCAGGAGTTGAACCTGTCACGGCGTATGGGCAAAAACAGCGTTCAGGTTGCTGTCTTTTCCGACCATGTCGCAGATACGGTGCTGACTGGCACGGGAGAAGTCAGCGCCGCTGGCGGCTTCCTGTTGCCCGACGTTTACTCGGGCACGTTCAGCTATGCCGGTAAGACCCTCGATTCCAACGGTCTACGAGTCGTGCTTCAGCACAAATTCTCCGCCGACTTAACCGCTACCCTCGACTATGCTTTTGGCGGAGTGCTCGATCTGGCCAAGCCCGATGTTGCGGCCAATGTTGCCCTTCAGGACGCGCAGCAGTGGATCACCACGCAGAAGCGCCATGCGCTGGCCGCCAAGTTCAGCGGCACCATACCGCGCAGTCACACCCGGTGGATAGCCTCTTACCGCTGGATAAACGGCGCCGCACTAACGCCGGTGGATATGTTCAACGCATCTCCCGGCCAGAGCGATCCTTTCGTGAATCTCTTCGTTCGTCAGCCCATTCCGAGCATGGGCTTCCTTCCCGGACACATGGAAGCGATCATTGACGTGCGCAACCTTCTCGCTCAAGGCTATGTCCCTGTAGTCGGCCGAGACGGCCAGACCGTCTACCTGGTGCAGGCCGCCCGTTCCGTTCGCGGTGGAGTGGCGTTCACCTTCTGACGATGTTTGCGATGCGGCAAAAAACCTTATCCCCACGAGGCTTGCCCTCTTAGCTAAACAGATTCATCAACGAAATCGCTAGTTGACCCCGTTTCTGTAGTGGGATACCTTTGCTCCTCAGCAAGCAAAGTGTTCTTCGAGGGGTTTGCGTCCCCGTTGCCGCCAAATTCCCAGGCAGTGCGTAATCTTACTAGTTATGGATTTTCATATTCCACGCTGCGTAAGCTTCCATGGAATGTATTTCTAATTCTGGCCGATTCTTATAAGTTATTGTAAATACGAGTGATAGCGTCCGGCATAGAGTGGCTCGTTACCTGCAATATTGAACCAAATACCTTAAATTTCAGCACGCCTGTTTTCAAGTCTGGGAGAGAACTATATGAAACGTCTACTACTGGGCAGTCTGATTGTACTCGTGCTGCTTGGCTTGACCGCATACGCGCAAACCTTCCGTGGAGCGATCAACGGCAGCGTAACCGACCCGTCAGGTGCGGTGGTCGCGGGGGCTACCGTGAAGGCGACCAACACGGCCACCGGTGTCCCGATCAGTGCCACTACCACGAGCGACGGCCAGTTCTCCTTCCAGGATCTGCCGCTGGGAACGTATAAGATCGAAGTATCGTCTGCAGGGTTTCGTCCGGCAGCCTTTGACAATGTTACGGTTACGGCCGGCGGCGTCTACACCCTTCCGGTGAAACTGACCGCTGGATCGGCGGGTACGACGGTCGTGGAGGTCTCGGCTGCTGCGCTAACCCTCGACACCCCCACGGCCACCCAAAGCAACATCATTCCCGCCGAGGCGGTTCAGGACGTTCCAATGAACGGGCGCGATTTTACTCAGTTCGCTGCCGTTCAGCCTGGCTACGGCGGATACTCGGTCGGCGGCTTCGGTTCGCTCAATGGAACCCGCGCCAACCAGATGAACTGGCAGATCGACGGCGTCGACAACAACGATTTCTGGCACAACATTCCGGCCGTGAATCAAGGCGGAGTCTCCGGCATCGCCGGCACGATCATGCCCTTGGACGCGATTGACGAATTTGCCGCCCAGACCCAGTCGAACGCCGAGGGTGGGCGTAACGCCGGCGGTATCGTCAACGTCGTCCTCAGGTCTGGCACCAATCAACTTCACGGTTCGGCTTACTACTTCAACCGTAATGAGGCGTATGGAGCAGCCTCGCCGTTCACGCCATCCAACGTCAAAAAGCCCGAACTGCGCAACTACAATTTCGGCTTTGCGGTCGGCGGACCTATCATTAAAGACAAGACTTTTTATTTCCTGACCTTCGAGAAGCAGCGGTACGTCATCAGCGTTTCCGGACTTGCCACTGAGCCTTCCGCGGAGTATATCGCTGCTGCCCGGGCTCTAATTGCCTCGTCCCCCGGTGTTACCGAGAGCCCGATTTCAACTAATCTTATTAACTCGCTGTGGCCGAGCAGTGTGACCCAGTCGAACCTCGGGCTCAAGGTAGGCAACTTTTTCGGTAACGTCCCTTCCATCGGCTACAGCTACAACGGCAATCTGAAACTGGATCACAACTTCACGGAAAAGCACCACCTCATGCTGCGTGCGTTTAACGGACAGGGCGACCAGATTGCACCGCTCGGCGCCAGCCTCGCACTGGCCACGGCCAGTTCCAACCTATCCTATTATTTCGAAAAGGCGCCGATTCACCTCCAGAACTACTCGGCCGTCCTGAATTCCGTTCTTACGCCGAGGGTCACAAACCAACTTCTGTTTGGCATTAACTATTTCAACCAGACCTTCAACGACGCCAATCACAGCTTCGACGTGCATGCCATGGGTCTATTTACCAGCCCCGATGCACTTATTAACGGGAAGCCTATTCCGGGTGCGCCGGGCATTGCCATTTCCGGATTTGAGCAGGTGGGCATCACGCATCCCTCCGGCCGCAACGACATCACTGGCATGTTGACCGACATCGTTTCCTACAATGTGGGTAAGCACCAGTTCCGTTTTGGCGGTGAAATGCGCCAGGGACATGTGGATGAGTTCTACTTCCGTCACTCGCGAGGACAGTTTACGTTCGATGGATCCCAAGGACCTTGGGCGGGTAGCTGCAGTAAGACCGATCAGGTCTGTCTCAACACTATTGCCTTGGCCGACTTCTTGGTCGGCGATGTCGCGTCATCGACGATCGCTGTGGGCAACGCGGAACGCAAGGTGGTAGTCAATGGCTTCGACTTCTTTGCTCAGGATTCCTGGCAACTCACGCGCAGACTCAACGTAAACTGGGGCCTCCGCTGGGACTATTTCGGTCCCCTTCACAGTAGCCACAAGGATCTTGCGGTTTTTATTCCGTCCGCGGGTGGCATCAAGATTCAGGGCAATGGCATCGGGGACATCTTCCCAGGCGACAAGAACAACTTTGCGCCGCGGCTCGGCTTCGCCTATCAGCCGACGAGCAAGGAAGACCTGGTTGTTCGCGGCGGCTTCGGCGTGTTCTATGACCAAATCAACATGAACCCGTTCCTGGACTTCCGCCCGCCGAATGCTGCCGATGGTTTGGAAGACAATCCTGCTGGTCCTTCGGCGGTCTCCACCTATAGCACCAATACCCTGGGGCAGACTTCCTACCGGTGGCAGCCCAATACGTATATTTTCAACCCGATCGCAAAGTGCGTTAGCGGAAACGCCGCTGCCAACCCAGGGGACTGCGTGGACCCCACCACCGGGCTACCGCTTACCTTCGACGTATTCTCCGTCAACCAGAACTTCCGTACCCCCTACTTCTTCAACTACAACTTCAACGTGGAGAAGAGCTTCGGTAACGGGATGGCAGTCTGGCAGGTTGGGTATGTGGGCAGTGAAGGCCGCAAGCTCTCCATCATGCTGAACATCAATCAGTTCGGTCAGTTCGCCACGCAGTTCCCCAACTATGGAGGCATTAACCAGCTCAATAGCATTGGCACCTCGAACTACAACGCGCTGCAATCCACCCTGCGGCTCCGGGCATGGCATGGCCTCACCTCGCAGTTTGTTTACACTTGGGCGCACGCGTTGGATGAGATCACCGCATATCGAGGTGTGCTCCCCTTCGACAGCAGGAACCTGAAGGCTGAGTACGGCAATGGCGACTTCGATACCCGCCACAACTTCTCGGCTACGTTTACCTGGGACATCCCCGGTTCCTCACACGGCCCGAAGATTCTTACCCACGGCTGGCAGGTAAACAGCTTGATGACGTTCCACGGTGGGCAGCCTCTCGACGCTGCCCGCACGGGCTATGACATCATCGGCAATCCGTTTGCCGGCATCTCGCACGCGTTCAACAAGAGCGGTGTGACGTGGATCAATCCGGCTGCGTTCTGTCTGCCTGGGGCGGCAGGCTGTACGGGCCCGAACGTATTCGGTGGCGACCTGCGCCGCAACCAGATTTACGGACCGGGTTACTCCGCCGTGGACCTGTCGGTATTCAAGAACATCCCAATCACAGAGCGGGTCAGGGCCCAGTTCCGCATCGAGATGTTCAACGTGTTCAACCGAGTCAACCTCGCCTCGGGCGTAGGCGCCACTAGTCCCGGAAGCGGCGTCATCGCCGACACCATTGGCGACTTCAACGGTGCCCCTGGTATCGGCCCCGGCGAAGCTTTCAATATGCAGTTGGGCTTGAAGATCCTCTTCTAGTTCGACTTGGTACCCTTCCGCCCCTGCCGTTCGCGGCAGGGGTTTTGTTTTTGCACCGGGCGGGCAAGCCCCGAAGCGGACAGGCGTCGCCCACCCGGAGGCCGCAGCCCTTTCGTCACTTGGTCGTAGGGAACACCCCAATTTAGGCTGGGTGAGCATTCCCCCAAAGCATCTGTCACGGAGACCCTTACGATGCGCCGTTCGAACTGCGTCGCTTTGACGCTTTTTTGCGTTCTTCTCTATTGCAACGCGCCGCTTTACGCGCACCACGTTAAGAAGGGCGACTCTGCCACTCTGCCGGTCACGACATCCTCACCCAAGGCTCGCGAGCTCTACGAGAAGGGGATGGCCGACTACGAGAATCTCTACCTCGAGCGCTGTAACGACGAGTGGCGCGCGGCGGTGAAAGAAGATCCCAACCTGGCTGTGGCCTGGGCCTGGATCGCCTTCAACAGTGGCAATCCGGAAGAAGTCAGCGCGGCGCGCGTCAAGGCCAAAGAATTGGCTCCGAAGTTGACGCAGGGAGAGCAGTTAATGGTGACCTGGATCGTCAAGGTGCAGGAGGGCGACTTCCTCGGCGGCATTTCGGCAATGAACGACATGCTGGAGATGTATCCCAAAGACAAGCATCTGCTCTACCTCGCCGGTAACTGGCTGATGGCGGAGAACGGTGACGATCAGGCGCAGCGCCTGTTTGAGAAGGCACTGGTCCTTGATAAGCATTATCCGGCGGCGCTGAACGATCTGGCCTACGTCGATGCCCGCAACCAGCGCTTCGCCAAGGCTCTTGCGGGGATGGAGCGCTATGTGGCGTTGCTTCCCAGGGAGCCGAATCCGCAGGATTCCTACGGAGAGTTGCTGAGGATGGCGGGAGATTACGAAGGATCATTGCGGCACTATCGTGCGGCGTTGCAGATCGATCCGGACTTCGTGACCTCGCAACTTGGACTGGGAGACACCTACGCCTTGATGGGGAACGAGGAGCAAGCCCGGACGGAATATGACAAAGCCATCCGCTATGCGCACAATGAAGCCGACCGGCTGACTTACGGCATGCAGAAGGCAATGACTTGGGTTCGCGACGGGAAATACAGCGAAGCCGACAAAGAGTTCCAGGAGATTGCGGAAACCGGCCACGCGAAGGATCAGGACCTGCAGGAAGCGCAGGCCCTCCGGCAAATGACGGAATATCAATCGGACGATAATGTCGCTCTGAAGCATCTGAAGTCTGCCGAGGAGGCACTGGGCCATCGCAAGTCCATATCGGCATCAGACCGGGACGAAGAATTGTCGCGCATCCTGCGTAATCGTGTGGTGCGTGCCGCGCGTGCAGGCGATCAGACCCTGGCCGATAAATCGTTACAGCACCTCGAAGCCCTCGCTACCGGCAGCCGCAACCGCGTGATCCAGAGTTCTTACAATGGGGCTGCGGGCACTCTGCTGATGGCTCAGAAGAAGTTCGTCGAAGCCATCGCACATCTCGAAGAAGATAGAGACAATCCTTATACCATGGAGCTGCTGGTCCAGGCGTATTACGAGACTAGTCAGACGGACAAGCTTCACGAAATAGAGGCCAAACTACGAGGCACGAATGTGCCGACCATGGAGCAGGCTCTGGTAGTTCCGGCAGCGCGCTCAAAACGGCCGAACATCTAGTTGTAGTTTTGGGCTAGCGGTAATGGCTCAGTGGTTGTGGTTCAGAAATTCGTCCGCCCCGCGGTGTTGGTGATAGATTGTTTGGCCTATGACAATCAACACCGAGCGCCGTTCCGTAAAGAGAGTCCCCACCGGTGTGCCGGCACGGATTCGTACCCGCCAGGGAATTGAGCACTCCGCTCAGACTCGCGATGTCAGCGCTAACGGCGTGTATCTTTATTCGCAGTCCCGGATGGAGCAGGGCTCCGACGTTGAGCTGGTATTAATCCTTCCACCGGAGCTGACCTCAGGCGAAAAGTGCTGGGTATGCTGCCAGGCAACGATTGTGCGAGTGGAGGAGTCGGAACACAAATTTGGCGTAGCCGCCCAGATCCGGCGCATGGACATTTTGCCGGAGATCGCGCTCTAGATTGCGAACCCCAGATCGCAATCTAAGATGAGAGTTCCCTAACAGCCATATAGGGGCCAAGGCCACTTTGGCACGCCATTCCCAGAAAGCTTCCCGAAATTTTCCTGCCGCGTGCCGCACGAACGCTGGTTTGCCCGTATAATCCCTTCAATCTGTAAAAAAGGGCTTTCCTTGCATTGTTTGCAGTGCAATAATATCGGCCCTAGAAATGCTCTGGCCAATTTCAGGTTCAGGTGGGCCCAGGTATGTGGATAGAAAAACTGGCCGGCGGTGTGGTGCGAGTTCAGACACCGATTGGTCCGCGTTATGTAATGCCTTCATTCCTCCAGCGCGTATATCTGGTGTGGATGTTCCGCAATTTTCACATTCTTCCGCACGCAGTTCTCAGTGGGCGGCAACAGCGACTGATTGACCGGCTCTGCGCAGAGCAGCGCTTCGCGTCGATGGCATACGCGGATGGGATGGACGAGGTCCCGGTGATTGGCACGATCGAGCGGCGTCCTTCGATTGGTGCGAAGGATCTGCCGCTGCGCCGTCCAGCGGCAGCGGAAGAGTCCCGCGGCATGGCCGCCGAGATTCGCCAGCAACCGTAGCCCGGCAGCCGTGGCCACGAGTCGCGCTAACAACGAGCTTTAGCCACGAAGCTGGTCCCCGCTGGCTACGCCGTGAGCGCACGCGCGTGCTCGGGTTCATCTTCTGCCCGGATGCATCGTTCTTGCTCTACTTCTACTTTCTCCACGTCGACTTCTCCACGTCTACTTCAGCATTCTCTTCATGACCATCGAACCCGATTGTGGGCGACAGGGAAGTCCGCGGGCCTGCGATGTGGTCTGGCGGAACACTTCCCGAGGAAGCTTAGTGAGTCGCGGTGACGGCGAGCGCGAGCAGATGCTATAATTTTTTGTTCGTTCTTCCCGCGATATTCCCACCGAGGGCGCGTAGCTCAATTGGCAGAGCAACTGACTCTTAATCAGTAGGTTGAAGGTTCGATTCCTTCCGCGCTCACCATCTTTTCAATCACTTGGCAGCACTCCCTACTGAGCTGAAAATACGATTGTGTCCTTTTTGTGTCCTTACCGGACCCGATGGCTGGCCACGGCGGCCACTTCATCGATGTCTTGGTGCTGGTACTTCATGGTTGTGCTCACGGTCGTGTGTCCCATGACGTTCATGACCGCGAACAGGTTTTTGGTCGCACGATACATCTCAGTTCCAAAGCCATGACGCGCGCAGTAGAGGACGAGGTCCTTTGGCAACCCGGCCTCCTTTCTGGCTTTCTCGAACTGCTTGGCGACCGTTGTCAGATGCCCACAGCGGGCGCGCTTGGAAGGAAAGATCCATCCCTCCTTCTGCTCCGAGTATCGCGCCAGAAGTGCTTGGCGAACACGCGGACTGATTGGCACGAATCTTCGTCCCTTGGGCGATTTGCTCTCGTAGACGAAATATCGCTTGCTACCCCAGTCCAGGTGTTCCCAACGCATTCGGAAAACTTCCTTCTGGTTGCGCATCCCGGAATCGCGCATGATCATCAACACATCGCGAAGCGGCTGTTTGCAGAAAGGCAAAAGCTTGGCTTCTACGTGGGCGTCAATGACGCGCTCCCGTGCGTGTTCCTGCATGAGTTTGATCTTTGGAGAAGCCTTGATGATGGTCCACTCTTCGGCTTTTCCGAGCATCCGCCGCAGGGTGCGCAAGGCGTCGTTGTGATTTGACGGGCCACCTGGAAAGGTAAGCCGGTCAGCGTCATCCCTAGTGATCGCATTGAGCCTCATCGCTGCTACGTCAGTCTCCTCAAGCAACCGCCAACCATTCTCGTAATAGTCCTTGGTCTTTTGCTTGAGCGTCTTATTGCCTTCCACCCATTCAAAAAACCGCGTCTTGAAATCACGCAAAAGCGGGCTGCGCTTTCTGAGAACCACATCTCCTTTCTCTTCGGCTTGGGCGAGCAGCAGCGATTCCACTCGCCGGGCGGTCGCCAGGTTTGTTTTCTTGGTAGATCCACGATAGCGCGTACCGTCGACCCAAAAATGGTAATGATAGATCCCACCGCGTTTGTGTAGAGCCATGCTCTAGCCTCCATGTGCCCGCACGGACGGCATTCGCTTGTTGGCTCTGACGTAACGTTCTACGTCGGCTAGATCATACTTGA
>WNFI01003511.1_pt1 | contig 13333 bp, 8 predicted proteins | sample 5400471 | NCBI WGS metagenome assembly WNFI01 (sample SAMN13153348, study PRJNA577476) | soil metagenome | isolation source: 100 cm saprolite on Douglas fir-dominated hillslope | place: USA:California | collected 2013-09-17
TGGAACGGGGCGCGCGGGAGTTCGCCCTACGATGCATTTTCGACCGTGCCGACCAAGGACGAACGCAGCGGCAATTTTTCCGGGGCGGCGTACAATGACGGCCAACCGGTTCAAGTTTTTGTTCCAAATGTCAGTCCGGCTATTAATCCAACCGTCTGCCAGCCCGGAGGGACGACAAACTCGATCGCGGCCAGTTGCATCAGTCCGGCAGCGACGGCGCTTCTGAACAGCATTCCTCTGCCAAACATCATGCCAAACATCGCCGTGACGGCTTCCGGCCAGAATTTCCACTACGTGAATTCCGCTGAGAGCAGCTCCGATACGGCGATCCTGAGACTGATTCACAATTTTGGGCAGGCCAGCGGGCCGGGCACCGGTCCGTTCTTGATCGGGGGCGGGGGTGCTGGTGGCGGAGGAGGAAGGCGGCGTTCGCAGAACAACATTAACTTCGGACTGAATTGGTCGCGCAGCTCCAGCACCATCGTGAATCCCTTCCCTTCTCTTGCGGGAGGAACGGGAACACAAGGGCTTAACGCCAGCGCAGGGTGGACTTACGGGAAGGGCCGTGTCACAAATATTTTCCGCGTGAACTATAACCACAATCATGTTTCGACCAGCAACCTCTACTCCGACATCAGCGACGTTTCGGGACCCGCTGGCGCGGGGATTGGCGGTATTTCTCATGATCCGTTTGACTGGGGATTGCCGGGAGTCGGCTTCACGTCGTTTGGAGGGCTGAGCGATCCTACACCGCGCCGGGAACTCGACCAGACTTATTCGCTCTCGGAGACCGTTTCCTGGAATCGCGGGAAACACAATTGGCGCTTCGGCGGAGATTACCGCCGGATCTTGCAAAGCTTCCGCTCTGCGAGGAATGCCGAGGGCAGTTTTGTTTTTACGGGGTTCGCGACATCGCAATACGCGGCGGGAGGCAGCGCATCTTGCCCGGGGACTCAACAGTGTCCGATGGCGGACACGGGATACGACTTCGCCGACTTCCTGCTGGGCTTACCGCAGCAGACTACTCTGCAGTCCGGCGCAAATTCCTACAACTTCCGCGCGAATGCTTTTGATTTCTTCACCCAGGACGATTGGAGGTTCCGTTCGAATCTGTCCTTCAATCTGGGGTTGCGGTACGAATACAACGGGCCATATACCGAGGCGGGCAATCGCATGAGTAATCTGGACGTAGCACCGGGATTTACGGCTGACGCGCCGGTGCTGCCCGGCCAGGCCGGGCCGTTCGGCTACGGAATCAACTACAACCTGGCGCAATACGGCACGATGATCCAGAACTTCGTGTTTCAACCGCCTTTTGCGGAAGCCGAGACGAATTCCACGAACGTTAACGGCCTTGTTGCCGGCAACCCCCTAACGCTCACGAACGGATTCCCTCCTGTCTCCCCAACCACGATAACCAACAACTTCGCCGTCAACCCCAACTACCGCTTGGGCTACGTGCAAGTCTGGAATCTCGATGTGCAGGAGGGATTGCCTGGGGGCGTGGTGATGAACGTTGGTTATAACGGCGCGAAAGGAACGCGGCTGGATACGGAGCGCGCGCTAGTGGTCTCCGGAGGGCAGCCGTTTACTTACGAATCTTCGGAGGGAAACTCGATCCTGCATGCGGCGTCGGTGCGCGTGCGCAAGCGGATGGCCAAGGGGCTGGGACTGAGCGGGCAGTATGTGTATTCGAAATCCATTGATGATGCTTCGTCAATTGGGGGTGGTGGAAGCGTGGTGGCGCAAGACCCATTTGACATTTCGGCGGACCGCGGGCTTTCCAGTTTCGATCAACGGCACAAATTCACGGGAAATTGGATTTACGATCTGCCATTCGGAGACAACCGGCGGTTTGTTCCCAAAGGCGCAGGAAGTCATATTTTGGGTGGATGGCAATGGAGCGGTGACTTCACGGTGGGATCCGGGCTGTACTTCACGCCGCGCGTGCTGGGCGGAGGGCTGGACATTGGCCGCGGCGTGAGCGGGTCGCTTCGCGCAAACCTCGTGCCAGGGGAATCTGTTTCCGTCAGCAACCCGACTGTCCTCCGATGGTTTAATACCGCGGCATTTTGTACGCCGGACGTTAACTGCCCGGCCGGAAGTCCTATAACTTTCGGCGACGCGGGGCGAAATATCATCGAGGGGCCGGGCCAAGTCTCAATGAACATGTCACTCAACAAGACGATTGCGATCAAAGAATCCCGAGCACTCGACCTGCGCCTATCGGCAAACAATATTTTCAACACTGTTCATTTCACCGCCCTCAATACGGTAGTGAATTCGCGCACATTTGCGGAGGTCACGGGGACGGGCGGCATGCGGCGCGTGACCATGCAAGCGCGCTTCCGGTTCTGAAGGAAAAACGCATATGCAGCTTCGGAAAAAAACATTTTCAGTTATTGCCGCGGCGATGCTTCTCGCACAATCGGCAGCGCCCGTGCTTGCTCAGCAAATGGGCCAAGCCGAGTCGCGCATTCAGGTTACGTCTGAACTTGTCTTGGTAAACGTTTTGGCACACGACAAGAAGGGGAATCTCGTTCGCGATCTGAAAAAGGGCGACTTCACGCTTTTCGAGGATGGCAAGAAGCAGGAGATCTCCACATTTGATTTCGAGAATGTAGACGAGTTGGCCGCCGGCAGGCCAGAAGCGACCGTCTCGGGTGCTGCAGAACAGGGTACGCTGCTGCGGTCGGGGAAGAAGACGCCCGCGTCGCTGGACGCGCGTGACCGGCGCTTGATTCTGCTCTTTTTTGACTTCTCCGCGATGGAGCCGGAACAGATTGACCGGTCCGTCGAAGCTGCGAAAAAATTCGTTGACGCAAAAATGCAGCCGGCTGATTTGATGGCTCTGGTTTCGCTCGCGACGAACATGCATGTTGACTTGGATTTCACCGATGACAAGACCAAGTTGCTGGCCGCGCTGACATCGTACAATTCCGGACAAGGGCAAGGTTTCGAAAACGGAAGTACGGGAAACGCGGAGGGCGCGGCGGAAACGAGCGGAGCGTTCTCGGCCGACGATACGGATTTCAATACCTTCAACGCAGACCGCAAGCTCCTAGCGCTGCAGTCGCTCATGCAGGCTCTTGGTAAATTGCCGCAGAAAAAGAGCCTCGTCTACTTCAGCAACGGAATCACCCAGTCGGGCACGGACAACCAGTCGGCGGTGCGCGCCACTACGGCGGCGGCGGTGAAAGCCAACGTATCGATCTATTCGATGGACATCCGCGGTTTGCAGGCGTTTCCACCGGGAGGAGAAGCGCAATCGGCCAGCCTGCACGGGCAATCGACCTATTCAGGCGCCGCGGTGCTGAACGATCTAAGTGGGAACGCCGCATCGCAGGATACGCTTTCGACACTATCCTCGGACACCGGTGGAAAGGCTTTCTTCGATTCGAATGATTTCGGGGCAGTTTTCTCGCAGGTTCAGAAAGACAGTTCAGCTTATTACGTTCTAGGCTTCACCAGCAACAACCCGCTCAAGGATGGACGATTCAGGCGGTTGAAGGTGCAGGTAAACCGCTCCGACCTAAAGCTCGATTTTCGCGCCGGTTATTACGCGGGAAGAGATTTCGAACATTTGAACCGCGCCGACCGCGAACAGCAGTTGGAAGACGAACTTAGCGCGCAATTGCCGCGCGTCGATGTCCCCCTTTACGCGGGAACGGCGTTCTTCCGGCGGGACGATTCGCACTGCTACCTGGCAGTTTCGCTGGTGGTACCGGGCTCACAGATCCCCTTTGTTACGGAAAAGGAAAAAGACAACGCGACGATCGACATCATCGGTGAAGTACGTGAAGGGGGAAAATTCCTTGTTGGACAGTTGCGCGACACGGTAAAGCTGGCAGTAGAAAGCGCGCAGCAGGTCCGCCGCAAAAACGTCGAGTACACCACAGGATTCGTGCTTGCACCGGGCAGCTACCATCTGAAATTCGTCGTCCGCGAGAATCAGACGGGGCGAATCGGTTCTTTCGAGACGGACGTGCAGATCCCTGACCTTCGCAAGGCTCCGCTGAAAATGAGTTCGGTAGTGCTGAGCAGCTTGCGCGCTCCCGCCACCAACAAGAAGAACGCAGCGAATCCGCTCGTTCGGGACCAAATGGAGCTGGTTCCAAACATTACTCATGTGTTCGCGCCCGATCAGCATCTTTACTTGCAATTCGAGGTTTACGATGCCGCAAAGGGTAAGAATCCGGCGCCCGCAGCAATCATTGGACAAAAGGGGGAGCAGAACGGGGACCAAAACGGGGCAGCTAAGGTTACGTCGCCGGCTAAACCGGCAAAGGACAGCATTCGAGTCTTTACCAGCATTGAGTTTTTGCAGGGCGCTACAAAGATTTACGAATCAAAGCCAGTAGTGGCGAACGAGGTGACGGCCCCCGACCGCAGGGCGGTCATTTTCCAGATGGATTTGCCGCTGCAGGCTTTGAAGCCGGGGCTGTACTTGTGCCAGGTGAACGTGATTGACGATGTGGCTGGCAGCTTTTCCTTCCCAAGGTTTCCTCTGCTGATCCGCGATACCACCCCGTCGGCGCCGAATAACGCAGCGGATTCCAACGAATCGGCCAAGAACTCTCGACTGAGAAGTGGTTCAAAATAATGGAATTAGGATCAGTCTCCCGCAGCAGCCGCACTGCGAGATACTTCGACGGATTCGGCCAGGCCCCGGCGCATCGGTCCAAGGACGAAGGCGGGCACTTGGCGCTCCGGAGCCAGCGACACGCTGGTAGCTTTCCGGGGAAATTCCGCTCGGCGATCCAGCCGTAACCCTGCTTCTTTCAGAAACTCAGCCGAAAAACCCATGTCTTCGGCGCGATCCACGCCCCAAAACCAGAGCTTCTCTTCCTGGCGCTGTAGAAAATCCAGAGCCTGTTCGAGTTTTTTCATCGCGCGATCAAAGGATGAGGCCAGGAAGTACGTGCTCAACGTCCAGGCATGCCGGCGGTAGTGCACCTGGATGCGCACGCAGTATTTCCCCGATTGGTTGCGGTCAATGCTGCAGCGGTAGTCATTTCGAGCGGAGAGTGTGCGAGCTGCCATGTTAAGTCACCAATCTGAGGAGTTCGGGCGCTGCGTGGCCATGATTGCTTCTGCTCCGAATCGCGGGCGCTAGGCCCAACCAAACTCTGCCTTTCCGACGGACAGTGCGGGTTTGAATTCGGCTATATGGACACCAAATAGGGTACCGAGTCCGAGAGGGAAAGACAAGCCCACTGTGTCGAGTAAATAACAGCTTTATTTTGTATTATTTAGGCTAGCCAAAGGAACCAAAACTCTTCAATTTTTCAGGCATGAGCTTGAGCTTGCCCTCCATTTTCAAGCGATTGTCGAGGGCCGTCCGAAAGGCATCAAACGCCAAATTCCGCTTGGATTGGAGGAGTTCTTCGGTTACCTGCTTCTTTTGTTTCTCGAAATCGGCGAGGTTGGCCTCGGTTTTTTCCGCGACGCGATAAACCAGCCAGTTCTGTCCGAGGCTCAAAGGAACACCAACGTCCCCGGCCTTCATGTTAAAGGCTGCTCCAAGCTGCTTGCCGCTGGCTGCGCCGGGTATCGACCCATCGCGGGCGATGGGATCACTCGTTTTTGGCTCGAGACCGAGCACGCGGGCGGCGGCATCGAATTTCTCACCAGCCTTGACGTGTTTGATGAGCTCATCGCCCTTGGCCTTCGCCAAGTTGGTGGACTTTTCGCGCTTTAGGTCTGTGATCACGCGGTCGCGGACCTCGTCGAGCGAACCCTGGTGCGCTGGCAGAATCGATTTCACGGAAAGAACCACATAGCCGCGATCGGTACGGACTGGCAGGCTTAGTTCCTCAGGCTTCAAGCGAAAGATGGCATCTTTCGCTTCCTGGGAATTAGCGAGTTCCAGCAAGGGGTCTGTCGCGCTGATGGCCCGCGTTTCGTTCACGGTCAGATGATACTGTTTCGCCAGATCATCCAGGGGGATCCTATTGGACTGGCGGATCGCTGCGGACAATTTGTCGGCCGTCTCGCTGGCGAGCTTCTCAGCCTGATTGAGCAAGAGATTCGGACGGAGCGAATCCTTCACTTCCTCGAATGGCTTGGTGTGAGCAGTCTCTTTTTCCAGCACCTTGATGACGTGGAAGCCGTATTGCGTCTTGACGAGGTCCGAAACCTGGCCCGGGCTCAAGCTGAAGGCTGTCTTTTCAAATTCCGGGACCGTCTGGCTTTGAGTGATCCAGCTCAGGTCACCCCCTTTGTCTTTTGATCCCGGGTCTTCCGAGTACTTTTTCGCCAGGTCTTCGAACTTGCCGCCCTTCTTGACCTGCTTTAGGACGTCCTCAGCCTTTTTCCTGACTTCCTCAACTTCCGCATCCGTTGTTTTCCCGACGGTCATAAAGAGGATGTGCTCGACGTGCACACGGTTCGGCACTTGATACTGCTGGATATTAGCCTGATATTGCTGCTTGAGCATGTCGTCGGAAACTTCCACGCTCTGGCGCATCTGGTTTACGTCCACGAGTGCGAAGCGCACCACGCGCCGTTCGGGCACCTGGTACTTCGACCTGTTCTTTTCATAGCCGGCGCGGATTTCCGCTTCGTCAAGCGAAATCTTGGCTTCCAGGTCTTCCGGCTTAATCAGTGCGTAGTCCAGCTTCACTTTTTCGTTCTTGTAGCGGAACTCATCCTGGAGTTCGGCGGGCCCCACACTGATCCCGTCAGTCACCAGCCGGCGGAATTTTTCCTCCAGCAAGCCCTGCCGGATGAGTTCTTCGAACACGGGAACGGTCAATTGGAAGCGCGCCTGGACTTCGGTCGAATAGCGGTCCATACCAACAAACGTGCCGCCAGTGAATGCCGTGGGGATGTATTGTCGAATGCGGTCGGCGCGCTCCTGATCGGACACAGCGATTCCGAGGCGCTTGGCCTCGTATTCAATCTCTTTTTCAAACACCAACTGTTTCAGGATCTGCTGGGCGTAGAGGGACTCGAGCGGCTTCATGTTGGGGTTGCGCTGCTCGATCTGGCTGAGCTGCTGGCGCACGTCTTGTACGCTGACCGACTCATCTCCAATCTTGGCCAGTGTGTCCGTGGAGACTTCACCGCTGACGGGCGACTGGGGAACGAGGTAGAGCAGCATGCTACCTCCCAGGACCAGGACCACGGCCCCGAGAAGGATGCGATACCCAAGTTTGCTTTTATCTTTTGCGCCAGCCATCCTAGGAGTCCCCCCACGTCAGTACAAACTTAAATTATAGGAGATATAGGCACACGTCTCAAACATAATCGTCCGCTTCGGGACGTCGGGCGCTGGGGATCGGCTTTTCGGGCATTCTCACGGCTCGGTCCATGATGCGAGCCACGAAAGAGTAGACTACCGGAGCGAGCCACCGCGGGCGGAGGCTGCGCATCGTAACCGCATGCCCATCAGCGCCAACCGAAAATTCAGTGTGCCCCTTGGCTTCAGTGGCATGGTCGCGTTGCACTTGCTGAGGCTGGGCGGATCGTATGCCCAGTCCGCTCCCACAATGAATCCACCGACCTTCTATCGCGACGTGCTGCCCATCCTTGAGCTGCACTGCCAAAGCTGCCACCGCGCTGGGGGCATCGCCCCTATGCCATTTGAAACCTTCGAAGAAACAAGGCCGTTTGCAGGCGCGATCCGACGCGCGGCGCAGGACAAAACCATGCCGCCTTGGTTCGCCGACCCGAAAGTGGGACAGTTTTCCAATGATCCATCGCTCAAGCCAGTGGAAATCAGAACGCTCGCGGCCTGGGTCGACGCGAAATCACTGGCCGGGAATGCCAAGGACGCTCCGTCATCCCGGCTTGGGGTGGAAGGCTGGAACATCCCCAAGCCGGATTTGGTCCTGAAGATGCCGCAGGCGGTGCTGCTCCCCGCGAGTGGCGACATCGAGTACACCTTTGAAATTGTGCCCACAAATTTCAAGGAAGACCGCTGGGTGCAGATGGCGGAAGTTCTGCCGGGGCTGCGTTCGAACGTGCATCATGCCGTTGTGTATGTCCGCCCGCCGGATTCAAGCTGGCTTCGGCACGCTCCTGTTGGCATTCCTTTCACCGCTTCGACGCTGAGCGATCCGGAAGATCGCCGGGGCGCCCATTGGACGGACAGCGACATCTTGCTCGTCTATGCGCCAGGGAGTTCGCCGGATGCGTGGCCCGAAACAATGGCGAAATTCATCCACGCAGGCTCCGACCTTGTTTTTCAGATGCATTACACCGCCAACGGTCATGCGGCATCCGAACAATCGAGCATTGGACTGATTTTTTCTAGGCATGCGCCCGAGCAGCAGGTGCTGACTCTGCAACTCACCAACGATCATTTCGTGATACCACCGGGCGCGCCGGACTACCGCGTCGAGGCGCGCGGCACGCTTCCCAATGACGCTACGTTGCTCAGTTTTTTCCCGCATATGCACCTGCGTGGAAAACGATTCGAATACAACCTGATTCGCAAAACTCCAGGTGCAAATGGCGGGCCCCAGTATGAAATTGAGACGCTGCTTCGCGTCAGCTATCATTTCCACTGGCAAATGAGCTACCGGCTGGCAGTGCCGCGTTACTTGAAAACGGGAACCGAACTTCAAGCGGTCGCGTGGTATGACAATTCCAAGGCCAACGCGCACAATCCTGATGCGAGTGCCGAAGTTCGCTGGGGCGAACAGACTTATGACGAAATGATGGTGGGATTTTTCGACGTCGCGGTGCCGGCCGCGGTAGACAAACAGCACTTTTTCATCCGCAAAAAAGAATAGCAACAAGTCCCATGGAAAACCTGCACCAAAGGACAGGCGAAGGGCAACGGGGGCCAGGTCCGGCGGTGCTATTTGCAATTTGACTACGCGAACTCCTGCAATTCATCAATACGGAAATTGCTGTGCTACATTGAAAAATTGGAGCTTTTACAAAACAATCAACCGTGACGACACAAACACCAATCGATCCAAGATCCACGCCGGCCCACCAAAAGGGACCGCACGTTGAAGTGTACTGGAAGGCCGTCACTTATAAGACGGTGATCGGTTACGGGCTTTTGGCTGTTGCCCTCATTGCCGCTGGATTTTACGTGGTCAAGCCCGATTTGTATCAGGCGCTTTTCAAGAAATTCGAGAAGGCCGTCGATACCGAAATCGACGCCGCGGGCGCAGATCAGAAACACGCCAAGTTCGTAAACCTTGACGGCAAAGTCGAAGTCAAGAAAGTCAATTCCGTCCAGTGGGTGGTGGCGGATTTTCGCACTTCGCTCGATAAGGGCGACCAGATCAAAACCGGTACGGATGGCGACGCGCGTATTACCTTCGGTGATGGCACTACGTACACGATGAAGCCTGACTCGCTGGTCGTTGTGGAAGAAAACTCCACGGAGAGCAACAAGCCCAGCAGCTCCGGAATCGGAATCACCACTGGTCAGGTTGACTGGGCCACGCCAACATTCACTCTGGCCGAGTCGAAAGCTCAAGTGCGCGTCGAAGACGCCAAGGCGCAATTGGGTTCCAACAGCCGTGGTAAGGTGAAGGCGGACCCTGACAATAAATCGAGCGAAATCTTAGTTTCGAGCGGTACGGCGCAGGTGCAGCGTGGCCAAGAGAAAATTAACCTTACGCAATTTGAGAAAGTTACGATTCCCAACAACGGTGCATTTCAAAGGTCAAACGTGCTGGCGCCTCCCGATCTTGTCGCGCCTCTAAATCTTTCCCCGATCATCGTGGAAGATCCGAAGGTTTCGCCGGTTCGATTCGAATGGAAGCCCGTTCAGGATGCCGCATCCTATACGCTGCGAATCAGCACGACCTCCATGTTCACAAAAACCGTGAAGGAAGCGCCGGTCCGCGGAACGGCCGTGGAAATCACCGGGCTCGATCCCGGCGACTACTTCTGGAACGTCACGGCGACGGATGGAAAGAAGCAAACCAGCGAGGTCGGCGAGATTTTCAAGTTCACTCTGGTGGCGCAAGGCAAGTCACAATCGATGCTGCTGGAGATTGACTCAACCCAGTTGCATGGACGCGTGGCGGAGGTTGTGGGCCGCACAGAACGGGGAGCGGCTCTGATTGTAAACGGTCAAGCCGTGCCGAACGTCTCTCCGGATGGGACTTTCCGGCACTTCACCGAGGCCCTCGAACCTGGGCAGCACACCATTTCGATTATCGGGTCAAATCGCCGCGGTGGAACGGCGATGAAGCAGGTTTCCATCGTGGTTCCGAAGTAAGATATCCGAGGAAGATCGCAGCGCCTTTGCGCTGGTCGCGGTGTCCGGAGACAATGGATAATGGGGCTGGCCGCGGTAAGGCCAGCGCGATTGCCGGCCGGGCAGCGGAGAGACTTTCTCCGCGGGGGGATGTAGGGATGAACAAGAACGGTTACAACATGAGGTCGGTGTTCAGTCTGTGAGAAGTTGTGGCCGTGGGCCGCGAAGCAAAAGAGATGCTCGGCCGCACTCCCGGCAACGTCGTGGCCATCAAGCCAATGAAAGACGGGGTCATCGCGGACTTCAAAGTCACCGAAAAAATGCTGACCTATTTCATTCAGAAAGCGCACAACCGGCGCGTGCTGGTGCACCCGCGGATTGTTATCGGCGTTCCAAGCGAGATTACTCCGGTGGAAAAGCGGGCGGTGCAGGACTCCGCTTACCGCGCGCGCGCCAGCGAAGTTTTTCTCGTCGAGCAGGCCATGGCCGCAGCCATTGGCGCTGGGCTGCCAATTGAAGAACCCTCCGGTAACATGGTTGTCGACATCGGCGGCGGCACCACGGACATCGCCGTTATCTCCATGAGCGGAATCGTTTATTCGCGGTCCGTACGTGTGGCGGGCAACGAGATGGACGAAGCGGTTATGCAATATCTGAAGCGCAAGTACAACCTGCTCGTTGGCGAGCGCACCGCGGAGCAGATCAAGATGGAGATTGGTTCAGCGTACCCTCTGGAAAAGCCGCTTACGATGGAAGTGAAAGGCCGCAACCTCATCGAGGGCGTGCCGCGCACAGTCACTATCGACGACAGCGAGATCCGCGAAGCCCTCAGCGAATGTGTCGCAACCATTCTCAATGCCGTACGCGTGGCCCTTGAACGCACACCTCCCGAGCTTTCCGCCGACATCAGCGACCGCGGAATCGTGCTGACGGGCGGCGGCGCACTACTGAAGAATCTGGACAAGCGGATTCGCGAGGAAACTGGCTTGCCCGTTTCGATTGCGGATGATCCGCTGGCGTCGGTCGTACTCGGCACGGGAAAAATGTTGAGCGACTTCAATCTGCTGCGCCAGGTCTGCATCGATTGAGAATTTGCCTTGTGGGGCGCAACATGCCGTGTCCGATGGGTTATATCGCGATGAAGCCAAATTTCGATTTTCCACAGTCGAGTTTTTAGTTTCGGAATCGACATGGTAGCCATTCCCTCTCGCCACAAATCACTGGTCCTGCTCGCCGGAGTCATCCTGTTGCAGGTACTCATGCTGGCCGTGCAGATTAAACGCGACTCCGAAGGACGGCTCATTCGCGTGTGGACGGTCGGCGCCGTTTCACCGTTTGAGCGGGCCGGGTCCTCCGGCTTTGGCTGGATTCGCGACACCTGGCGCCACTACTTCGCTCTGCAAAATACTACGCGGGAAAACGAGCAGATGCGCCGGGAGAACGATTCGCTGAAATTGCAAATCGCGCAGTTGCAGGGCAAAGCCGCGGAAGCCGACCGCCTGGCGGCGTTGCTGAATTTCCGGCAAGCGCATGCGGAAGTCCCTATGATTGCCGCTCGCGTGATTGGCGTGAGCGCCGGTACCGCCAGTCTGACAATTCAGTTGGACCGCGGAGAGCACGCCGGCATCCGAAAAAATATGGGAGTGATCACTCCGGATGGCGTTGTCGGCAAGGTCGTAGAAGTATATTCGAATGCTTCCCTGGTGCTTCTGCTGACGGACAAGGAGAGCGGCGTAGGCGCACTGCTAGCAGATTCCCGCATTCAAAGCCCCGTTGGGGGTCAGGGTGAGCCGCTTCTGGTCATGAAGTATATTCCCAACGACGACTCGGTCAACTTGGGGGAACGTGTTATTACCAGCGGTATGGATCGTATCTTTCCACGTGATCTTCCAGTGGGCACCGTCGCAGAAATCAAACCGGGCAATCCTTTTAAGCAGGTCCGTGTTAAACCGGCTGCCAATCTCGAACGATTGGAGGAAGTGTTCGTTCTCCTGTCGCTTCGTCCCCTCGAGTTGAAGAACGAAGGTAATTCCGCTGAAGCACAGGCCCCAGCGCCCGGCGCAGCTACTCCTCCTCCGGCGGTAAGACGATGAACGACGCGTTTGACATCCGCGGCGAATCGCACATCGAAGTTCACAAGTTTCGCGCCGGCGCGATCATCGTTGCCACACTGTTGGCGCTGGTAATCCAGTCATCGTTCCCGATTCATTTTGCCAAGGCTGCCGTCCTCGATTTGCCGTTGCTCGTCACGATTTATTTCGGCCTCAGCCGCCGCAATCCTTCCACTGGACTTCTCCTGGGCATGTTTATTGGGCTTCTGCAGGACAGCCTCAGCGGACCAACAGTTCCCCTGGGACTTTACGGCATTGCGAAAACAATCATCGGGTATCTCGCTTCGTCCATCGGCGCACGGCTCGATACCGAGCACCCCGCTGCGCGCTTCGCGCTGACCTTCGCGTTTTTTATCCTGCATCAGGGGATCATCGTTCTGACGCGCCGCATTCTTCTCGCGCAGCCGGAGCCCTGGTTTAACATGCACCTCATCGTCGCGGCGCTCGTCAACGGACTGGTCGCCGTATTTCTCTTCGTTCTGCTCGACCGACTCCGCAGGAACTAGTCAATCGCGACGCAATTCTGCCGGATTGCAATTCTTCGTTATTTATTGGCTGAGAAGAAATTGCTTGAATTCGTCGTACGAACTCGAGATCGGCAGCGAAAGTTTGTCACGTTTCAAGTAAGCGGCAAGGCGATCCGGCAACGGCGGGGCCGCGCCAATCGCTTTCATCACCACGTCGGCAAATTTCGCGGGATGCGCGGTAGCCAGCACCAAACCCTGCGCCGGTCTTGGATGTTGCCTCTTGTAAGCTTCCCATCCGAGCACCCCGACAGCGGTGTGCGGATCGGAGAGGTACCCGAACTTATCGTGGAGCATTCTCATCGCTCCAAGCGTTTCTTCGTCGGTTGCGCTATGGCCCCAGATTTCCTTGTGCACATATTCGAGGCGGTTTCGGAACAAATCGAGCAATCGCGGAAAATTGTTTGGATTGCCCACATCCATGGCGTTGGAAAAGGTCGCTTGCGCCGCGCGTGGATGAAACTCTCCCGTGCGCAGATATTCCGGCACTACATCGTTGACGTTTGTTGAAGCCACGTATTTCG
>WNFI01351494.1_pt2 | contig 13331 bp, 13 predicted proteins | sample 5400471 | NCBI WGS metagenome assembly WNFI01 (sample SAMN13153348, study PRJNA577476) | soil metagenome | isolation source: 100 cm saprolite on Douglas fir-dominated hillslope | place: USA:California | collected 2013-09-17
CCTTCTGATTCTGACCAGAGCACGCGGCCGGTGATTCCGCAGTTTCTTTCCACGGTGTTGGTGAAGTTCACCAGCTTGTGGACGTTGGCCTTGATGCGCTGCTCCACCTGGGGAGTGAATTCAACCTCTTCGTAGAGGAAAGGCGCGTCGAGCCCGAAGTCGACCTGGATGTGGCCATTCTGCTGGTAGGCCGCATCGTCAAACTTGGTGCCGTAGGCGATGAACTTTACTTTCTGGGGAGTCAGTTCCCAGGTCTGGTCCAGGTCGCCTTCCTGGACCGGCGTCCAAAGGTCCCAGAGGACTTCGAGTTCGTAGGCGTTGTCTTCGTGCAGGAATTCCTGGGCCAGTGCCAGAGCGCGCTCAGGATCGGTGCGGTAGTCGAAGGTCTCTTCGAAGAGCAAGGGCTCATTCCACGAGATGCTGTGTACCGCGAGATATCCGATTCCATTCTTCTGGGCGGAGAACGGGAACTCCTTCAGCAAGGAGATTAGGCGCGGCACCATCTCCTGCTCGTTGAAGCTGGGGAACCAGATGCTCAGATAGAGTCGGTCTGACATAAGCAACTACGTATTGTAATCTCACCGCGCACTGATGGCGTGTGTGTGATGCGTTTAAGGCCGCCGGCGTCAGCAAATCATAGACGTTTTATGCCGTCCGGTGCAGACTCCCTTTGTCGCAGAAAACTCTCCCATTCGTTTCCGAGTTGCGCGATAATGGGCGCTGAGGTGGAACCAATGGGACCCCGTTTTTCGGCCGCAATGCTTGCCTTCATCATGCTGACGATGGCAGCTTCGCTCAGCGCGCAAAGCAATACCAACGACGATATCTTTACTATCACGGTGGCCGCGCCTATTGCCGCCAACGATATCCAGGTGCGCTATTTTCTTACTGACGATCAGGGCAGCCACTGGTTCGCGACCACATACCGGGCCGAGGGCGACAAAGTCGTGATACAGCCGGGAACGGAAGGCAGGACCGCGCGCAGCTTGCGGGCGATCGTGTACGCGCCGGGCTGCCAGTTTGGCACCATCCGCGTAGACGACCTGGCGGCGAGCAGCCGTCAAGGCGAGTTCCATTGCCAGAAGCTGCAGGAGATTGAGTTTCACGGCCGTACCGATCTCTCGGCCTTTGGACAAACCACGCTGAAGATGGAAGCGCTCTACGTTTGCGATTGGGCGGCGCGTTTCTTCGGCATTGCCAACGGCGCGGTCTCACCGATCTCAGTGGGCAAAGTGTCAGTCAATTCAGACGGAACGTTCACCATTTCCATGCCGGACTTCAGCAATGATCCGCTGTGGGCGTCGCTCTCCTACAACGCGTCGCTTCTGTTTGAAGCCGTGGACACGCAAAGCGGCAAGCATTTCCCCGCGCAAGCCACGTCTGGCGAACTCGCCCATGGTGGAGCGCTGAAGGTCGCGTCCGTCTATCCCTCGGAAGTTGACTTCACTGTCCATCCCTAGACTCACTTCTTTATCCTGGTTGACCGGCGAGTTGCTGTACCAACACGATCAGGTACTCCGCCGGTTTCAAGCGGCAAATCCAAGCTGAACACTCACCACGCCGCGATCTATATCTTTGCCCGGTCCTTCCCATAGAGCTTCGAGTGGTCTATGATTTACTTGCTTACCTAGAAGTTCGAGTGGAGTCTAACAGCCATGGCCAAGAGCAAGCCGCCGTCCAGCCAGGAGATGCTGCAAGGGACGCTGGATATGCTGATCCTGCAAACACTGATTATGGGGCCGGCCCACGGACATACCATCGCCCACGTGATCGAGCATGCGTCTGAGGACGTGCTGCAGGTGGAGCAGGGGTCGCTCTATCCCGCGTTGCATCGTCTGGCCGACCGCGGATGGGTCAGCGCGTACTGGGGAACAAGCGAAAACAACCGCAAGGCCAAATACTACAAGTTGACAGCAAAGGGCCGGAAGCAACTGCTCGCCGAGACGAGCCGCTGGAAGCAACTGGTGCAGGCCATTGGCCGGGTCATGACCCGCGCCGCCGAATAGCCTGGAAAGGACCCGTATGGGAATTCGCAGATTTTTTCTTCGTCGCAGGGAAGACACCGATCTGGCGCGCGAGATGGACGCTCATCTCAGGCATCAGGTGGATGAAAACATCGCGCACGGAATGTCTGATGATGAGGCGCAACGCCAGGCCTATCTCAAGCTGGGCAGTCCGCGGCGTGTGCGCGAAGACCTGTGGGACTGGAACACGGTCGGCTTCTTTGACAGCCTGATGCGCGACCTGCGTTATGCGCTGCGAATGCTCACGCGCAATCCCGGTTTTTCGATCCTGGCTGTTCTGTGCCTCACGCTGGGTATTGGCGCCAACGCCGCTGTCTTCAGTTGGATCGAAGGAATCTCGCTGCGTCCTTTTCCCGCCGTGGCCCATCAGGAGCGGCTCGTGGTGATTGCCGGAACCGATCGCGTCAGCGGAGACACGAACGAGTCCGGCTTCACCGGGCTTTCCTGGCCCGACTTCATGGATCTCCAGAGAAACTGCAAGCTGTTCGACTCACTGATCGCGGACAAGATCATGGGTACCACTCTCAGCATTGGCGACAGAGCTGAACGAGTAGCCGGGAGCGTTGTCTCGTCGAATTACTTTGACGCGCTGGGGGTGCGTCCGATACTGGGGCGCGGATTCGAGACTGGGGAAGACTCAGGCCGCAACGCTCATCCGGTGACAGTGATTAGTTACTGGATGTGGAGGCAGCGCTACCACGGCGATCCTGAGATCATCGGAAAAACACAGCGTCTCAACGGCATTACGCACACCATCATCGGCGTGGCCCCCGACGGATTCTTTGGGACCTTTGTGGGTTATCCCATGGCATTTTGGGTCCCCATGTCGATGCAGGAAACATTTGAGCCCGGCCACGGCATTCGCCTTCTGCCGTTGTGGAAGGCGCCGTTCAACCAGGCAGGAGCGATTTTGCCGACGTTCAAGATTGCGGTCGCCGTTGTGTTCTTTGTGCTTCTCATCGCCTGCGCCAACGTCAGCAGTCTGCTGCTGGTCAGGTCGCTGGCGCGTCGCCATGAGATGACTATCCGTCTGGCGATCGGCGCACGCCGCGGCCGGCTGGTGCGGCAGCTTCTCACCGAAGGAATGATCCTGGCGCTTCTCGCTCTCGCCGGCGGGATCGTAGTGGCGTACTGGAGCCGCAACTTGATTGTCATTCTCTTTCCACCGACCGGAGGCGTGGTCGTGAATCTAAATGGCGAGATTGACTGGCGCGTACTCGCGGTCAGCGCGGTAGTGGGCCTGATCTCCACGCTGCTCTTCGCGCTGGCGCCAGCGATCCAGACCAGCCGGATCGATCTTGCCGGCGCGCTTAAGTCGGAATCAGGAAGCGTCTTTGGTGGGCAGGGAAGATCGCGGCTTCGGTCCATCCTGGTACTGGCCCAGGTGGCACTGAGTTTCATCTTGTTGGTGGGAGCGGTGCTGCTCGTCCGCAGTTCAAACCAGCTTAGGAACGCCAGTCCCGGTTTTTCGACCGACAATGTGCTGGTGACGGGCCTCGATCTGCTTGCAGCGGGATACGATACCCAACGGGCCAAGAATTTTCAGGACTCTCTGCTCGACCGCGTCCGGAGCATTCCCGGTGTTGAGTCGGCAGCGTTGGCGCGGATCCGGCCGTTCAGTTACGCCGTGTTTTCTTCAGCTCCAATCACCGTGGAGGGTTATCGACCCGCGCCCGACGAGCAGCCAACGGCGCAGTACAACCAGGTGAGCCCCGGATATTTCGCCACTCTGGGAATTTCCTTGCTTTCCGGCCGCGATTTTACCCGCGCCGACAATGAGACTGCTCCGCTCGTGGCCGTAGTGAACGAAAGGATGGTCCAGCAATATTGGCGTGGCGTCGACCCGGTGGGCAAACGTTTTCAAGTCAAAGACAAATGGATGCAGGTGGTCGGCGTAGCCAAGCTGGTCAAGTACGGGACGTTCACCGAGCAACCGAAGCCGTTCTTCTACGTGCCTTTTCGCCAGGACTTCTCCGTTCGCGTGGGCCTGAACATTCGGACAGCGCGCGATCCCGCAAGCATGGTTAACGATCTGGCGCGCGAAATCCACGCGCTGGATGAAAACCTGGCGCCAAGCGAGATTATCACCATGCGTGCAGGAATCAATCGCACCGCGATGGCTTCGCAACAGATCGCCGTCGGACTGATCGGCATTTTCGGAGGACTGGCGCTCCTGCTCGCCGCGATCGGGCTCTACGGCGTGATGTCTTACGCCGTCTCGCAAAGCAAGCGCGAGTTAGGTTTGCGCATGGCGTTGGGCGCCACCATCCCGCAGATGTTCCGGCTCGTTCTCTCTCACGGGCTCACGTTGACGGCCGGCGGCATTCTGCTGGGCGCAATTGCGGCGCTGATTTTGACCCGCTTGATCGAAAGTCTGCTCTACCAGGTAAACCCGCGCGACCCCTTGGCGTTTGGGTCGGCCTTTGCTGTAATGGCAATCGCTTCACTGGCCGCGTGTCTCGTACCAGCCTGGCGCGCGACTCGCATTGATCCGGTCAGGGTGCTGCGCGATTGATTGAGCACGCTGCACCACGACGATCTGGCCGATGCTGGCAACCAATTTCCAAATAGCACCATCAAATTCGGTTATGCCGAAATTTTTCTCAGACAGACAGGAAGCTTTCTCGGAGACACAAGCAGTTCGTATCGTGGAGATGTTCCGCAGGGCCCTGGGGCGCGAACTCACGCTCGACGAACGCAAGTATCTTGGAGTGTCGGGTAGCGCTTTTCCTGTGGACGATGTTGAGCGCGACGATCAAAGACAGAATAATGAAGATCAGGTGCGCGCTTCCTCTCAGATTCCTGTAAGCGAAGCGGGCTCGAAGTGATCGCAACCGCGATTCCTGCTTCCTAGGCTTTTCTCTTCTGGTGATTACGATTCAGACTATCGAGATACGATTGGGCCGCTGATTTGGCTTCGTCGAATGAGGATTCCTGTCCCCAATAGATGATTTCAGGCGAGCCGGTCTTTTGTACAATCCAGTGATAAAGTTGAGCGTGCTCGCGCGTATCGAGCAGAACATCGGCGATGTAATCGCCGACAATTAAGCGCGTATTTGAAATTGGCTCTGAGGCCCGTCTTGCGGCTGCAACCAAGTGGATCGCCCCTTTTTTCGCCGTAACTAATTCTTGCCTCGCCGGAAGCACCGGCAAATTGTTAGATAGGATACCAAAACCATGCAGGAGAGTTGCTGTGCTTTGCAAATAATTCTAAATCAAGGGATTACCGAAGATGGTACGCGCGAGCGCGCTCAATACTGGAACTCCCTGGGCAGAAGTTCCTTCCGCACGAGCTTGAGTCCCACGCCCTCTACCATTATGTAGTCGTAGAAGCCGCAGTTGATCTCGTTGGGGCAGCCGTTGATCTTCAATAGGCGGCTGTCCGGGTGGAACTCGATCCGTTTTATGTCTGGATCATGTTTTTCCAGCCAGGCATCGGGTAGGTCGGCTGCTCCAAGGCCGCTATACACTTTGCCGCTGATGGAATCCACTACATAAAATGCACTGCAGCCGGCCCCGCACCCAAACTCTGGGACCGTGTAGTGACCGGCGAATTGTACGTCGTGCTTCGCGCCTTCGCGAATCACGGTGCGATACCCACGCTGACCTTTGCTTAGGACCGGCGTGGCTGGTTTCCCGCTGTAGATTTTCTTGACGGCGTAGTCACTGAATTCGGGCCGCGGCTTCTCGGCTTGTGAGAGTCCCAGCCCGAGAAGGCCAGCTATCGACGCGCAGACGACAAACAATTGCATGCTGAGAATCCTAGCACTCCGCCCTTGGCGTTGACCTAAGAAGCAGGCAGTTGAAGTCGGGCGCGCAGGCCGCCTTTGGGAGAGTTCTCCAGAGAGATGGTCCCGCCGTACACTTCGGCAAGATCACGCACGATCGACAAGCCAAGACCGGAGCCCGGGGCCGCCTCGTCGGCGCGCACTCCTCGTTGCAAGACAACATTGCGCATTTCCGGCACAATACCCGGTCCATCGTCGTCAACGAGAATGACGATGTTGCCATTTTCCCGAAGCGATTGCACCCTGACAGCGGACCTGGCCCATTTGCAAGCGTTGTCCAGCAGATTGCCCAGCATCTCATCCAGGTCTTCGCGGCGGCCTCGAATCGAGTGTTCAGGAGAAACGTTCACCTGGATATCAAGTCCTCGGGCGGCATAAATCCGAAGCAGCGTGCGCGAGAGTCCTTCGGCTGAAACCAAAACCAGACAATGGACGCCGGGGGTCCCGCCGGAGTTAGCGGCGCGCGCGTGTGCGAGATGGTAGTCGATTTGGCGGCGCATGCGTTCGACCTGCTGGTGGATGGTGGCCGCTACTTCGCGCTGCCCTTCGGCTTCGGCGCGGTCTGCCTCCTGCGCCAGCACTGCCAGCGGGGTTTTCAAACCGTGGGCCAGATCGCCGGCTTTCGCCAGCGCGCGTTGCACAGCTTTCTCGCGGTGTTCCAGCAGCGAATTAAGATCATTCACCAGCGGCTGCACTTCAGCTGGATAGCTTCCGTCGATCCTCGCTTCCTGGCCGGCGCGAACCGCCGATAAACGCGTTCGTAGTTGGTCAAAAGGCAGCAGGCCGCTACGCACTTGCGCAAAGCCTGCAGCGAGAAAGACGACCGCAAGGACCAGCAATAGGATGGACAATCCAAGATGAAAAATGCCGGCAAACTGCCGCAGAACATGTCCATGACCGGTCAGGACAAGAAAGAACATGTGGCCGATCGGAAGCATTCCGAGCGTCCAGAGAAAAGCACCGAGCAGAATGCGCCAGCGAAGAGAGCGCCGCCGCGTCATGGCGTGGCCTTAATTCGGTAGCCCAGGCCGCGCACCGTTTCAATAAAGGATGGTCCCAGCTTCCGGCGCAGTCGGGCGATGAAGACTTCAACCGTGTTCGAATCGCGATCAAAACTCTGGGCATAGATGTGCTCAATCAATTCGCTCTGCGAGACCACGCGGTCAGGGTGATGCATGAGGTAAGAGAGCACGCGAAATTCGTGGCTGGTCAACCGAACGATCTCGCCGTCCATAGTCACTTTTCCGGACCGCGGATCCAGTACCAGCGCGCCGCATCTGAGTTCGGGATTGACGTGTCCGCTGGCGCGCCGGATGAGAGCACGCAGCCGGGCCAGCAATTCCTCCATGCGGAAAGGTTTGGCCATGTAGTCGTCGGCGCCGCTATCAATGCCCGTGACTTTTTCGTGCCAGCTTCCTCGCGCCGTTAGCACCAGCACCGGCATAGCGAGACCGGCTTCGCGCCACTGCCGGAGGACGCTCAAGCCATCCATTTTTGGAATTCCAAGGTCCAGCACCACCGCGTCATACTCTTCGTCATGTCCGAGAAGGTGGGCGCGCTCGCCGTCGGCAGCGCAGTCCACGGCATAACCGGCATGGCCCAAAGCGGTCGCAAGCTGCCTGGCGAGTGACGCCTCGTCTTCCACCACCAGAATCCGCAAACCTCCTCCTGATCTTTCTTTCGCCCTCTCTTAGGAAACGCAAACCAAGCTGAACGCAGCATGAACACCGCATTCAGGGGCCATTCAGCCGTGGCCCGTTAGTGTCACAAACATGATCAAGCTGCAAGGTCTCAGCAAAATTTACTATACGCCGGCAGGAAAGTTTCCCGCCGTGCGAAACATTGACCTCGAAATCGCCGCCGGCGAATTTGTCGCCATCGTCGGCAAGTCGGGTAGCGGTAAATCAACACTGCTCAACCTGGTCGGCGGGATTGATTCTCCGACATCCGGAACAGTCGAGGTTGGCGGAAAAGCGATTCAGGGTCTGGGCCAGAGCCATCTAGCTGCGTGGCGCGGCCGCAACGTGGGATTTGTATTCCAGTTTTTTCAACTGCTGCCCACGTTGACGGTGGCGGAGAACGTGATGCTGCCCATGGATTTTTGCCGGACGTATCCAGTACGCGAACGGCGAAAGCGCGCGCTGGATCTACTGGACCGCGTCGGCGTAGCGCCGCAAGCCGACAAGCTGCCTGCCGCTCTCTCCGGTGGCGAACAACAGCGGGCCGCGATCGCGCGTGCTCTCGCCAATGATCCGCCCGTCATTCTGGCGGACGAGCCCACGGGCAACCTGGATTCCGTGACCGCCGGCGCCGTGCTCGATCTCTTTCGCGCGATGGCGAGTTCGGGCACAACGGTGGTGATTGCCACGCACGAACGCGACATCACTCGCCTGGTTGGCCGGAAAATCGAAGTGGCCGACGGCGCGCTCGCGACTCCCGCACAAGCATCCGAGGCCCGCCGATGACCGCACCCTGGCGAAAAGCGATTCGTGACTTCTGGCAGGAGAGCACCCGAACCATGCTCGTGGTGCTGGCGATCGCGATTGGAATTTCGGGCTTTGCCGCTGTTCTTTCCGCGTACGCAGTGCTCACGCGGGAATTGGACAAAGGATATCTCGCCACGAATCCCGCCTCGGCCATTTTGCACACGGACGCAGTAGATGACGCTCTGATCTCCTCTGTGCTTGCCGACCGCGATGTGAGCGATGCCGAGGCACGAAGAGTTCTGCATGGCCGGATCAAAACCGGGCCAGCCGTGTGGCGCAATCTGTTGATATTTGTGGTGAAAGACTACGGAAATATCCGCCTCAGCAAGTTCGTGCCGGAACAAGGAGCGTGGCCTCCAGCCACTGGAGAAATGCTGATCGAGAGAGACGCATTTCAGGTGGCGCACGCGAAGATCGGCGACAACGTGACGATCAGGCTTGGCCAAGGCAAAGAACAAACGCTGCGCGTGACCGGCCGCGTGCATGATGTTGGCCAGGCACAGGCGCGCATGGAAAACAGCGTCTACGGCTACATCACACCGGACACGCTGGCCCGCCTGGGCGAACAACCTTATCTCGACCAGTTGAACATCGTAGTCGCACAAAATCGGTTTGACGAACAACACATTCGTGCCGTGGCCCAGGACGTAAAGAAGCTGGTGGAAAGCAGCGGCCACACCGTTCGCGGCGTGGATATTCCTCGTCCGGGCAAGCACCCGCATGCCGAGCTTATGGGGCTCTTGCTGCTGACCATGTCCAGCTTTGGTTTCTTTGTACTGGTTCTGAGCGGAATTCTTGTAGTGAATCTGCTCATGGGCATGATGGCTTCGCAGGTCCGGCAAATTGGCATGATGAAAGCGATTGGCGGGACACGCTGGCAAGTTGCCCGGATTTACTTTAGCCAGGCGCTGCTGCTGGGACTCGCCGCGCTTTTGGTTGCTCTTCCTTTGGGTATTCTTGGCAGCCGCGCTCTGTGCCGTCCTTTGGCAGTTCTGCTCAATTTCGATATCACCAGCTTTGCCGTGCCGCTATGGGTTTATCTGTGGGTCGTTACTATGGGCTTGGTGGTCCCGCTTCTGGCTGCGGCTTACCCGGTCTGGAAGGGCAGCGCGATTTCAGTTCGCGAAGCACTCGCCGACTTTGGCGTCTCGCGCAGCGCTTTCGGCTCCAGTGTGTTCGACCGCATGCTCGCAGGGATCGGAGGAAGGTCCCGCCCACTCCTGCTTGCCATTCGCAATAGCTTCCGCCGGCGCACGCGATTGCTGCTGACGCTGATGACTCTGGCCGCGGGCGGCGTCTTCTTTATGTCGGGCGTCAACATTCGCGCCTCAATGATCAAAACAATTGATCAGTGGTTAGCTTCCGAGAAGTACGACTTGAAGATCGCGTTCGCAGGCGCTTATCCGCCTGACCGGATCGAACGCGCCATCAGGAACACGCCTGGCATAGTCCGAAGTGAAAGTTGGTACACAGCAGAAGGCGTGCTCGCACCGTATCCTGGCGCCGGCCGCTACGGAGGTAACACGCTGGAGGGCGAGCGCTTCTCTGTGGTGGCCGTGCCTTCCGGCACAAAGATGATCAAGCTGGAGATAGTACGAGGGCGTGATCTGCTGCCCGGCGACGTCGATGCCCTTGTCATCAACACGACACTGGCAGCGTCCCCGCAGATGAAAGTGGGAAACACCGTGTCTTTCCGCATGGGGCAGGAGCGGACTTCGTGGCGCGTGGTCGGCGTTGCGCGTGAATTCTTTTTCTCGCCTCCCGCCGCTTATGTCCCGCAGGCGTTCATGGATAAAGACAAGCGCTACCAGGGGATGCGTACCGCCGCCTTTCTGGCCCTGGAGAAGACCGACGCTGCCTCCATCAACTCCGTGAAGGATAATCTTGAGCGCAACCTGAAGCAGGAAGGCGTGCGCATTCAGAACAGCACCAGCCAGGTTGATTTCCGCTTTGCGGTTGACCAGCACATGCTGATGATCTATGTGTTCCTGGTAGTCATATCGGGCGTCATCATGGCAGTTGGTGGCCTGGGGCTGGCAACAACCATGAGCCTCAACGTGATGGAGCGCCGCCGGGAAATGGGAGTGATACGTGCGATTGGCGCCAGACCCGCGACTGTCTGGCTTATCGTCGTTGCAGAGGGCGTGATGGTTGGGGTACTGAGTTGGGCGCTTGCCGCGCTTGCCGCCTGGCCAATCAGCAAGTTCCTGGGCGACACCCTGGTCAGGGTGATGTTCCAGAGCACGCTGGACTTTGTGTTTCAACTTCAGGGCCTGTTCATGTGGCTTGCCGCGTCGGTTTTATTGTCCGCGGTTGCCAGTTTCCTGCCTGCGTGGTCGGCCTCACGAATCACGGTGCGCGAGGCGCTCGCATATGAGTAAGAAATCCTCTTTTGTCGCACGCGTGGTTGTGGTCCTGATTGCGGCTGCACTCGCCTTCGGCGGAGGCAGATGGCTATGGCATCTTTTGCTGAAAGCGCATGGGATGCGCTGAGCATTCATAGTTTGGACCAGCGCCGCCAAGGCGACATTTCAGGGAATACTATGAGACAGGGTAGAATAGTCTTCCAAGACCGCTGTCGTCCGGTAGCTTCAATGCAGGAACAAACTATGACTAAGACCATTGGCGAAACAACATTGCGCGACAAAGTTCGTGATGCTTATTCGGCGGCGGCAGCTGATCCAACCAGCCAACATGCCTTTCCCGTAGGCCGCCAGTTTGCCGAGAGCCTTGGATATCCTGCGGAAATTCTTGATACTCTTCCTGGCAGGGCCATCGAAGCGTTTGCTGGAGTTTCCAATGTATCGATTCTGGCCAGGATTCCCGCGGGGGCCACGGTCCTCGATCTCGGTTGCGGGGCCGGCACTGATTCGTTGATTTCAGCCCAAAGGGTTGGCCGTGGGGGAAGGGTTATCGCTGTCGATTTTAGTTCGGCCATGCTGGAACGCGCCCGAGATGCGGCCAGGGAAAGCGGTCTGGAAAACATCGAATTCAGACTCGCTGACGCTGAGCGTGTTCCTCTAGATGATGCTGAGGTTGATGTGGCAATCGTAAACGGCATTTTTAATCTCAATCCTGCGAGGGAAGCAATATTTCGCGAATTGGCTCGAATCGTCGCACCGGGCGGCAGCCTTTTCGCGGCGGAATTGGTCTTGCAAGAGCCGCTGCCAGTTTCGGAGAAATCCAGCGAAGCGAACTGGTTTGCGTGAATAGCAGGTGCAAAGGAAAGCGGTGCTTTCCTTCAGGAGTTTAGAGACGCTGGTTTCCGGCAAGTTGTTCTTCTTGCGACGCGACGGAACGCTCGCACCAAAAGCCCACAAGTTTTGGCGGCGGAAATCCATGCCTCACGATAGACTTGGCCTTAGTTTCGAAAAGCTTTCATAGGTTCTTATTGCCCGCTATTCTAACGAACCTTCTCGGTCGAAAATGGAAATGACAATTGGGGGCACTCACATGCATGATCGATATTCCGGCGGCGTATATGCCGCGATTGTTCTGGTTGTTTTTGCCGGCCTATGCATAAACGTCGCACCCGCACAGACGGAGACGAAGGCCCAGACTAAAAAAGCTGTCCATCAAGACGAATGCGATCAATTACCCAAGAGCGGCGCGGCCCAAAGCATGCATATGAATATGGACGAGGGTGGCATGCGGGGCATGTTTATGCTCAATGCCACAACCGACCCTATGCCGGTCGTGTGCCTGACGCGGTATGACCCATTCAAGCCACCGGCATATCGAGATATTGGAACGGCTACGAGAAAGGTGCCTGGCAGTCCCGAGATACAGCAATTCTTTAATCAGGGATTGCAATTCTACTATGCCTTCAACAATCGCGAATCTTATCGCGCATTTCGTTATGCTGCGTCGGAAGCGTCCAAGGTGACGCCATCCTGCGCGATGTGTTTCGTAGGTCAGGCGCTGGCCCTCGGTCCCGACATCAATATGTCAAAGGAACTTGAGCCGGACCGCCAGGCCGGGAAGCGGGCGCTCGCGGACGCTGACAAAGCGCTTCAAAACGATTTAAGTCGGCGTACGATAACGCCGGAAGAAGGCGCCGAGATCAAGACGCTTATCGACGCCTTGAAATTGCGCCTTCAGGATTGCCCGCTTTCACCTCCGCAGGATTTCGACTGCCAATCCTGGCGCAACAACAATTATCAAGCGGCCATCGCAGCTCAGTTTGATAAATACCGAAACGATCCGGACTATGTCATCTGGTTCGCGGACGCGGCCATGAATCAGACGCCCTGGGGCTATTGGCTGCCTGATGGCAAGCCCAAGAGTCCGGCCATAGCCCAGTCGCAAGCAGCGATCGAAGCAGCGTTGAAACCGAATCCAAACCATAACGGCCTCATCCACTGGTACATCCATCTGATGGAGATGTCGGGCAACCCGCAATTGGCTTTGGATGGCGCGCAGAAGCTTGCGAATCTAGCGCCCAAGGCCGGCCATTTGGTGCACATGCCTTCGCATATCTACTATCGCCTGGGCAATATGGGCTCCGCGATTGGTGCGAACGTCGCAGCCGTCGCCACAGACCAATACTACTTTGACCATGAAGACGTACATCGTCCTCGTCCGGATGGCGACCGCTACCGCTTCGGATACTACCCCCACAACATGCATTTCGAGCTCGCCGCGGCGGTGTTGACCGGACGGGGCGATATTGTTGTTGATGTCGCAAAGGCCCTTCTTCAGTCCGCGCCAGGCAAGCCGACCGGATATCGTGCCGACAGATACCGGGCCGTCTATTATCTGGGACAATTGAATTTCACCACTCCCATTGAGATCAAAAACTTTCCCAGGCCACAGCCAGGTCAACCATTTTCCGCGGTTGCCTACGATTACTCGCAGATTGTGGCCGATATTTTGCGCGGCAATACCCAGAGCGCGGAAAGCAACTACCAAAAGCTTCAGCAGGCTGCTCGGGCCTATCCGGTGGATCCCAGCGAGAAGAACCCGCAATGTGATCCAACTCAGAAGCGTCCCGGCGACTTGAACTTATGCGTGATCCAGATCATGTTAAATGT
>WNFI01671047.1_pt1 | contig 13331 bp, 16 predicted proteins | sample 5400471 | NCBI WGS metagenome assembly WNFI01 (sample SAMN13153348, study PRJNA577476) | soil metagenome | isolation source: 100 cm saprolite on Douglas fir-dominated hillslope | place: USA:California | collected 2013-09-17
TTCCTGCAGGGCGGTGTAGATGCCGGGCTTGCCGTCCACGACCTCGGAGATGGAGTCGCCCACCGGCTGCACGAAGCAGTTGATGAGCGTGGCCTGCATAGGGATTCCCGCGGCCGAATTGATTCGACCCGCGGGGATAAAGCCGGCTTCCATCGCCTCGTAGAAGCGCCGCTCCCAGTGGGCGCGCTTGTCCTCGCGTTCGGCTGCGGCGAGGGCGCGTGCCACGCGGGCCCTCACGTCCGCTATGGTCTGCTCTTTGTCCTTGGCGTATTTCTCGAGCAACGCCTCGCGGCAGATCGTCTGCTCTGGGATCGCCTCGGCGACGGCGGAAAGGGGTTCGTTCATGTTGCCTATAACTATATACGGGGTTGAAAGCGTCGGCCCGGCCGGTTGAGCGCGCGGGTGTGGCTGTTATTACATACAGTATATGTCGGTGAGGGGCCCTGGGCAAGGCCGCTATGGGCCTCTAGCCTCCATGGATTGTACGGCGAGCACCGCCCAGGCGGTGACCCGGCGGGCTTGTTTGCGCACGCGACGTCCCCATATTCGGCGCTACAGGAGCGCAACCATGACATCCAAGACCATCCGCGAAACCACCCGCGTCGTCACGGCGCACCGCCAGCGCGAAGGCGCAGGCTTCATCGTGCGCCGGCCGGTGCCGACCCCGGGACTGGACGTGGTCGATCCTTTCCTCCTTCTCGACGAGATGGGGCCGGTCGACTACGGCCCCGGCGAGGCGGTCGGCGCGCCCGATCACCCGCACCGCGGCTTCGAGACCATCACCTACATGCTGGAGGGCGAGTTCGAGCACGAGGACTCGGCCGGGCATCGTGGCGTGCTGCGCCCGGGCGACGTGCAATGGATGACGGCCGGCGCGGGCATCGTGCATTCGGAGATGCCCTCGCAACGGATTCGCGAGAAGGGCGGGCGCGTGCACGGTTTCCAGATCTGGGTGAACCTGCCCGCGAAGCTGAAGATGACCCGCCCGCGCTACCAGGAGGTTTCAGCGGACAAGATTCCGCAAGCCGCGAGCGAGGACGGCCGCGCGCGCGCGCGCGTCATCGCGGGCGAGGCGCTGGGTGCGCGCGCGGTGATCGACACGCACATCCCGATCGTCTATCAGGACTGGACGATCGAATCGGACGCCGATGTCAGCGTCGCACTTCCGCGCGAGCAGCAGGCGCTGGCGTACGTGTTCCAGGGCGCGGTACTCGTGGGGAACGAGGGCAAGGAGATTCGCGACGGGCAGCTCGCGCTGCTCGGGGAGGGCGACGCGGTGCGCTTTCGTGGCGCTCCGGGCGCAGGCCGGCTGCTGCTTCTCGCCGGCGTTCCGATCGCGGAGCCGGTCGCCCGCTACGGTCCGTTCGTCATGAATACGCAGGAGGAGATCGTGCAGGCCGTGCGCGACTACCAGAGCGGCCGCATGGGCGAGATCACCCGCACGGCGGAAGTCGGCTGACACCCGCTGCGGTGGAGTCGGGACCCGCCGGTCCTCCGGTGGCGGTACGATGTTCGAACTGAGACAATCGTGCCGTGAATTTCGACAAGCTCGTCGGCCAGCTCTCGAAAGACTGGGAGTGGCTTTCTTTCGTGACTCGGTATTGCGCGGGCAGGAACATAGACAGGCCGCTCTGCGAGGATTTCATGTGGTGGGCGCTAGGAGCCGCCGCACTGGTCGTTGTCATTGTCGCCTGGTGGATCCTGGGCAAGATCGCGAAGGCCTATGAAAGCTGGAAGCATCGAAGGATCCTCGCGAAAGTCGCCGACGCCGAGACCATGAACAAGTACCGATGGTCCGGTCATGACTTGCCCGAAGCCCTGACTCCTTCCGATCAGCGCGCCGCGAAAGCCCGAAAGTCCGAAAAATCGTGACAGAATAAGTCGTCTGGTTGTCGGTAGCGGAGGTTTGCGATGAGCGGTGCGCCACAGGTGCGGCGGGCGGACAAGCTGATGACGGAGGAACGCGCGCGCGAGACGCTCGAGCGCGGCTTCTGCGGGCGGCTCGCCACGGTCGGCGGAGACGGCTGGCCTTACTGCGTGCCGCTCCTCTACGTCTGCATGGACAGCGAGATCTTCGTTCACAACACGCGGGCGAAAGGCCACCTGCGTGCGAACGTCGATCACGAGGCGCGGGTCTGCTTCGAGGTCGACGAGGCGGGCGAGGTATTCGCGTACGGGCGCTTCGAATGCGATTCCACGGTCGAGTACCGCAGCGTGATCGTGTTCGGCAGGATCCGCGTGGTCGAGGACCTGGCGACGCGTCAGCGCTTTTTCGACGCGCTCATGGCGAAGTATGCGAAGAAGGACTGGGAGCGCCCGAAGGGCTTTTATCCGCGCATCGATCAGATCACCCTGTACGCGATCGCCGTCGAGCGCATGAGCGGCAAGGAGACGCCCTTGCCCGCGGTTTCGCAGCGCTGGCCCGCGGTGGATCACACCAAGTCGCCGAATGCGTGAGCGTAGCGATTCAGGGACTTCCGAATGGAGCTGTTGTCCGACCCGCAGGCCTGGATCGCGTTCCTCACGCTGACGGCGCTCGAGCTCGTGCTCGGCATCGACAACATCATCTTCATTTCCATTCTCGTGGACAAGCTGCCCGATGCGAGAAGGGACCTGGCGCGAAGGATCGGCCTCGCTCTGGCCATGTTCATACGCGTCGGCCTGCTGTTCCTGCTTGCCTGGATCAGCGGGCTGATCGAGCCGCTCTTCACGGTCTTCCGCCAGGAAATTTCCGGCCGCGACCTCATCCTGATCGCGGGCGGCCTCTTTCTCCTGTGGAAGAGCACCAGGGAGATCCACCAGCTGCTCGAGGGCGAGAAGGGCGCGGCCTCGGCCGCAGTCGGCGCCACCTTCTCCGGGGTGATCCTGCAGATCATGATCATCGACATCGTTTTCTCGTTCGATTCGATCATCACCGCGGTCGGCATGGTCGACCGGGTCGAAGTCATGATCGCGGCGGTGATCGCCTCGGTTCTCCTCATGATGGCCTTCGCGGGCGGGATCGGGCGCTTCGTCTCGGCGCATCCCACGGTGAAAATGCTGGCGCTCGCCTTCCTTTTCGTGATCGGCGTCGTGCTGATCGCCGACGGCTTCGACCATCACGTTCCCAAGGGCTACGTGTACTTCGCGATGGCCTTCTCGGTCTGCGTGGAGATGCTCAACCTGCGCGTGCGCAGGCGCGCCGCCCTCCCGGTCGAGCTGCGCGATCGGTATTCGCGCGGAGGCCGGTGAGAGAGTCTCCCGACCTAGGCGGTTGCCGCGGCGCCTTCCCTGAGGAACACGGGCAGATCGGTGGTCGGCGGGCGGGCGCCCGGCACCTGGTAGAAGAGATCGGCGACGAAGCCGCGGTGATAGCTCGTGTGGTTGACGATGTGGAGCAGGATCTCCGCGCGCGTCATGACCCCCTTGTTCCCTCCGATCAGGGTGAAGTGCACGCTCTCGCCGAGCGCGGCCTCGGACAGACGCCCGCTCCAGGCGATGTACCAGTCGTCGACGAGCTGCTGCTTGCGCCACAGCTCGGCGAGCGGCGGGTGGCCGGGGGTGTTGCGCGCCGCGAAGCCGTGCTCGCGCCCTTCGAGGTGGGCCTGCCAGATGAGATCGATCACGTAGTTGTGGTTGAGGGTATGGACCATGTTCTTGAACAGGCTCTGCCGCTCCTTCGTCGCTTCGTCCCCGGGCAGCCCGGCGACGGCGTCGAAGATGAGCTTGTTCGCCCAGCTGTTGTAGCGCGTGAGCATGCGCGCGGCTTGCGGAGTGATCATGGTCCGCCTCGTTCGGGGCTTCCTCGCGGATTATGACACCGGCGGCCTCCGGCTTTGCTTTGCGCCGCCCCCTGTGCGATCGGAGGGCGGCGAAGGAGGCTTCTTCTCGTGTAAGATGAACGGTTTATATCGGGAACTGCAAGCTTTCATCAGGTGTCTAGGAGTGCTCGCCGATGACGGTATCTTCGTTTTCTGTCGCGCAGCGCCTTGTTCGGTCCGCCGCACGGGTCCAGGCCGTGCTCTCGCACCGCACGATGCCCGCTGCTGCGACGGTCGCGGCCCTGCTATTGCTGTGCTGGACTCTGGCGCAGGGGACCTGGCGCGTGCTCCAGCCGGCCTCGCCCGCGGTGGCGCGCGCCGGGGGCGGCGACCTCACCGATCTGCGCGGGCTCGGCGGCGTGCAGCTTTTCGGGCGCGCTGCCCCGAGGAGTCCCGCAGCCGAAACGAGCGTCGCGCCCAGCAACCTGAACATGACGCTGACCGGCGTCGCCGCGCGCGCGGCCGGCGGCTGCGCGCTGGTCATCGTGCAGGGACAACCCGAGGCGGCTTTCTGCTCGGGCGAAGAGATTTCTCCCGGAGTGCGGCTGGACATGGTGGAACGCGATCGCATCGTGATCGTGCGCAACGGCGTGCGCGAAGCGGTGTTCATGAAGGAACCCGAGGGTAGCGCCGCAGGGATTGTTGCCGCCCCGCCGCCTCCTATCGTTCAGTCGGTCGGCACCGACCGGCAGCTCGTCGACCGGCGGCAGCTGCAACAGCAGCTCGGCAGGCCGGAATTCCTCAATCAGGCCCTGATCGTGCCCAACCCCGACGGAGGGTTCCTGGTGCGCCAGGTCCAAGCGGGAAGCCTGTACGAGAAGCTCGGCCTGCGCCCAGGGGACGTGATCCGCAACGTCAACGGCCAGCCGCTCACCAGCATGGACGACGTCATGCGTCTGTACCAGCAATTCGGCACCGCTCAGCGCGTGCTCGTGGACGTGCAGCGGCAGGGCCGCAACGAGACCCTGTACTACGATATGCGCTGACGGGCCACGCGCCGCGGAATTCTTTCGGACATTCATGACAAAAACACCTGCAATCGCTGCTCGAATCCTCGCTGGCGCACTTGCAGTCGCGGCGCCTGCCGCTTCAGCGCAGACCCCCGAGTCCCCGGGCGCGCCCCCCGTCGAGTCACCGATGGCGGTGCCCGCCGCGCGGACTCCGGGTACGTCTCCCGTGTCCCCGGCAGCGGTGCCCGCCGCGCGGGCACCCGGCGCAGCGGGGGTTGCCCTTACTCCGCGGTCGGGCGAGGTGGTGCTCAATTTCCAGGGCGCGGACCTGCAGGCGGTGGTCAAGGCGATGTCGCAGATGACGGGGCGCAATATGCTGATCGACCCGCGGGTGAGGGGACAGGTCACCATCGTCTCGGCGCGGCCCATGCCGGTCGCGGCCGGGTACCAGATCTTTCTCTCTGCGCTGAAGACGCAGGGCTTCACCGCGGTCGAAGGTCCTGGAGACGCGGTGCGCATCATTCCGGTCGCCGAGGCCAAGGCGGCCGCGCCGGTGAACGAGCAGGACGGGCCCCCGCGCGGCGGCGAGCAGGTCGTCACACACGTCGTGATCGGGCAGCACGTCGCGGTGGCGCAGCTGCAGAACGTGCTGCGCCCGCTGATGTCGCCGACCAGCCAGCTCTCTGTATACGATCCGGCCAACGCGCTCATCATCACCGACTACGCGGACAACGTGCGGCGGCTGCTGCGCATCATCGAGCGGATCGATCAGCCGGCGAGCACGGATGTCACGGTGATCCCCGTTCAGCACGCCTCCGCCATCGACCTCGCGGAGCTGGTGGTGCGCCTGTCGGGGACGGGCGTTGCCACGCCGGGGACTTTGCCGGGCGCTGCGCCCGGTCAGATCGCGGCGGGCGGCGACCGCTTCTCGGTGGTGCCGGATGGGCGCACCAACAGCATCCTGCTGCGCTCGGACAACCCGGGGCGCATCGCGCTGTTGCGCTCGCTCATCGAAAGACTGGACGTGCCGGCGCGCTCGATCGGCAGCACCCGCGTCATCTACCTGAAGCACGCCGAGGCGACGAAGCTCGTCGAGGTGCTGCGCGGCATGCTCACGGCCGTTGCGGCCGGGCCAGCGGGGCAGAGTGCCGCGCCCGGCGCCGGCGGGCGTCCGGGCGGGGCGGCGCCTTCGCTCATCCAGGCCGACGAGGCGACGAATTCGATCATCATCAACGCTTCGGACACGGTGTACAACAACCTGCGCCTGGTGATCGAGCAGCTCGACGTGCGCCGCGCGCAGGTCTACGTCGAGGCGCTGATCGCTGAGATGAACGCCGACCGCACCGACGAGCTCGGATTCCAGTGGGCGGGGGCCACCGGCGCGGGCAGTTCCTCGGTCGGCGCCTTCGCCAATTTTCCGGCCGCCAATCCCAGCATCGCCGCCGCGGTCGCCGCTCCGGGGGCTGCCGCCGCCGCTGCGTCGGGGCTGACGGTGGCGGTCCTCGGCAGGTCCATCACGCTGCCCGACGGGACCACGGTCCGGGGCCTGGGCGCCCTCGCGCGGGCGCTTCAGGCAAACAACCTCGGCAACATCCTCTCCACGCCGAATCTCCTGACGCTCGACAACTATCAGGCGAAGATCGTGATCGGGCAGAACGTTCCTTTCGTGACAGGCAGCTTCGCGACGGCAGCGGCCGCCACCGCGACGGGAGTGGGGGCTGTGAATCCCTTCCAGACGATCGAGCGCAGAGACATCGGCCTGACCTTGCGCATCAAGCCGCAGATCTCCGAGGGCTCGGCCATCCGCCTCGAGATCTACCAGGAGGTCTCGAGCATCGACCCCACCGCGCGGGCCGGCGCGAGCGACCTCGTCACCACCAAGCGCTCGCTCGAAACCAAGGTCGTGGTGGACGACGGCAATACGATCGTGCTCGGAGGGCTGATCCAGAACACCTTGACCGTCACCACGCAGCAGATTCCGCTGCTCGGCGACATTCCGTTTCTCGGCGCGCTGTTCCGCTTCAAGAGCGAGGACCGCAAGCGGACGAACCTAATGATCTTCCTTCGCCCGGTGATCATCCGCTCGGCCGACGACGGTTATCGCGTCACGCAGGACCGTTACGAATATCTGCGCGGCTACACGCGCGGCGAGGGTCCGGAGCGCGAAGACATCTACGACCGCATGGAGCCGGCGGCGCCGGTGCCTCGCGAGCCTCCGGCGCGCGCACCCGGGCAGGACTCGCCGGCGGCGCCTCCTGTGAAGCCGCCCGACGCGGAAGCAAGCCCGGCACCCGCGAGGCCCTGAGCGCATGGACATGTCCTCGAACCCCCTTACGCCCGACGCGCGCGCGGTCGAGCGGCTGCCTTATGCTTTTGCCAAGCGGCACGGCGTGATCAGCGCGCGGCAGCTGGACGCAGGCTTCGAGATCTGGGTCCGGCCCGGGGTGCGCGCAGGCGTCCTCGCCGAGGTGCAGCGCGCGCTCGGCGGGCCGCTCGCCCTGAGAGAGCTCGCGAACGACGCCTTCGAGGCGGCGCTCGCGCGCGCCTACGAGCGCGGCGCCTCGCACGCCGCCGACATCGTCACCGACCTCGACGCGAATCCGGATCTCGTGGCGCTCGCGGAGAGCCTGCCCAAGGTCGCCGACCTCCTCGAGAGCGAGGACGACGCTCCGATCGTGCGGCTGATCAATGCCCTGTTCTCGCAGGCCGTGCGCGAGGGCGCCTCCGACATTCACATCGAGGCCTTCGAGGGGCGCTCGGTGGTGCGCTTCCGCAGGGACGGGATGCTGCGCGACGTGCTCGAGCCGCCGCAGGTGGTGCACGGAGTGATCGTGTCGCGCATCAAGATCATGGCGCGCCTGGACATCGCCGAGAAACGCCAGCCGCAGGACGGGCGCATCGCGCTGCGGCTCGCCGGGCGCTCGGTCGACGTGCGCGTTTCGATCCTGCCGACCGCTCACGGCGAGCGCGTGGTGCTGCGGCTGCTCGACAAGCAGGCCGGAAGGCTCGACCTCACCGGCCTCGGCATGGCGGATACGACGCTCACCGCCCTGCGCGAGCTCGTCAAGCAGCCGCACGGCATCATCCTCGTCACCGGCCCGACCGGCTCCGGAAAGACGACCACGCTCTACGCCGCGCTCGGCCAGCTCGACGCCAAGCGCACTAACATCGTTACCGTCGAGGACCCGATCGAATACGACTTGGACGGCGTCGGCCAGACCCAGGTGAATCCGCGCATCGAGCTGACATTCGCCCGCGCGCTGCGCGCCATCCTGCGCCAGGACCCGGACGTGGTCATGATAGGGGAGATCCGCGACCTGGAGACCGCGCAGATCGCGGTCCAGGCGAGCCTGACCGGCCACCTCGTGCTCGCCACCCTGCACACCAACGATGCGGCGGGCGCCGTGGTGCGGCTCGTGGACATGGGCATCGAGCCGTTCCTGGTCGCCTCGAGCCTGCTCGGCGTGCTCGCCGAGCGGCTGGCTGTTCACCGCGAGCGGATGCGAGGCCTGCGCGTTCACGGGTTATCAGGGCCGCACCGGGATTTTCGAGCTGCTCCTCATAGACGACGAGGCCCGGCGGCTGATCCACGATCGCGCCTCCGAGGCCGACCTGCGCGAGCACGCGCGCCGCGGAGGCATGAAGGGCCTGCGCGAGGACGGCCTGCGCTGGGTGCGCGCGGGCGAGACCAGCCTCGAGGAAGTGCTGCGCGTTTCTCGAGAATGAGTCGCGAATAGGGCGCGAGTAGGAATCCGCACCGGGCATGTCGGGCTTCGAGTACAGCGCGCTGGACGCAACCGGGCGCGAGACGCGCGGAGTGATCGAGGCGGACACCGATCGCCACGCGAGATCGCTGCTGCGCGAACGCGGCCTCTCACCGCTCGCGGTCGAAGGAATCACGCGCTCCACCGCGGCGCATACCGGAAAGCGCGAGCGCTTCTCGCGCCCCCGGCTTTCGCGCAAGGGGCTCGCGCTCGTCACGCGCCAGTTCGCCACGCTGATCCGCGCCGGGCTCACCATCGAAGAGGGCCTCAACGTGCTTATCGAGCAGACGGAATCTGCCGGCGCGCGCACGCTGTTCGCGGCGGTGCGGGCGCGCGTGCTCGAGGGCCAGTCCCTGTCGCACAGTCTGGCCGCGTTTCCCGACGCGTTCCCGCAGATCTACCGCGCCATGATCGAGGCGGGCGAGCATTCGGGGCGCCTCGGCGACGTGCTCGAGCGCCTGGCCGACTACACCGAGAATCGGGAAGCCTTGCGCGACCAGGTCATTGTCGCCTTCATCTACCCTGTGCTCCTGACCGTGGTCGCGTTCCTCGTCATCGCGTTCCTCGTCACATACGTCGTGCCGCAGGTGACGCGCGTATTCGTCAATCTCGGCCAGACCCTTCCCCTGGCCACGCGCGTTCTCATCGCGATCAGCGATTTTGCGCGCGCGAGCGGCCTACTGTGGCTCGCGGGCCTCGCCGGCGCGGTTTTCGCCGGCGCGCTGCTCCTGCGAGACGAATCGCGCAAACGCCGCTGGCACGGTTGGCTGCTACGCGTGCCGCTCGTGGGAAGACTCATCCGGGGCGTCAACGCGGCGCGTTTTGCCGACACGCTGGGCATACTCACGTCGAGCGGAGTGCCGCTGCTCGCCTCGCTGCAATCCGCCGCAGCGGTGCTCACCAACTTGCCGATGCGCGCCGCGGTGGACGAGGCGGTGCGGCGCGTGCGCGAAGGCGGGGCGCTCGCCCCTGCGCTCGGAGCGGCGAAGCTCTTCCCGCCAATCGTCATTCACCTGATCGCGAGCGGCGAGGCGACGGGGCGCTTGGACACCATGCTCTCGCGCGCGGCGGAGGCTCAGTCGCGCGAACTCGTGAACTGGACACGCGGTCTGACGGCGCTGCTCGGACCCCTGCTCATCGTCGCGATGGGCGGGATCGTGCTCTTCCTCGTGGTCGCGATACTGCTGCCGATTTTCGAGATGAACCAACTGGTGCGCTGAGGGTTTTACGGGATGACTGCAATTCGCGCACAATATAGACCACGCGATTTTCGGGGACTTTTCATGACGAAACTCTCGATCCCTTCCCGCCGGGCAAACGGTTTCACGCTGATCGAGATTCTCGTCGTCATCGTGATTCTAGGCATCCTCGCGGCGCTGATCGTGCCGCGCGTGATGGACCGTCCGGACCAGGCTCGGGCGACGGCGGCCCGGGCGGACGTCGCCGCGATCATCGGCGCGCTCAAGCTCTACAGGCTCGACAACGGCACCTACCCGAGCACCGACCAGGGGCTCGCGGCGCTGGTGAAAAAACCCGAGCGCGGAGACATTCCACGCAACTGGAAGGCGGGCGGTTACCTGGATAAGTTACCCGTCGATCCCTGGGGCACCGAGTACCAGTATCTCAACCCCGGCATTCGCGGCGAGGTCGATGTGTTCTCGCTCGGCGCCGACAAGAAGCCCGGCGGCGAGGGCTTTGACGCCGACATCGGGTCGTGGCAGTAATGATGCGATCGCGCCACCCAGGCGGCTTCACGCTGATCGAGATCCTGGTGGTGGTGGTGATCATTGCCGTGATCGTCGGCCTCGCGGGCGTGCAGCTCATGCGCGGCCCCGGGGATCTGGTGCGCGAGGAAAGCGAGCAGCTCGCGCTGCTCCTGCGGGCGGCCCGCGAGGAGGCGATCCTGCAGGGGCGGGTGTTCGCCTTCGGCGCCGGGCGCGAGTCCTACCGCTTCCTGCGTCTGGAGCGCAACGGCCGCCTCAAGCTCGCGAGCGGCGACGATCTGTTCCGTCCTCGGCGCGTGCCTCCGGGAATCGTGATCGAGGCCTTGCAGATCGAGGGCGCGGGGGAGGCCGCGCAGGACGGAGTCGTGTTCCTGCCGAGCGGCGAGCTGCCGGCGTTTCGCATCGTGCTCAAGAGCGGCGGCGCGCGCTGGAGCGTCGTCGGCGCCCCCGACGGGACCATACGCGCGCAGGCCGTCTTATGAATTTGAATTGCGTCCGGCGCGCCGCAGGCTTCACCCTGGTGGAGATCCTGGTGGCGCTCGCCGTGCTCGCGATCGCGCTCACCGCGACGGCGCGCAGTCTGGGCGCGGCGCTCGACACCACTGCGGCGCTGCGCGATCGCACTCTCGCGCGCTGGGTGGCCGAGGACAAGCTGGCCGAGCTCGAGCTGCGCGGGGAATGGCCGGCGCTCGACGTGAAGGAGGGCGACGCCGACATGGGCGGGCGCGCGTTTCACTGGCGCCAGGAGACGGGGGTGACGCCCGCCGCCCGCATGCGCCGCGTCGAGGTGAGCGTATTCCTGAAGGGAGCCGATTCGACGCTGGCGAAGATGACCGGATTCGTCGAGCAGACGGGAACGCAGCCGGTACTGCCGGCAATACCCGGATCGCAGACGGGATCGCAGCCGGTACTGCCGGCAGTGCCCGACTCGCAGACGGGATCGCAGCCATGACCACGAACGGGTTCGTCTCGAAGAAGGGGCGGGGCCGCGTGTCCGGCTTCACGCTGATCGAGGTGCTGGTGGCGCTCGTGATCTTCGGGATTTTCGCCGTCCTCGCGTACGCGGGACTGGGCCGCCTTCTCGACAACCGCGAGCGGCTCACCGCGGAGCAGCGGGTCTGGCAGGAGCTGTCGCAGGCTTTCCTGCGCATCTCGGACGACGTGGCGCACGCGCGCCCGCGCGGGGTGCGCGACGTGACCGGGGTTTCTCCGCTGCCGGCGTTCGTGGGACGGCTGTTCGACTCGCGCGCGCTCGCCGAGCCGAGCCTCGAGCTGACGCGCGGCGGCGAGCTGAACTACGGGAGCGCACCGCGTTCGGATCTGAGGCGCGTCGCTTATCGCCTCAAGGAAGGGCGCCTGGTGCGGATCACCTGGCCGGTGCTCGATCGCGCTCCCGTGACCGAGCCGCTCGAAGCGCCGCTGCTCGGTGACGTCGAGACTTTCGAGCTGCGTTTCTACGACGCGAGCGGGGGATTGGTGGATACCTGGCCCACGGCGACGAGCGCCGGCCCCGACGTTCCGCCGCGGGCGATGGAGGTCACGCTGGCCGTGAAGGGCGTCGGCCGCTTCAAGCGCCTGTTCCTGGTGAACCGGTGATGCCCGCCCGGCGCGCGCAGCGTGGAATCGCCCTGGTGACGGCGGTGATGATCGTCGCGATCGCGGCGGCGATCGCGGCTCAGATCGCCTTTGCGCACCAGATCTGGTTCCGGCAAATGGAGAACGTCGCCGACCGCGACGCGACCGACTGGCTGCGCCGCGGCGCGCTGCACTGGGCGAGCCTCGCGCGTGGCAAACACTGCGAGCCTCCAGGTCTTCAGCCGCTTGCTCCAGGTGCTACGGCTCGATCCGCAGCTCGCCAACGCGGTGCTCGACTGGATCGACACGGACGACATCGTGAGACCGGGAGGCGCGGAGGACGTCGACTACCTCAACCTCAATCCGCCTTACCGCGCCGCCAACCAGCCCATGGCAAGCGTCGACGAGCTGCGTTTGATACGCGGTTTCGACGCCAAGACGGTCGCGGCGCTGCTGCCTTACGTGACGGTTCTGCCGCCCGTGGCGACTTCCGAAATCAACGTCAACACCGCCCCGCCCGTGGTGCTCCAGGCGCTGGTACCGGGACTGGATCTGCCGAGCGCGCAGCGCATCGCCGAGGAAAGGCTCGTCAAGCCGTACAACGGCGTCAGTGATTTCACCTCGAAGCTCCACGGCCTGACTCCGCTCCCCGCTGCAATAAACGTGAAAAGCGACTATTTCCTGGTCACGCTCGACACCTCGATCGGGCGCCTGGAGCGCCGCAGCGAAGCGCTTCTCCAGCGCTCGGCCTCCACCAAGACCACGACCTGGATCTGGCACAGGCCGCAACCCTTGATCGGATCGGATGAAGCTGACGAATCTCCGTAAGAGAGGCTGGTTCAACTTCTCCGCCGCGTGGCGCCGCGAGGGCGGCGACAGCCTGGAGCTGTGGCTGCCGCGGAACTGGCCGGCCGAAGATTCCGAGCTGCGCTGGCGGCGCGTCGCGGCGGGCGGGGCCGTTCAGAAGGGCGCCCAGCGCGGGCTCGAGGGACTCGCGCCGGCCGAAGAGGTCATCGTCTGGACTCCGGCCGCGGAAACTCTGTTCCTGCGCGCGCGCCTGCCGACGCGCTCGGCCGCGAAAATCGTCCAGGCGCTGCCCTTCGCGCTCGAGGAGCAGCTGATCGATCCCCCCGAGCGGCTGCATTTCGCTTTCGCGCACGAGGCCGACGGTGCGCTCGCGGTGGCGGTGACGCGGCGCGAGCGCATGGAGAGCTGGCTTGCGGCGCTCGCGGCCGCCGGGCTCGCTCCGACGCATCTCGCGCCGGTGACCTTGTCCGTGCCGCTCGCCGAGCGCGCCTGGACGCTCGCGTTCGTCGACGGGGAGATCGTGCTCCGGAGCGGAGCACGCGCGGGATTGGGCGGTCCGATCGAGCCGCGGCCGCCGGCCTGGCTGCACGCGGCGCTCGCCGAGGCGCGGACCGAGGCAGGCGCCCCCGAGCGCATTCTGCTCGTCGACGCTCCTGCCGATCTGGATTCCGCGGCGTGGCGCGAGGCCCTGGGGCTGCCGCTCGAGTCGAT
>WNFI01231925.1_pt2 | contig 13330 bp, 10 predicted proteins | sample 5400471 | NCBI WGS metagenome assembly WNFI01 (sample SAMN13153348, study PRJNA577476) | soil metagenome | isolation source: 100 cm saprolite on Douglas fir-dominated hillslope | place: USA:California | collected 2013-09-17
GACGCGGTGCAGATGCTCATGAAAGACGGAGTCGCCGCGGGCGACGTGGACGAGGCCGCCATCTCGGCGCGCATGTACCAGCCCGACCTGCCGGATCCAGACCTCATCATCCGGACCGCCGGTGAGCGTCGCGTGAGCAACTTCCTGCTCTGGCAGGGCGCCTACGCCGAGATGCTGGTCACGGAGACGCTGTGGCCCGACTTCGGCGCCGACGACCTGAAGGCCGCGCTCGACGACTATGCGTCGCGCGTGCGTCGCTTCGGCGCACGGCCACAGGGAGAGATTGTGGTGAGTGGGGCTCGGTGACGACGAGAAATGAATCGCTGATGGGAGTTTGGAAGCCGAGCCCTCTGATGGTCCGGATCATCAGCGGGTTCGTCATCCTCGGGGCGGTCATCGGCCTCGTCTACGCCGGCCTCTTCGGCGTCTACGCGCTGGTCATCATCCTCGGCGGCCTCGCGCTGTGGGAGTTCAACGGGCTCTCCGACGGCATGGGATCGCGCGCGCCGGCATGGCTGCTCTTTCCGCTCGGCGCATTCTTCGCGTTCAGCGGCACCGTCCTCAAAGGGATCGACGTCACGCTCGTGCTGGCGCTCACGCTGGTCGGCGGCCTGGCCGCGTTCCTGTTCGTACCCGGACGCAGGCAAGGACTCAGCCGGTGGGCGATGGGCGTCGCCGGCGCGCTTTATGTCGGCATGCCCTTCAACTTCTACCTGCTGCTGTACACGGCGAAGTCGCATGGATTCGAGTGGACGCTGTTCACGATCTTCGCGGTCGTCGTGAGCGACGCGGCAGCGCTGCTCGTGGGCAGCCGGATCGGACGGCACCCGTTCTTCAGCAGCATCAGCCCGAACAAGACGGTGGAGGGCGCGATCGCCGGCGTCGTCGGCGCTGTGCTGGTGATGCTGGCCGGAGTCTCGGGAGTGATCGGGATCTCACCCCTGCACGCGGTGGCGCTCGGGTTGATCGTCGGGACCAGCGCTGAGATTGGAGACCTGGTGGAGTCGCAGATGAAACGCATCGCCGACGTGAAGGACTCGTCGCACCTAATTCCCGGACACGGCGGCGTGCTTGACCGGATCGACTCGATCCTCTTCCCGCCGATCCTGGTGTATTTCTACCTGACGGTCTTCCACCTCCTGACGTGACGAGACCAATCAACGTCGCCGTGCTCGGCGCCACCGGTTCGATCGGCCGGCAAACGCTTGACGTGATCGACCGCAACCCAGAGCGCTTCAAGCTGTTCGGCCTCACCGAGGGCGTGCGCTCGACCCACCGCGAGGCCGAGTACCTCGTCCAGGGCCGCGCCGGTGAGGCGGGCTTCGACGCGGCGATCTGGTCATGAGAGTCGCCGGCGAGAAGGGCATCCGGCCCATCGACTCCGAACACAGCGCCATATGGCAGTGCCTGTGGGGTGAAGAGCGCCACAACGTGCGCCGCCTGGTCATCACCGCGAGCGGCGGTCCGTTCTGGTCGCAGCCCGACGTCGACCTCGATCAGGTGTCCGTCGAGCAGGCCCTCAACCATCCGCGCTGGTCGATGGGGCCGAAGGTCACTGTCGACTCCGCCACTTTGATGAACAAAGGGCTCGAGCTGATCGAGGCGCATCACCTCTTCGGGCTGCCCCTAGGGGCGATCGCCGTCTGCATCCATCCGCAGAGCGTCGTCCACTCGCTCGTCGAGTTCGTCGACGGGTCGCTCAAGGCGCAGCTCGGCCGGCCCGACATGCGGCTGCCCATCGCGGTCGCCCTCGCCTACCCCGACCGCCTGCCTGACGCGGTGCCTCCGACGAGCCTCAAGGAGCTCAGCGGCCTCGAGTTCTACGACCTCGACGAGGGCCGGTTCCCGAGCGTCCGGCTGGCCCGCGAGGCGGCCCAGGCCGGCGCCGGCCACCCCGCCGTCCTGAACGCGGCCAACGAGGAGGCAGTCAACGCGTTCCTGGCCCACGAGCTCCCGTTCAGCGGCATCGTGACGGCCGTGGAGCGTGCGCTCACCGCCTTCCCCGGCTGCGGCGGCTCCCTGCCCGAGATTCTCGAAGCCGACCGCTGGGCGAGGGCTTATGTCAGGCAGGTCGATGGGATTCGTCCGGTAGGCTGAAGGCCACGTGAGCTGGCTCCTGTACGTCGTGGGCGTGGCCGGGATGTTCCTGATCTTGATCGCGCCCCATGAGGCAGGCCATTTCGCCCTGGCCAAGCTGTTCAAGGTCCGGGTCCTCGAGTTTTCGATCGGGGCGGGCACGCGGCTGTGGTCGACCACCCGGGGCGGCACCCTGTACGCGATCCGAGCCCTCCCGATCATGGGCTACGTGCGCATGGGCGGCATGGAGGGCGGCGACTTCGACGATCCCGACGGCTTCCACCACAAGGCCGCGTGGCAGCGGATCCTGATCCTGGCCGGTGGGCCGGCCGCGAACTTCGTGGTCGCGGTGGTCCTGTACTCCGGGCTGCTGCTGAGCCAGGTGAACACCGAGCCGGGCAAGGTCGCCGCCGTGCTCCCGAGCACACCCGCCTCCACGGCCGGCTTCCAGGTCGGCGACCGGCTTGTCTCGGTCAACGGCCAGAAGATCACTGCGCCCGACCAGCTCAGGAAGACCGAGGAGGCCGAGCCCGGCGTTCCGCTCACCGTGGCCGGTGTCCACGCGAACGGGCAGGCATTCACCTACACCGTGACGCCGAACTGCGACGCGGCCGGAAAGACCTGCCAGATGGGCCTCCGCGTGCTGCCGGTCCTGACCGCCCAGGACGCGGTGACGGGTGGCGTGCAGTTTCCGTTCGTCGCGATCCGCAACATCGTCGAGGGCCTTGGCCAGCTCGTCACCGGGCAGGTGCCCGGCGGCCTGCTCGGGCCCAACGGCGTGACCGGCCCCATCGGGATCGCCGACGTGGCCGCGCAGTCGATCGGGCTCGGCCTGGGCACGTACATCTTCTTCGTCGCGCTACTCTCGGTCGCCCTCGGGTTCACGAACCTCCTGCCCTTCCTCGCGCTCGATGGCGGCAGGATGGCCGTGGTCCTCATCGAGGTGGTGCGCCGCCGCCCCTTCGACAGGAATAGCGAGCTGAACTTCCAGCGCGTGGGCCTGGCGGCGCTGATCGCGATTGCGGTATTCATCAGCGCCCTCGACATCCAGCGCATCGCGACGGGGCAGTTCCCCGGGTTGACCCGCTGATGGCGCTGGTGACCCGCCGCAAGGCGATCCCCGTGAGGGTGGGCACCGTTGTGATCGGCGGCGCCGCGCCCATCGCCGTGCAGACGATGACGAAGACCGACACGCGCGACGTGAAGGCCACGGTGCGCCAGATCCACGAGCTGAAAGAGGCCGGCTGCGAGATCGTGCGGCCAGCGGTTCCCGACAAGGAGGCCGCCGAGGCGCTGAAGGAGATCGTGAAACAGTCGCCCCTCCCGGTGATCGCCGACATCCACTACGACCACACGCTTGCGCTGCTGGCGATCGAGGCGGGCGTGCACTGCCTGCGCCTGAACCCCGGGAACATACCGGACCGCGAAAAAGTCGTGAAGGTCGTCACCGCGGCGAAGGAGCGGCAGATCCCGTTCCGGATCGGGGTCAACGCCGGTTCGCTGCCCGAAGAGGTGCACAAGAGCCTGCGGGAGCAGCACCACATCGACCGCGACGACCGCGAGCGCACGGCAGACCGCATGGTCGAGGTCGCGCTGGGCCACTGCAAGATCCTCGAAGAGCTCGACTACGGTCCCGGCTACATCAAGGTCTCGCTGAAGGCGACCGACGTGTGGACCAACATCCTGGCCAACCGCAAGTTCGCGGCCGCCAGGCAGTACCCGATCCACCTCGGCGTCACGGAGTCGGGGCCGGTCGAGGCGGGCAGCATCCGCAGCGCGGTGGGGATGGGGATCCTGCTGAGCGAGGGGATCGGCGACACGATCCGCGTCTCACTCGCGACCTCCGACCCGCGAGAAGAGGTCCGCGTCGCGCACGAGATCCTCAAGACGCTCGCTTTCCGCAAGGAGAGCCCGACGCTCATCGCGTGCCCCACGTGCGGGCGGCTCGAGTACGACATGGTGCCGATGGTCAAGCAGGTCGAGGCCTATATCGCGAAGCTCAAGGTGCCGATCACCGTTGCGGTGATGGGGTGTGTCGTCAACGGGCCCGCCGAGGCCCGGCATGCGGACATCGGCGTCACGGGCGGCCGCGGCAAGGGCGTGATCTTCAAGAAAGGTAGTCTTTACAAAACAGTGCCCCAGGCGGAGCTCCTTCCCGTGCTGCTGGCTGAGATCGACGCGATCGCGGCCGAGCACAGGCCTGCGGCCCCGCTCCCGTCCTAGCCCGGCTGGTCCTCCCCATTCATGGGGAGGTGGCGCCACAGGCGCCGGAGGGGCTGGGCTGAAATCTCGAACTCAAATCATTGATGCTTGGGGAGCAAAACGCATGAAGCAGGAAATCGAAGAGCAGCAGGATTTCGTGAAAGAAGTCACCAAGATGTCCGACGACTTCGACCGCTGGTACACCGACGTGGTCCGCAAGGCCGAGCTGGCCGACTGGTCGGGGGTGCGCGGCATGATGGTCGTCCGCCCGTACGGCTGGGCGATGTGGGAGGCGATCACGCGCGCGTTCGACGACATGATCAAGGAGAGCGGGCACGAAAACTGGGCCTTCCCGCTGTTGATCCCCCGCGAGTACCTGATGAAGGAGGCCGAGCACATCGAGGGCTTCGCCCCCGAGGTCGCGTGGGTCACGCGAGCGGGCGGCAGCATGGAGGAGCTCGAAGAACCACTCGCGGTGCGTCCCACCTCGGAGACGATCATCGGCCCGCTGATCAAGCGCTACATCCAGAGCCACCGCGACCTGCCCAAGCTGACCAACCAGTGGAACAGCGTCGTGCGATGGGAGATGCGCTCGCGCCTGTTTCTCAGGAGTCGCGAGTTCTGGTGGCAGGAGGGGCATACGTTCCACGCTTCCGCGCAGGAGGCGATCGACGAGGCGCAGCTCATCCTCGGCTACTACACCTCGATCGCCCAGGACTGGCTGGCCGTCCCGGTGCTGAGCGGCCGCAAGTCGCCTTCAGAGACGTTCCCAGGCGCCGTGAACACGCTGACCGTGGAGGGGCTGATGCGCGACGGCCTCGCCCTGCAGATGGGCACGTCGCACTATTTCGGGCAGAACTTCGCTCGAGCCTATGACATCTCTTTTTCGAACAAGGAGAACGAGCGCGAGCTCGTCTATTCGACTTCGTGGGGCATCAGCACGCGCCTGGTCGGCGCGCTGGTCATGGCGCATGGCGACGACTCGGGCGTGATCGTGCCACCCCGAATCGCACCCATCCAGGTGATCGTGGTGCCCATCTTCCGCGACGACGAAGGCCGCGCTAAGGTCGAGCGCTTCATCAACGGTTGGTCGCCGGAGCTGAAGGCGGCCGGCATCAGGCACCGCGTCGACTGGCGCGACGAGCGCCCGGGGGACAAGTACGCACACTGGGAGCTGAAGGGCGTACCCGTGCGATTGAACGTTGGCGGGCGCGACGCCGACGCCGGCCAGGTCGAGATGGTGGACCGCCTGACTCGGAGCAAGGTCGCCGTTCCGGTGGCAGGGCTCGCGCAGCGCCTCGCTACCGAGCTCGACTCATTCCAGAAGAAGCTCTTCGAGCGCGCGGCTGCCTACCAGCGCGAGAACACGTTCGAGCTCGAGACAATCGACGAGGTCGTGGCCCACTTCCGCGAGAAAGGCGGCTTCGCGTGGGTTTCGTGGTGCGGCGACGAGTCCGAAGAGGCGCGCCTGAAGGCCGAAGCCGGCGGCGTCACCATTCGGACGATCGACGAGACCGCGAAGCCGTCGGGCAAATGCTTCGTGTGCGGCCGGCCGGCGAAATTCCGCGTATCCCTGGCGAAGGCCTACTAACGGGCCCAACACCCCCGGATAGTCCGGACGAAGCCCCCTGATCTCGAGCCCAAAAGCCGGATAGTCCGGACTATCCGAAAGGAACTCCGCTAGCTGACGGGATTCTCGAAGGCCCCGATCCTGGGCGCGTCGGGATGCAAAGACTCCTGCGGGATGACCGTCAGCGAGCCACCCGCCACCGCGTCCATCACCGCCTCCGCCACGTCGGGGTGGAAGTGCGTGCCGGCGCCGGTCCGGATCTGCTCGACCGCGACCGAAAGCGGCATCGCCCGCCGGTACGGCCGGTCCGACGTCATGGCGTCGATCGCATCCGCGGCCGAGACGATCCACGCGAACATGGGGACCTCGTCGCCCTTCTTGCGGTCCGGATAACCCTTCCCGTCGAACCTCTCGTGGTGAGATCGCACGATGACCAGCTCGTCGGTCAGCATGCGCAGGCCGGAAAGGATGTTGAATCCCACCACGGTGTGGCTCTTCATCGTTTCGAACTGCGCCTCGGTGAGCTTCCCGGGATTCTGCAGGACCGCGTCTGGCACCCCGATCTTCCCGATGTCGTGCAGCCGACCACCCCTCTCCAGGCGAACCCACGCGCCCTGGTCTTTCGGCGCGTAGTGCATGTGGCGGGCGATCGTCAGCGCGTACTGCGTCACCCGCACCGAGTGCCCCGCTGTGTACGGGTCGCGAGCGTCCACCGCGTTGGCCAGCGCTTCGAGCGAGGCCAGGATGACCTCCTCTCGGTCCTCGAACAGGCGCGCGTTGTCGATCGCAACCGCCGCCTGTGCCGCGAGCTCGGTGACCAGGCTCTGGTGGTCGGCCGTGAAGGCGTGACCGACCCGGTAGTTCGCCAGGAACAGCACCCCGAGCGGCTTGCCGCGCAGCATGATCGGCACGCACAGGACCGCGCGCGGGTTGAGTGGGCTCTCGTCAGCGGAGCGCTGCTCCATCGACTCCACCACCGCCTCACCCGACGCCATCACGCGGCGGCAGATATCGCCCCCCAGCCCGAGGGCGAGCCTCTCCGCCGTGACGTGGTCGGTGCCGAAGCCTCCCCTCAGCACGAGCTTGCCGCCATCCTCGAGCGCGAGGCAGCCGATCTGCGCCAGCGACGCCTTGGCCGCACCCTCCAGCACCTTCTGCAGCACCTGGTTCAGGTCGAGCGTCGAGGTCGCGGCCTGCAGCGCCTCCTGCAGGTTCCGCAGCTCCCAGATGCTGCGCTCGTGCTTCTCGTACAGCTCGGCGTTGCGCACCGCGACGACGCCCTGGTTGCCCAGCGTCGCCAGCACCCGCTGGTCGTCCGCCGTCCACTCGCGCTTCTTGCTGTCGAAGACCGAGATGGTCCCCCACAGGCGACCCTCCTCGAGCATCGGCGCACAGATCGCGGCCTGGAGGCCATACGCGTGCAGGTCAGGCGGCGTCCGGAGGTCGGCGCTGGCGTCGAGGTCGGCCACCGCGGTGGGGCGGAGGCTCAGCATCACGGCGCCGATCAACCCCTGTCCGTTCTGAAACGCCATGCCTTCGACCTCGGCGGGGAAGCCGAGCGACATGATCACCGTCTGCAGCCCTCCCTCGGTGCTGCGCGTGAGGAGCCCCGCGGTGCCCATCGTCACCCGCACGGCGGTCTCCAGCGTCTTCTGCTCCAGAACGGACGCGCCCTGGGTCACGGTGGTCAGCGCCTGCGATACCTCGCCCAGCGCGTCGAGCGCGGTGTCGAGCCGCGACGCCTGCCCGGTCACCACCTGCAAGATGCGCGAGTTCTCCACCGCCACGCCGGCCATCGAGCCCAGCTCGTCGAGCGCGCCGACGTCGTGCTGCGTGAAGCTCGAGGTGCCGCGGCGGCCCAGGCACAAAGCGCCGATCACGCCCGTCTTGCCCCGGATCGGCGTCAGCGCTTCGTTCACGGTTATGGCATGGGTCTGGAGGCGAAGCCCGCTGAACGTGAGCTGCTCCTCGGTCACGGCGTTGCGCAGCACCGTCTCGCCGGCGCGGACCCTCGGCAGCGGCTCTTCCAGGCTCTCGTCGGCCTGAAACAGGACGGCGCGGCCGGCGTCGTACATGACGACCTCCCTGCCACGCTGGAGCACGAGGTCGAGGACCTCCTGCATCGTCTTGCCTGAGGCTTCCTTCACGAGCTCGTTCATCAATGAATACCGAGCCGACTCTTTCTGCGAAAGCGCGACGGCGTGGGCGCTCGCGAGCTGAGACCCGGCGCGACGAGTCAACGTCGTCGCCAGTCGCCTGTCGTCGTCGTTGAAGGCGCCGGCCCTGCTGCCGAGCAGGATGAAACCGCCGACGCGGTCGCCGATCGGCATGGGCGCCGCGATGGCGCTTCTGACCTGCAGGTCGTCCGGAAAGTAGGTGAACAGATCCTTCAGGGCTCCATTGCCCTGGCCGGCGAAAGTCTTGCCGGACTCGATCCACGCCAGCAGCGGACCGCTTCCATTGGCGCGGCGGTCGACCGCGGCAAGGTGCAGCCCGTTCAGCCCGACCCCGGGTGACTGCGGGACGAACTGGCGCTGGTCACTCGACGCGAGATAGCAGCACGCGAAGTCCGCCCCGAGCTGCTGGGCGATGTTGGCGGTGATCGAGGCCAGGTCACCCAGCGGGGTCGATTCGACATCGGACGTCGCGGCGAGGAAGGCGCGATGCTTCTGCCGGAGCTCGGTCGACTGTCGCTGTATGGTCTCGACAAAGTTTCGGTAGGCGACCCCGCCGATCGCCCCGGCGGCGCCGAGCATCGCGAGCCCGACGACCTGGAGGAGCAGGTCTCCCTGCTTGGGGTTGAACTGGGCGATCAGCAGCGTGAAAACCAGCGCCGCGCCGCCGGCCGGCACCGACACGCGCCAGTTCCGATAGACGACACCGGTCGCCAGGGCCCCGAGCCCGGCAAAGCCCGCCAGGGCCGTGGACCACCCGGCATGCCCACTCGCGTTGAGCGACGCCCCGACCAGTGTCAGGAGCGCGGTGGCGGCCACCAGGCCCACCCGGAACCCCAAAAACGCCCGAATTGAGTTCATCTGGCGGCGACTAAGTCTAGGTTTGTGTTCCGAAGGGGAAGCTAGATAGCGAACTTAAACTTCATGCCAGGCACGAAATGACGGTTTCCGAGCTCCTCAGGATCGCCGACCACCTCGACCCGAAGGGCCAGCAGATGGTCAGGAAGGCGTACGAGAGGGCAGCGACGGCACACGACGGCCAGCACCGGCTGTCCGGGGAGGACTACGTCAACCACCCCCTCGAGGTCGCGGCCATCCTGGCCGACCTCGAGCTGGACGCCGAGACGATCTCAGCGGCGCTCCTCCACGACACGGTGGAAGACACCAAGCTGACCGCCGACGAGGTCCAGCGAGAGTTCGGGCCCGAGGTCGCCCGGCTGGTCGACGGCGTCACCAAGCTGGGCCGGATCACGCTCCGCACCGACCAGCAGCAGCAGGCCGAGAACATCCGCAAGATGATGGTCGCCATGGCGGAGGACCTCCGGGTCGTCCTCATCAAGCTGGCCGACCGCCTGCACAACATGCGCACGCTCGAGCCGCTCGCCGAGCCGAAGCGCCGCAAGATCTCGCGCGAGACCCTCGACATCTACGCCCCCCTGGCCCACCGCCTCGGCATCGGCCAGATCAAGTGGGAGCTCGAGGACCTCGCCTTCCGCAACCTCGAGCCGGAGGCTTTCGAGGACGTCGTCAGGCGGATCAATCGCCAGCGCGACGAGCGGGAGAAGCTGGTCTCCGACCTGCGCGAGATCCTGGCCCGCGAGCTGGAGAAGCTCGGCATCCAGGCGGACATCACCGGGCGGCCGAAGCACATCTACTCGGTCTGGCAGAAGATGACTCGGGAGAGCAAGGACTTCTCCGAGATCTACGACCTCTCCGCGATCCGGGTCCAGGTCGACAGCGTGCGCGACTGCTACGGGGTGCTCGGCGTCGTGCACTCGTTGTGGAAACCGATGCCCGGCCGCTTCAAGGACTACATCGCGATGCCGAAGTCCAACGGCTACCAGTCGCTGCACACGACGGTCATCACGCACACGGGCGAGCCGATCGAGATCCAGATCCGCACGCACGAGATGCACCGCGTGGCGGAGTTCGGCGTCGCCGCGCACTGGACCTACAAGGAGGGCGGCAAGGCCGCGAGCTTCGACCAGAAGCTTTCCTGGCTGCGCAGCCTGCTCGAGTGGCAGAACGAGGTGGGGGACGCCGAGTCCTTCCTGAACACGGTCAAGGTCGACCTCTTCCAGGACGAGGTTTACGTCTTCACGCCAAGAGGCGACGTGATCAACCTGCCCACGGGCTCGACGCCCGTCGACTTTGCGTATCGAATCCATACCGAGGTCGGCCACCGATGCATCGGCGCCAAGGTAAACGGCCGAATGGTGCCGCTCGAGTACGACCTGAAGAACGGCGAGATCGTCGAGATCCTGACCTCAAAGGCTCCGCACGGCCCGAGCCGGGACTGGCTGAACTTCGTCAAAAGCGCGTCCGCCAAGGAGCGAATCCGGAAGTGGTTCAAGAGCCAGCGCCGCGAGGAGAACGTCGCGAAGGGCCACGACCTGCTCGACAAGGAGCTGCACCGCATGCACCGGCTGAGCCTGGTCGACCTGCCCGAGCCGAAGCTGCTCGAGATCGCCGGCATTTACAAGTACGCGACGGTCGACGACTTCATGGCGGCCATCGGCTACGGCGACCTGTCGCCGCACGCCGTGGTGATGCGGATGTCACTCAACCTCGACGCGCCCGGAGCCGACCTGCGGACGATCCCCCTGATCCCGCAGGTCCAGCCGTCGCCGCGCGTGCTGGTGCACGGCGAGAAGGGCATCCTGACCTCGGTCGCAAGCTGCTGCCAGCCGGTGCCGGGTGACGCGATCGTCGGTTACACCACGCGGGGCAGGGGCGTGACCGTGCATCGCGCCGACTGCATCAACGCGGTCAACGCGCAGGACTCGGCGCGGGTCGTGCCGGTCGACTGGGAGTCCGACGCCACGCATCTCTACCCGGTCGCGATCAAGATCGAGGCCTGGGACCGCCAGGGACTCATGCGCGACATCGCCACGGTCGTCGCCGAGAACCGGGTCAACATGTCGGCGCTCGAGGTGCACGTGTACGACGACAAGACCGCGGTGGTGTCGGCCACGGTCGAGATCGACTCGCTGGCCCAACTCTCGCGCCTGATGGAAAAGCTCGAAGGTGTGAAAGACGTGCACACCGTCGCCCGCGAAGCCTCGTGACGTCCGGCGCCCGCGAGATCAAGCTGCCTGTCGCCGCCGAAATCGTATGGCGCGCTCTGGTCGCTCCCGGCCGGCGCGACTGGTACTACGGCCTCGCGCCTGAGGGCGCCTTTGTGGAGGGCGGGCAGATCCGCTGGCTGGACGGCGGTGGACGGGTCGCCGTCGAAGACGAGGTCGTCGCGATGACGCCTCCGCGACACCTCGCGCTGCAGACCCGATTCTTGTTCGCGCCGATCTTTGCCGCGCTGCCGCCGCACCAGGCGCGATGGGATGTTGCGCCTGCGCCGTCGGGCTGTCGCGTCAGGACATCGTGGCAAGCGAACGAGCCGCTCGCCAGGCTGCTTGAATCGGACGCCGACGGCCTGCTGCAGGCCCTCCGTCTTGCGCTCGATCCGGCGGCGCAGGCGGAAATCGCGAGGAAGGAATCGATAGGGGAGGTCACGGTTCGCGACGTCACACCGGACCGCGTGGAGGACTACCTTGCGTTCTTCGATCACGAAGCCTTCCGCGATTTTCCGCAGTGGCGGTTCTGCTACTGCATGGAAACGCACCGAACGCAGAGCGAGGACGAGTGGGCCTTGCGCACGGGACACGACAACCGGCGCGACATGAGCGCAATGATTGCCAAGCGCGAGGTCAGCGGTCTTCTGGCTTACGCGGACGGCAAGCCGATCGGCTGGTGCAATTACGGCGCGACGACGAATCTCAGCGGAGTCATGCACCGGTTCGGGCTGGAAGCGGCGGACCACGATGGCGTTGGTTCGATCGCGTGCTTCGTGATCGCTGCCCCTTATCGCGCTCACGGTGTGGCCACGCGGCTGCTGGACACGGCTGTGGAGCGCCTGCGCGGCAAAGGTCTGCGGGCCGTGGAAGCCTATCCGTGGCGTACGGACGCCACGTCGGCGCAGCTGCACTACCGCGGACCGCTGAGCATGTTCCTGCGCGCCGGGTTCGAGCCCTACCGGGAGACCGACCGCTACGTGGTTGTCCGGAAAAACCTTTGACGCCGCACGTCGAGGTCACCGCCGACCGCAGGTTCGGCACCAACTCCTACCTCGTCGAGGACCCATCGACGCACGACGCCGTGGTGATCGACTCCAACCTCGAGCCGCAGCTCCTCGTCGACGCTGCGCGCGAGCGCCGAGCGAATGTCAAGGCGATCCTGCTCACGCACACCGACCTCGACCACATCGCGGGGCTGCACGAGCTGCGCGATGCGTTCGGAGCGGTTCCGATCGCCGTCCACGACGCGGAGCGCGACGTGCTCGAGAAGGGGCGCCCACTCCGCACCGAGTTCGAAGCGATCGCGACGCAGGTCGACAATGTGACCACCCTCGCCGAGGGCGTGCCGTATCGCGCCGGCTCGCTCGAGTTCGAGGTGCTGCACACGCCCGGTCACAGCCCCGGCGGGGTGAGCTTGAAGATCGACGGTTTCCTGTTCACCGGCGACGCGCTGTTCGCGGGCACGGTCGGCCGTTCAGACTTCGCCAACTCGGACGGCGCGGCGCTGCTCGAAGGCATCCGAACGAAGCTGCTCGCCCAGCCGGACGAGACGATCGTCTACAGCGGGCACGGCCCCGCGACCACGATCGGCCGCGAACGACGAATGAACCCCTTTCTTACTTAGAGCCGCCCAGCGAGAGAACCACGATCAGCGCCGGTCCCAGGAGGATCAGCCACAGCGTGGGGAAGACGCAGCCCACCGTCGGGATGAGGATCTTGAGCGAGGCCCGAGCCGCCTCGGTCCGGATCTTGAGCCGGCGCTTCACCCGCATCTGTGCCGCGTGGGCCGCGATGGTGCGCGCGATGGGCACGCCCGTCTTCTCCGCGTAGATGATGCCGCGGATGAGCGACGTGAAGTCCTCGATCCCGGTGGCCTCGGCCATCTCCACGAGCGCCTCGGCCCTCGGGCGTCCGAGCTGGATCTCGCGCAGCGCGCGGGCCACAAGCAGGGTCAGCGAATCGTCCTGGTGGCGAACCAGTTGCTCCAGGGCGCGGTCGAGCCCGAGGCCGGCTTCCATCGAGATGGCGACGACGTCGAGGGCGTTCGGCAACGAAGCCTCCAGCTCCGTTCGGCGCGTGCGGACGAGCTGGTCGAGCCACAGCACCGGCAGGTAGAAGCCGAGCGCCACGCCGGCGACGAGCGCGACGCCGATCGCAAATGGAGTGCCGACGAACAGCCCGATCGCGGTCCCGATCGCGCCCAGGCCGGCGGCGGCTGCGATGCGCAGCGTTTGCAG
>WNFI01025755.1_pt1 | contig 13329 bp, 12 predicted proteins | sample 5400471 | NCBI WGS metagenome assembly WNFI01 (sample SAMN13153348, study PRJNA577476) | soil metagenome | isolation source: 100 cm saprolite on Douglas fir-dominated hillslope | place: USA:California | collected 2013-09-17
CCTCACGCCGACGTCTTCGCTCACGCTGAACGCCCTGCACGACGCGGGACATATCGGCATTCCATTCAACGGCGCCACTCCATCGCCCGAGCGCAACAGCGATTCTTCCCTGACCGCCACGGGCGCAACCTACGCGCTGCACGTCTCGCCGCTGATCAACCTCGACCTGCGCGGCGGCTGGACGAGCCGCCGCGACGACTTTCACGACCCGCTCGACGCCTTCTCCAAACGTTCGCTCGACGATTCGAAGATCTACCGCGCAACGATACAGAACGTCGCCGTCATCGGAGCGCAGACGGTGATCACCGGGGTGGAGCAGCAGAATCAGAACGTCACCGGCTCAAGTGATGGAGTCCAGGCTCTCGACCAACGGATTCGGACGACCGCGGTCTACGCGCAGGACCGGTTCGAGCGCGGGTCCTTCACGCTCGAGGGCGGCGCCCGGTGGGATCATCACAACTCGTTCGGCACTCACATTTCGCCGCGGCTTTCGGCGGCTGTGAAGCTCGCGCCTTCGTGGCGCCTGCGCGCCAGTGCCGGCACGGCATTTCGTGCGCCTTCGGCCGGCGAGCTCGCCTATCCCTTCTACGGCAATCCCAACCTGAAGCCGGAAACGAGCCGTACTTACGAAGCGGGTGCCGACTATGTCGCGGACCGGATCTCGCTGTCGGTGACCGCCTTCCAGTCGAAATACCGCGGGCTCATCACGTTCGATCCCGTGACCTTCATCGCCGCGAACATCGACCGGGCCAGGATTCGCGGCGCCGAGGCCAGCGCGACGGTACGGATCTCGAACCGCTGGCGCGGCAATCTCGCGTATACCAATCTCGACACGCGTGACGAAGTGAGCGGTCTCGCGCTCGTCCGCCGCCCGCGCAACCTCGGCAGCATCGCTCTGGCGTACGACGCGGAGATCTGGGGGACATCAGCGAACGCCGTACTGGTCGGCCGGCGTCTCGAGGAGGACTTCAACACGTTCTCGAATCGCTACAACCCGGGCTACGCCAAGCTCGATCTGGCGGCTTTCCGCCGTCTGCACGAGCACATACGTCTCACGGCCCGCGTAGAAAACGCATTCGACCGCCGCTACAGCGAGGTCCTCGCGTTTCCAGCGCTTGGCCGCACGTTCTACGGCGGACTGCAGCTCGGATTCTGATCATGACGACGACCGTTAGCAGCACGATCCCGTCCCTCATCCCGCCGCTCGATACGGCCGCCGGGCAAACGGCGCGCGCGCACCTCGATACTCTGACGAAGCCGCTCGGCGCGTTGGGCGAGCTCGAGAACCTCGCGGCGCGCCTCGCGGCCATTCGAGGCGCCGCGCCGAGCGTCGGAAAGAAATCGCTCTTCATCTTCGCCGCCGATCACGGAGTCACGTGCCGCGGCATCAGCGCCTATCCCTCCGCGGTGACGCCTCAGATGGTGTTGAACTTCGTGCGCGGCGGCGCGGCGGCGAATGTCCTGGCCCGGCAACTCGGAGCGAGCGTCACCGTGGTCGATATGGGCGTCAACTTCGAATTCGACAGCGAACCGCCGCTGATGCGCAAAGTGCGCCGGGGCACGCGCGACTTCTGCGTCGAGGACGCCATGACCGCCGCGGAGTGCGAGCAGGCCATCGCCGCCGGCAGAGACCTTGCGCTCGGCAGCGACGCGGACCTGCTCCTGGCCGGAGAAATGGGCATTGGCAACACGACCGCCGCCGCGGCACTCTTCTGCGCGTTGTTCGACCTCCAGCCGGCAGACATCGCCGGGCGCGGCACGGGAATTGACGATGCCGCTCTGCATCGCAAGGTCGAAGCGATCGAGCTCGGCCTGGCGCGACATGGCACACGGCGCGATCCGCTGGAGATCCTCGCCTCGCTCGGCGGGTACGAGATTGCCGCGATCGCGGGCTTCGCCCTCGGCGCCGCGTCGCGCCGCATCCCCATGGTCGTCGACGGCTTCATCGCCACGGCCGGCGTGGCCATCGCCATGGCGCTGCATCCGGATGCTCGCCCCTTTTTCTTCTTCGGACATCGGTCGAACGAACGAGCGCACGCGGTCGTCCTGCAACGACTTGGCGTCTCTCCCCTCCTCGATCTCGGTCTTCGCCTCGGCGAAGGGACGGGCGCGCTCCTGGCGTCGCACATCCTCGAAGCCGCCTGTCGCATTTATCACGAGATGGCCACCTTCGGCTCGGCGGGAGTGTCCGGCCCCTCATGATGCTTCGCGGATTCGTCGTGGCCACGCGATTCCTCACCCGCATCCCGATGCCGGGACGCCCGGTGGAAGGGCATGAGCTGTCGGAATCCGTGGCCTGGTTTCCTCTGGTCGGTGCGCTGATCGGCGGCGCAACGGCCGGGATCATCGTCGTCACCAGTCCGTGGCTCGGTCAATCCTCGGTCGTCCTCGGCTTGATCTGTGGCGCGCTCATCACCGGCGGCTTTCACGAAGACGGGCTTGCCGATGCCTGCGACGGCCTCGGCGGCGGCTTCACGCGCGAGCAAGCTCTCGAGATCATGCGCGACAGCCGCCTCGGCTCCTACGGCGGGATCGCCATCGTTCTCCTGTACCTGGCGCGCTTCACTCTCTTTGCACAACTCGGACGCTCACTGCTGTTTCTGCTTCCGGTCGCCGGCGCACTCGGCCGCGCTACGAGTATCGGGTTGATGGCGTGGTTGCCCAACGCCCGCGCCGAGGGCGTAGCTGAAAACACAGGGCACAACCTGCGACCGCTGACCGTGGTCCTGGGCCTCCTTCTGACGATCGCCATCGCGGCGGCGCTGGCGCCGAAGAGCGCGCTGCCGATGGCGGCCACCGCGACATTGCTCACGGTGCTCTCAGGCCTTTATCTGCGGCGGAGGCTGGGCGGCATCACCGGCGACACGCTCGGCGCGGTCATCGTCATCGTCGAGGTGGCGATGTTGGCGATTGCGGAGGTACTGGGTCGATGATGTTCGTTCGCCACCCCGAGGTGGTCATGCCGCGCGCGATCGTCGGCCAGAGTGATGTTGCCTTGTCAGCGCGAGGCCTCGCACAGGTCGACGGGATCCTGGCGTTGCTGCCGCAATCCGCGCGGCCGATCACAAGCGACCTTTCGCGCTGCCTCGCCGTCGCCCGGCGCTTCGAGCAACACGTCATCGACGCCAGATGGCGTGAACAATCCTTTGGCGAATGGGAGGGGCGGACCTGGGATGAGGTCGACGGTCGCAGCTATCTCGAGCACTGGACGACCGCGACGCCGCCGGGCGGCGAGTCGATCGCCGAGGTCCGGGCGCGGGTCGCCGAAGCCCTGCGTGACGTCGACGACGAATCGGTTGTCATCACGCATGCCGGACCGATCCGCTGCGTATTGTCCCTCACGAGAGGACTCACGCTGGAGCAGGCATTCAAGATCCCGATCGACTATGCAGCCGTCATCCACATCAATCACGAGCGGAGCAGAGCATGAGCATTGCCACGAAAGGCGGCGACCAGGGCCAGACGTCGCTGGTCGGGAACGTCCGCGTTTCCAAAGGAAGCATGCGGGTAGAGGCCTACGGGACCGTCGATGAGCTCAACTCGTCGATGGGCTTCGCGAGGTCCATCTGCGACGACGCCGAAGTGCGGGAACTGACGAAGTCGATCCAGCGCGAGCTGTTTGCGTTGGGCTCGGCATTGGCGACACCTCCGGACCATTCGGAAAACGAGATCACGGCAGCGATGCTCCGGCGGCTCACCGCTGAGGTGCACCGCATCGAAGCAATTGAAGGGATCCTGGGCGACTGGACGATTCCGGGCGAACATCCAGCGGCTGCGGCGTTCGACATGGCCCGGACCGTCTGCCGCCGCGCCGAGCGGTGCGTCATCCGGCTGGCCGAAACGGAGGGGGCCACGCCGAACGCCATGGCGTACCTCAACCGCCTGTCCGACCTTCTTTGGCTGTGCGGCCGACTGATCGAAGTACGCGCCGGCATCGACAGCCGTCTGCGCGGAGGGGACAATGACGGGCGGCGGTGGTCACGTGCCTGGTGATGCGCGTGCTCGCGCGCTCATGGTTCTCGGCACGGCGTCGCACGTCGGAAAGTCGATCATCACCGCGGCGTTGTGCCGCATTTTCCGCGATGACGGCATCGACGTCGCTCCCTTCAAGGCCCAGAACATGGCGCTGAATTCGTTCGCCACGATCGACGGGCTGGAGATCGGCCGGGCTCAGGCGACGCAGGCACGCGCGGCTCGCCTCGAGCCCACCGTCGACATGAATCCGGTCCTGCTCAAGCCATCGAGCGACGTTGCCTCGCAGGTGGTCTTGAATGGGCGCATCCTCGGCAACCTCACCGGTGCGGAGCTCTACGCGCGTCGGCCGGAATTGACCGTCCACATCCGCGCCGCATACGACCGGCTTGCTTCGCGCCATCAGCTCATCGTACTCGAAGGCGCCGGCTCGCCTGTGGAGATGAACCTCAAGCAGCACGACATGGTCAATCTGGCCATGGCCGAGTACGCGGACGCGACGTGCATCCTCGTCGCTGACATCGACCGCGGCGGGGTCTTCGCCCAAGTGGTCGGCACGTTCGCGCTGCTCGAGCCGCGCGAACGCTCGCGCTTCTCCGGTTTCATCATCAATCGGTTCCGCGGCGACCCGGCGCTTCTGGGCGACGCGACGCAGTTCCTCGAGGAAAAGACCGGCCAGCGTTGCCACGGCGTGGTGCCCTGGCTGCGCGACATCGGCATCGACGAAGAGGACTCGCTGCCCGACGAGCGCCCCGTCCAGCGCGACGGATTGCGCATCGCCATCGTTCTGCTCCCCTCGCTGGCGAACTTCACCGACTTCGATCCCCTGTTCCGCATCGCAGGGATCGCGCCGTTCTACGCGCGTAGTGCTTCCGAGCTGAAGGACGCGGACGCGATCATTCTTCCCGGAAGCAAGAACAGCGTCCGCGACCTTCGTTCTCTACGCGAGCGGGGCATCGATCTCCTGCTGAAAACGACGCCCACTCCGATCCTGGGCATTTGCGGCGGCTTCCAGATGCTCGGCCGTGCCATCGAGGATCCGCACGGGACTGAGAGCGAGGAGCACAGCGTCGAAGGCCTCGGCCTCCTCGACGTCGTGACGACGATGGCGCCGGTAAAGACGACGCGACAGGTCGTGGCCCGCTTCGGCGATGTGGCCATACGCGGATACGAGATCCATGTCGGCGAGACGCGCCGCGGCGACGTCGCCCCTATGCTGCAACTCGACGGCATCGGAGCCGACGGTGCCATCTCCTCGGATGGCCGGATTCTCGGCACCTATGTCCACGGTCTCTTCGACGATCCGGCCGGAGCGCTCGCCATCGTCAACCACTTCCGGGCGCTGCTGGCAATGCCGCCTCTCGATCGCTCGGCCATTGCCGCTAGCGTCGATGCCTACGATCGTCTCGCCGCACATGTTCGCGCGCACGTCGACATCGATGCCCTGCACGCCGCGGCCGGGAGGAGTGCCGCATGACCGCGCGAACCAAGCGCATCCTTCATTACTGGGTCTCCATTCCCGGCGGGCTCCTCTTCGCGCTCTGGATCATCAGCGGCTCGGCCATGGTCTATGACTCGATCCGAGGGGGATTGCACGCGTTTCCGAACATCAGAAGACGGGGTGATGTGCGCGACATCGCACTAACCCCGGCGGCGCTGGTGCGCAACGTTCGCGGCCGCGTGTCGAGGCTGGTGGTCATGACCGTGGGCGGCCGCGCGTACGCACAGGCCACGACCGACAGCGGCGTAATGCTCCTCGACGCCGTCAACGGCGACCTGCTCACTCCGGTCAACCAATCGACGGCGCGTGCGCTCCTGGCCGGTTATGAAGGGAGTGCGCCCCTGCGCGTCGAGCGCGTGACCTCGCGCGGCTACGAGTATCACTACGGCGAGCTTCCGGCGTGGCGCGGCGAGTTCGCCAACGGAAGGATCATCCACATCGCGGCGTCGAGCGGCGAGGTCCAATCGTGGACGGACCGCGAAGGGATGTTCATTCGGGCCATGTATTACTGGTTTCACGCCTTCCAGTTCACCGAGTCCGCCGGCATCAACGCGGTCCTGGCCTTCGTGGCTATCGCGTGGGCCCTGGCGTCCGTCGTGAGCGGCTTCCTGCTCTACAAACGCGGTGGAAGTGTCGGGATCGCGATCGTCATCCTCCTGACCACGATTGCTCCCAGCACCAACGCGGCGCCCGCACCGATGCGCATCGTCGCGCTTGCGCCCAGTTGCGCGGAAGTGGTGGCCGGTCTCGGGCTCGGCGAGCGGCTGGTCGGAGTCACCGAGTACACGGATTGGCCGCCGGGCGTGCGGTCATTGCCGAAAGTCGGCGGCTATACGAATTTCTCGGTGGAGGCGGTGGCCGCGCTGAAACCCGACCTGGTCATCGCCACCGGCGACGGCAATCCGCCCGCGGCGTTGCACCGTCTCGAGGAGCTCGGCCTTCGCGTGTTCACGATGCGGCTCAAGACGTACAGCGAGATCGAGCGGTCGATCACCGCGCTCGGCGCCGCCATCGGCGCCGAGGCCGAAGCACGCCGCGTCGTCACCGAGATGAGGCGGGTGGCGTCCTGCGTGGCACTCCGGACACGCCAGGCAGCGCATCCGCGAGTCCTCTTCGCCTACGAGATGGCGCCCATCGTCAGCGCCGGCGCCGGCACGTTCACCGACGAGCTGATCGCCATGGCAGGCGGAACGTCGATCACCCACGACGTTGCGAACCCTTTCCCGCGCCTGACCATGGAGACTGTGGTGGCGCGCGCGCCCGAAGTGGTGATCGTGAGCAGCATGAACCCCGCGCTCGACCGCACGCGGTGGATGGAGACGCTGCAGAAGTGGCCGCTCCTCCCTGCCGTGCAGAAGAAGCGCGTGCACGTCATCGACTCGGCCAACGTCGATCGTCCCTCCCAACGCGTCGTTCAGCATCCTTTCCCTTGGTACAGGAGCGATGGTCATCACGCCTCGCGGCATCGTCAGCGCCATCGCCCATCCGGGCTTGCACGACCTCAACTCCGCCGTCGTGCGCACGATTCGGTTGCCACGTCTCGTGGCCGCCTGCGTTGCCGGCTGGGCGCTCGCGCTGGCCGGACTCTGCTTTCAATCGCTCCTTCGCAACCCGCTCGCCTCCGAATACACCCTCGGCGTCTCCAGCGGCGCATCTCTTGGCGCCGTGATGGCGGCGCTCCTGCACCTGACCTCCCCGCTGGCCACGCCCCTCTCCGCGTTCGCGGGCGCCATGAGTGCGATCGCCGCCGTCCTCTACATCTCGCATGTCCGCCTGTCGTTCGAGACGAACGCCACGATTCTGGCGGGCGTCATCTTCACCTCGCTCGCCAATGCAGCGCTCAGTCTGATGTTGTCGGTGGTATCGCCGAACGAGCTGCACACGTTCTTTTTCTGGTTCATGGGCAGCTTCGCCGACGCGGAGTGGAGGACGTTGATCCCCGTGGCGATCGCTGCCGGGATCCTGTCGATCGTCCTTTATGCGTTTGCCTGGCGCATGAACGCCCTGGCCGTGGGTGATGAATTCGCCGCGCAGGTCGGCGTGCCGATCGAGTGGACCAAAGGGACGTTGTTCGCGCTGGCCAGCCTGCTCACGGCCCTGGTGGTCAGTATCGCCGGCACGATCGGGTTCGTCGGCCTCGTCGTTCCCCATCTGGCGCGTCTGGCCATCGGCGTCGACAACCGCAAGCTGATTCCGCTGGCCGCGCTGGGCGGCGCGGCGCTCTGCGTGGCGGCCGATCTCATCGCCCGGACGCTCCTCGCGCCCGATGATTTGCCCGTCGGCGTCGTGACGGCCTTCGTCGGCGTCCCGGTGTTCATCGTCCTCATGAGGCGCCGGGCGTGATCGACGTTCGCGGCGTATCCGTCGGCTACGGCAGCGCTCCCCTGCTCGACGGGGTGACCTTCCGCGTCGAGCGCGGGGCATTCACGGGCATCGTCGGCGCGAACGGCTCGGGAAAGACGACGCTGCTGAAGCTTCTGGCACGACTGCATGCGCCACGGGCGGGTGAGGTGCACATCGGCGAGCGCGACGTCGCTTCATATTCGCGCCGGGAACTGGCGCGTGTCGTGGCGGGAGTGTGGCAGCGAACACCGCTGTCGTTCGGATTCACGACGCGGCAGATCGTTCTTCTGGGCCGTACGCCCCATCTCTCACTCTTGCGATGGGAGACGGCCGATGATGAAGCGATCGTGGAGGCCGCGATGCTGGAGACGCAGACCGCGCATCTGGCCTCGCGTGTGGCATCGACGCTGAGTGCCGGCGAGCTGCAACGCGTCTTCATCGCCGCTGCACTGGCGCAGAGGAGTCCCCTCCTCCTCTTGGATGAGCCGACCTCGTTTCTCGATCTGCGACAAGCCTCGCGCCTCTCGGCGCTTTTGCGTAGATTGGGCCACAGCGGCGTCACGATCGTCTGTGCATCGCACGATCTCGCTCTGTTGCGCCGTCACGCCACCTCGATCGTTCTGCTCTCCGAACGGCGCGCGGTCAGCACCGATCCAACCGCATTGCATCCCGACACCCTGCGACGCGTCTTCGGGATCGAGGAGGAGGATTGGTATGTCTGATTCCCACATCGTCGTGCTCACCGGTGGCGTGCGAAGCGGTAAGAGCCGCCGGGCTCTGGAGCTGGCAGCGGCTCACAGGCCGAAGATCTTCATCGCCACCGCTACTGCCTCCGACGACGAGATGCGGGCCAGGATCGAGTCGCATCGCGCCGAACGCGACGAGTCCTGGACCACGGTCGAGGAACCGCTGGATCTGACGCGGGTTCTGCGCGCACACGGCCAGGGCGCCGTCGTCATCGACTGTATGACCCTCTGGCTCGCCAATGCCATGGACGCAGGAATCGATCTCTTTGCTGTCTTGAGTGAGACGCTCTCAGCCGCTCGCGACCGCGCAGGCCTGACGATCTTCGTCACGAATGAGGTGGGGTGGGGCATCGTCCCCGAGTACGAGGCGGGCCGCCGCTTTCGGGATGCGTCCGGCGCCATGAATCAGCGACTCGCCTACGCGGCCGACCGGGTAGTATTGGTGGTAGCTGGATTGACGCTTACGTTGAAATGAGTGGAGCAATTCGATGAGCGAGGCTATGTCGCCCGCCACCGATCTTCACCCGTCCTTCCTTCTACCGGGAAGCACGAATCCATCCCAAAGACTGTCGAGGTCGGCCTTGGCCCTGAGGAGCGCCCCTACGCCCTCGGTCTCGATCATGAAGTAACGACGTGTCCGTCCGCGCATCTTGGGAGGTACCCATCGTGAGGAGATCAGTCCCTGCCGTTCCAGACGCTCCAACGTGACATAGACCGCTCCGGAGGGGACCTCACGGTTCAGGCGCCGCCGGACTTCATGGAGAATTGCCAGCCCGTACGCACCCTCGCGCAGACGGGCAAGGCAGACGAGCACCGCCTGTTCGAATGCACCGAGCGACTCAGCCATGTTCGGCTCTCATTAGGGAACGTGATCGGCCCACACAGCCGACGTCGTCCGAAGACGATGGAGGCCACTCCCTACTCGGGACTGCACACACCACGCTCCGCGATTGCATGTTGCACGCGTCGTACACTCCTCCGAGGCGATATCGAATGAACGGCTCGAAGCCGCAGACGAATGGCCGTGTTCCACGGATCAGTGGTGCGCGAGCCTGGACCTCAGACGGCTGCACCGCTCACGCGGCCAACCAAGCGTTCGCTTCGTGCAGGAGCACCCGTTCATCCCCCTCCACCCTCCGCTGGTGGCAGGAGAACGACCGGTCGTTGGATTGCGATCCAGGCCTGAATTCGACTGCGCTTTACTCCACCTGCCTCGATGCTCCCGGCCACCGGCAGCTCGAGACAGGAGGAGACAGTGAAACTTGTTCACGTAGTGCGATCGCTGCTCATGATCGTTCTCATGGCGTTCGCAAGCAGCGCCATTGCCGAGAGCGCCGGAGCCGTTCACGGGAAAGTCCTGGGACCCGATAGCCAGCCCATGGCCGGCGTCCTCGTGCAGCTTCGCAACGACATTACCGGGTTCAAGGCCCAGAGTGCCACAGGGAGCGACGGCACGTTCCGGTTCAGCAACGTTCCGTTCAATCCCTACGAGCTCCATGTGGACGTGCAGGGCTTCCAGGCGGCCCACCAGTCCATCGACGTACGCTCGGTCGTTCCCATCGACCTGGCCGTTCAGCTCAGTCTGCCCAGCGTCTCAGAGTCGATCAGCGTCTCCGCGGAGCCTCCCGCGGCGCAGCTCGAGACGGACACTTCGCAAAGCCACATCGACGTGGACAAGTCCTATATCGCCAAGGCACCGGCGGCCGTGGCCTCGCGCGCCATGGAGCAGATCGTCACGTCGACGCCGGGCTTCGCCAAAGACGAGAACGGCCGCTTTCACTTCCAGGGAGCGCACAGCCAAAGCGAGTACGTCGTCGACGGCCAGACCATCGCCGACCAGACCGGCGTGACGTTCTCCAACTCGATCGATCCGGGGATCGCGCAGGGGATCGAGATCATCTATGGCAACGTGCCCGCGGAGTATGGCGAGAAGGTCGGCGCCGTGATCAACCTGACCACCAAGTCCGGCCTCAACGCCGGGGCGCCGAAGACCGAGGCGTTCGTCGGAGGATCGAAGTACGCCACGTTCGAAGGCGGCGCATCGGTCGGTGGCGGCTCGCAGACCTTCGGCTATTTCGGATCCATCAGCGGTTCGAAGTCCGACCGCTTTACCGATCCGGTCAATCCCAGCAATCTGCATAACACCGGCAACACACTCCGCGGTTTCCTGCGGATCGATACCCAGACTCCGGATTCGAAGAGCTCGTTCCGCTTTACGGCGCTGGTCGGACAGACGCAGCGCGACGTCCCCAATACCTACACCCAGGCAGCAGCCGGCCAGAACGAGCGGGTCCATAGCGCCGATCAGAATCTCAATGTCGGCTGGCAGAACATCCTTTCGCAGAGCTCGGTCCTCGAGATCGTCGGGTTCGGCCGCTTCTCGAAGTTCAAGCTCACTTCATCGGCGCAGGACACGCCCGTCATTGCAGATTCGAATCGCTCGCTGAACAACTACGGCCTCTCGCCCTCGTTCACCTGGACGAGCTCCAGGAACGATCTGAAGATCGGCGCCAACCTCAAGCAATATCCGATCAGGGAGCACTTCTCGTTCGGGATTACCGATCCGACGCTGAATGACCCGAACGCGGATGGCTACAACCCGAATCTGGCTCCATACGATCTGACTCGGGGCGGGACGCTGTTCACGTTCGACGGCCGCCGCACAGGGTCGTATTACGCTGTTTACGTTCAGGATAACGTCAAGTGGAACAACTTGACCGCCAACCTCGGCGCCCGGTACGAGCGCAACAATCTGCCGGCCAGCGAATCGGCATTAGAGCCACGCCTCGGACTCGCGTACTACATTCCTTCGTCCAAGACGGTGTTTCGCGTGTCGTACAACAAGGTTCTTTACACACCCGAGTTCGAGAACATCCTCTTCAGCACGTCCAGCGCCGCGGAAAAGCTCGTGCCGCCTGAGGTGCAGGCGTCGCAGCAATTGGGCGGAGGAGAGCTCTTCGTCCACTCCGAGAGGCAGAGCGCGATCGACGTTGGATTTCAGCAGGGAATCAGCTCGCGACTGCGTCTCGACGCAGACTATTGGCGCCGCAAGTCGCGATTCGCGGGCGATCAGGACCAGTTCCAGAATACCGGCATCGTGTTTCCCCTGGCGTTCACCAGTGGGAACCTGAACGGTTGGAACGTCCGACTCGACCTTTCCAAGACCGCCGGATTCCGGGGCTTTCTCTCGCTTGGGCACACCCATGCCGAGTACGTACCGCCTCTCACCGGCGGACTCTTCCTCAACACGGGCGCTCTCGATACGCTGACGGGTGGGCCATTCCTGATCGACCACGATCAGAAGCTGCAGTCGCAAGCGGCATTGAACTATGACTTTGGGCAGTCCGGCATCTGGGCCGGCTTGAACGCCCGGTACGACTCGGGACTGGTGACGCATGCCGGCCCGGACGACCTGCTGGCGGACCCGGACAACGCGTTCGCGGCGCCATTTGTCTCCGTGCACGCGAACACGGATCTCGATCCCAAGGCGGGACGCACGTCATCCCGCCGCGCATGCTCGCTCTTCGGGTGAAGTACACGTACTGAGGCTCGGGCTTCACAGCCGAAGCAGCCGGTCTCGCAGCACGCGTGAGTGAAATCGGCTCGTCTGCAACTGCTGGCCGTTCGACATGGACAGCCGGAAGATTCCACCGGGCATCGGAGTCACTTTGGCAATGGCTCCGATGCTGGCCAGCGTGCCCCGGCTGAGGCGGATGAAGTTCTCGGGATCGAGCCGGGCCTCCAGATCCTTGAGGCGGTAGGTGATGGTGTGCTTCTCCCCGCGGATGGTCATGATGTGGAGCAGCTCACCGTCGGCGATGACCGACGCGATCTGGTCGACGTCGACGAGCACGATCTCGTCCTTTTTCCGCACCGGGATGCGCCTCAACGGTGCGGACGTCGCGTTTTCGTATGCGGCCGCGGCCGAGCGGAGGCTCCTGGCCGAGTCGGATTTCAGGTCGGCGCGATCGAGGCGGTCGATGGCGCGGCTGACCGTCTCGCGGAGGCGTCCGGCATCGATTGGTTTGAGGAGATAGTCGACGGCATTCATCTCGAAGGCGCGTACGGCGTATTCGTCGTAGGCGGTCACGAACGCAATCATCGGCATGACGCCCCGTTTCAGAAGCCGCACGATGCCGAGGCCGTCGACCTCGGGCATCTGGAGATCGAGCAGAGCCAGATCGGGACGGTGGCGCTCGATGAGCGCTACCGCCTCCGCGCCGTCCTTGGCCTCGCCGACCACCTCGACGTCGTCGAACGTATGCAACATCGACAGAAGAAGCGAGCGGGCCGGCCGCTCGTCGTCGGCGACGACCACGCGCAACTTTTCTCTCATGCGCCCTTCGCCATCAAAGATTGGCCTTCAGCATTGGCGATCGGCATGACCACCTCGGCATGCGTTTCATCAGAAGTGCGAATGAGCGTAAGACGGGCGGCCTCGCCAAAGTGATGATGCAGACGGGCATCGAGATTGGCCAGACCGACGCCATGCCTACGGCCATGCGCGATCTCCATTTCGCTCGTAGTCGCGCCCGTGTTGCGGACCGTGATGACGAGATTGCGTTCTTCGACCCTCGCTTCAATGATCACCCGTCCGCCAGTCCTGGACTTCGCCACGCCATGCTTGATGGCATTTTCCACGAGCGGTTGCACGGTCAGCGGGGGGATGCGAAGCGACCGCACCGCCTCGGACACGTGAATCTCGACCGTGAGGCGCTCCTCGAAGCGTGTGCGCTCGATCTCCAGGTAAGCACTGACGAGATCGAT
>WNFI01032526.1_pt1 | contig 13329 bp, 14 predicted proteins | sample 5400471 | NCBI WGS metagenome assembly WNFI01 (sample SAMN13153348, study PRJNA577476) | soil metagenome | isolation source: 100 cm saprolite on Douglas fir-dominated hillslope | place: USA:California | collected 2013-09-17
GCGCCCATCTGGTTGAGCGCGATGAAGCCGCGGATGCCCGGCGTGCTCGGGAAGATGAGCGACAGCCAGCGCACGGGCGCCACGAACGACTCGACGGGGAACGCAAAACCCGAAAAGAAGAGGAGCGGGATCGACACCGCGGCGATGAGCTGGAAAGCGCGCTCGCGCTCCGCCATCCAGGCGCCCAGCGCCACCGCGTACGCCGCGATCGCGACGGCGTACAGGGCCGCGAAGGCGATCGCGCCACCCGGGTTGCCCGCGCGCGGCAGGTCGTGGTACCAGAAGACGAATCCGATCCAGAAGAGCGCGCCCGCGAAAGCGAACGCCGCGAAGCCCGCGATCATGCCGGCGTACGCGGCGGCGGAGAGCCGTCCGCCGGGCGCCACCGGCCACTCGCCGCGCTCGCACCACGTGCCCACGACGGTGGCGATGGCGATGGTGAGCAACTGCAGGATGATGAGGCCCATCGATGCCGAGACGACGTAGCTCTCGTAGCCTTCCACCAGGTTGAAGAGTGGCTGCTTCACCAGGAGCGGCGCGGCGCGCGCCGAGGCCTGCAACGATGGCCCCGGCACTCCGGCGCGCGCGAGGTTGGCCGCCAGCGCCGGCGCCACCGTCGCGCCGGTGGCCTTTCCCGCGGCGGCGAGGAGGGAGCCGTCGAGCACGATGAAACCGCCGTTGCCCATGACGGTGACGCCGGTGGGCGTGCCGCGCCTCACGTCGCGGTCGAAGTGATCGGGGATCGACACGATGCCGCCGATCCGGCCCGAGAGCAGGAGCGGCAGCGCTTCCTCCACGGTGCGCGTGACCGCCTCGACCTCGATCTCGCGGGTCGCGTCGAGGTTCCTCGCGAGCTCGCGCGAGAGCGGCGAGCCGTCCGCATCGGCCACGGCCACGGGGATGTCGCGCACGGCCTCCGGCAGGAAGGGAAGGGGATAGAACGCGCAATACAGGACCACCGCGCCGATCGCCGGCATGAACGGACCGACGTCGGTCAGGATGGCGGCAGCGGCCCGCCGAAATGCCTGGAGGAACGTCAACGGCGCCCCCACGCCTCGGGCTTGTAACACAACGCGCGCAGCTTGGGCAGCGCGACGGCGAGCGGCGCGAGGATGAAGACGAGCCACAGCACCGCGAAGTCGGACGCCGAATCGATCGCGGCGGCGCCCATGTGCCATTGGCCTTGCTGGATGTCGAAGTAATACTTGAACGGCAGGAACGAGGTCCAGACCTTCGCCGCCGTGGTCATCGAAACGGCGGGATAGGAGAGCCCCGCGAAGGAGACGGCTGTGACGTTGAGCACCGCCACGGCCGCGAGCGCCACGCGCATCGTCCCCGTGAGGCCGACGAACATCGCCGGAATGGCGCAGCACGCGGTGAGCAATGTGAACAGGCCCGCCGACCACAGGACGAGGCTGCCGCCGGCGCTCCATCCGCGATAACCGGCGAACCAGCCGATGATCGCGAGCCCCATCGCGAAGGACGCCGCGATGAGCGGAATGAGCTTGCCGGCGAGCGCCGCCGTGATGCTGCCGCCGGCCGCGTCGAGCCACTGCCGCGCGGTGCGGTCGCGGTACTCGCGCCCGATCGCGTAGCCTGCGCCACCGAGGACGAACATGTGGAGCATCACGGGCAGGAAGGTGCCCGCGAGCACGCGCTCGAACGACTGCTGCGGCGCATAGAGAGTGCGCAGCTCCACGCGCACGGCTTCCGCCCGGTGCTGCGCGCCGGAGAATCCGCCGCCGAGGTGCGCGAGCCCGTCGAGCGCATTCTCCGCGGCGGCCGTGGCCACGGCCGCGGTCACGTCGGGAGCAATGGTGCTCCCGGCGGCGTGGAACTGCTCGTTGCTGTACAGCACGACGGGCAGGCGGTCGCCACGGCGGCCGCGCCTTTCCCAGTCGGCGGGAATGTGTACCACCGCGTACACGTCGCGGCGGCGCACGAGCGGCCAAGCATCCTCGAGCGTCGCGGGGCGTTCGGCGATCCGGCACGAGCGCACTGCGTCGATCGCGAGCACAAGGCGCCGCGACCCCGGCGAGTGGTCCTCATCGACGACCGCGACGGGCAGGCGCGTCGCCACGCCCGGCGAGAAAATCGCCCACGCGACCGCGAGGACGAGCGCCGGAAACCAGCTGATGAGCGCAAGATCCCACGGATGCCCGCGCAGGTAGCGCAGCTCGCGAAGGCATGCGTCGCGCGCGCCCGCGAGCCACATGCTTTCAGCTCCTCGCGACGAGCACGGACATGCCGGGGCGCAGCCCCTCGATGCGCTCCTTCGGCCGGGCGCGTATTTCGAAGGTCTTGATGTCGTAGCCGCTCGACTGGCGCGTCGCGCGCCATGTCGCGTATTCGCCCTTGGGGCTCATGTAGTAGACGCTGAGCTTCACGGCCCGGCCACCGAGCGCGGGGATGGTGGCGGCGATCTCGCTCCCGATCCGGATGTCGCGAAGCTCGTCCTCGCGCAGGTTGAAGACGGCCCAGATGTCGCTCAGGTTCACCAGCGTGACGATCGGGAATCCCGCGGAAGCGAGCTCGCCCTCGTGCAGGATCACCTTGTCGACTTCCGCCGGGATCGGCGCCTTGAGGGCGATATCCGCCGCGCTTGCCACGATCTCATCGACCTTCGCGGCCGCGCCGCGCGTGGCGGCCGCGGCCGCCGTGCGATCCTCGTGCCGGTAGCCGTTGAGCGTGGTGTCGTAGCGCGCGCGCGACGCGGCCTCCGCGTCCACGGCGGAGCGATAGGACGTCTCGACCTCGTCGTTGTGCTGGCGCGACACGAGGCCTTCCTTGTAGAGGGCGTTGATGCGGTTGAACGTCACTTCCGCAAGGCGCGCGGCCGATCCGGCGCGCTCCCATTCCGCTTTGGCGGCGCGCACGTCTTCCTGCCGCGTGCCGTGCTCGAGCAGCAACTGGCGGGCCGCCGCGCCGGCGTGCGAGGCCTGCGCCTCGCTCACGCGGGCTTCGGTCTCGGGGCTGTCGAGCGTCACCAGCAGCGTGCCAGGCTCGACGTCCTGGCCTTCGCGGACGTGGAGCTTCGCGATCCGCCCCGTGATCTTGGGCGAGATGTCGATGTAGCGCGCGTCGACCTGGCCCTGCAGCGGCGCCCGCACGGGGCGGTTGGCGAGGTACAGGCCGTACACGATGAACGCGATGACGGCGACGATCGCGAGGGCTCCGGCAAGGCGTTTCGCCCTTGGGGGATTGGATGACGGATTCGATGGGTTCATTGGGAGAGGACCACGTCGGCTTTGTGGATGAATTGGGAAAGCGCCTCCTTCTGGCCGCTCGCTTCGAGCAGCTCGGAGAGCGCGACGACGAACTGGTAGGCGGCGAGCGAGCGCGCGGTCTCGGCGCGCGCGAGCGCGTTGCGCGCCTCGTTGATGTCGAGGCTGGTCGCCTGGCCCTCGTCGAAGCCGCGTTCGCGCAGCCGCAGGTTCTCGCGCGTGGCGGCGAGCGAGGACTCGAGCAGCGCGAACTGCTCACGCGCCTGCAGCACCTTGCGGAACGCGGCCTCGACCGCGGTGAGAATGCGATTGCGCGCCTCGCCGTCCTGGGATTCGACTCCGCGCAGCGACTCGCGCGCCGCGGAGACCTGGTTGGCGCGGTCCTCGCGGGCGAAGAGCGTGAAGCTCACGCCGAGCCCCGCCTTCCAGTTCGGCTCGATCAGCGATTGGTAGTGGCGGATCATGTTGTACTGTCCGTACGCGTAGACCTCCGGCTTCCAGCGCGCCTCGGCCGCGACGATGCCCTGCTCGGCCTGGGACTTGCGCGCGGCGAATGCGCGCAGGATCGGGCTGTCCTTCTCGGCGAGCCCGAGCCAATGCGCGAGCGATCCCACGTCGGAGGTCACCACGAACAAGGGCGTGGTCACGCCGACCGGTTGCTCGGACACCAGCAGGCGCTGCAGGCGCATCGCCGCGATCTCCAGGTCGCGCTGCGCGCTCACGTGGCCGCGCGCCGCCTCGTCGCGCGCGACCTGGGCATTGAGCCGCTCGACCGCGGGAATCTGGCCGCGTGCCTCGAAGCGCTTCGCGCGATCGAGCTGGCGATCGGCTTGCTCGAGCACCGAGCGGCGCGTGCGCTCGACGTCGGTGGCGAGCGAGACGCCGAAGTACACCTGGGCGAGCTCGAGGTCGAGGCGCTGGTCGATGTTTTCGAGCTGCGCGTTCGACTCGTCGACCGCCGCGGCGAGCGAGCGCTGCTGCGCGCCCACCCGCCCGCCGTTGTAGATCGACCAGGTCGCGGTGGCGGCCGCGCGCGGTCCCTGGAAATTCTCGTGGATGTCGATGGCCCCGAGCGGCGAGGCGATCGTCCCGGTCTTGATGCCCCACACCTCCTCGGCGGCGACCGAGAGCTCGGGATAGCCCAGCGTGCGCGCGGCCGACGACTCGTTGGCGCGGCGGCTCACCTCGTGCTCGCCTGCCTTGCGCGCATCGGACACCTGTTCCAGCGTGGCACGCGCGTCCTCGTAGCTGAGCGACAGCGCCCAGGCCGGTGTGCATGCCGCCGCGGTGAGCAGCAGCGCGGCGCGGCGCAGGCCGGGGTGAGCTCGGGCGCGCATGTCAGCCGCGCGAGAGGATCCACGCGACGAGGTTCTTCAGGTCCGCGTCGGGAACGCTGTTCGGCGGCATCGGGATGGCGCCCCACACGCCGCTTCCGCCGGCCTTGACCTTGGCCGCGAGCTTCGCCGGCGCCGATGCGTCGCCTTTGTACTTCTTGGCGACGTCGGTGTACGAAGGGCCGACCAGCTTGTTGGCCACGGTGTGGCACGAGCCGCAGCTGTACTTGGCCTGCAGCGCCGTGGCGTCGGCGTCCGAGAGCGCGGCTTGCGCGGAAAGCGGCAGCGCGAGAGATCCCGCGAGCGCGGCGATTCCGATGAATCCTTTCATGGTTGCCTCCTTGCGATGTGAGAGCCCATCGTAGGAGGCGCGCGGCCCGCCATCTTGCGAAAAGGCGGGCGCCCTTTAGGAAAATTGCAGGTAATGGTCGACGAGCAGCGCGGCGAAGAGCAGCGCGAGGTACGTGATCGAGAACCGGAACGCGCGCATCGCGACGGCGTCGCGATGATCCCGATTCAGCCGCCACGCGTGTTCGACGAAGCGCGCGCCGAGCACCAGCGCGCAAACCAGGTAGACGAGGCCGGCGGCACCGACCGCGAACGGCAGCACGCTCACGGCCAAGAGCGCGACCGAATACAGGAAGATGAAGCGGCGGGTCATCGCCGCCCCGTGCGTGACCGGCAGCATCGGAATACCGGCCTGCGCGTATTCCCTGCTGCGGTAGAGCGCGAGCGCCCAGAAGTGCGGCGGCGTCCACACGAAGACGATGAGGAAGAGCAGCAGCGCCTCGGGCGATACGGTTCCGGTTGCCGCGGCCCATCCCAGCACCGGCGGCATCGCGCCGGAGGCGCCGCCGATCACGATGTTCTGCGGCGTGAGCGGCTTCAATACCAAGGTATAGATCACCGCATAACCCAGGAAGGTTGCGGCGGTGAGCCACATCGTGAGTGCGTTGACGCCCAGCAGCAGGATTGCGAGGCCGGCCGCGCCCGTGACGGCGACGAATGCGATCGCCTCGCCGCCGCTCACCTCGCCGCGCGCCAGTGGACGCGCACGCGTGCGTGCCATGAGCCGATCGAGCCGCCGCTCGAGCAGGCCGTTGAGCGCCGCGGCGGACGAGCGATTCGAGATGAGGCCGTGGGGCGTGGGCCAGCGTTTGCAGGGTCATGCCGGAGTCTTGGCGAGGCGGGGCCGAGGGTCTTGCAGATTCGCGATCGACAATATGAAAGACGGAGGGGCCGGCGGCGCTTCCTAATGTGCGCGTCATTCCGCGAGAGCCGCCGCCATGAGCCGCTTCTGGTTCCAGACTTCGCAGACCGAGATCGCCCATCGCATCTCGGACCTGAACGTATTGTTGTTGTGCATCATCGTGGCGATCATGGTGATCGTGTTCGGCATCATGGCCTGGTCGATCTGGCGGCACCGCCGGTCGGTCGGGCACGCGCCGGCGTCCTTCACGTCGAACACCTTCTTCGAGGTTCTCTGGGGCGTCATACCCATCCTCATCGTCGTGGGCATGGCTTTTCCCGCGACCAGCATGGTGTTCTTCATGAAGGACACCTCCAACGCGGACCTCGTCATCAAGGTCACGGGCTACCAGTGGAAGTGGAAGTACGACTACCTGAAGGAAGGGGTCTCGTTCTACAGCGAGCTCTCCACGCCGCGCGCGCAGGTGGAGAACCGCGAGGCGAAGGGCGACAACTACCTGCTGGAGGTGGATAACCCCCTGGTCGTGCCCGTCGGCAGGAAGGTCCGCATCCTCGCCACCGCCAACGACGTGATCCATTCGTGGTGGGTCCCGGCCTTCGGCGTGAAGCAGGACGCCATCCCGGGGTTCGTGCGCGATACGTGGTTCAAGGTCGATAACCCCGGCACCTACCGCGGGCAATGCGTCGAGCTGTGCGGCAAGGACCACGGCTTCATGCCGGTGGTGGTGACGGCGCTGCCGGCGGACGAGTACGACGCCTGGATGGCCAAGAAGGTCGCCGCCGCGCACCCGGTGGTCGCTCCTGCCGCCGCCGCGGCTGCGAACCTCACGATGGATCAGCTGAAGAGCGACGGTGCGAAGGTCTACGCCGCGAAGTGCGCGGGATGCCACCAGCCCGCGGGCCAGGGCCTGCCGCCGGCGTTCCCGGCGCTCGCGCACGGGAAGATCGCCACCGGCCCGCTCGCCGGCGCGCTCGACATCGTCCTCAACGGCAGCAAGGCGAATCCGGCCATGGTCGCGTGGAAGGACCAGCTCACCGACGCGGACATCGCGTCCGTCGTCACCTATGTCCGCAACGACTTCGGCAACGCCACCGGCGACGCGGTGCAGCCCGCCCAGGTCGCTGCCGCCAAGCATTGAATCCTGGAGAAGCCATGGAAAACGTCCTCGCTCCGAACGAACCCGTTGCCGCGCACGAGAAGAAAAAGGGCTTCGCGCGCTGGATCTCCTCGACGAACCACAAGGAGATCGGAACGCTGTACCTGGTCACGAGCCTGGCGATGTTCTTCGTCGGCGGCATCATGGCGCTCCTCATCCGCCTGGAGCTCTTCCAGCCCGGCCTGCAGTTCATGCAGCCGGAGCTCTTCAACCAGCTCGGCGCGCTGCATGCCCTGATCATGATCTTCGGCGCGGTGACGCCGGCGCTCATCGGCTTCTCCAACTGGATGCTGCCGCTGATGATCGGGGCTCCCGACATGGCGTTCCCGCGGCTGAACAACATGAGCTTCTGGCTGATCCCGCCCGCGGCGCTGCTTCTCCTCGCCTCGTTCTTCGTGCCGGGCGGCGCGACGGCGGCGGGCTGGACCTTCTATCCGCCGCTCTCGGTCCAGATGGGGCCGGGACTCGACATGGCGATCTTCGCCGTGCACCTGCTCGGCATCTCCTCGATCGCCGGCGCGATCAACATCATCGTGACCATCCTCAACATGCGCGCCCCCGGCATGACGCTCATGAAAATGCCGATGTTCTGCTGGGTGTGGCTGGTCACGGCCTACCTGCTCATCATGATCATGCCGGTGCTCGCGGGCGCGGTGACGATGCTGCTCTTCGACCGCCACTTCGGCACCCACTTCTTCAATGCCGCGGGCGGCGGCGACCCCGTGATGTTCCAGCACATCTTCTGGTTCTTCGGCCACCCCGAGGTGTACGTCCTGATCCTGCCGGTCTTCGGGATCATCTCGCAGATCATCCCCACCTTCGCAGGCAAGCCGCTGTTCGGCTATCGCTCGATGGTGATCGCGACGTTGGTGATCGCGGTCCTCTCGATGAGTGTCTGGGCGCACCACATGTTCGCCGTGGGCATGCCGGCCGGCGCCCAGGTCTTCTTCATGTACTCGACGATGCTGATCGCGGTGCCCACGGGCATGAAGGTGTTCAACTGGCTCGCGACGATGTGGCGCGGGTCGATGAGCTTCGAGACGCCGATGCTGTTCGCGGTGGGTTTCATCTTCCTGTTCGTGATGGGCGGGGTGACGGGCGTGGTCCTCGCGGTCGCCCCGGTGGACATCCAGGTGACGGATACGTATTTCGTCGTGGCGCACTTCCACTACACGATGGTCGCGGGCACGCTCTTCGGGCTCTTCGCCGCGACCTACTACTGGCTTCCGAAGATGACCGGCCACATGGTCGACGAGACGCTGGGCCAGTGGCACTTCTGGTTGTCGATGGTCTTCTTCAACATGACCTTCTTCGTCCAGCATTTCCTGGGCCTGGCGGGCATGCCGCGACGCATCCCCGACTATCCGCTGCAGTTCGCCGAGTTCAACATGATCTCGAGCATCGGCGCATTCGGTTTCGGCTTCTCGCAGCTCCTGTTCGTCTACATCGTCATCAAATGCGTGCGCGGCGGGCCCAAGGCGACGGCCCAGGTGTGGGAGGGCGCGCAAGGCCTCGAGTGGACCGTGCCATCGCCCGCGCCGCTGCACACCTTCCACACACCGCCGCGCATCGGCTGAGGAAAGGAACATGGCCACCTTATCGAATCCCGTAGCGGCCGACGACGGTTATTTCGTCCCGGCGCCCTCGCGCTGGCCGATTCGCAGCGCCGTCGCGCTGCTGTTCCTCGTCGCGGGCGCCGCCGTGTGGATGAACCGCGGCGGCTCGGGGCCGTACGTGCTGGGGATCGGGCTCGCGGCGCTGGTCCTGATCCTCATCGGCTGGTTCAGCGACGTGAGCGGCGAAGGCTCGCAGTACAACGGCCAGGTCGATCGCTCGATCCGATGGGGCATGGCATGGCTCATCGTGAGCGAGGTGATGGTCTTCGGCTCGTTGTTCGCGGCGCTGTTCTACGTGCGGGTGATCTCGGTGCCGGACCTCGCGCACGGCGAGAGCGCGATGCTGTGGCCGGGATTCGACGGCGGATGGCCCGCCACCGGCCCGGGCCTGCCTGGCGGCGTGCATGCCATGTCGGCCAAGGGAGCGCCGACGATCAACACGATAATGCTGCTGTGCTCGGGCGCGACGGTCACCTGGGCGCACCACGCGGCGAATCGAGGCCGGCAGGCGCAGCTTGTCGCGGCGCTCCTCGTCACGCTAGTCCTGGGTGTCGCGTTCCTCTACAACCAGTCGCAGGAATACCGCCACGCGATCACGGAGCTGCACCTCACCCTCTCGCAGGGCGCCTACGGAGCCACGTTCTTTTTCCTCACGGGCCTGCACGGCGTGCACGTCGCGGTGGGGGCCACGATGGTCGCCGTCATGCTCGTTCGCGCGCTCATGCGCCGGATTACGCCGCATGACCACCTGGGATTCGACATGGTGACGTGGTACTGGCACTTCGTCGGCATCGTCTGGCTGCTGCTGTTCGTCGTCGTGTATGTCATCTGACCGGTGAGGATCTTGCGATGAAGCGAAAGGATCTTGCAGGCCTGCTCGCGATGGGCGCGATCGTCTTCCTGGGTTCGGGCGGCGCCAGGGCCGACGCCGATCCCGCGGCGGGAAAGGAAAAGACGCGCATGTGCGCGGGCTGCCACGGCATCGAGGACTACCGTACCGCGTACCCGCAGGTGTATTCGGTCCCGAGGCTGGGCGGCCAGGAGGCGGGCTACATCGCCAAGGCGCTGGAGCAATACCGCGCGGGAACGCGCAAGCACATCTCGATGGAGGGCGTGGCCGCTTCTCTCACCGACCCGGACATCGCCGACATCGCCGCCTACTATTCGTCGAGCCCTCTCGTCCCGGCGCGTGGCGCCACACACGTCGAGGGCTCCGAAGCGATCGTGAAGAAAGCCGGGGAGACGTGCGCCGCGTGCCACGGCAAGCCCGGCGGCAAGCCGACGCTGCCGGACGCGCCCTCGCTCGCGGGGCAGCAGTACGAATACCTCGTGCATGCGCTGAATGCTTTCCGCGGCGGCACGCGCGAGAACGCGATGATGGGCCCGCTGGCGAAATCGCTTTCCGACGCCGACATTCGCGGCCTGGCGGAGTACTACTCCTCCCTTCCCGGGCTGAGCACGAAATACTAGGAGGAGTGAGAACCCCATGGACGGCCCCGACGCCGCAGTCATCGCGCATGTCATCCAGCTTTCGGTAGCCCCGGTGTTCCTTCTCAGCGGAGTGGCGGCGCTGCTGGGCGTCATGACGGGCCGTCTCTCGCGCGTGATCGATCGGGCCCGTCGGCTGGAAGATCGATGGAAGGGGCTCGACGAGGCGGCGACCCGGGACGGGCTTCGCGACCTCGAGGTGTTGAAGCGGCGCGCGCACCTCGCGAGCTGGGCCATCAATGCCTGTGCCGCGGCGGGGCTGCTGGTCTGCCTCGTGATCGCCGGGTTGTTCATCGACGCGTTCCTCGGCACGCGGCTGCGTTGGGCGGTCGGCGCCTTCTTCTTCCTGGCGATGCTGGCGCTCATCTCGGGGCTCGCCTTCTTCCTGAAGGAGGTCTACCTCGCGACGCACACCCTGAGGATCGGCCCGCCGGACTAGGAGGTGCCGGGATGGACATCCTGACGATCAGCTTCGTTACCGCGTGCACGGCCCTCGTCTCGGCCGCCGCGGGCCCGCTCGCCTCCGTCGTGGTGGCCTCGCGCCAGGCCCGGGTGTCGCTCATCTCGGCCAACCGCGAACGCTGGCTCGAGGCGCTGCGCGATTCGATCGCCGACTATGTGGCAATCGCGCTGAGCGCCGCGGCGCTGCAGGAGGCCCGGCAGGAAACGCCCGTCGCCGCGGTGCGCGACGACCCGGAGCTGTGGCATGTCGTCGAGGCAGTCGCGCGGGCGAGAACCCGCGTGCTGCTGATGCTCAATCCGGCCGAGGCCAGCCATCTCGAGCTGAGCGCCGCCATCGAGCGCTCTTATCGGATCCTCGCGCACGGCGGCGCGGGCCTGGAGGCGATCGCTCCGGTCCTCGATGCGCTGACGGACGCCGGACGCTCGGTGCTGAAGGCCGAGTGGTCGCGCGTCAAGCGGGGAGAGTGACACAGCCGCTGTACGCGCGTGTCTTCGACACGATTCATAAAGACACCACGTGCAGGAGGAGGCACTCTTGTGTCGATCGAATTACCACACGAAGGAAGCACCATGACACTCGCTCGCTCCATCGCGGCATTGCTGATCGTCACCGCCTCCGTCACCGTCGCCGCCTGCGCCGACTTGCCGCTTCAGGGGGATGCCGGCGCGCCCCGCGTTGCGGAGCGCGTCGAGCACGGCGTGGTCGAGCGCATCGATCTCTATCGCGAAGGCAGCAGCGCGCCCACCGGGATCGGCACCGTGCTGGGCGGCATCGCCGGCGGCGTCATCGGGCACCAGATCGGCGGCGGCCGGGGCAATACGGTCGGGACGATCGCCGGCGCCCTCGGCGGCGCTTATGTGGGCAACGAGATCCAGCGATCGAGCCAGAAGGATCGCTACCGCATTGCCGTGCGGCTCGACGGCGGCGCCCAGCTCGAGCTCGAGGAAGTGGGCGAAGGCGAGCTGCGCGTCGGCGATCGCGTGAGGGTCGTGAACGGCCGTGCTTACCGCGAGTGAGGCGGCGCGCCGGGCCATGGAAAGGAAGCGGCGCGACCGCGGCATTGCCGCTCCCATCGTCGTCGCGCTGATCTCGCTCGCCGCGCTGGCGCTCTTCGCCTTCGTGGTGACTTCGGGGATCGAGCCGAAGCATGCGCTGGCGACTTCCGGCGCTTCGAAGGAGGGCTCCTCGCGACCGTGATCGTTGGACAGCCCTCGTCGAAGTAGCGCCTGGGCCGGTCGCGAAAAGAATTAGGAAATATTAGGAACCGAAAAGGACTTACCGGGCGAGAGTCCCGACAATTCCCACAAGCCGGTCTCCGGTGCAAAGGAGCAGTGGGAATGGATAGTCTCTCGACGCGCGAACGTAGGATCGTGCTCCTGATGGGCCACGGGTTGACCAACAAAATGATCGCCCGTCAATTGAGCATCGCTCCCGAAACGGTCAAGTCGCATGCGAAACGCATCTTCTGGAAGCTGACGGTCCAGACTCGCGCCCAAGCTGTCTATCGGGCGTCGGCACTCGGCCTCCTCTCATGAATATCGTGCAAGTCGAGCAAGCGCTCGGCATGTTCCGGACCTACCTGGTGGAATGTGCAGCCGAGCAGGATTGGAGCGAGCATCGCTGGAGCGAGCTCGCCGGGGTGGTGCGCGAGTGCTTCCGACGCGCCAGCAACGCGCCCCGGTACGCGCCACCGCGGCCGCCGCTTCAAGCTCACGACCGGGATCACGCCGCACCAGTACGTGATCCGCTGCCGCATCCGGAAGGCCAAGAAGTTCCTCGCCGACGGCCGCTTGAGCCTCGCGGACATCGCGCTGGAGGTCGGGTGCTCCTGCCAGAGTCACTTCACGACGCTCTTCCGCGACCACGTCGGAACGACTCCCGGCGCGTTCCGGCGGCGCACGGCCGATCGCGGCCATCGAAGCGGGAGTGAAACACTGAACGCTGGAGCGGATCGGCGTCTTGTAGAACCCTGATCGGCTGCTGCGCACCGGCTGCGAAAGATTGCAGTGGGCAGGCTGCTGTGCAAGAAATAGGCACCGCCCCGCAGGGATGTGGTGAAATCGGGGTGATTTTGGTGCAGTCCGAGCTCCGAAGCAGAAGGGAGAGTTCCGATGGCACACCCACAACGCTCCACTCATGGTGATTCGGCGCGCATCGCGTGCCTTGGGGCCGCCATGCTCGGTGCCGTGAGCGTGAATGCCGCGGATGATCCCGATACCGACGCCTCGCTCACGCCGCGCACTTCCGAATCGGGGGCGGCACTGAAGGAGCAGGTCGTCGTGACGGGCACGCGCCTTCCGACCGCCGCCGCGCAATCGGCTCAGGACGTTCAAGTCTACGGCCGCGAGCGAATCGAAAATAGCGGCCGGACGACCCTGGCGGATTTCCTCGCCACGGTTCCGGAGGCCTCGATCAATTCGGTCGAGTCCACATTCGGCGCGACCTCAGTCCGCCTGCGCGGAGCGCGTGAAGGATCGACTCTCATCCTCATCAATGGCCGGCGAACGCAGGCGGTCACCGGGTCCGCTTCGCTGATCGGCTTCTTCGACCTCAACACGATTCCCCTGTCCATGGTCGAGAGAATCGAGGTGCTGCCGACGGGGTCGTCGGCGATCTATGGTGGCGAAGCGCTTGCGGGTGTCGTGAACATCGTCCTTCGCTCCGACTTCTCGGGTGCCGACGCGACGATCGGGTACAAGAGCGCGAAGAACACCGATGAGAAGCTCGCGTATGGCGGCGCCGGCTGGAAGGGCGACTTCGCTCGCGCATCCGTGATGATGAGCTACAGCAAGCGAAGCTCCCTGTCGGGCGCGGACCGCGACCTGACCGCGAACTCCG
>WNFI01641049.1_pt1 | contig 13328 bp, 7 predicted proteins | sample 5400471 | NCBI WGS metagenome assembly WNFI01 (sample SAMN13153348, study PRJNA577476) | soil metagenome | isolation source: 100 cm saprolite on Douglas fir-dominated hillslope | place: USA:California | collected 2013-09-17
AAGCTCGCGCCGCGCGCTGCCGGAAGCTTGTTGCCGGTGAGGTCCCGGATCTCGCCGGAGACGATGATCCGGTAGAGAGTATTGCTCTTGAGCGGGAAGCGATCCCCGGGGGCGGGAGGCGGCGGAGCCATCGTGACCGTGAACGTCCCATCGGCGTTCGTGGTCGATGTGTACGTCCCGTTCACGGGCGTGGTGCTGTCCGCCGGGATGAGCTGAATGGAGCCGCTGTTGATGTAGAGGCTCTGAATGACCTCGCTGAACGTGATCTTGATCGACGTATCGGGCGAGACATTGGCCGAGCCGTCGGCGGGGAAGAGGGTCACCACTTGCGGCGGCGTGGCGTCGAGCCTGACGTGCGGTGCCTCGAGGACCTTCGACGCGTCGCCAGCGCCTACGCTCACGGTCGAATGCGCGCCGACCGTCACATCATCGGGACCGATGTAGGTCAGGCTCACCGACGTGCTGGTCGGAATGCCCTGGAACGTGAAGCGGCCCGTGCCGTCGGTGAAGGCCTCGAGGATGCGTCCGGCGAACGAGGCCACGACGCGCGTCCCGACCGAGGGCCCGCCGAGCTCGGCGTCGACCAGACCGGAAACCCCGGCGAATGCCCCGAGCGTCAGGTTGACCACCACGGGCGTCGACTGGCTGGCAATCGCTGCGGTGGTCGAGGCCGAGAAGGCGCCGTCGACGGATACGACCTGCACGGTCGCCGATCCAAGGGGGACGCCGCGTGCGAGACCAACGCCGGTGGCATCGGTGAAGACGGTTACCGACTTCCCTCCGCCCGAGACCGTGATCTTCGCGTTCACGGCGGGTGNNCACGAGCTGCAGCGGATCGGCCGCCGAGCCTTTCGGGAACGTGCCGAAGTAGCTGAGTTGACGGGCATCACCGCCTACTTCCCTGATGAAGATGCTGTACGGCTCGTTGCGGAACAGGCCAGGCATCTGGAAGGCGTTGCCCTGCAAGGAGCGGAAGAAGTCGTCGTTGCGCTGGTGAACGTCCATGTTCACCAGCGGCGCCAGGACGTTGGAGTTGGCGCCGGTATCGTTGGGCAGATAGACCGAGAGATTGAGCGTTTCGGTCGGCTCGAGCTGCAGGTTGACGATCGGATTCGGATCGGCCTGCGTGAGATTGTGCAACGCGGTGGCGCGGCGATTCGATTGCGTATCCTTCGCGTCGAGGCGGAATGTGCCCTCGCGAATGCCGTCGAATACGTAGGCGCCGGCGACGTCCGTGCTGGCGCGAGTCTGGTAGGCCGTCGCGCTCAGAGTCACCGGCACTCCCGGCACGCCGCGCCCGCCCGCCTCGGGATCGCTCAGCGTACCGTTCACCTTGCCGCTGAACTGCAGGACGACCTCCACGGCCGCGCCGGTGATATTGGCGACTGTGAATGGGTCGCTCGTTCCCGACTTCCCGAGCGCTTTCGAGTAGGCGCTGACGGTGAAGGGGCCGACCGGCACCTCATCGAAGACGACCTTGCCCGTGGCGTCGGTGGTGGCGAGATCGAACGGAGTGCCGCCTCGCAGGAGCGATACCTCGGCGTTGAGCACGGGCGCGTTCTGCGCGTTCGGATCGACAACCGTCACGGTCACCGGCCCGAACCCCGTCGCGCCGATGCCGATATAGGCGGGGTGGCACTGACGCGGAGCGGTCCTGTGAAGACATTGTTGATGGTGAAGCGGCCGGCGACGTCGGCGGTCAGCGGATCGAGGGTGGTGCCGAAGCTCCGGTACGGGAAGTCGAGCTCGCGCAGGACGAAGTTGGCCAGCGGCACCGGAGCGTTGTCGGATAAGTCGTTCGGGGTGTCGTCGATGACGTTGTTGGCCGGATTCTGCGGATCGTATTTCTTGTATCCGGCGTAGACGATGCGTCCGTCGATGGTGCCCTGGGTCCGCATGATCACGCCGACGTTGTCGACCGGGCCGCCCAGCGACGGCGTCGATCCATACGCGACGCCGGTGCGATAGACGCCGTCCTGCGTTACTTCGGCGATGACTTGGAAGCTCACCGCGGCCGGCTCATTGAGGAACTCGAACGTGCCGTCGAGCAGCGTTGTGTGAATGCCCTGGTTCTGGCGGCCGTCGACGATGTGCACGGCCGCGCCGGAAACCGGCGTCTTGCCGTCGATGGCATACACGACGCCGCGCAGCGACGACAGTTTGTTGAGCTGCAGCGTGATCGACTGCACGTCGCCGTCGAATCCGAGCTTGCCGCTCTGCGCCGCGTAGCCATAGACCGGATGCTGGCTCGACACCGTGAAGTTCTGCACCGCCGGAATGGCGGTGAAGGTCGCATAGTCGGCCTGCCCGTTGACGGCGGTCGAAACGGTGCGGCCTTTCTGCGACAGGTCCTGCTCGGCCTCGTCCCAGGCTTGATAGACGATCTGCACATCGCCGATGACGGCGATGTCCGCCTGCAGCCGCGTGCGCACCGTGCCCTGCCCCGGAAGGCGCAGCGCCAGCGATGCGACGTGGCCATTGAACTCCACCTTCACGCTGCCGGTCGCGTATTGGTCGCCGAATTGGCCCGTTCCGTCGCCCACTGCCCACACGGTCGTGGTCTTGCCGACGGGCACGTGCTGCAGTTGATAGATGCCGTTGGCCTGCGATGCGAAGACGGTCGGCCCCAACGGAGGGAACCCAGGTTCGATGACCCGGAATCCGTTGACCGGGAATCCGCCGGCATTGAGCAGTTTCACGCGAACGGTACCTTCGCCGAAGCCGCTGGCGGTGGAGATGAAGATCGGGACGTTGTTGGACCGCGTCGAATCGAGCGTGGGAATGACGGTCGTAGCCGTGCGCGTGGTTGCCGGATCGTACGCGGTGATGTTCTTGCCGGCGAATGAGACCGGCACGGACGTGTACGTATAGTGGCCGTTGGCGTCGGCGGTGACGGCCTGGTACTTGTCGATCTTCACCAGCGCGCCGTTGACCTTCTGGTAGAAGCTCGTGTCGCCGGGATGGAGCGGATCCTCGCGGACGACGTCGCCTTCCACCACCACCAGCGCCTCGGGTGGCTTGACGTTGAGGACGAGCGTCAGATCGCGAGTCTCGTCGGGCGCCAGATCGAAATCGAGCGACGTGGCCTCGCGCGAGACGCTCCACTCCGCCGCGAGGATGGTGACGAATCCAGCCGGGACCTTGGTGAACTCGAATCGGCCGCTGCCATCGGTGAATCCGTCGACCAGACCATAGCCCTGGGTGTAGACACCGACATGCGTGCCGGGCACCGCAGCGTTCGTATCGGAGCGGGTGACCACGCCGCGGATCGTCGCAGTGCCCGGGAAGGGCCTGCGGAAGATCGAGAGGTTCTGGACGAGCAATTGTCCGGGCGTCTTGATCTCCGAGGCCGCGTACCCGACGTTGCCCGCGGCGTCCGTGGCGCTGAAGGTCAGCGGACCGACCGGAAGATCGCCGATCGAGTAGTGACCGCTGGCGTCGGAGGTCGTGGAGCGGAACTGATCGAACAGCGTACTGCCGGCGACGACGTTCGCGTTCGGCACCGGATCGCCATTGTCGTAGCGGACGAAGCCGTCGGCGCTGCCACGGCCGAGGAAGACGAGATTGACGAAGTGCACGCGCCCAGGCAGGCGCACCGAGCCGTTGAGCGAGGTCGACTTGCCGTCGGGCGCGATGGCCTGGAGCAGGTACGAACCAGGCAGGCCGTTGTCGATGTCGCGAGGGACGAACTCGAAGAGGAAGCTGGCATCGGTGGCATTCGATTTGTCGAACTGCGGCGGCCCTGCTTTCTGGTCGAGCAGCAACTGCACGTCAGCGCCGCCCAGTGGCGAGTTGTCGCCTTTGAGCACGTGACCGAAGATGATCCCGCCCGGCGCGTTGTTGTCGATCACCGGCACCACCGCGTTCGGGAAACTCACCGGCGCACCGTTCAATGGATCGACCAGCGGCGCGACGTTCAGCGTGTACGTCGCGTTCTGCGAGAGCGAGTGATCGAACGTGATGTTCGCCACGCGGCTCCCCTCCTGCAGCGCGGCCGCGGACATCGGACGTGCACCTGTGTAGTTCACTCCATCCTTGTCGAGATGGACCTGGGCCGCGAACTTCGTCAGCAGGTCTTCGCCGGTGTTGATCGCCACAGGCCGGGTCCAGAGGACCGACACCTTGTGACCGCCCGGATCGAGGTTGAGATCCTGCCGCGCGCCGATGATGGTAATCGGCTGCGGCGAGACGGGAGAGGTGGCCGTCGTCGCGGCGATGCCGCCGAGCGAGTCACGCAGCTCGGCAGTTCCGGAGCCGCGATGCGCGAGCAGCGTGAGCGTCTTGCCGGCTGTGCCGGCGAAGTCCAGGTGCGCACGAAGGAGCGAGCCGTCCGCGGCCGCGGCGAGGATCACGTCGAGCGACACCGGGCCGTCAGCCATGGGAGTTACGCCGACGGAGTAGTCGCCTGCCCACCGCCCCACCACGGCCAGCTCACCCGACTGGAACGTCGTCACTTCGCCGTAAGGAAGATTGCGGATCCATCCGGACGCGGCTTCGCTGGCTACATCCATCCGGGCGTTCGTGGTGGCGTCGGTGACGGACAGCTTCGCGTTCTTCGTGACAGCCAGGAGGTAGCCCGCGCGCCACGCCGTGACCTGAGCGAAGCGCGAGACGAAGGTGTCGGTCGTTCCGGTACCGAGGGCGTTCTCGAGCTCGCGCGCCACCGAGGCGGCGCCGATGCGGCCGGTCTTCTCCTGCCGGCGAAGCGTGTCCCACTCGTCGAGCTGGAGCGAATTGCCGAGGAGGTCGAGCTGCATGTGCGCGAGGGCATCGGCCATCGGCTCGCCCAGGAAGACGCGCTGGCCTGCGCGCGCGATGTCGACGGCGCGCTGGAAGACGTCAGTCTTGATGACGTGCGGATGTTGCGCGAGCGATGCAGTCAAAGGAGCGGTGGCCAGGCTGTAGCCGAGTCCCATGAGCTGCAGGTTGGCCGAGACCATCGTCTGGCTGACGAACTGCGCGTAGTACGGCATGACCAGCGTGGCCGGCGAAAGCGGAATGCCGCTCTCGCTCACACCCATGGTGAGCTGCACGCTCGCCGAGATGGCATCGTCGCTCACCGACCCGGCCGTGGCGAAGACGTGGCCGGTGATGCCCGGCTTGAGCTTGTACTCGATCATCTGCATGTCGCCGGGCGCGATGGTGAGATCGGTCGATGCCGGCGTGCCGTCGACGCGGCAGACATTCGAGCCCGGCGAGTCGGCGCAGGCCGGCAAGCCGTTCGTCACTTTGAGGTTCTGGATCGACCCACTCATGTTGGTGATGAAGGTGTAGGCCGAGTACTGGATGTCTTTCCGCACCGTGTCCGGGTGCGAGAAGTTCACGTTGAAGCGCGGGTCGTGGATGACCACCGACGCGCGCGCCGTGCCCTTGAGGGGGAAGTCGGCCTGCCCCGGCGACTTGTAGGTCGCGTGCACTTCCACTTCGATGGTGTGCGTTCCCGGCTGCAGGCCTTCCATCGTCCATTCCGCTTCGCCCTTGGCCTGCGCCACGAGGAAGGTGACGCCGGTGGTGGCATCAACGATCGGAACGGGCTGGTTGAACGCCACGGACGGAATGGACTTGACCGTGCGCAAAGGAGCCGGCGGCTTGATCAGCGCGGTGATGCTGTCGAGCGTGACTGAGCTCCCCGTCGGGGCGCCGTTCGTCACCATCAGGGTCACAGCGAAGAACTGATGCAGCACCGCGAGGCTGTTCGGGATGACCAGCGCCGCCGGAATCGAGATCCGCCCCCCGCTTGCCTTCTGTGCCGGATCCTGAGAGGTCTGCGGCTCTTCGCCACCGTTGTCGAGCTCGAAGGTGAGCACATCCGGTGGATCCCAGCGTGGCGGCTTGATCGTACCGATCTCCGGGAGCTTGTACGGCGTCTCCTTCGGCAGCTGAATGACTTCGTGTGTGCGCTGATCGATGATCACGGGGAACGGGATCTCGACCACTTGCCCGTTCACCAGGAACGAGAAGGTGTATTCGAAGACGTCGTAATTTCGCAGATCGACCGAGATGCCGCGGGCGCGGATCTCATCGGGCGTGAGCTGTTTGACCCGCACCGTCGTCTGCAGGAGGTTCGAGACGGTGATACTGGCAATGGAAGGGGTCGCAGACTGGAGGAAGTCGGTCCCCTTCATCAACCGGACGTTCTGCAGGAAGTAGACGCCCTCGCGCGAGAGGCCGGGGATCTGAAACTTGTGCCCCGGCGCGGTCTCGACCCGAATCGGAGTGTCGATTCCCGGTCCGGTGAGATCACCGACGGCCAGGAGCCCCTCGATCGACGGCGCATCATCATTCTGTTTGCCGCCGAACTCGGTCTGGATGGCGACCGGGATGTCGAGGCCCGTCGACGCCGAGACGGTGATGACCTTCAGACCCACGCCCTGAATCTGCAGGTCGGCCGCCGCGATCTCCTGTGCTGCCGCACCGCGGACAAAGAGCCCGCATGCGACGACGAAGAACAGTGCGCGGCGAATGGATCTCACATGGACTCTCGTTTCAGTGCGTTTTCACGACCGGAGCGGGGTGGTTGAAGCTGTCTACTTCACGCGCCGCCTCGACAATGCGCGAGGTCACGAGACGCGCTCCGGGAGGAATGGCGATGAGATCGAGCGGCGGCGCTTCCGCTCCGACTCGGACGACCGTGCTGCGAAGCTCGATGTGCTGCCCTTCGGCGTCGAGCGCCATCACCTGCTCGACAGGCAATGCGTACATCTGCGCAGCAGCGTCGGCCGATTGCACTGACATGCGCGACGCTGCCACGGCGGGGGCGGCCGCGGAAAGGACCACATCATGTTCGCTCGTCTTCACGCTCGGATAGGCGGCGCCGACGAGCACCTCGAGCGCCTCTTTCGAGACGAGCGCGTTGCGGTCCACGGCAACGGTTACTTTTTCCTGCGCGCCGATCTGGGCCTCGAAGAAATCGGCCGAGCGGCCACTCGCCGTCACCTTCACGCCGAGGCCGTGCAACGTGTGGTCGGGCTGGCCCGCGGAGCTGGCCGCGATGTGTGTTGCTGATGCTGGTGGATTGACGACCTGGTTCGCGTGGGCGACGGCATCGAATCGCGTGATGCTGTACGTCGCGGCGTCGCGGTCGATCTCCACCAACTCACCCTTCTCGTAGTCGGCGATCGAGGTACGCGAGCCGCGGATGGCGACGAGGCGGTTGCCGTAGCCGTACTCGTCGAGGACAGCGGTCTTCCCCGAGATCGAGTCGTGAACCTGCCGGGTGATGTGCAACGGCCGCGCGAACAGCGGCCCCGCGGCGAGCACCGCCGGCGTAGCGACGCACCAAACAAGGAATATGCAGGCGACGGCTACCGCTCTGATCATGGTTGAATTCCTGAATTCCTTCCACATGACGGGGAGAGAACTAAACCGGGCGCGCGAATCGTCGCCGAATCGGCGAGCAAAAGCAAGAAACAGTTACTTATGTTGCGTCGTATCGGTGACGGAAGGCGGGGGACGAACTGCTCGACCGGATCGCCATTCCTCGCCATTCGCCTGAAACCAAGCCATTTACGACGCGCGGCACCCATGGCCCGTGTTTCCTGAACTGCAACACGGCATCCGTCTCACCTTGCATTACGACACCGCGGATAGCGTCGGATCGAACGGGCGCGTCTTGCGACGCGCCCGTCCGTGCTTGCTGCGATACCAGCGTTACGGCTGTTCGGTTGTTGCCGGTGCGGTCACCATAGGGCCGGCAGGTTCGTTCGTCCCGAGGGGGATTGCAACACCGTCTCGGGAGTCGGCGCCTCGGGAGTCACTTGATGAGCAGCGTGCCGCTTGCCCTTCCGACCGGGGAATCGTCCGCTGAGCAGGCGTCTCAAGTCCGCCACGTGCGGACGAAGATCGGCGCCACTGGCCCGTCTGGCTTGCCGTTTGGCCACCTCATACGCGGTGAGCGTTGCATCCCCCACCTCGGCTTGGACCACCCTGAGCGTGTGCCGAAGCCCTTCGGCAAATGCCTCGGCCTGGTCCGGAATCGGTCCGTACGCTGAGATGAAGGCCACACGCTCCCGAAACTCATCCGGTCCGAGGGCATTGCCGGTCAGCAGAGGTTTGGTCTGGATCAGGGCGGTGACTTTGTCGATGGCCTCCCGCGGGACGCTGGCCGCCTGGGCCAGCCTGCGATTGGCATTCGCATCCACCGGAAACGCGAACGTCGGAATCCGCTGACCCATAACCTGGAACTCCAGGATCATCGCCGTGGCCTCCTCGACGTGGCGCGATTCGGCGGGTGTTTCCGCGGGTTCGGTCGTGGGTGTCGTTTGTGTGTTGTCGGTACTCATGTTCCTATCCTTTTCTTTCCATCCTGATGCTGGTGACGTGAGAGTGGAGTCGGACTCTGCGCGCGAGGAAGGCTGATGTCGCCTCGACGCAAATTCTCCGTCGAGGCTCAGCCAAGTCTCAGGCGCAGCCGGACTGAGCCGGCGCAGGGCTCCAGCCGTCGCCGAGGGAGCGGAGAACACCGGTCGGGCTGCTGTGTGCGCGAAGTGAGCGCGGTCCATCGAGCCCACGATGGGGCGTCAGGACAAGCGACGCAGGCGAACCGGTCGTTCCGCTGCTGCGGGAACGGCATGAAGACATGCGGTCCGGTGCCTGGGAGGACCGCGGCCTCGAGTGACTCGTCGGAATCCCTCGCGCAGAAGCGAGGCAGGAGTGGACGATTGTTGCTCGTGATCGAAGCGCCGGTCGCTGGGGGGAGGGCCATGCTTCGGGAGGTACTGGCGCTGCAGAGCAGTGAACACGCCGCTGCCGGGCGTGGTGACGGTGATCTCCTGGTAGTGCGTGATGACCGCCGCGACCCTCTCGGCGATGGCGAGGAGCCGCCTCGCCGCGTCGGTGCAATCGATGAAGACCTCGTCCATCAGCGGCTTGGCCTCGGCCTCGTCTTGCGGAGCCGCGGCGACGCAGGCAACCGTGATGTTCACATGCCGGGTCCAAGCTCTCGTATGGTGACTCGCCCGAATCAGTTGAGCCCGTGCGCCGGCCAACCTTACCTTGGCCTCCTCGGGACGGAACCTGCCGTTAGTCAGCCGGTTGATCAGCCGTTCGGCGTCATCCGTCAGTCGTTCAGCGGCGTTGCCGGCCCGGCGCATGATCGCGACCTCACGGCGAGCCTGCCGGAGTGCCCGCCGCCATCGCTCGGACTGTTCGCGAGGCACACGTCCAGCGGAGGATGACTCACCCTCTCCCTCGGGAACGCGGACGGCGTGTGCTTTGCGCATGACACTGCATTGACGGTAGCATACCTGTCAAGTCCTTGCCTCTCTGTGGTTTAGACGCATAAGTTCCACACATCCGCATTCTTTGACATGTCAGGTGATGTATTTGAATACATCACTCGATAGCTCGGAGCTATCGGGTGACCTATTCGAATACCTCGCTCCACAGCTCGGAGCTATCCGGTGACCTATTCGAATCAGTCGTGCAACAGCGCCGAGCTATCCGACGACCTATTCGAATCGGTCGCGCAACAGCGCGGAGCTATCGGGCGACCTATTCAAATCGAACGGGCAATAGCTCGGAGCTATCGGACGATCTATTCAAATCGGTCGGGCAAAAGCTCGGAGCTATCCGACGACCTATTCAAATCGGTCGGGCAATAGCTCGGAGCTATCCGACGACCTATTTAAATCGGACGGGCAATAGCTCGGCGCTATCCGACGACCTATTCAAATCGGTCGTGCAACAGCTCGGCGCTATCCGACGACCTATTCGAAAAGGATGAAGGATGAAGGCAGAAGGATGAATGACGTCGCGCCCGATTCATCCTTCCGCTTCATCCTTCTTTCACCCTCTCAGATCGTTCCACACGTGCCGCCGGGCGAGGACGCCCGTTAGTAGCAGGCGGGACGCCTGCACTACGGCGGGAGCGCAGAGTTAGCGCACCGCGCGTCGTCACGCCTTGGTTGCTGATACCCCTGCGACTTTCGCCGGGTGAACGGCTCGCCGGTCGACATCATGTGGGAAGAGGGGACATGGGTTGCATCAGATCGACAGTCCAGCTCCGTAGTGCAGGCGTCTCGCCTGCTACCGATGGGCGTCCTCGCCCAGCGGCGCGTGTGGAAGGCAGTGGACAGAACGCTTTGACCGAGGGGCTGCTCCGTCGCGCGTCGCTTCGAGCGAAGCGTCGTCTTCCCGGTCCGCGCCATGCTTCGGGTTCGACGCGGAACGACTCCCTGCCCAAGCCGGCTTCGTGTTCGTCGCGATCTGCCACGAAAGCGGCGGAAGACCGCCGCAGCCCAAAGGCTACTAAACGGATATGAAGATCCAAGCCGTTCTCCGTGGCATGCGTCGCGCCCGCGACCCGGAGCTGGTGGTTACAGTGGAGGCGAAAGGCTGCTGGCCGCGCGTTGCTCACCTCGGCGTTCAAGGCAGCTCCCTTCCAAGACCCCGGTCACGGGGCTCATGAACAAGCGCCATCGGTGGTACGACCCTCCGCAGTTCTACGAGTCACGCTTGATTGTGGGCGAGGGCCGGAGCCCCGCCCAACGGAATCAAGGAGCGCGGACGAAAAAGATGTCGTAGATCGGCTTCGCACGTGAGCGGGGCCGATTGTCATCGCCGAACCAAACCTTGGACTCGTACCTGAACTGATTACCGTAGAGGTCCGTTCGCCCGGTAAAGTGGTAAGCCAGATCAATCGCGACTACACCGCTACCGGCAAGCGGCGACAACTCGCTCGGCTCGGAAGTTCCGCTGTGGTTCAAGTCACGCCAGAGCATCAGTCGGCTCCAGATCGCATCATGCTCGTCGATGACGCCGTCGTGATTGTCGTCGAATTCGGCAAGCGCTTCGAAGCCATTCGTCGCCCTCTGGCCATTCTTGAGGACGGTGAAGTTGCCGAAGAGCTCCGCGCCACTGTCCACCTTGCCGTTGTGTTCGCGGTCGAGCCACAGGAAGGCCTCGTTCGCGCCGGGGGCCGTCCAGCCCATTTGGACCGGATGGCCTGTGCCTGCCATATCGAACGAGACCGGCGCGTTTGCACCGGTCAATCGGTAATCGCCATTCTCAAAGTTGATTACGATGGGCGAGCAGGGGCTTACCTCATCGTTGGTGCACTGCGGACCGGGGTTCGGAAGCCCTCCAGGCGGGTCCTCGCCAGGGGTCGTCCATTCCATGTCCACGAACTGGCACTGATCGGTACTGACGTAATCAGGATTGAACCCCATGATGGTGCCATTACAAGAGGAATTCCAATCTACGTCCGCCAGGCCAAGAACATGCCCGATCTCATGCCCCACGAGACCGGCCAGATTGCCATAGCAACTATTGCCCGATACGTCGAACTCCCAGATCGTCACAAACGCGCCGTTAATTTGGCCCGTGTTCGGATCGACAGTGACGTCCGTCTTGCCGCACCTGCCGGACTGTTCCGTTGACCTGCCCGGTTGGTAGTTGATGTACACGTTCATGGTGCCTGGGGCGGTGCTGTACGGGCTCGTCGAGAGGGAAGGATAGTTGCTGCCAGAACCGGAACAACCAAAAGCCCACCTGCCGACTCCCAAGGATGTGGCGCCGAAGGGTTCATCGCCAAGAGGAATGAAGTTGATCGTCGAAATACCTGTCGTTGGCTGCGCGAGACCGCCCTCGTAGTACGCGCACTGTGCGAACGTGGATGCGGCCGTGCTCAGAAGGAAACACGCCAGGGCGAACGACTTGCTCATTCCGCTCTCCCCGGTTCATGGCTCGGCGCAGAGCCGACGATCCGTCGTTCCAACTGCTCCAGCGTGGTCGCCTTGATCGAAGGGTCCTCGAGGTACTGCGGCACGATGAGCCTGTGGTCGCGCTCGAGGAAGAGTTGCTCCGGCGTGGTCACGAGAAATGTCCGGGAGGTATCCAGTGCGGGCTCGTACGCGAAAAGAATCACGTGGTCGCCGATTTGCGGAGCGGAATGCTCACTCGAGGCGTTGCAGAAGCGGGCGTCGCCGATTTTGAAATCCGCATACGAATGGATGACGAGGACGCGACCCGCGGCCGGAAAGCCGGCACCCGTGCGGATTGCCTTGGCGATGTCAATTCCGACCACTGTGACAGGCCTGCTGGTTTCAAAGCCGGGAGTGAGACTGGAGACGACGCCGCGATAGATTGCCCGGGCGTTCGTGATCAGGTCGTCGAGGGAGCGCGTCGGCGCAGACAAGTGTGGCGAACTGATTACAGCCACGGCACAAGGGCCCGGGTTTGCCGATGAATCGGCGCCTGCGCTCGATCTGCGCGCGCGCTCGGCATCGACCCTGCTCCGAAGGTAAAGGCTCGTGCCCTGGTCGAAGGCGGACCACCGAACCTTGCCGTCCGTGTCGGTTGCGCTACGCGCAGAAATGAAAAACGGGCCGGACGCTCCGAGTCTCGCCAGTTGATCCGGACCAGGCGACGGCGCGGGCTGCGATTCCGCGGCGGCGGTCAGGAGCGAGAGTACGAGGAGTGAGGAAAACGTGCGCGGCAAGTTCATTTGGTCTCCTTTGAAGTCCGGTTTTCTTACATTCGCTGAGTGAATGATGTCAAGCGGGACAGATGTCGGCATCAGGTGCGCGATCCGCGCCATGCTTCGGGTTCGACGCGGAACGACTCGCTGCCCAAGCCGGCTTCGTGTTCGTCGCGATCTGCCACGAAAGCGGCGGAAGACCGCCGCAGTCCAAAGCGCTTCGCGCGCCGACCGTTGCCGGTCTTCATGACTCGTCGACGCTTTGAGATGATCGATTATGATCGATCTACAGTCAGCCCGGGTGGTCCGGCACTAAAGCCTAAGGCAAGCAACCCTCTTCGACCTCGATCAGCGGCGACTGGTTCACGAACCAATCGCTGGCGCTCATGGCGAGCTCCTTGAACAGCGGGCCTGATTCGCTTGTTGGGGTTGTCGCGTCATCATCCGTCGGAAACACATCCTGACGCTTAGAGGCTGGAAGGAACTGCCTCCCTCTTCTCCGCGTCTCCGCGTCTCCGCGTGAAACGGATTTTTTCACAGCCGCTCATGGCTCGGCGCTCTTCCGACCGCGTGGCCTCGGCCTGGATCGCCATCCGGGTGAGCCTTCGCTTCCCTCCGCGGGGGATGGAGCGTCGATCGCGCCGAGGCGCTCGCGCAGGGCGCGCACGTCCGCGGTGAGATCGCTCAGCTCCTTGCGCAGACGAGCGGTCTCGTCTTCGATCCGCTCCTCGAGCCTTGCCGCGTGCGAGGCCGTCTCGTTGCGCGACTCGCGGCGCAGCGTGCGCATCACGGCCAGGATGGCGCGATCGATGGCGAGTTGCTGCACCCAGTACACGCGGATGACGCGGAGCACCAGGCGGCGCACCGGGGTCATGAGGCGTCGCATCGGCGACGGGAGGTTCGGTCGGGG
>WNFI01584744.1_pt1 | contig 13324 bp, 15 predicted proteins | sample 5400471 | NCBI WGS metagenome assembly WNFI01 (sample SAMN13153348, study PRJNA577476) | soil metagenome | isolation source: 100 cm saprolite on Douglas fir-dominated hillslope | place: USA:California | collected 2013-09-17
GGCATGAAAGATCTCGTACACCGGCATCCGGATGAATTCGTAACCGCCTCAGCGCAATGATAGCAAATGCGCCGCCGTCGAAGCGACGACGGATACGATGTCCCGGCATCTCTGATGGATCTTGCGCCGGAGGCGCCAGGAGAGGGTAGACAGGATGGAGGCAACCACCATTGCATCAGAATTGAGGCGACCCGCGCCTCAGTTTCTGGTGACCAGCTCGCTTCACGAGCGGGTCGCTTCCATATCAGCCGGTGGCAAGCGAGCGCCACCACCACAGGTGCGACGCGCGACGCGCGGCCACCGGATGTGAGCGCGAGAGAGAATCCGCCGGTAGGGGCGGAAGAAAGAGTGTGATGATTCCGACGGCCTGCGCGGCCAGTCACTCGCTAGCAGCGTTCTTTGGAAACCAACCCTGCCCTCTACTGCCCTACCGGGGCGGGATATTGTGGCCGCTCCGTACCGGTGGCTGTGCGCTTCGCGCTTGCCACTACCCTCTGCCGCGCCTCCGGCGCAAAGACGATGCAGCAGCGAAGCGCGAGGTTCTATTGGTCAGCAGGTGTCCGCTCGTGCCGCGGAGCTGTAAAGAGCGCCAACAGGAATCCGGTTGTGGCTGATCGTTGATCTCGGCACGTTCTTGGTGACCTTTGCTCGTCGCATCGGACGACGCTAAATCCCACCGGGGCTTCTCAGCAAGCAAGTGACGCGAAAGCGTTCTAAACGAAGCGATCCTAGCCAACGATCTCAATAACCTCTCCCAGCCGCACTTTTGCAGGGCGTCGAGTATTTGAGGAATCAGCGGACGCAAGTCGCTGATACGGTTTCGAACGCGGGTAATCACCACAGCCGCGATGCCGATTCGAGGCAGGTTCTGCTGGTATCGAAGCCGTTGGTCAGCGGTGATAATGACTTGGAAGCCAGCACCGACTGCGGCGCGAAGAAGCACACCATTCCGAAGACCGAGCCAGCGTTGGTCGCGAACGGTTGAGACATCGTGACCTTCGAGCTCCTGCGAAAGCTCGACAGGCAGCGATTCATCGAGCAGTAGTCGCAACTTCCGACACCGCTTCCTTTGCGAGCTCCAGCGCCGCAATTGCCTGCTCACGGCTGACGGAGGGGAATGACGTTAGGAAGACATCGAGCGAATCCCCAGCCTCTAGGTAGTCACTGCATTGTCCCCACTCGTTGACGACCTGGAGCGCCCCCGGGCGCGACCAGGTTCTAATCCAACGCCGGCATCTCCGCCACCGGCTCCCCTCCCACCAGCGTATGCCACGCGATCGCCGCGAGCACGACCGCTCCGCCAAGTAGGGCGAAGATCGACGGGCGCTCGCCGAGGAAGAGGAAGACCCAGACAGGGTTGGCCACGGGCTCGAGCATGCCGGTGAGCGAGGCCTGGGTGGCGGTGACGTGCTCGAGGCCGCGGACGAAGAGGGCGTAGGCGACGCCGATCTGGAAGATGCCGAGGAGGAGGAGGACGAAGAACGACTTCGGGGTGAGCGCGAGGTCGTGCCAGACGAAGGGAAGAAGGGCGGCACTGAGGACGGCACTGCCCCAGGTGACGGCGGTTTGTGCCGCGCCGTGTTCGCGGCGCAGGGCCAGGATCAGCGCCGCGAAGAAGACGCTCGAGACCAGAGCCATGGCGTTGCCGGCCATGCCGCGGGTCTCGAAACGGCCGACGAAGAAGAGGGCCATGCCGGCGATGGCCACGCCGATCGCTGTCGCATCGCGGGCACGGAGCGGCTCCCGCACCACGATCGGCGAGAGCAGCAACACCCAGATCGCGCCGGCGTACTGGAGAAAGATGGCGTTGGCCGCGGTCGTCCATTTCGTGGCGATCACGAACGTCGTCAGACAGCCGCCGTAGCTGAGGATGGCGACGAGGAACGCCGGCGTCGACGTCCAGCGCTTCCCGATGACGCGCCGCCGGAAAAGAATCAGCAGAGTGACGGTCGCGAACAGCGACCGGTAGAACGTGACCTTGAGCGGAGAGTCCGAGATCGCCTTGATGCCGATTCCGCCGCTTGACCAGATCAAGGCCGCGGCGGCGATGTAGAGGATTCCTTTGGTGCGCGGATTCACCGCGAGAGTCTAAAGGCAAACCAGAAAGGCAAACCAGAAAGGCAAACCAGAAAGGCAAACCAGAAACTAGAAACCAGAAGGCAGAAACCAGAAACCACGACGGAGGAGCGCGTTCGAGTCTCCCGTCACGCGTTCTCCCCTTCTGGTTTCTAGTTTCTGGTTTCTAGTTTCTGGTTTCTGGTTTATCCATCGTGGAGCACCGGCGCGAGGCCGGCGCTCCATGTGAGTCAGGGTCTGCCGGTTACGGGCGTGCGCTGGGCTTCTCGTAGTCCTGCGGTCGCGTGGTCTTGCTTGGCTGGAACTCGCCGAGGGCCTTCACGATCTCGCGGTTGAAGGCGGGAAGGTCGTCCGATTTGCGGCTGCTGACAAAGTTGCGGTCGTGGACGCACTCGTTGTCTTCCCACTTCGCACCGGCGTTGCGGAGGTCGTCTTGCAGCGTCGGGTAGCTTGTGAGCCGGCGGCCATTGACGATGCCCGCCGAGATGAGCAGCCATGGCCCGTGACAGATGACCATGATCGGCTTATTGGTCCGGTTGATCTCCTGAACGAACTGCTGGGCCTTCTTCTCGATGCGCAGCGCATCGGCATTGATCACGCCGCCGGGCAGCAGCACGGCGTCGAAGTCGTCGGCGTTCGCCTTCGAAAGCTGAAGATCGACCTTGAACTTGTCAGCCTTGTCGTAGTGCTTGAATCCTTGCACCTCGCCGCTCTTGGGCGAGACGATCATGCACTTCGCCCCTCCTTTCTCCAGCACTTCACGTGGACTCGTCAGTTCGATCTGTTCGAAACCATCAGTGACGAGAATCGCAACGTTACGACCATTGAGTTGATTGGTCATTGGGAATGACCTCCTTTCAAGAGGGCTGGAGGCATGCAAGTCGCGAGCACTCGACCGTAGGGAAGGTCCTCTCGTGCGGACGGTGGCAATAGTCGATCCGGCCGGCAAGTATTGCCACGCGATTGCTACTTCACCAGTTTCGAGATCGCGCGAAACTCGTCCGTGCCGCTATTGACGACCATCTCGAACAGGCACATCTCAGTAGACGTGATTTTCGCTCCCTCGGCGACCATGCGTCGTAACGCAACGTCCTTGTTCTCAACAGTGCGCGAGGAAACGGCGTCAGCCACGATCGAGACCTCATGACCCGCGGCAAGCAGATCGACCACGCTCTGGTAGATGCAGACGTGCGTCTCGATGCCCGCCACGATCAGTTGTCGGCGCCGCAGCGCCCGCAGTTCGGCCTGGAACTCGCCACACCCATAGCTCGAGAAACACGATTTCTCGATGGGCTTGTATCCGCCGTTCTCTTCGAACGCCAGACGCAGCGGCTTGATCGTCGGGCCCAGGCCTTTGACGTACTGCTCCGTTAGAAGCATCGGGACGTCGATCAGGTGGCAGCCGCGGATGAGCCGGTCGATGTTGCGAGCGACCTCGTCGGACTGATGGATGACGGGCATCAGCTTCTCCTGCACGTCGATCACGACGAGCAGCGCTTCAGTGCGTTGCAATTTGGGCATAATGAACCTCACCCCACCACATATAACGGCTCCTGTCCATTCAGAAACCGATAGACGTCTGTCGCCGCGATCCGGGCCATGGCTGCGCGAGTCTCGACGGTCGCTGAGCCGATGTGCGGAGCGATCACGACGTTCTTGAGCGCCATCAGGCGAGGACTCACGACCGGCTCGTGCTCGTAGACGTCGAGCGCCGCGCCGCGCAGATGTCCGCTCTCGAGCGCATCGCAGAGCGCCTCTTCGTCCACGATCCGGCCGCGAGCCGTGTTGATCAGATAGGACCCGCGTTTCATCTTCGACAACGCGTCGCGGCCGATCAGGTGATGGGTCTCAGGGGTGAGTGGTGCGTGGACCGTCACGACGTCGCTGGAGGTCAGTAGGCCGGTCAGGTCTTCACCGCGCCGGACGCCGACGACCTCCATGCCGAAGCCCCGGGCGCGGGTGGCCACGGCGTTGCCAATGCGCCCCATGCCAATGATGCCGAGGCGTTTTCCCTGGGGCGATTGGCCGAGCAGATGGAGCGGCTCCCAGACGCAGAGTCCTGTCGTGCGGACTTCGGTATCGCCTTCAACCAGGCGCCGCATCACCGCCAGGATGAGAGCCATCGTCAGATCCGCGGTGGCCTCGGTCAGAACGCCGGGCGTGTTGGTGACCGTGATTCCGAGCTCGCGGGCCGCGCCGATGTCGATGTTGTCATAGCCAACGGCGTAGTTCGCGATCATGCGCAGGTTCGGATTGGACTCCAGCACACGGCGCGACAGAGGGTCGCTCAGCAGAGTGATGGCCGCATCGGCCTCGGCCAGCAGCGTGATCACTTCGTCTTCACTCCGCTGATGTTCCGTGGGATGAGCGATGACGTCGAACTCTCTCGCGAGCAGGTCGCGCGCGATGGATGGGTACTCGGCCGTGAGAACGACGGTGTACTTCATGAAGGCTTGCGCGCCATCAGCCAGCCAACGACGAAAAACGCGGCGCCGATGAATAAGAGCCGCACCTCGGTGCGGACGTCGTCACGGAAGATCCCGATGGAGAACCCGATCGGGAGCAGGGACATCCCAACGACCTGGAAGAATCGACCGAATCGTGCAGTCATGATGGTCAAGGTTTCGAGGCCACCGCCAGCAGATCATCCTCCAGCAGTCCGGTCGGTTTCTCCACGATGCGACCGAGCTCGCGGTCGCCGCGATAGTAGATGAACGTGGCCACTTTCTCGATCGACTTGCCTGCCAGCAACTTCTCCGGCTTCTGCTTGGCGCGATCGACTGCCACGAAGGTGATGGGCAGTTCCTTCGAATACTTCTCCTTGAGCAGGTCGACGATCTTGAGGAACCGTGGGACCTCGCGTTGCGAGTCGCTGCACCATGTTCCCATGTAAACCTCGATGCGGTCGTCCTTCTGGATCGACTGCGCGATCGATTCGACCTCGGTGAGGTCGGGAACATACGAAGCCTTCCGCTCCGGATACTCCGGCACGACGGCCATCAGGCGCATGGCGGTCGTCGGGCCGATCTCAGTGGGCAACGGTGTCTTCGCGCCGCCGGAGAGGTCGCCATGGAACGTCGGCGGGTGCTCGTCGATGGCGATGGTCTCGACGCGGTCTCCGCGCTCGGTCTGATCCACAACCGCGTTCATCCCATCGTAGACGCGACCGAAAATCGTATAGCCGCCGTCGAGGTGGGGTTGCGGCGAATGAGTGATGAAGAACTGCGAGCCTCCCGTGTCCGGGCCCGAGAGCGCCATGCCCACCGCGCCGCGCGTGTACTTCTGCATGTTGATCTCGTCGCGGATGGCGTAGCCGGGCCCGCCGTTCATGTCGTTGCGCGGATCGCCTCCCTGAATCACGAAGTTCGGGACGACACGCATGAACGATGTGTTGTTGAAGTAGTGTTTCCGAGCGAGCTGGGCGAAGTTCCACGTCGTCATCGGCGCGTCCTGGCTGAGGAGCGCCAGCTCGATGGCCCCCCGTGTCATGTGGATCGTCGCCGTGTGTGGCTGCCGCGACCACGACACGATCTCCGCGTACTCGGCTGCCGGGCGCTCGACCGGCAAAGGGGTGTACTGCGGACGATTCTTCTTCAGCTTGTCGGCGATGAGGTCCGAGGCGATGCGCCGGACCATGGGATCGCTGTCGCGCAACAGACCGCGCAGGAACGGCTCGCGCTCCGGCCGGTCGATTCCGGCCAGAACTGTGATGGCCGAGATCCGTGCATCGTTCTGGGAATCGTGGCGACCGCGCTGCTCCGCGGCGGTCAGGATCGCGACATCCGGGTTCTTCGTGAGCGCGTAGCGATCGATGGCATTGGCGCGAACGATGACGTCGGCATCATCGAGCGCGGAACGGATGATGTCGATCTCGGAGTCGGCTTGCTTGTCTGGAATGTTTCCGAGCGCGTTGGCGCGGATCATCGGGTCCGGGTCGGCGGCGAATCGATGCCGCAACGACGCTCCCTCCGGGCTATTGCTGGTGTTCTCGAGGATGCGAACCCGAGCCCAGGTCGAGCTGTTGTCGAGGATTGGGCCGAGATCCTTGGGGAAGTGGCGTGCGATCGCGCCGGTCGCGAGCTCGCGATCCCAGCGTGAACCGGTCGCGGCGATCTCGAAGAGTCGCTTGTGTGCCACGTCGCTTCGCGTCGCATACCAGCCCAGGGCGTCAAGTGACGAGGCGCGAGTACCAGGATCGGGGTCGTCGGAAAGAGCGATCACACGCAGGGCGTCTTGCGCCAGGTCGGGTCGATCGAGCACGGTCGGGTCCTTCGCCGCGAGGCGTGCGATGGCGACAGCCGCGTTGGTCCGCACCCAGGGATGAGCATCGCGAATGGCGTCGAGGAGCGGCGGCAGCGACTCTTTGGCCGCGATCCTGCCGAGAGCCGCCGCGACGTAAGCGCGCGTCAGGACGCTCGTATCGGTCAGGACCAACTCCAGCCGTGCCCGGGCTGGAGCGTACGTTCGGCGAGCGAGCGCATACGCTGCCATTTGCCGAATGAGCTCCGAGCGATCACCGAGCAGGGTTGCCGCGAGCTCGCTGGCGTCATCGCTGTTGTAGCGGAACAGGAACTGGACGGCGCGGGCGCGAGCGCCCTCACGCTCCGATGGTCCTACGAGCTCGGTGTAACGCGCAAACGGCACGTTGGCCGACAGCTTGGAGAGCGCCTCGATCGCTTCCGCGGCGACGCCTGCATCTTTCGTGTCATGCGCGAAGTCAAAAAGGGTGTCCACGGAGGAGGGGTCGCCGATCTCGCCGAGGGCGAAGGCGGCGGTCTCGCGGACAGTGCGATCGGAATCGTGGACGAGGGAGATCAGCTCGTCGACGCCGGCCTGCCGCTCGTCGGGATCTTTCTCTCCGTTGTGGTTGGTGTCGACGAACGTGTAGGGACCGATGCGCGCCAGGGCCATGGCCATCCGCGCGCGGTGAAGCGCGTTCGGGTTGGCGATCCAATCCTTGGCCATTGCCGCATCAAATTCACGCCGGTCCTCGAGCATCAGGACGCGAGCCTCTTCGTCGATCGTGAAGCCGTGCACGGCGGGCGGTGGCGATGGCAGAGGTGGTGCGACGACGGCAGGCGGAGTGGGTGTGCAGGCGACGAAGACCGCGACGGTAGCGAGGAGCTTGCGCATGGAGAGGATGATAGACCGGGTACGGTTCTCGATTCCTAGTTCTCGGTTCTCAGTTCTCAGAGGGCGCGGCCAGACCGAGGCCCGCTGAGCGCGAAGATCAGTTCTCAGAGGGCGGGGGTCTGAGAACCGAGAACCGAGAACTGAGAACCCGTTCTATGATTCGGCCCCGTGGAGATCGCTGCCGAGCACGTTGCTCGCCGCTACGGACGCAGATGGGCGCTTGTCGACGTCTCGTTAAAAGTTGCGAGCGGTGAAGTGTTGATGGTGGCTGGACACAACGGGTCCGGCAAGTCGACGCTGTTTCGCGTTCTCTCGACAGTCATTCGCCCTGATGCCGGGACCGCGACCGTGGGCGGCTTCGACGTCGTGCGCGATCGCGATCGGATCCGCCGGTCGCTGGTGCTGCTGAGTCACGCTTCGTACCTCTACGAGTCGTTGACGGCGCGGGAGAACCTCGAGGTCGTAGCGCGGTTCCTGGGTAAGAAGGATGTGATGACCTCGCTCGATCGGGTCGGTCTGGCTTCGAGGGCGGACGATGTGGTGGCGACGTTTTCGGCCGGGATGCGCAAGCGCGTGTCCTTCGCCCGGATCTTCCTGCAGGAGCCCGAGGTCGTGCTCCTCGATGAGCCATACGGCCAGCTCGATCCGGCTGGCTTTGTGCTCGTCGACGAGGTCGTTCGCGAGCTGAAGTCGCGCGGCGCGACCGTACTGATGGCGACACACCAGGTCAGTCAAGTGACCTCCGTGGCCGATCGCGCACTTCTTCTCGAACAGGGGCGCGTGATCTGGTCCGGTCCGGCCAGGGAGCTGCCGGAGTGATATCCACCGCTCTCTGGAAAGAGGTGCTCCTGCAATGGCGCAGCCGAGCCCAGTTCCTGGCGGTCTTCGTGTTTGGGGCCGCATCGCTCCTTCTATTCAGCTTCGCCGTCGGGCCGAACGCCGGAGCGCTGCGGCAGTATTCGTCGGGCTTCCTTTGGCTCGGGCTACTGCTCTCGTCGACTCTCACGCTTGCCGAGAGCTTCCACGCGGAGATGGAGAACAAAGCCTTCGAAGGGCTGCTGCTCATTCCCGTCGATGCTCGCGTTCTCTACTACGGGAAAGCCATCGCCAACTGGATGCAGCTCGCGTTGCTCGGCGTGGCGCTCGTGCCGGTGATGGTCGTCTTGTACGACGCGGGAACACTTCGTCTGGGGATGCTTCTGCTGATCATCCTTCTCGGAACGGCAGGATTGTCCGCACCGGGAACGCTCTACTCGGCGATGACGTCGCAAGCGCGTTCGCGCGGGACCCTGCTGCCTCTGCTCCTCTTTCCGCTGATCGTTCCGGCGCTTCTGGCTTCCGTCAAAGCCACCTCGCTCGTCATCCTCGGTGATCCCATGGGGCAGGCCGGCTCATGGATCAAGCTGCTGGCCGCGTTCGACGCGATATACTGGAGTCTCTGCGGCATTCTCTTCGGCCGCGTCGTCGAAGAGTAGCGCGATCATCCAGACCGATGCTCCCCAATCACCGATTTCCACGCACTCCGTACGTGCTGATCGCACTCGGCGTGATCTGCCTTCTCGGCGGGTCCTACCTCGGCCTGTTCGTCGCGCCACCGGAGCATTTCATGGGCGACGTCCAGCGGATCATGTATGTCCACGTGCCGACGGCCTGGAACGCGCTGCTGGCTCTGACGTTTGCGTTCGTCTGCGCGCTCATGTTTCTGCTCAACAACGACTGGAAATGGGACGCGCGACTCGAAGGCTCGATCGAGGTCGGTGTCCTCCTGGCCTTTCTGCTCTGTTGTCAGGGAGCGATCTGGGCCAAGCCGACCTGGGGCGTCTGGTGGGATTGGGACCCGCGGCTGACGACCACGGCCGTACTGGTTTTCGCGTTTCTCGGAATCCTCGCCCTGCGGCGGTTTGTTGACGATCCGGTAAGGCGGGGAGTCTGGTCCTCGGTGGCAACGATCATCGCCTCCGCCGACGTCCCGATCGTCTATTACTCGGTCCGTTGGTGGAACTCGTTGCACCAGCTCCAGTCGAGCCCGGCCACGGTATCGAAGCAGTTCCACTGGCCGTTGCGTACCAACGCCTTCGGGATCCTTTTTCTAATGACCGGTCTGATCATGCTGAGGGCACGGCTCGCCTCGATCCGGCTCAGCCACGAGATTGCTCCGCCCCCCGACGAAACAGAGGAGCGTGGCGCTGAGGAGCGCCGGCTGCCAGCCGGCCGGTCCGCCGGCAGCTTGCCGGCGGAGAAAGGCAACGCATGAGCGGCGGCTACATCACTGGCGGTTGGTCCTTCGTCTGGGCGGCTTACGGCTGGACGGCGCTGGTCCTGACGGTCTACGCCGTTTCCGTCATCGTTCGACTGAGAAAAGAATCCCGATGAACCGTTCACGCCTCTTCCTGATCGGCGCGCTGGCCGTAGCAGGGATCGCCTTCGCCGTCATCTCTTTCAGCGGCATCAACAAGAATCTCGTCTATTACTGGACCCCGCACGACCTGCGGGTGAACGGCGATAAGGCCTATGGCGCCACGATCCGTCTCGGCGGCCAAGTGGCTCCAGGCACGGTGCATACACTGGGTACTGGTTCCGGTGTTGAGTTCGACGTCACAGATCGGCGTGACGTAGTTCACGTGAGATCGAACGGCATCCCGCCTCAAATGTTCCGCGAAGGAATCGGGGTGGTCGTGGAAGGGACGATGGTCCCGGGCGGCTACTTCCAGAGCGATCGACTCATGGTGTCGCACAACAACGAATACCGGGCTCCGAAGAAGGGGCAGGCGGTCGACGCGAAGGAACTGATTCGAACCACGAAAGGCGTCGAGACCAAATGAACGCCTTTGCCGCCGGACGCAGCCGATCCCAAGGCGGTCTGCGGTTGGCCCAACGCTTCGCGTACCTCTATGCGGCGCTGATGGTCGCCGCCACGCTCGTCATGGAGTACGCGCTCCTGACCCACGACTTCTCGGTCAGCTATGTTGCGCAAGTCGGCTCACGGGCCGTGCCGACCTGGGTCACCATCGTCAGCCTCTGGTCGTCGCTCGAAGGCTCGATCCTCTTCTGGGGACTGATCCTCGGCGTCTACATCGCGGGCGCGACCTTCCTCACCCGCAACGAGCACTCAGAGTACATGGGCTACGCGATCGGCACATGGCTCGCCTGCGCCACATTCTTCAGTTTCCTGATCGCCGGCCCTGCCAATCCGTTCAAGACACTTCCGAATCCTCCGCTCGATGGTCCGGGGCCGAACGCCCTGCTGCAGAACCACGTGCTGATGATCATCCACCCGCCGTTTCTCTACCTCGGCTACGTCGGGTTGACGATTCCATTCGGGCTGGCCTGCGCAGCGCTCATGCGGGGCCGCCTCGGCCATGGCTTCCTGCGCCCTCTCCGCTCGGCGATCCTCGTACCGTGGATCTTCCTCACCATCGCCATCATGCTCGGCGGCTGGTGGGCGTACGAAGTCCTCGGGTGGGGCGGCTACTGGGCCTGGGACCCGGTCGAGAACGCGTCGCTGCTGCCATGGCTCACCGCCACGGCCGCGCTGCATAGCGCCATCGTCATGGAACGCCGAGGAGTGCTGAAAGGGTGGACCGTCACGCTGGTGCAGGCATCGTTTCTCCTGACGATCCTAGGCACGTTCATGACGCGCTCGGGTGTGTTCAATTCCGTCCACTCGTTCACCCAGAGCTCGATCGGCCCAACCATCCTGGTCTTCATGGCCGCCGTTCTCCTGGGCTCTGTGGCGCTGCTCGCTTTTCGCATCGACTCCCTCGAAGCCGAAGGGCAGATCGATGGAGGCGTCACGCGTGAGGGAACGTTCCTGATCAACAACCTGCTCTTCGTCTTGCTCACCTTCACGGTGCTGATCGGGACGGTCTTTCCGCTGATCGTGGAAGCGTTCAAAGGGAAACAGATGAGCGTTGGCCGACCTTACTTCGACTCGATGGTCGTGCCGGTCGGCGCGGCGCTGCTGTTTCTGCTCGGCGTGGGTCCCGCGCTGCCGTGGGGCCGCTCGGACGCGAAACAGGTTCGGCGCGCGCTCCTGCCGCCTTTGATCGGCGCGGCGATCGTTCAGGGGCAACTCGTTCGCGGGCGTCGCCGCTTCGCTTCGTACGTCGTCCACGCCGGGGCGGTCGTCGTCCTCGTCTCGATCGCCGTCAGCAGTACGATGCGGACGTCGAAGGAAGCGACCCTGTCGCGCGGACAGAGCGCCACACTCGGCGCGTATACGGTGACCTTCAATGGCGCGGACGTCCGCCAGGAGCCGCATCGCGAATCAACAGTGGCGTCGTTCGTCGTCACCAAAGACGGCAAGACCGTGAGAACGCTGGCGCCGCGCATGAACCAGTACGCCTCGATGCGCGAGCCCATCGGCACGCCTGATGTCTACTCGACGCTCACCGGCGACGTCTATCTCTCCCTGATGAACGTCGACGTTCCTGCCCAGAGTGCCGGCGTGCTGATCATCCATACGCCGATGGTCGGTTGGATCTGGATCTCGGTGATCGTCATGGGTCTCGGCGGCGTGATGGCGCTGATCCCAACCGGTCGCCGCGTCTACGCGGTCGTGCCGGCGCAAGCGGTCGAGATCGACACGGAAGGAGCGGCGGCGCGATGAACCGGACGGTCTTCGTCATCGGCCTCGTGATCGCGTCCGCGTTGATCGGCGTCTTTTTCCTGTCGCTCGGCAACGATCCCTCGCACATCAACTCGCCGCTCGTCGGCCGCGTCGCCCCGTCCTTCGCCCTCCGCTCGGTGAACAATGGCGAGACTGTCGATCTGGACAAGTATCGCGGCAAACCCGTGGTCATCAATTTCTGGGCGACTTGGTGCGGCCCCTGTTACCAGGAGCACCCGGTGCTGGTCGAGAACGCCCGTATGCTCGGTGATCAGGTGCAGTTCGTCGGCGTCGTTTTCGAGGATACGAACGAGAAAATCAACGCGTTTCTCGCCGATCGCGGCTCCGCCTACCCGACGCTCGTCGACGAGAAGGGGAAGACCGCCATCGCCTATGGGGTCGGCGGCGTTCCCGAGACGTTCTTCCTCGATAAGACCGGAAAGATCGTCGCCAAGTACGAAGGACCCATGACGACCGAACTGTTGCAGTCGTATGTCGTCAAGGCGATGAAGCAATGATCGCTCTCGCGTTCGCGCTCTTTCTCCAGCTGAAGGTTCCCGATGCCCAACAGTTCGTCGGCGAGCCGAAAGGGACGCCTGTCTCCGCTGCCGACATCGACCGGCGGACCCAGGAAGTTGCCTCCATGATCCGTTGCCCGGTCTGCCAGGGCCTCTCCATTGCCGATTCACCTTCGGCGATGGCCATCAACATGAAGGAACAGGTTCGCGAGCTCCTGGGCCGCGGGTACACGGAGGAGCAGATCCTGAGCTACTTCGAGCAATCGTACGGACAGTTCGTACTGCTGAAGCCGAAGTTCCGAGGGGTGAACTCCCTGGTGTGGCTGCTCCCGATCGCCGTGTTGGCGTTCGGCGCGCTCATCGTCTATTCGAAGGCCCGCAAGCTCGGACAGCCGCCGGCGCCTGTCGCCAAAGCGCAGCCTGCGCCGTCCGACGATCCCTATCTCGCGCGGGTGCGCGACCTCGTGGAGAAAGAATGACCGACTGGCTCAGCGCAGCGGCGATGCTCCTTTCCGGTCTGGTGATCGGATTCATGATCCTCTACAGCCTGAAGCGTTCGAAGCCGGCCGCGGCGGCGAAGACAGTGGCCGTTCCGCTCGGCAACGAGGCCGAGGTCCGCGACCTCGAAGCGAAACGCGACGCGTTGGTCCGCCAGTTGCGAGAGCTCGACGACGCCGATCCCGATGCAGACGTCGAACGTTCCCGGCTGGAAGGGGAGGCGGCTGCCGTGCTTCGCCAGCTCGACGGCGTTCGATCGGCTCCGAGTCCTAAAGCAGGCGCCCCAGCGACACCATCGTCCGCAGTGCCTCACGCGACCGCACTGCCGGCAACCGCTGTCTCCCCAGCCGTCAAAGGTTTCGCCTGGGGATTGCTCACAGCCTGCGTTCTGGGAGGCATCGGCTGGTACGTCGTGCAGCAGTCGAAGCCGCGCGAGGCAGGGCAGCCGACCACTGGTGGAACGATGCAGCCTCAGGCCAGTGCGCAGCAG
>WNFI01667600.1_pt1 | contig 13324 bp, 14 predicted proteins | sample 5400471 | NCBI WGS metagenome assembly WNFI01 (sample SAMN13153348, study PRJNA577476) | soil metagenome | isolation source: 100 cm saprolite on Douglas fir-dominated hillslope | place: USA:California | collected 2013-09-17
CCGCTATTGTTCCGTAGTTTCGGTAGTTATCAAAAACCGCCGAGACTTTGGAACTGCCTACAGCTCAGACTATCGTGGCTTCTTTTTGTACCCGGCGATGGCGCCCGTTACCGCACCGGCGATAGCAGCCGCCAGCCTGAATTGAGGGGGAACGAGAAGCATGGCGAGGGAACCAATCCCTGCACCAAGAAACGCATTGCGCTTTCTCTTCCGACTGGAATACGGCGCACATTCATAACCGTGCTGCCGGCGCGCGGTCTTGGAAGACCAGTCGCCTTTGCTGCGATTGCATGAGATACAGGCGGCAAACAGATTGTTCAGATGATCCGTTCCGCCCCGCGCCTGGGCGATGGAATGTTCAATTTCCCAGGCGCCTCTTTTTCCGAAGGCGCCGTAGTTGCAGAAGCTCAACCGCTTCCTGCAAAGATGGCAATGACCCTCCGTTCGCTCATAGATCGCACGCAATTCAGCTTCTTCTCTATTCATTGGATACCGTCCTCGCGCTACTCGCTTTCCATAACCCTCAATTGCGACTGATCTTTCCACCAGAGAACCGATACGACGAGTTCCGGCGTCACCTTCACCGATGACTCAACAAGCACGTAGTCAGCGGCGTTTTCGTGGTCGATCCACGCGTCCGCATCGACTTCGTCCGTGGCTTCGCCATAGTCCGACCGCTTCAATAGTTCGTATGCGAGGGTGTCCTTGCTGGTTTGATTGTTCGGCCAGAGTACACCCTCCAGCTCAGAGCTAGCTTTGAACCAGACCCGCTTGCTTAGGCTTGAGCAAATCACCATCGCGGGATGAGCGCCCAGATCGACCACGCGACGCGCGGTTGCGGTGAAGCTCGCGCGAAACACATCACGAAGTTCTTTTATGACTTCTAACTTCGGCGGGCGCTTCGCGAGCCGCGGTGTGAACATGCTCGACGGCAGCAGCAATTCGGTAGCGAACTCGTTCGCGAGGCTCTCCTTGTCGGTTCCGGTGTAGAAGCGTTCCTGCTTGTCAGTCCCGCAAGACATGTCGATCTGCCCACGGTCGTGCATCCAGTGCCCGAGCTCGTGGCCGATAGAGAAGCGCTGGCGCGTCGGCAAAGAATCCTGGTTCACGGTGATGATCGCCTGGTCGTTCAAGCCGACGATCCTTGCCTCGGCGCCAATCATTTTCTGCCGCGTAACCGTGGCGCCGACATATTGAGCGATCGCCTCAAGGTCGATTTCGTCCGGCTCGGTGATTCCGAGCTCATCGAGAAGGTCTTTCGCTTTTAGAAAGCGCCTAGCCATGGCGATAGCGCTCATTTTTTTGAGTTTCGCGCCAGGAGTGCCCTGAGCTTCTGAATCGCATCATCCAGATCTTCCGGCGCTGCATGCTTGAAGTCGCGATTCTGGAAGCTAACCCTATGCCCGGCGAGCTGCGCTTTTTCGATCAGCTGCGCGAGCAGCTTCTGCTTTCCTTGCAGATCGGCAGGAATCCCTTGACGCAGCTTTTCGATGTCGCCGGTCTGTTGGCTGTGGTCGCGGCGCGCGGCGGCGAGCTTCGCCTGGCCGTGCCGCTTCAAGGCCACCGCGATACCTTCTCGTCCTTCACGGGCGAGGGCAACGGGATCTTCGCCGGAATCCTTCAGGTACTGCAGGAATTCATCCTCCGGCGCTTCGAGAATGAACTCGAGCAATTCGTCCATGAGTTGCTCCTCTACTGTCTTCTTGGGGTTAGGAGTCATCGTCTTTCAGTCGTGTGATCAGTTCTTCGATCCGGCGGGTGAGGCGGCGGTCGGCGGTCCAGAACGCCTTGTCGCTCATGCGGAGCTGCTTGCGAATCTCGGCCTTCGAAAGACCCTGAAGCCGCAGCTCCAGGATCTGGCTGATCTCCTTGTCCTCGACGGCGAGCTGGGCCCGGAAAAGCGCCAGCACGGCCTGGGCCTTTGCTTCCTTCTCCTGCTCAAGATGAAGCTCTTCGGCTCCCGGCGTCGGCTCAGCCAGCGACTCCAGCACGCCGCCGGCAGGCTGGTCGCTGCACGGGGCCTGCAGATCCGTTTCAGGGATCAGGCGGGTTCCGCGTCTCAACTTCCGCGCTTCATTAAAAGCAATGCTCCGCATCGCCTCGGCCAAAAACTTAACGATATCAATGCGAAGCTTGGGCCACTTTCGGCCCGTCGGCTTGATCGCTGCCTCCACGGCCATGTCCACAAGCTCCTGCGGCTCGACCTGCCGCGCCAGTTCCGGATACCGGTGCAGGAAGGCGTGGGCGGCTTTGGCCAGCCGACGGTGAGCCGGATCGGAGAGGTTGCGCACGGCATCGCGCACCTCGTCCGGGCTGGCTACCGGCTCCCCGGGTTGTGCCGAGGACTCGCCTTCCGGCTCCATCAAGTTCTCCTAGTTACCTATCCATGCTCATGCGGACCTCACTTTGCCGGGCAGGGGCCGAAGTACTTCATCGACATCGAAGGAACCATTCATGAGTGGCCCGCGCCGACGATCACCCCCGAGCAGCTCGCGCAGCTCGGGGGCTGGGACGTCTCGGCCGGGGTGATTGAGATCGATCGGGATAACAACGAGCGCACGCTCGTCCCCGGCGAGGTCATCGAGCTCAAGCCCGGGCACGGCTTCGCCAAGAAGGTGCGCTGGAAGCGAGGCGACAGCGCGTTCGACGCGCGGCTCGACCTCGAAATGCAGCTTCTCCAAGGGCATTTCGGGGAGGCGGTGGCGCGGAATGCCGCTTGGTTCCTGGTAAACGACTACCCCGTGGCGGGCACGGAGTGGAACCAGAAGAAGACGCCGGTTGCCTTCCGCGCTCAGGTGGGCTATCCGGGGACGCCGCCTTACGGGATCTTCGTGCCCGCAGGCATCCGGTTCAACGGCGCGCTGCCGCAGAACTACCAGGAGCCCGTGGGCGACAAACCGCCTTTCCCCGGCGACTGGGGAGTCTTTTCCTGGTCGCCGGAAGACGGCCAGTGGCGCCCCGGCCCCACGCCGCGCGAGGGCTCCAACCTCCTCAACTTCGCTCTGGGATTTGCGCACCGCTTCCGGCAGGGAGCTTGATCGTGGCGCTCATTCGCATTGGCGCCGCCGAGCTCGACCGGCTTCGCAGGCATCTGCTGCGCACGCCGCGATGCGAGCAGGGCGCTTTTCTGTTCTGTCGGCATTCTTTATCCGGCGGTGGTGGCCACATTTTCGACTGCGAAGACTGGTCGGCTCTCAAGCGCGCGGACTACGAGGTCCAGGCGGGTGACTACCTCGAGCTGACCGACGCCGCGCGCGCCCGGCTCATCAAGCAGGCTCACGACCGCGGCCTTTGTCTCGTAGAAAGCCATTCGCATCCCGGACCGTATCCAGCCGCGTTCTCCTACTCCGATCTCACCGGACTGGATGAATTCGTACCGCACGTGCGCTGGCGGCTCCGTGGGCGCCCCTATGCGGCCCTCGTGTTCGCGCAGAGCGGTTTTGACGGCCTTGCCTGGACCGATAGGGCGGGAACGCTGCCGCAACAGGTTGCAGCCATTGAAACCGAGAATGCCCGGCTTGCCGCGAGCGGCTTGACCTTGGCCCACAGGACAAGGGCAGCCCATGGATAGGTTCGACCGCAACATCCGCTTCTTCGGCGCCGAGGGCCAAGCGAAGCTCCGCAATGCGCATGTCGCCGTCGTCGGCTGCGGCGGGCTCGGCCAGCATGTCATTCAGCAGCTCGCGTTCCTAGGGGTCGGCAAGCTCACGTTGATCGAGGATGAAACGCTCAGCCGCAGCAATTTGAATCGCTACGTCTTGGCGCGGCACGACGATCCAATTCCCGGTACCCATAAGATCGACGTCGCGCTGCGCGCGATCTCTGCCATTGACCCGTCTATCGACGTTTCGCCCGTTCGCAATTCGATCCGCTCGCAGGAAGCATTCGATGCGCTGCGCCCGGTGCAGAGCTTCTTCGGGTGTCTCGACAACGACGGGGCGCGGCTGATCCTGAATGAGTATGCGAAAGCGTATTCGAAGGAGTACTACGACCTCGCCAGCGACATCGAGCAGGACGCCGGCATCCGCTTCGGAGGCCGTGTTGTGCGCATCGATCACGCTCCGGGGTGCCTGGTTTGCCTGGGGCACATCGATCTCGCCGCGGCGCGCGAAGATCTCGAAAGCGAAGCAGCGCGGCAGGACCGCGCAAAGATCTACGGCGTGGACGCCGATCTTCTGGACGAAGGCGGACCGTCGGTGGTGTCCATCAACGGGGTCGTCGCATCGCTTGGCGTAACCGAGTACATGCTCGGAGTTACCGGCATCAGAGCGCCAAGACGACTGCTTGTTTACCGTGGGGACCGTGGGATCGTCACGACGGCGACCGCCGAGCTGATGGTGGCTTGTTACTTTTGCGGAACGGTTGCGGGCGCTGACAGCAATGCCGGGGTGGAGCGATTCATAAAGGTAGCTTAGAGCATCCGTCAAACAGGCAAGAGGGCTTCATGCGCGTTTCTCTGTGGCTGTCCTAGGCCGCTTCATTTTCAGAGCAGCCTGCCTTTTACCGTCCAAAGTTCAGCAGGCCGACAACACCAAGCAACACGTAGAGCACGATGAACACGATCGGGATCCACCGCTCCAGATGCGATAGCGGGTGGTACGTGCTGCCCCGTCCTACCTCTGCCTTCTGCCATTCGTATTCATAGAGCGCCGCCGGCATCTGCTGTTCAAGCTCGTGAATTACCTTGAACTTCACCGTATTCAGGTCGCGGTAAGACGTGATGATCTGATGCCACGTCAATGAGACAAGAATCCCTGCGACGGGCACGAGAATCGTCCAGTAACTCTTATACTGACTCGTGGCCAGCAAGCCGTACAGCGTGACGAGGAAGGCGTTAACTGTAAGCAGATAGTTATTTGCGGAAACCCGCCTCTCACTGATTTTCTCCGCGGACGCCACGTACAGCTTGTACTGCTCGAAAAGATCAGCGGTGAAGGACTCGCCGTAGCTTTCCTTGGTCTGCCGGATCAGCTGTGGGGGTGCCGTTTCACTCATGTGTTACCTCGATCCCCCGATCAGAGATTTCAGATTGTCCCAGGTCCATTTGTATATCTTGTCCGAGTCAAGCGCTGTCTTCGGCTTAACGCAGGTCTTCTCGCTGCGTCCCCAGAGGAGGAAGTAGGGCTTCTTCGCCTCACGTGCGATGGTCACTTCTGCCGAGACGCCCGCAGCGGCACTTGTGTACTCACCGCAGATAACTATCACGAGATCGACGTTATCCATTCGCCGCCGCACCTTCTCTTTCCAGTCTCCGGTCAGCGGCTCCTTGAGCGAGCGATCCTTGATCTCGAACGGTGAGTCCGGGTTCTTTGATTGTCCTGCGAGAAGATTGCGAAGATCCTCGTCGTGATCAAAGTCGAAGCTGATAAAAGCTCGTTGCGCAGCCATGGTCACTCCTCATTGGCGCGGTGCGTACCATCGAATGGTGCGGACGATGCTGTCCGAGTTCCAGCCGACGACCTCGTTTGCATTGTTCTGCACGACCACAGGAACCTGTACGTTACCCCAAGGCTTGACACCGATGATCGGCTTTCCAATTCGTCGCCCGAATGCGATTTCCCAATCCATCCATATGCTATAGGCGGTGTACATACCCGCCATGACTAACATCACATCGGCCGGGCGGATCTGGTCTCGAAGATTCTTCTGAAGCATATCGTCCGTGTCGAGAGGGTCGTGCTCTGGAACACTCAGGTTGTTCCACGAAAAATTGGGAGCGCCGTCCAGAAAGTCGCAAATGCGTTGGTAGTCGTCCGCGTATTCCCAGTCGTGGCAGATGAACAACGAGTAGGTTCGAAGGGCCGGCATTCCGTCGTGCTAGGGAGCCGCCGCCCGCAGGCCAAGACGTGACTCGCTGGGTTTGCTGTCAGCGACCACAAAGCGCTCGGCATCCTTGATGCGCAGCTCGCCGGATAGAAGCTTCGGCAGCAGCGTGTCGCGTAACACAGCGAGCGCGCGGGACTCGCCTGCATTCGAGAGAATTCGCAAATCAAGTGGGTCGGCAATCTTGCCAAACGCAGCAAGAATAGGACTGGGCGGTATCACCAGTCGGAAGGTGTCTATGTCGGCCTTACCCAAGTGAATAACAGTCGTGCCGGTCTTCGAATCCTCGAAGAAACGTAGCGGAACCTCAATGCTGTAGTGGACAAACGCCCGAGGGACTCGCTGCTTCGGCCTGAAGCAGCACAACCGCTGGTTGAGCCACGCTTGCGGTCCACGCCAGAGATGGGCGCGAAATTCCCCATCCATGCCGACTACAAGATCGCCGGCGCTCACCCGGCATCCCTTTGGGTGCTCTTCGGGCGTGAACACCGACGGATCGTGCGTGCTTAGGTCGCGTATTCGAATCAAGGGAAGACCGTTGCCAGCTTCATTGAACAGGTCTGACTGAAATGGAGCACCATAGATTACGTCGGCCACCCCGTAGATGTCGGCCACCTCCCACCCCGCCGGGATTTCTCCTAGCTCCGAATCCTCGAAGTGTTTGGGGAATAGGTCGGCGACTGCTTTCGGTAAGCCGCGGTCACGGCCCTCGGCCTTTGCGCGAACAGGCTCGAAGTCTACGAACCATGACTTGAAGACACTCCGCGCAGTTTCTTCCAAGGTACGGTTCATCCGACGGCATAAATCTATCTTGTCGTCCAGCGTGCCGAAGATGCGCGCGATCGCGCGTTGCGTTTGGATGTCAGGTAGGCGAATTGGTAACTCAAGAACAACCGAACTGTTCAGATTTGGCATTGTGGCCCCGATGGCATGCTGCTTCAGCCACGTCACTGAGATCGGAGCCCCAACCGCGCAGGCTAGGAATCCAGGATCGACTTTCTCGGGTGCGAGAATGCGCAGTGTAATTACCCCGGTACCCGCAATAGCCTCTCCATCGCGTTTCGTGACCGGGGCGGAGAGACCACACGCTTGAACACCACGACGCGCGAAAACGATGTCGCCAGGCTGCAGCCTATGCCGCGCGAGCTCGCGCGCTTTTTGCTCAGAAATCCGGACTATTCTGTCGTGCCGAAGCCGACCAGGCTCAATAGCCTCTGTAGGAATCACAGGGATGCCAGTCTCCTGATAGTCGTGTGCGTGGAGCGCACTACCGAAAGGGCCAGTACTTATCGCGATGTACCCGCTCTTCGCAAGATCGCCCAGCGTTTTACCCATACCCCAGTTCCTTCAAATTCTGAGTAATGCCGTCGTCCAGCTTTCGCCCCTCCGCTATCTGCTCGCGCAGCGTCGCGGCGAGCCGCTTCATCTTCTCCTCGAACGGCTCGCCATCGTCCTCCTGTGACTCCGCACCCACATAGCGGCCGGGCGTGAGCACGTGGCCGTGTTTGCGAATCTCCTCAAATGTGGCGCTGCTGCAGAAACCGAGAACATCTCCGTACTCTCCGGCGTCCTTCTCGCCGCGCCAAGCGTGGTAGGTCTTGGCGATGCGGGAGAGTTCTTCGTCGGTCAGCTCCCGATGCGTGCGGTCTATCAGGCGTCCAAGCTTGCGGGCGTCGATGAAGAGGATGTGGCCGCGCCGCTCGCGGAATTTGTGGTTTTTCTTGTCGCGCGCGAGGAACCAAAGGCAAGCCGGAATCTGGGTGGAGTAGAAGAGCTGGCCCGGCAGCGCGACCATGCAGTCTACGAGGTCCGCTTCGACAAGACTTTTACGGATGTCGCCTTCACCGGACTGGTTCGACGACATCGAGCCGTTGGCGAGGACGAAGCCGGCGAGACCGGTAGGCGAGAGGTGATGGACGATGTGTTGGACCCAGGCAAAGTTAGCGTTACTGGCGGGTGGAGCACCGTACTTCCAGCGCTTGTCCTCGCGCAGGCGGTCGCCCCCCCAGTCGCTTACGTTGAAGGGCGGGTTGGCGAGGATGTAGTCGGCCTTGAGGTCGGGGTGGCAGTCGTTGTGGAAGGTGTCGCCGTGCTCGATCTTGCCTTCGATGGCGCGGATGGCGAGGTTCATCTTGGCGAGGCGCCAGGTGGTGTAGTTGGATTCCTGGCCGTAGATGCTGATGTCGCCTAGCTTGCCGCCGTGGGCGACGATGAATTCCTCGGACTGCACGAACATGCCAGACGAGCCGCAGCAGGGGTCGTAGACGCGGCCCTTGAAGGGTTCGAGCATTTCGACGAGGAGTTTCACTACGCAGCGCGGGGTGTAGAACTCGCCGCCTTTCTTGCCTTCGGCGCTCGCGAACTGCGAGAGGAAGTACTCGTATACACGGCCGAGGACATCCTTGGACCGGCTCTCGGCGTCGCCGATGCGGATGTTGGAGACGAGGTCGATGAGCTGGCCGAGGCGCTGCTTGTCGAGCGCCGGACGCGCGTACTCCTTCGGCAGCACCCCCTTGAGCGAGGGGTTGTCGCGCTCGATGCCGGCCATGGCTTCGTCCACGAGCTGGCCGATGGTCGGTTGCTTCGCTAGCGCCTTGAGCTTCGACCAGCGCGCTTCCGGCGGCACCCAGAAGATGCCCTTCGCGCGGTACTCGTCCGGATCTTCGGGGTCTGCGCCCTGCTTTTTCTCGGCCTGGAGCTTGGCGTGCAGCTCCTCGAAGGCGTCCGAGATGTACTTGAGGAAGATCAGGCCGAGGACGACGTGCTTGTACTCAGCGGCGTCCATGCTGCCGCGAAGCGCGTCGGCCATGCGCCAAAGCTCGGCTTCGTAGCCGACGTTCGCACCGTTGCTCGTCGCTCTGGCGTGCTTTGGTTTTCTCGCCACGCTTTCCCCGCGGCGATTCTAACTTCCTTTAGGCGCGCTGCTTGTGAATAGTCGAGTAGTGAGGCTTCGTGAGGACTTCAGGCTTCAGTACTTCGTCCAGCTGCTCGCGGGTCATCCAGCCTTTGCTAAGAACCAAGTCGTAGACGCGAGCGCCGGTGGCGAGGGCTTCGCGAGCGATTTCGCTCGAGCGAGCGTAGCCGAGGATCGGGCTAAGGGCAGTGACGAGGGCGGTGGATTCGTCGAGGAGACGGCGCGCGCGCTCAACGTTGGCGGTAATGCCGCGGACGCAGCGCTCGTTGAGGGTGCGGCAGCCGGCGGTGAGGTGCTGGATGCCTTCGAAGAGGCTGTGGGCGATGATGGGCTCGAAGGCGTTGAGCTGGAGCTGGCCGGCTTCGGCGGCCATGGTGACGGTCATGTCGTTGCCGATGACTTCGAAGGCGATCTGGTTCACGACTTCGGGGATCACGGGGTTTACTTTGCCCGGCATGATCGAGGACCCGGCCTGCACGGCCGGCAGGGTGATCTCGCCGATGCCGGCGCGCGGGCCGCTCGACAGAAGGCGCAGGTCGTTGCAGGTCTTGGAGAGCTTCACCGCGATTCTCTTCAGCACGCCCGAGAGCTGCACGAAGGCGCCGGCGTCCTGGGTCGCCTCGACGAGGTTGGGCGAGCTGATGAAGGAAACGCCGGACACTTCGGACAGCCGGTTGGTGACGAGCGGCGCGTAATCGGGATGGGCGTTGATGCCGGTGCCGATGGCGGTGGCGCCAAGGTTGATCTCGCGCACTAGGGCGGCGGCTTCGGAAAGACGCTGCTCGTCCTCGCCGAGCATGACGGCGTAGGTGGAGAATTCCTGGCCGAGGGTCATCGGCACGGCGTCCTGGAGCTGGGTGCGGCCGACTTTCAGGACGTTTTCGAATTCGGCCGCCTTCTGCGTGAAAGATATCCTTAGGGACCTAAGTTCGGCGAGCAGGCGCCGGATGAGGTAGTTGAGCGCGAGCTTGATCGACGTCGGATAGACGTCGTTCGTGCTCTGCGAGAGATTCACATGGTCGAGCGGGTGCAGGTGCTGGTACTCGCCCCTCTGGTGGCCGAGGAGCTCGAGCGCGCGGTTGCAGATGACCTCGTTGGCGTTCATGTTGGTCGAAGTACCAGCCCCGCCCTGGATCACGTCGACTACGAACTCCTCGTGCAGCTTGCCCTCGCGCACCTCCTCGCAGGCGAGGCGGATGGCGACCGAGCGCTTGTCGTCGAGAAGCCCGAGCTCGGCATTGGCGATCGCGGCGGCCTGCTTGACGCAGGCGAGCGCGTTAATGAGCTCCGGGTAGTGCGAGATCGGCGTGCCGGTGATGGAGAAATTCTCCAGCGCGCGCAGGGTGTGGATGCCGTAGTAGGCGCCGGCCGGGACCGCGCGGTCACCGAGCAGGTCGTGCTCGATGCGGACGGGCTGGGTCATGACAACGTTACTGAATCGTAACGGCGGAGTGCTCGCTATCGGCCTTCATCCGGCTCGGCAGCCCACGCGGCAGGCTCGCGGAGCGGATCCTCGACCGTTTCCAGATACGCGAGCACGGGCTCGAGCGCATCGAACGGGTAGAAGGCGACGCCGCGTGCGTCGAGCTCGTTCGCAAGGGCGCATTTCGCGAACACCACGTCGGCCGCCAGCGCCGCGTCGAGATCCGAGTGGCCGTCGCCCGCGAAGATAATCCGGTTGGCGCGGTAGGGTACGAGGTGGCGCGCCTTGGCGTTCGCCGAGCGGTCGCAGGCAGGGTCATAAAACGGGAAGGACGCGGCCAGCCGATCGTTGGCCAGGAACCGGAGGTCGTTCGCGAATATCGGGATGCCGTCGATTCCGTTACTGCGCAGGATATGCCGTATGAGCGGCACAAACGCCGGATCGATGCGCACCCGCGTCAGATCCCCGAACAGCCGCTCGCGGGATACGCGCATGTTCTCGACCTGCAGCCGCAGGCAATCCCGGGCCGGAAGATGCCCTTTCGCCCAGGCATCTTCCCAATCGCGCCACGCCTCGTTCGGCGAGTACTTCTCGATGACCTCGTCGAGGATGTCGCCCTGCATGAGGGTATTGTCGAAGTCGAAGAACAACACCGGCTTAAGCAGCGATCTTGGCATGCGGGCGCTCCGCCTTTGACGACTCGCTCCTGGGCAGGGCAAGAGAGCCGCAGAATTTCTGCAGATGATCCGCCACGGTCGATCGCTCCAGATCGGCGGACACCAGATGATAGGACTGCTTGAGAAGCAACAGCTCGCGCCTCGGGGAGCCGACATGCTCGGTGATGAACTGCGCGTTCTTCGGGCCCGTCACATCGTCCTGCTCCGCCTGGACGACGAGGACCGGGCAGGCCACACGCGGCAGCGCTCGCTTGCACATCCTGATCAGGCGCCGCATCTCGCAGAACAGGCGTACCGGAAAATGCGCATACCCGAACTTGGCGGCGTCGCTGCTGTCGCGCAAGCTCGTTTTGCGATACCGCGCCGCGATCTTGCCGCGCAGCGACTCGTCCTTCAGGCCGAAAGGCTCGTCCTCGCGGAAATAGGTGAAGTACTTGAGCGGCGTGTAGTCGACCAGCGGGATCAGCCGGTGGTACCAGGGCACGCTCCAGCCGTCGTAGAAGAGCGTCGGCGCGAGGCAGGCGACGCCCGCGACGTCGTTCGGGAACTCCGCCGCCAGCATCAATGAAAGGTTGGCGCCGAGGGACAGTCCGCCAATGACCAGCGGCATGCCCTGCGCGCGCGCCGCCGCGCGAGCCTCGAAAAACGAGTCTTTCGCCGACTGGTAGAGCTGCGCCGAGGTCGTGCGCGCGAGAACGCCGAGCGGCTGGCCGTGGTTCACGAGTCGCGGGCAGCTCACGTGATAGCGTCCACGGCCCCGCAGCCAGTGGGCGAGGTAGCCGAACTCCGTCGGACATCCGGTGAGGCCATGCAGCAGCATCACTCTGCAGCCGCCGTCGCCCTGCAGAAAGATCCCGCGGTCGACAAGCTCGACCGCTCGCTGCGGATTCAACCGCGCCCACTCGACTGTCATATTCAGCTTTATGAAAGCTTGAAGACTTGCGTCTCTGCAGACGCGTTGTATAAAGAGTTGCGTGATACGCTGCTCATGTTACCACTCCGGATGAAAAAACCTGCGCATCTTATCACTTAAGATGAATAAACCGCTCACCGAATCGACATCGAGAAATGTTCCTGAAGAGGAGCTGACGCTGCTCGCCAAGGAAGAACGCTTCTGCTCGCACGGTGACACGGTCCACTACGCGGAAAAGCCGAAGCTCTTCGAGCGCTGCGAGGGCAGCTACCTCTACGACCTGCACGGCAGGCAATATCTCGACCTGCAGATGTGGTATTCGGCGGTCAACCTGGGCTACGCCAACGCGGCGGTGAGCACGGCGATGCGCGACCAGATGGAGAGGCTGCCGCAGCTCGCCTGCCAGTACCTGCATCGGGAGAAGATCGAGCTGGCGGAGCTGATCTGCGAGAGCATCGAGCGCGCCTTCGGCACGAAGGGCCGGGTGCAGTTCAATGTCGGCGGCTCGCAGGCCATCGAGGACGCCTTGAAGCTCGTGCGCAAGGTCACCGGCCGGCAGCGGATGCTGGCGTTCCAGGGCGGCTACCACGGCCGCACGCTGGCCGCGTCGGCGATCACGTCCTCGTACCGCTACCGCGAGGCCTTCGGAGAGTTTGCCGACCGCGCGGAGTTCATTCCGTTCCCCTACACGTTTCGCTCGCCGTACCGCGGCGACGCGAAGAAGACCGAGGACCAGTGCATCGCCGAATTCGAGCGCCTGTTCGAGCACGAGTACACGGGGGCGTGGAATCCGAAGACCGGGCGCGCGGAGTTCGGCGCGTTCTTCGTCGAGGCGGTCCAGGGCACCGGCGGCTACGTGATTCCGCCGAAGAGCTACTTCAGGCGGCTTGCCGCGATCTGCAAGAAGCACGGCATCCTGCTCGTCGACGACGAGATCCAGATGGGCTTCTATCGCACCGGGAAGATGTGGGCGATGGAGCATTTCGACACCTCGCCGGACATCATCGTGTTCGGCAAGGCGCTGACCAACGGGATGAACCCGCTCTCCGGCATCTGGGCGCGCGAGGAGCTCATCAAGCCGAGCGTGTTCGGGCCCGGCTCCACGCACTCGACCTTTGCGTCGAATACGCTCGGCACGGCCGCCGGGCTCGCCGTCATGAGGATCCTGGGCAGCGGCGACTATGCAGCGAGCGTGATGCACAAGGGTGCCTACCTGCTCGGCAAGCTCAGGCGGCTCCAGGCACAGCATCCCGAAATCGGCGAGGTCGACGGCCTCGGCCTCGCGCTGCGGATGGAGATGTGCGAAGCCGACGGCTTCACCCCGAGCCGGCGCCTGGCGGACCGCATGTTCCAGATCGGGCTTGAAGGCGATCTCTCCATCGGCTCGCGAACCATCGGGCTCGTGCTCGACATCGGCGGCTATTACAAGAACGTCATCACGCTCGCCCCGTCGCTGGAGATTACGATCCAGGAGCTCGACCTGGCCGCTACTGCGCTCGACCAGGTGCTTTCGCGGGCGAAGCAGTCGTAAAGCTCGGCCTCGCTTCGTTGATCGCCGTCTCGGCGGCCGCCCT
>WNFI01478266.1_pt1 | contig 13322 bp, 9 predicted proteins | sample 5400471 | NCBI WGS metagenome assembly WNFI01 (sample SAMN13153348, study PRJNA577476) | soil metagenome | isolation source: 100 cm saprolite on Douglas fir-dominated hillslope | place: USA:California | collected 2013-09-17
CAAAGCTTACAACGACGTCTACGGTTATGAAGCGGGGGATAAAGTCCTCAAGAGCCTGGCTGGCTTGCTAATCGAAGCCCTGAAGGTTTCTCACGATGACTGCGCTTTTGCCGGTCATGTCGGGGGAGACGATTTTGTTTTCTTGTCCGCCATCGATCCTATGAAAACTCTGATGCTTACCCTCGCGCAGCGCTTTGACGCGCAAAGAGGCAAATTTTATTACCGCGAAGATTTGGATCGAGGCATCATCCAGACCAAAAACCGTCAGGGGCAGTTAAAAACGTTTCCCTTGATGTCCCTGTCCGTCGCCATTGTGTCCACAACTACCCGTCGGGTTACACATTACGCGCGGCTTGCGGAGATCGCCAGCGAACTCAAGCGCTACGTGAAATCTCAAGATCATGACGGCAAAAGTTTTATTTTGTGGGATCGCCGTAGCGATTCCTTAGAGGAAAAGAATCATGCGTAAAATGGCGAGATTTTTTCTGATTTTCACTCTCCTGGCAAGCCAAGCCTTATCAGTGGCAGCGGATGCCACCAACGACTTTGAATTCTACGCGCAGGAGGCAAAAGTCTCTAGCGCTTCTCGACAGCCGGTCACGATCCGGCGGCCGCCTGTCACCATGGATGTCATTACGGAGGAAGAGATACGGGCATCGGGAGCTGTGGATATCTGGGATTTGCTGCGTTTCCGGGCCGGCATGGATGTGGGATCCGCACGATCGTCCACCAACGGACAGCAGGCTTTGGTTTCGGTTCGTGGTTTCGCCAGAACATCAATCCGCGGCCTGGAAGTTTTAGTCGACGGCCGCAGCGTTATTTCCGGATTCGACAGCCAAACCCGCTGGGCGCAGCTCCCTGTCCAAATTCAGGATATTGAACGGATCGAGATCATTCGCGGTCCGAGTGCTGCCCTCTACGGCGCCAACATGGGCCAAGGGGTGATTAATATCGTCACCAAGACGCCTCAGCGACACAATGCCATAACGCTCGAAGGGCTGGGGGGGAACCGGGCTCTTTTTCAAACTGCGGAATCCTATGAGAATATCACCGATGACACCGGATACCGCATAAGCCACACCTATCGCTCGAATAACGGAAACCCACGGACAGATCCTCAGAATGACTTCACCTTTTATAACAAGCCTAACTTTCGAGCTTATTGGAATCTGACTCCCGCGACCCACTATGAATTTTTCGCCGGAGGCGTCTACGAAACGCTTGGCATGGCAATCAATGGAGCAGATTCCCATGGCCATTTCCCCAGCTTCTATGAGATGCTGAAGATGAGCCACGGCTGGGGCGACGATTCCGTCCTGGAAGTCATGGGTTCTCGAACGGATGAGCAAACAACGATGGATCCTTATTTCAACGGGCCCGTTCAAATTGACAGTGTGCGCTATGAAACGGACATCATGCACCGCTTCACGGCATTCGAAAAACGGTCACGCACCGCGTGGGGAATTCACTACCGCTTCGATGAAATCTCATCGCAACAAGTATTCGCCGGAAATCCCACCCAGCGGAATCACATTTCAAGGATCTACGGGCAACAGGCGATCGCACTCTCCCATAAGTGGTCCGTGGCAGGCGCCGCCTCCGTCGACGAATCTGATACGGGTGGCGTCGGACCCGACGTTCAATCCTCTCTGATGTTTGACGCGACAGAACATCATACGCTCCGCTTCTCCTATGCGCTGGCCTCGACCATCCCGACGCTCTTAGATACCTTTGCGAACTGGCGTCAAAGTTCGACCACACAGCGGATCGGGAATCCGCAGATGAAACCAGAGCACTTTCAATCCTATGACTTCGCCTATGTCGGGGCCTGGGACCGAGTCACTTTGGAACCGACGCTTTATTACATGAATTTCAAGGACAGAGTCACCGCGACCAGCACCAAAGTGGGCGCCCTAACGTCCATCATCGAAGGGAATGGAAATAACGCCATTGCAAGGGGGGCGGAAATCAGCCTGAAATACAAAATGGCCAAAGGCCGCTGGGCGTATGCGAATTATACGTACGAATCCATTACCGATACGGCCGGGGATGCGAGCGTCCTGACACGTACCCCGGGGCATAAATTCAACGTGGGCGGAGAAATCTCCTTAGGCGCCCGATGGTCTGTCAGCACCAATTTCGGGTTTAAGGACGACTATATGTTAAGCAGTTCTCGCGTGGCGGCGTTTAGTCGTCTCGACGCGCGCTTGGTCTATCGACCTACGGCTTCTTTGGAGCTTTTTCTCGCAGGTCAGAATCTTTTGACAGAGCAACAGATGGAATACACCACCTCGATCCGGACGCCGCGCACGTACTATGCGGGTTTAGCTATGAAAATCGGGGGCGCGCGGTGACCCTTCCTCAAAAACTTTTTCACTTGTTTATTCTCGGGGGCCTAGGCCTTTGTCCGCTTCGGGCTTTCGCAGCCAACGATGCGGTGATTGTTGTCCTGAGCTCAAACTCCGGACCTTACCAGCACGCCTTTATTGGACTTAAAGAAGCTTTTGGCCAGTCTGTTCCTTCGTGGGTCGTGTCCGAAGGGGAGCTCCGAATCCCTCCAAACACGCGCGTTATCGTGGCTGTCGGTGGTAAAGCAGCGGTCTATCCTTCTTATCCCCCTAACTCGTTTTTGATCTATTGCTTGTCGCCCGGAATCCGATTGGCCGTGGGTGAGCATCCGGGTGGGATTCTCGAAATTCAGACCTCTCCTTCGGTTTACTCGACCCTGAGCAAATTCAAGGAACTGCAGCCGTCTTTGAAACGGTTGGTTGTGCTTTGGTCAAGCGAAGCGATCAAAGTTTACTTCGATCAAAAGAAAGAGATCGCCGATCGTTTAGGCGTCGAACTGATTTCTGATCGGGTGCGAAACTCCGATGATCTGCCGGATCACCTGAGGGCGCTGAAGGGGAAAGTGGATGCCCTCTGGCTCCCGTCAGACGCAGCGATGATCACGCCCAAGAATTTCGCGACGATTAAAGAGTTTTCGCTAGGCAACGGCATCCCCTTCTATGTTCCCTCGGAGGGCTTGGTCGAGCAGGGGGCCACCGCGTCCGTCAGCGCTTCCTTTGAAGAACTCGGCGCGCTTGCCGCTCAGATGGCCCACCAAGCGCTCAAGGGGCCTCTGAATACAGACCGGGTTTTCCCTGAAAAATACCATGTCGCCGTGAACCTCACCTCGGCCAAAAGAGGCCCAGGTGATTTCCGCTTCGCGCATTCCGACATCCCGGCAAAAGGCGCCGGCGACCACCTATGTCGTTACCAGTGAAGATATCCGCTCCTCGGGAGCTGAAAACATCTGGGATCTGTTGCGCGCTGTCCCGGGAGTGGATGTCATGCAGACACGCACCGATCAAGCGGAAGTCAGTATCCGAGGCCTCAACCACACGCTCAACAACCGCACCTTGGTGTTGCTGGATGGAAAAACGGTCTTAAACGGCTTTTTCGATTTCATCACGTGGGAAAGTATTCCCGTCACGGTAGAGGAAATTGATCGGATTGAAATTGTGGAAGGCCCGGCTTCGGCTATGTACGGGGCCAACGCGATCAATGGGGTCATCAATATCATTACGAAAAAGCCCGAGCAGCTGAATGGGGGACAACTAAGTTACACCGCTGGCGAGCGAAATACTCAACTCCAAAGTTTTGTCTATGGCAAGCAAGGTGATGTGCTCGGTTACCGGATGGGCGGTGGATGGCGGTCGATGAACCAATATCAAGACGCGAATCAATTTGCTTCAGAGGCGGGAAAAATCGACGGCCTCCTTAACTACAAGCTTTCAAACGCTTCCGAGTTTGGACCAGCTCGCCTTTCCTTCAAACCCTAACTTGGATTATGACACCTACGATGCCGAGGTGGAACAGGTGCTCCCATTGCCGTTTCATAACCAGGCCGTTTTTGGAGCTAATTACCGGAAAAACACCATGCGTTCAACGGCCTTTTCACCCGGCTTGCTGCAAGCCGATCTGTGGTCCGTTTTCATGGAAGATCGCTGGGATTTGGCGGACCATTGGGCATTGACCGGAAGCGGCCGGATCGATCGACATCCTTTTACACCCATAGCCTTTTCACCGCGTGGGAGTCTCGTCTATACACCCGTACCGCAACAGGTGTTCCGGGTCTCTGCGGGGACGGCATTTCGAAATCCAACCCTTACGGAAAATTTCATCGACGTTACGCTGAATACACCCAATCCAGGAACCAGCGTGCCGAACCCTCCTATCTCCACGATTCAAACGCGTACCGTTGGATATCGCAATCTGGATCCCGAGCGGATAGAAACAGTGGAAATCGCGCACAACGGCACCTTCGGACGGGTCAAAACCACCTTGGCCGGCTTCCATTACACGTTGAACAACCTGATTCAATCCGGCAACATTCAGAGCACCTCCATGACCCCTCCGACCCTCAATGTATTGTCCTCCTTTACCAATGGAGGGGTGATTAGCGCCTCGGGAGGGGAAGGAGGCGCTGAAGTGGCCCTCACACCTTCCCTGAATAGCTTCGCCAATTACTCTTACCAGTACCTACACCAAGGATCCGTGGACCAATCGATCGCTCTGGCATCCCCCCGGCATAAAGCGAACACAGGCCTCCGCTATAAGCATAAAGGGCTCACGGGAAACATCTCCGTCAACTGGGTGGATAGAACCTTGTGGCCTAAGGCATCAACGGCCAATGGAACATCCCCTGCGCTGGCGCCCGTCAACGCTTACTTTCTCGTCAACGCCCATGTAGGCTATGCCTTCCCCGGTCGGTGGAATGGCCTCGAAATGGGTGTGACCGCTTTCAATTTGTTAAACCACGATCACTACGAGATTTTGCCGGCGCAAAGCCCGGCTTTGCCCGGACAAAATGGGGAAATTATCCGCTCTCTCTGGTCGGGGAGTGTCTCTTATAAATTCTGAGAGAATGAAAATGCGAAAACTATTCGCCGTTATCTTAAACATCACCGTGATCGAAACGCTCGCCTTTCCGGCAAGGGCCGATTCAAACGATGCCTTTCAATTTCTCCGGGAAGAGGCCACCGTGGTGACCGCGTCGCGGCGAGAGCAATCGATTCGTGAAGCGCCGGTCGCCGTGGACGTCATCACGTCGGAAGAAATAAAGGCCTCGGGGGTCACGAACATCTGGGATCTCTTGCGCTATCAACCCGGTGTCGAAGTCGTCGATGGCCATACCCCGCATGGAAACCGCGCTCTGGTCACGATCCGAGGGTTCGTCGAAGGATTCGCCCGGAACGTTTTGGTCCTGGTGGATGGCCGGAGCGTTTATGACGTGAACACGGGAAGCGTCTACTGGGAGCAACTCCCAGTCCAGCTTCAAGACGTTGATCGTATCGAAATCATCCGGGGTCCGAATGCAGCCCTCTATGGCTCGGGGGCGGGACTGGGCGTCATCAACATCCTAACTAAAAAACCCACTGGCACAACAACCGTGACCGTGCAAGGGGCGGGAGGGAATCGCAGCACCGTCTTAGCTTCCGAATCGATCGATAGTTCGATCCACGGATTCAACTACCGGTTGAGCCACAACTTCCACCAGGAAGGAGGCTTTAACAACGTCGCAGGTGGAACCGGGAATGATTTTCTACACAGCCACAAGGCCAATTTCCGGTCCCATTGGAACCCAACCCAGGGATCGGAATTAGAGCTCTTTGGGGGTGGTTCGTGGTCGAAAATCGGGGTTCCTAACGTGGCCACTGCGCAGGATGATTTTAATCAACATTTCGAGATGCTCAAATTCAACACCTCAACCTCAGAGAACTTCCACCTGGAGCTGTTAAGTTCCCGTAACGATTGGATCGCCAACGTCAATCCTACGGTGGTCGGAGATACCGACCGGAATCGGACTTACCAATACAACGAAAGCATTCTTCATCGCATCGATTGGGGAGACGGACGCTTGAACAGCACCTACGGTTTTGATTACCAATACGCCCACACTTACTCGGCACATGAATTTGCCGATAATCCCAACATCAAAAACCAAATCTGGCGCTGGTACCTGAACCAGACGGCACGTTTGAACTCCTATGCAACCCTCGTAGGCGCCATCGCATGGGAAGCGACCGATATCACAAAGCCGCACCCGAATTATCAAATCGCGTCTCTTCTGGAACCGGTCAAGAACCAGACCTTCCGGACGTCTTATTCGGTTGCGTACACCGTCCCGACACTCCGCTTGGTGGCCGTTAATGAACGTCAGGATCCCACCACCACAAGAATTGGGAATTCGAGCATACAACCTGAAAAGTTGACCTCCTATGAAACGGGGTATCGCGGCGCCTGGTTGAATCGTCATCTCGAAACCGAAACGAATCTTTTTTATACGCTCGTTGAAAATATTGACGACGACTTCGACAAAGGGACCACACCGGTCGATTTCATCCAGTTCGTTAACACCAACCAAGCCATCATCCGAGGCGCTGAAATGCAGATGAAATACCGATTCAGCCCCAGGCGATCGATGTACCTCAACTACACCTACGCGAACCTCACGGACAGAAGCGGCAATATCGGTGAAATCACCCACAGCACCCCACCCCACGCTGTAAACCTAGGCGGAATGACCGATCTCGCTGGTGGACTCTCAGGGAGTTTCAATCTCGGTTATAAGGATGCCTACATCATCGACAATCTTGCGGCGGAAACGGCGCCCCACGCATACTGGCGGCTGGACGCCCGCCTGGCTTATCAACTGCCTTGGTACAAGAAGGCTGAACTCTTCGTCGCCGGCCAGAACCTGGCCGCTTCGAACCACGTGGAATTCGCCGACGCCTTGACGGTCCCCCGAACCTACCAGGGTGGCATCACAGTGAAATTTGGAGGCACTGAATGAACAAACGGCAAATGATGGCTCAATGCGCCGTTTTCGCGTTGATGATCTGTGTCACCGCTAGCGCGGTGGCGCAGCCAGAGGACGTCGTGGCCGTGCTTGGCTCGGATTCGCGTGCTTACCAAGAGGCTTTAGCCGGTATCCGTGACACCTTTGGGGCGTCCCTCACGGTGATCAATCTCGCCAGCTCCGAGAAAATTCCTCCAACCGCCAAGCTGATCATCACCATCGGAGGCAAGGCCGTTGTCGCTTCGGAGCGGATTAATACGCCTTTGATCTACTGCTTGGCACCGGGGGTCGATGTGAATCGGGATCGTCATCCCAATTTAGTTGTCAAAGTGTTTATGTCTCCTCCCCCGCAGGTGCTCCTTGCCAAACTGCAGGAAATTCAACCCGACCTGAAGCGGCTGGGCGCTGTTTGGGTGGATGATCCGGCCAGCAGCTATGGAACCGCATTGAAAGCAGAAGGGGGGCGTAGGCGCGTCGAAGTTCGCCCTTATCGCCTGCGTTCTTTGGAAGAACTGCCCGATTATCTGCGCGGTTTGAAAGGCCACATCGACGCTCTATGGCTTCCACCCGACCCCCTTCTGATTAATCCCAAGAGCTTTAACACCATCAAACAATTTGGGCTCGACAATGGAATCCCTTTCTATGCATCCATTGATGCGCTGGCCGATCAGGGAGCCGTGGCAGCCATTTCCGTTAGTTTCCGGGAGATGGGCCACAAGGCCGGGGCCATCGCCGCTCAGATCATGAGTGGGAATCACTCTACGGGGGAGCAGATTTTCGGGGATACCGTTTCCGTGACTTTGAACCTCAAGTCCGCGGCGGGGACAGGTCTTAAATTTCCACCCGCAGCCGTTAAGCAAGTGGATAGGGTGATTCCATGAGACTCCAGACCAAAATCCTATTCCTTTTTGTCTCCGCGGCTCTCTTGCTCGGAGGGCCCTTGCTGTGGACGGTCCAGCGCAGCGCCCGTAAGATCGACCTCGAAGAAGTCGCCGAGCGGGGGAAGGTGAAGGCCGTGGACGTAGCCGATCGTGTCATCAATGGGTTCCAGACGGCCAGCGAGACTTCGCTCCTCCCCCTTCTGCAGGCCGCCCAAGAGCAAACCGGAGCGGTCTACGCGACAGCCATTGATGCCCATGGCCGTGTCTTGGCCCATACGAACGTGGCGGAGAAGGGCAGCCTCTACTCCGATCCCGAGACCCGAGCGGACCTCCGTTTAACCAAGCCCCACGGCCACCTGGCTCGCTATCGAAACACCTTTATTATGGAAGTGGCGGCGCCCGTCTTGTCGAGTCCGGCCGAGTTATCCGCCGAGGAGTTCATGATGGGAGGAGCCAAAGGAACTCAAAAAACATCCCTCGGCATCGTGCGGCTGGGCCTCCCTTTGGAGCAGGTCCTACAGCGTGAACGCAAGCTCTTCCATCAGATCGCCGCCATCATTGTCATCGCGGGCAGCGTCGGGATCCCGCTGCTCTTCTTTTTCATGCGCCGGCTGCTCCGGCCGATTCAATGGCTCTCATCAGGGACAACGCGGATCGCCCAAGGGGATTACGGGGCCGTGGTGCCCATTATTTCTCGAGATGAGCTTGGACGCCTCGCCCAGGACTTCAACCATATGAGCAAGATTCTGAGCGAAACCACCGTCTCTAAAAACTTTTTGGGAGGCATCCTTTCGGGCATGGTGGATCCGCTGATTGTCATCGCGCCGGATGGCACGATCCGGATGGTGAACCAAGCGACCTCGGATCTTCTGGGATATGCACCGGGCGAGCTGGACGGACAACTCTCTCATATTCTATTCATAACGAAAGACAAATTGTCCAAAGAAGCCGCCCAAGAAACACTGATCGGGAAAGGGTCCGTGCGTAATTTAGAACTTGAATTTCTAACCAAAACGGGAGCCAAAGTCCCGGTTCTTTTTTCCAGCTCAATGCTCAAGGACGCTGAAGGAAAATCCGCCGGGATCATTGCGGTCGCGAAAGACATGACCGAGCGGAAAAAACTGGAAGGAGCGATCCGCCAGTCGGAGAAATTGTCGGCGGTGGGCCAGCTCGCCGCGGGCGTCGCGCATGAAATCAACAACCCGTTGGGCGTCATCCTGGGCTTTGCGCAGGCGGTGGTCCGTCGTCTACAGGCGGGCGATGCACTTGAACTTCCTCTGAAATCCATCGAAAAAGAAGCCATCCGTTGTAAGAATCTCGTTCAGGACTTGCTCACGTTTTCGCGTGTGTCCAAGATCGACCGGGAGCCCCTCGATCTCAACCGCGCCGTGGAGGGAGCTCTTTCGCTGATCATCGCCCAGGCACGCATGACGCACGTCGAAGTCCGAAAGGACTTGGCGTCTGATCTGCCGCGCTTTCTTGGAAACTTGAATCAAGTTCAGCAGATCGTCGTAAATCTCGCCAGCAATGCGCTGGAAGCAATCGGGGAGGCCAAAGGACTACTGATGATCAAAACGGAAACGATCAAAGAGGACCCTCTTTCTTGGGTGTGCCTCAAGATTACTGACGATGGCCCCGGAATTCCCCAAGAGATTCAATCGCGTATCTTCGATCCCTTTTTCACGACCAAGCCCGTGGGTAAGGGAACGGGATTGGGCCTGAGCCTTGTGCATGAAATTATCAAGAAACATTCCGGGTCAATCGACGTCGAAAGCCGCCCAGGTCACACGGAATTCTGTGTCAAATTTCCTGTTCGGCCGGCCAGCTCGCCGATCACCTCCTCACCGAAGGTGGGAAAGACATGAACGGACTGAGTTATCGTCAAAAGTTCGCGTTGATCATCCTCCTTTTCGCTTTGCCGCTTAGCTATCTGGTGTACCAACTTTCCTCAGAGATCAATATCTCGCGAACCTTGGCCCAGAAAGAGCGCAAGGGATTGGCCTATATCATCCCCTTGCGACATTTATTCGAGTTAACACAGCAGCATCGGGGCATGCTCAACGCGACCTTGTCCGGTGACTCCTCTTTCAACAATCGCCTGTCAGAGAACGAAAACCGCATCCACAAAGAAATAGATGTCGTGGACTTCATCGACAAGAAGGGAAACGCCTCTCTTTCAACGACCGAGCGATGGAACGCCCTGAGGGTCCGGTGGAGAGGGATCGAGAGCCACGAGAGGAATCTGGCGCCGCAAGAAAGTTTTAGAGTGCATACGCTATGGATCGCAGAGCTTCTGGACTTGATCGCACACGTGGGGGATACGTCTACGCTGATCCTGGATCCCGACTTGGACACGTACTATCTCATGGATACCGTCGTGAACAAACTGCCATTGATGATTGAAAAAACGGGGCAATTGCGCGGATTGGGCGCAGGCTATTCGGCCCGTCAGAAGATGACGGCGGAGGAACGCGTGCGCTTCGCCATATTATCCAGCGAACTCCAAACGACTATCGAACAAACCCTCCGAGGCTTGCGGGTCGCTTCGGAAGCCAATGCGTCTCTTCAGTCTCGCTTAGGAACATTGGTGCGAAAAAGCGTCGACATCAACCAAATATTTTTGTCGACCTCCAAGTCTAAGATCTTAAACGCCTCGCGCATCACGATTCGACCCACTGCGTATTTCATCGTTGGCACGCAGGCGCTCGATACTGATTTTCAGCTCTTTGATACGGCCTCCGAGCGGCTCGATGTCCTCTTGCAAGCGCGTTCAGAACGATCCTTAAGAAAGCTTTGGGGCGTATCCCTTTTTGTGACGGGAATCTTGATCCTCGTGCTGTATCTTTATGCAGGCATCACCGGGCAGCTGCAAAAAGAGTGGCGGCAAGCCCAGGAAGAAAGCGCGCGGGCCCGCAGAGCGGAGACCAGTCTCCGGACACAATATGCCGTCAGCCTCGTCTTGGCCACATCGGCTACACTGGAAGACGCCGCCCCCAAAATTCTGCAAGCGGTGTGCGACACCTCGGGGTGGGATCTATGCCAGTTGTGGCTTGTGGACTCACGGCGGGGAGTGCTTCGATGTGCCGTCGTGTATGAACGAGAGGCTGGGACGTTCTCCGATTTTGCAAACCTAAGCCGGGAGACAACCTTTGAGCTCGGTATCGGCCTGCCCGGTCGCGTGTGGGAGAGCGGCGAGCCGGCCTGGTTGAAAGATGTGACCCAGGATTCTAATTTCCCACGCTTCCGTACGGCGGAGAAAGTGGGGCTTCATGCCGGACTTTCTTTCCCCGTGCGGAACGACAGCAAGGTGCTCGGAGTTATTGAATTGTTTAAACGCGAGACCATTGAACCCCATCTCGATCTTTTGCAAATGTTGGGTGCCGCCGGCACGCAAATTGGCCAGTTCATCGAGCACAAGAATCTCGAAGGAATGATCCGTCAGTCGGACAAGATGTCGGCCGTGGGCCAGCTGGCGGCTGGCGTGGCGCACGAGATCAACAATCCTCTGGGGGTCATTCTCGGGTTTTCCGAGGGCGTGCTCCGGCGGGTCCCGGAAGGGGATCCTCTCTGCATGCCTCTGCAATCGATCCATCGCGAGGCGCTTCGCTGTAAAAATCTTGTGCAGGACCTTCTGACCTTCTCCCGTACCTCCAAAATAACACGCGAACCCCTGAACCTCAACCAGGCGGTGGAAGGGGCGCTTTCCCTGATTCTGGCCAAGGCGAGGATGACCCAAGTGACTGTTCAAAAGAACCTAGCGCCCGACCTCCCGTCCTTTTTGGGCAACTCCAATCAGATCCAGCAGGTCATGATCAACCTTGCCAGCAACGCGATTGACGCTATGGCAGGGCGGGGGGCACTCACGGCCAAAACCGAGGTCTTCACCGAAGGGCCGCTTTCTTGGATTTGTCTCAAAATGACGGACACCGGAAGCGGAATCCCCAAGGACGTCCTCCCCCACATTTTTGAGCCGTTTTATACGACTAAACCTGAAGGTCAGGGGACCGGTCTGGGGTTGGCGCTGATTCATGAGATTGTGCAAAAACACTCCGGATTGATCGATGTGGAAAGCCGACCCGGACACACGGAATTTTGCGTAAGATTTCCGGTCCGGACCGGTCGCGAAGAATCTCAAAAACCCGACGTGACAGACAAGGAGGCCGCCCATGTCAATCAAAAAGCCGCTTAAGCAAAATGGGTTGCCGGAAACACCGTGTGAAAGCAACAGCGCGCCTCGCAAACCCCTGTGGATCCTGGTGGTCGACGACGAGCCCGGCTTTCGCAACCTGCTTCGATGGGAACTGGAAAGCCGCGGCATGAAGGTCGAAACGGCAGAAAATGGAACAGAAGGGGTTGAAATGGCGGGCAAGACAAAATTTTACGTGGTCATAACCGATATCACCATGCCCAAGATGGATGGACTGAAACTGCTGGAGGAGATTAAGAAGATTCAACCCGAGACCGAGGTCATTGTCGCGACTGGTTTCGGAGCGGTGGAAACGGCCGTCCATGCCATGAAACAAGGTGCTTTCGATTTTGTGCTGAAACCCTACGATTTGGAGCATCTGATGGCACGTGTCCGACAGGCGGTTGAGCGACTGGAACGATGCCAGAAATGCGGGAGGTTTAACCATGAGTAACACAGAAAAAGATAAAAAACCGCGCGTCCTTATCATCGATGATGAAGTTGGTCTTCGGGACATGCTGTCGTTCGGCTTAACCGATCGCGGATTTCATGTCTTTACGGCCGCCAGTGGAGAAGAAGGGGTCGAAATGGCGAAGCATGAGCAGTTTGATGTGATTCTCAGCGACATCATGATGCCGGGCATTGGAGGCGTCGAAGTCCTTAAGGTCGTCAAAGAGATCCAGCCGGAGGCCGAAGTGATTATGGCGACCGGCTATGCGACCCTGGAAACCGCGGTGGAATCGATGAAACAGGGCGCTTTCGACTATATCACCAAGCCCTATGGGCTGGATCAACTGGGCCTCGTTTTTGACAAGGCATTGGAGCATCGCCGGCTGAAAGCCAAGGTCGGCCAGCTGGAAGAATTGAATCGGATGAAGTCCGAATTCTTAGCCAACATGTCTCACGAGCTGAGAACCCCGATGAACGCCATCATTGGCTATACGTCTCTGATGTTGGACCGGGTGTATGGTGACATCGCGCCCAAGCAGGAACAGGGATTGAAACGCATCGATACCAACGCCAAGAGCCTCCTTCAGTTGATCAACAACATCCTCGATCTCTCGAAATTGGCGGCCGGACGGATGTCTCTATTCGTGGAATCCTGCCGCTTAAAGGAGGTCGTTGACGAAGTCCTAGGCACGATGGAATGCCTGTCCCGTGAACGCAAGTTGTCTCTGACGGCTGACGTGCCCGATTCCATTCGACTGCGCACGGATAAAACCAAGCTCAGGCAGGTCCTCATTAACCTCATCGGCAACGCCATCAAGTTCACCCATCAAGGGGGGATCTCGATCAAAGCAGAAACGCTGACCGATCCCTCGCGGATCCGCCTGTACGTGCAGGATTCCGGAATCGGCATAAAAACAGAAGATCTGCCTCTGGTGTTCGAGGAATTTAAACAGCTCGATGC
>WNFI01115129.1_pt1 | contig 13320 bp, 12 predicted proteins | sample 5400471 | NCBI WGS metagenome assembly WNFI01 (sample SAMN13153348, study PRJNA577476) | soil metagenome | isolation source: 100 cm saprolite on Douglas fir-dominated hillslope | place: USA:California | collected 2013-09-17
CCGCGCTGGTAGTTTTCCTTTTCCATGGATGGGCTGGACGGCAGGGGCCAGGGCCCTCGCCGCACTCTGCTGTGAGGAGAGGCTTATGACCACGACATTCCAGAAGCGCCAGAAAGAAATGAAGCGTATCGAGAAGCGCAAAATGAAGGAAGAGAAGCGCGCGCAGCGCAAGCTCGACAAGCCCCCCGCCTCCGAAGTTACATACGATCCCGCGTCCGATCCGACCATCGATTGGAATCACAGCAACGAGATCAGTTCGCAGGAGTAATTTCGACTGGCCTCAGCCGCGGTTTCGCCGGCGGATTTCCTTCACTTATCCGCAGGCCGGAGGGGCAGCCCTGTCTGGGCAGCGGCGCCCGAATGAATTAGCAATCCACCCCGGCTCCTGTATAATTTTCTTCCAGCAGTCGAAGCTCAACTTTCACGGAGCTTTTCGCCGTTCTTGGCGAAGAGGAAAGTCATGCAGCCAGGTCGTCGAAGTCTTTGTGTACTCATTCTGTTCGCCGCGGCCGCGGCTTTTTTCATCGTTGTTCCCGCCGCCGCACATGCGGTGCTCCTGGAATCAAACCCTCCTTTGAAGAGCGCCGTATCGGGGCCGGACGTTCCAATCAAGCTCCGCTTCAATGTCCGCATCGATGCGCTCCGTTCCCGCCTGACGCTCATCCATCCGGACGGCTCCGTGCAAACGCTCGAAATCAGCAAGCAGACTCCTGCGGACATCCTCTCGGCCGAGGCCACGGGCTTGGCCGCTGGAGCCTACCGCCTCCGCTGGCAAGTGCTGGCGTCCGACGGCCACATCACCCGCGGCGAAATCCCCTTCACTGTCACGCCGCCCTGATCGAGATTCATGGCTCGCTTACTTCAAGTCTTTGGCTTCCTGTCCGTTCTGTTCCGCGGCGCGACGCTGACGTTTCAGTCCCTCGCCATTGGCGGCATTGTTTTTCTGATCTTCGTCGTCCGCCGCGCGAAGGAAGATTCGTCCGCGCTTCAGCAAGCCTGCCTGCGCTGGGTTCGAACTTCGGCGATCGCGCTGGCCGTGATGCAGATTTCCTATGTCCTGGCGAACTCGATCATCCTCAGGCAGTCCGCCGAAATGCCGATTCGCAACGTCGTCGGAGCAAATTTTGTCCTCGCCGGTCTGATTGGCATCGTAGCGGCCTTCACCGTCGTCGCTCTTACTTCCGCAACGCGTTCCACCGCCTACAACGACCTGCTTCTTCCCGCAGCCGCCATCATCGCCTCCTCCGTTATGACCAGTCACTCCATGGCTCGACTGGACTACCGTGCGCCTCTGGTCGCTTTCACCGCCCTGCATCAATTGGCCACGGCCGCCTGGCTTGGCGGCTTGCCGTATCTGCTGATCGCCATCCGGCGAGCGCCTACTCCTGAGTTCGCGCGCCAGCTCAGCGCCAGATTCTCGCAACTCGCTCTGGTGAGCGTTGCTGTACTCGCTTCTGCGGGTTTGGTGTTGGGTTTTGCCTACGTCGGCTCATTCAAGGCGGTTTACGGTACTTCCTATGGCGCGATGGTCGCCACCAAAGTGCTTCTCTTTGGCCTTCTTTTATTTCTCGGCGCACTCAATTTTCAGCTCGTCCGCCGCGGACCGGCCAGCTCGATTCTTGCCAGCCTGAAGCGCTTCGGCGAAGCCGAAATCGGCATCGGCATCACCGTGATCCTCACCGCCGCTTCCCTCACTTCGCTTCCTCCCGCCGCGGATCTCGCCAATGACCGCGTCACCGGCGCCGAAATCGTCGCCCGCATGTCTCCCCAGCCGCCACGGCTCGCCAGCCCTTCCATTCAGGAGCTGCCCGAAGACGCTTACGCCGCACAGAAAAAAGCTTTCGAAGTCGGCTCGCTCTCCACCGAATCCTACGTTCCCGGCCAAACCGGAACGCGCCCCAACACTCCCGCCGAAAAAGCCTGGTCCGAGTACAACCACCACTGGGCAGGCATCGTCGTTCTCTCGATGGGGCTGCTGGCCCTCGTCGCGCAAGCCGGAAAATTCTCCTGGGCGCGCCATTGGCCGCTCGCTTTTTTTGGTCTTTCCGCATTTCTATTTCTCCGCAGCGATCCGGAGACCTGGCCTCTCGGGCCCGTCGGTTTCTGGGCGACTCTTGCGGATCCCGAAGTCCTGCTGCATCGCTTTTTCGCGGTGCTGGTTATCGCCCTGGCGGTATTCGAATGGCGCGTGCAAACTGGCCGCGTCCCCTCCGGCCGTGCCCGGCTGGCCTTTCCCGTCCTCATCGCCGTTTCCGGCGCATTGCTCCTCACTCATTCTCATAGCCTCGGAAACCTTAAAGAAGAAGTCCTCGCCGAGCTAAGCCATATCCCGCTCGCGGTTCTGGCTGTCACCGCAGGATGGTCGCGCTGGCTGGAACTTCGCCTTCCTTCCGAAAATCAAACGCGAAACGTATTGGCCCGGGTATGGCCGCTTTGCCTCGCCCTGATCGGCGTGGTCCTGCTGAACTACCGCGAAATGTGATGCGAGAATTTCATGGCAAGGCAGGGAATTGTAGTCGGGGGAATTCTGGTTCCGGGACGTGGACTCGAACCACGATACTCAGCTCCAAAGGCTGATGTCCTACCGATTAGACGATCCCGGAACCGGCCCAATTAGTGTAGCAGGTGCGGCTCGAAACCTTTTCAATAACTTGCGCGTAGAATGGGCAGGGGAAACGCACGCATGAAACGTCGGGTTTTGCTCCGAGAACCGATCGGCGTGGCGCTGGAGACCTTGCGCACCCACAAGATGCGCTCTTTCCTGATGCTCCTGGGCATCATCCTTTCGGTATCCACCCTGATCGTGGTCATCGCCCTAATTTCAGGTGTGAACCGCTACATCGCAGACCGCGTCGCCAATCTGGGCTCAAACGTCTTTCTTCTGACGCGCTTTCCCATCATCACGGATGTGGATGAGTACGTGAAGGCCAACCGCCGCAACAAAAAGGTCACCTGGGACGACTTCGAAGCTCTGCGCGACAACATGAAGCTGCCGCTCCGCGTCGGGGTGGAACTACGTGTTGATGGAAAAGTCCGCGCGGGCTCGCACAGCCTCAACGATACGAATATCCGTGGTGTGACCGCCAACATGGCCGATATCGACCCCGTAGTGCCGAGAGACGGACGATACATTTCCGAGGGCGACGATCAGAGCCGGGCGCTCGTCACGATGATTGGTAACGACCTGGCCGCCCGACTGTTTCCCGGCGTCGACCCCATCGGCCACGAACTGTTGATCGACGGCCGGCCCTTCCAGATTGTCGGCATCGCGAAAACCATCGGCACGGCCCTTGGCCAATCGCAGGATAATTTTGCCTATATTCCGATCCAGACCTATTTCAAAATATATGGAACCAACGACACCATCTGGCTGAACATTCAGGCGCGCGGCGCAGAGTGGATGGAACAGACCCAGGACGAAGCGCGGGCCATGATGCGCGCGCGCCGCCACCTCTCTCCCAACGAGAAAGATAACTTCGGCATTTTCGATCAAGCGACGTTAATGGATTTGTGGAAAAACTTGACCGGCGTTATCGCTACGGCCATGGTCGGCGTCGTCTCTGTTTTTCTGGTGATCGGCGGCGTTGTGATCATGAACGTGATGCTCGCCACCGTCACGGAGCGCACTCGCGAAATCGGTATCCGCAAAGCCCTCGGCGCCCGCCACAACGACATTCTCCTGCAATTCCTGGTCGAGGCGGCGGTCATGGCCGCCATTGGTGGCGCCATTGGTGTCGGCGTGGCCTACGGCATCGCGGGCCTCACCACTTTGACGACTTCCGTACCGATGAATGTTCCCATTCCCGCTGTCTTGCTTTCGGAGCTGATTTCCGCCGCCGTTGGCGTTTTCTTCGGTGTCTATCCGGCGCGCCGCGCCGCAAACCTGCAACCCATCGAAGCTTTGCGGCAGGAATTATGAAGGCCCTGCAAATCAACATGCGCATGAACATCGGCGAGAACGCGCAGATGGCCCTCACCACCCTGCGCGAGAACAAGATGCGCTCCTTTCTCACCGTTCTCGGCGTGGTTATCGGCATTACCGCTCTGCTTTCCGTTGTCTCCATTCTCGTCGGGGTCTACGGCGATGTGAACGCCTATCTGTCCGACTACGGCTCCGAAACCCTCTTCATCTTCCGGTTCGATCCCGGCATCCATACCGGCAGGCTCACTCCCGATGAACGTTCGCGGAAACCTCTCTCTCTCGAAGATGCCGAGGCCATCGGGCAGTTCTGCCCCGCGGTGCGCGCGGTCACGGCAAGCGTCTATCCACGGTGGACAGATGAAGGCCCCGCTCGCGGGCCGGTCACTGCGCGTTATCTCGGCAAGGAAGTTTCGGGGATTGATTACAACGGAACCCTTCCTTCGAACGAAGAAGTTTTCAATTCCAGGCCGCGAACCGGGCGATTCTTCACAGACGCGGAAAACATGCATCGCGCCGACGTCGCCGTCATCGGGCCCGATATCGCCAAGACGCTCTACCCGGATATGGACCCGCTCGGAAAACCCATCCAGATCGACGGCGTTTCTTACGAAGTCATCGGCGTCCTGGAGCCACGCAAGGGCCAGCTCGTCAAGGATCAATCCGCGGACAAAGCAGTGATGGTCCCGTATCGCACCTATCACAAACATCTCCCGCAGGACGACGAAAACATGATCGGCGCCGTAGCTTTCCCGGGCCGCATGCCGGAAGCCGAGGACCAGATCCGTGGCGTGTTGCGGCGCCGCAGAAACGTGCCCTACAGCAAGCCGGATAATTTTGGAATTTCCAGCGCGCAACAAATCGCTGATCAGTTTCGTCAGATCACTGCGTCCGTGGCCCTTCTGATTTCCGTCATCAGTTCCATCGGACTTCTTGTCGGCGGCGTCGGCGTGATGAACATCATGTTGATGTCCGTCACCCAGCGCACGCGCGAGATCGGCGTGCGCAAAGCCATCGGCGCGCGCCGCCGCGACGTCATATGGCAATTCCTTACGGAAGCCATTGTGCTCACCGGCGCGGGAGGTGTCATCGGCGTGTTGCTTGGCGGCGGCATCAGTCTGCTCATCAACCTTGCAGTGCCCACGCTGCCCTCAGCCATTCCGCTCTGGGCCGTCATTCTAGCTGTGGGCGTCTCCATGAGCGTGGGCCTCTTCTTCGGCATGTACCCCGCCATCAAAGCCGCCCGCCTCGATCCCGTCGAGGCCTTGCGCTACGAGTAAATCATGGCTCTTTGAGAGCCACAACGAAGGATGAAAATGGGCCCGAGATGGCGTAGCGTTTGTGCAGCCGCGTGGGCGACAGAGGCCGAGCTACTCTGGCGCTGTAGAGCCCGCGTACGAGTAACCCTAGAGCCCCTCGCTCAGACCGCCTGAGGGGATTTTCGTAGGAGTAGTCCGCGCGCCTTTCCGGTCCAAAAGAGAAGGTGGCCTGCGCAGCGTATTTACGAGACGGCTTTTCGCAATCTGGTCCAGCACCTCTGCACACGGCGATGTGCGTGGAGCGGCGGTTTCTGTTAAATTGGGGAGGCTGTTCGCAGCGTCGGAGAGGTGGCCGAGCGGTTTAAGGCGCACGCTTGGAAAGCGTGTGTAGGTTAACCCCTACCGTGGGTTCGAATCCCACCCTCTCCGCCATTTTTCCCATCGCAGCAAATCGGGTTTCTGAATGAAAAGGCCGAGCATTTCTGCTCGGCCTTCGCTGTTTTGAAATCGTGCGCTTGATTAGAAGTGGCAGGAGGCCACGCCGCGCTTCTGCAAATATTTCTGATGATACTCTTCGGCGCGATAGAAGGTGCCTGCGGGTGTGAGCTCCGTCGCGATGGGCCGTTTGAATTTGCCGCTGGCATCGAGCGCGGCCCGCGACTTCTTGGCCGCCGCTTCCTGCTCCGGCGAATGAAAGAAAATCGCCGTGCGGTATTGCGTGCCGAAGTCCGGCCCCTGCCGGTTCACTTGCGTCGGGTCGTGAGCCTGCCAGAAAACATCGAGCAACTGTTCGTAACTCACTTTTGCCGGATCGAACGTCACCTGCACCACTTCCGCATGCCCCGTTTCATCCGTGCAAACGTCTTTGTATGTCGGATTCGGCGTCTCCCCGCCGCTGTACCCTACTGCGGTATCAATCACTCCGGGCACGCGCTGAAACGCCGCTTCCACGCCCCAGAAGCACCCCGCTCCGAAAGTCGCTATCTCTGCCATGGAATCACCCCCTGGATCAAACTCTTGTCATATCCTGCGCACAGCACTTAGATGCGCGAGCTGTTGCCCGCGATTCCCGAACGCCTCTAGGGCTCTTTTCGCCGCGTCGGCGCCGCTCTCGCGCTGGCCTTTAACTTCTCCTGTGCCAGCGCCTTATAGGGACTGTTCACCGAAGCCGCTTGTGTGAATGCCTCCTTGGCCTCCGCGTTTTTTTTCAGATTCAGCAGCGCAAATCCCAAACGATATTGGTTTCGCGCGTAGCTCCCGTCATCTGGTTTCAGCAGCGGCGCTGCCGCTTTCAGATTCTCCACCGCCTGGCCGTTGTCCTTTTTCTGAATGTTCACTTGTCCCAGCGAACTGAGCGCAAGGCCTTTTTGCAAAGCCTTCTGCTGTGCCCACTGTTCGTCCGTCACGCCTTCGGGTTTCCGCGCGGTCTCCAGTACCGCAACCGCCTTCCTCGCATTCGACTCGGCTTTATCGAGTTGTTCGCCTTTCTCGCTGTAATAATCGGAGAGCAGCAGCAACATTCCCAGATTGTTGGGATCCTTTCCCAGAAGTCCGTTCGCCACTTCCAGCATTTTTGGCGCGTTCTGCGCCTGCTGATAAGAAGTCGCGGCTACGCCGAGCGCCTGATTCGCATACGGTGAATCCGGGTAAATCTGCGCAAACCGCGTCAGGAACCCCGCCCGCTTGGCCGCATCCTTGGCCTGATAGGCTCCGCTGAAAACCGCTTGTTGAATGTAAGCGATGGCATCCTTGTTACTTTCCAGCGTCTGCGACTTTTGCCGATCCCACTCGGCAGCGGCCGTCCCGGCCGGAGCGGGAGCATCCTTATACCGATGCAAAATTCCCTGCGCCTTCTCTCCATACGAAATCAGCCGGTCCGCGTCGCCTTTTTCCGAAGCCGCGCGGATCATGTTCAGCGCATTCTGAAAATTGTCCGGATCGAGTGTGAAAAGTTTGTCTCCGTATTCAAACGCCTTGTCGTAATTCTTCTGCGCGATGTAGTAGTCCACATAGAGGCCATCGGCCAGGATGGGATTGTCGCCCTCTTTGCCCGGCCCGGCGGCAAATTTGTCGAGAAGCGCCAGCTTCTGCGCAGGGTCCGTCGCCGCGTTGATCTCCGTCAACGCGTGGTCCACCTCCGACCCCGCCTGAATCGGCACGTACTTGCCGATCTGCTGACCGAACACGGGACCTGCCGAACATCCCAGCAAAAATAGCGCACCAGTCAACCACTTAGTCTTAGTCTGTCGCATAGGCACCTCCACACGCCGGCAATTGACTGCATCTTAGTGCCGCGCTTTCCGCGAGGCAAACAAAATTCTCCGCAAGGCCCTCCCCGCGTTGGAAGGCAGGGGCCACACAACATTGACGCACTTCCCATTTCGCGAGACGATTGAAGTTTTGAGTGGGGTGCCGGAATGGATCTAGGGCTCACGGGCCGCGTGGCCATCATCGCAGCTGCCAGCAAAGGGCTGGGACGTGCTGTCGCGGAGGAACTCGCCCGCGAAGGCGCCCATGTCGCCATTTGTGCGCGCACGGCAGGCACCCTCGAAGAGGCAGCTAGACACATTCGCAAAACCACCGGCCGCGAAGTCCTCCCTCAAGCACTGGATGTCACTGATTCGGCGGCAGTTGCGTCCTTTGTGGCGGCCGTGGAAGCCCGCTTCGGCCGCATCGATATCTGCGTTACCAATTCCGGCGGCCCGCCGTCTAACTCTTTTAAGAGCACCAAGCCGGAAGACTGGCGCTCCGCCGTCGACCAGCTTCTGATGAGCACCGTTTTTTTCGCCAGGGAAACTCTGCCACATATGCAGAAGAACAAGTGGGGACGCCTGATTACGATTACCTCGTCCGCGGTCAAGCAGCCCGTGGACGGCCTGCTCCTTTCCAATTCGATTCGCGCGGCGGTGGCCGGACTGGCGCGCACGCTTGCCAATGAATACGCCGCCGATGGCATCACCGTGAACAACGTCTGCCCGGGTTACACGCGCACCGCTCGCACCGATGACCTTGCTTCAACGATCTCCGCGCGGACTGGGTCGAAGCCCGAAGAAGTCATCGCCGATTGGCAACGCGAAATCCCTGCTGGCCGCCTTGGCACGCCACAGGAATTTGCCGCAGTCGTCGCTTTCCTCGCTTCCGAGCGCGCCAGCTACGTGACCGGCACTTCCATTGCCGTCGACGGTGGCCTGGTTAGGAGCCTGCTCTAGCCCTCAATGGCTGCCGCGACCCGTCATCTTGAACTCAGCTTGCAACCCGAGCGCTTCGCAATCTCCCGGCTCGCCGCCGATTCGCCCATTCCTGACTGGGCGACGCAAGGTCCCTTCTTTTCCGTCACGCGCACCGGCGATGAACTTTCGATTGTTACTGAACTTTCTCGCGTTCCCGTGGACGTTCAGTCCCAGTCCGGCTGGCGCGTTTTGAAAGTTCATGGGCCCTTCATTTTGTCCGAAGTCGGCGTCCTGGTTGCACTCGCCACTCCGCTCGCCGAAGCAAAAATCAGTTTGTTTGCCGTTTCGACTTTTGACACGGATTACCTGTTCGTCGCTTCCGAGACTCTGCCGGCGGCCATCGCTGCGCTGGAGCGGGCAGGACACACCATTCACAGGAGCAAAGCTGAATGATCAGGGGACCCCTTTGCAACGCCAATCGCCGTCGCCCGGCGTTTCTTGCGCTCGCCGCGGTGCTGGCGATTTTCATCGCCGCGCCGCATCTCTTCGCCGATGAGCCTTACGCGCGCAGCCGCGACTATGATTTGCAGCATTCGAAGATTGCCCTGCGCTTCGACCTCGACCACAAAAAAGTTCTCGGCGAGGTCACCCATTCGCTTTCCATTCTTCGCGACGGCTCCACGAAAATCGCGTTCGACTCCGTCGGCCTCACCATCCAGAGCGTGACCCTCAACAAAGCCGCTGTAAAATTCGAATCCTCTGCCGACAAACTGATTATTCCTCTCCCCGCTGCCGCCAAAGCGGGAGACAAATTCGACGTCACCATCCGTTACGAAGGCAAACCCGCCAAAGGCATGTACTTCATCTTGCCGGACAAGGATTATCCGGACCGCCCGAAACAAATTTGGACCCAGGGCGAATCCGAAGACACGCGTTACTACCTCCCGACCTACGACTACCCCAACGATCGGCTCACCACCGAAACGATTCTCACCGTTCCCGCTTCCTGGATCACCGTTTCAAACGGCAAGCTCATGAGCGTCAGCGACACCGGCAAAGGATTGAAAACCTGGTATTGGAAAGAGTCCGTCCCCAGCTCCACTTACCTGATCACCGTTGTCGCTGGTGAATTCGAGGAGGTGAAAGATACCTGGCGGGGCATCCCCGTCAACTATTACGCCCCGAAGGGGCGCGGCGACCGCCTCCGCATCAGCTATGGACGGACTCCGGCCATGATGGAGCTGTTCAGCAAAAAATTTGGCGTCGACTACGCCTGGGAAAAATACGCGCAGGTCATGGTGGATGATTTCGTCGCCGGCGGCATGGAGAATTCCAGCGCCACCACCAACACCAGCACTTCCCTCGTTCATCCCAAGCTCGCTCACGAATATTTCACCGGCGAAGACCCGCTGATTTCGCACGAACTCGGCCACCAGTGGTTCGGTGATCTCGTTACCTGCAAGGATTGGGGCGACATCTGGCTCAATGAGGGCTTCGCCACGTTCGTGGAAGCGCTATGGACCGAAGCGCACTACGGCAAGGATCAGGCCGATTACGAGCGCTGGAACAACGCGCGCGAATGGTTCGAAAGCAACAATCTCTGGAACAAGCCGATCGTGCGCCACGACTTCGACGACTCCAGCGAATTCGACGGCAACGCTTACGGCAAGGGAGGCTGGGTCCTGTACATGCTTCGCCACCAGATTGGCGAAGACGCTTTTTACCGCGGCCTCAAGCACTATCTCGAGGTGAATCGCGGAAAAAACGTTGTCACCGCCGATCTCGCCAAGGCCATCGAAGAATCTACGCATGACAACGTCGACCAATTCTTCGGCCAATGGCTCTACGGTGCAGGCGCGCCGAAATTCGACTTGAGCTATACCTACGACGGCGAAAAACACCAAGTGATGCTCACCGTCAAACAGACCCAAAAAATCGAAGGCCGTGTGGGCCTCTTCCGCGTCCCCATCGAAGTCGAAATCACCACGGCGTCGGGACCGAAGCTCTACAACGTCACTGTTTCGAAGGACAAGCAGACTTTTTCCTTGCCCGCGGAGTCTGCTCCGCTGATGGTTCTCTTCGATAAGGGCGGCCACGTCCTCAAGTCCGCTGAGTTTCACAAAGAAAAGAAAGAATGGCTCTATCAATTGAAGAACGCCGTGGATCTCGCCGATCGCGCCGATGCGGTTGTCGCGCTTGGCAAAATGAAGAACGACGAAGAAGTCGTCGCTGCCCTCGGAGAGACGCTGCGCAACGATAAAGCCTGGGGAGTTCGCGCCACCGCCGCCGACACGCTCGGCCAGTTGGGCGGCGCTTCCGCCTCCAAGCTGCTCCTCGCCGCGCTGGATTCGCATGATGGGCCCTGGGTCCGCAACCGCATAGTCAGCGCGCTGGGCAATTTCACAAACGACGCGGACGTCCTGGCGAGGCTCAATTCCGTCGCCAAACAGGACGATTCCTATCGTGCGCGCGCCGCCGCGTTGCAGGCGCTTGGCCGCCTCAAGGGGCCCAATGCTTTCGCGACGCTCGACGCCGCCGTCGCCGCCGATTCGCCGGACGGCTTCCTTCGTAACGCCGCACTTCGCTCACTTGGCTCGCTGGGGGACGATAAGGCCGTGCCGCTACTTTTGCAGTGGTCTGCCGTCGGCAAGCCTATCGATTCGCGCACTGCGGCCATCAACAGCCTCGCGCGTCTGCAGAAGGACGTGGCGATGCCAACGCCATTCCCGCGCTGGAAGCCCTGCTGAAGAGCGACGACCTCAGCATCGAAATGGCGCCCATGATCAAAGGACAGATCGCGCGCCTGAAGAAACCCGCGGACGGAAAACCAAGCGCCAATCCCGGTTCCGGAGATGCCGACGAAGAATCCGCCGAAAGTTCCGGCGGTGAAAAGCTCACAACCGAACAACAGCTCGAAAAGCTCGAGCACCTGCTTCAGGAAATGAGCGAGCGGCTCAAGTCCATGGAGAAGCGCCTCCCGCCCCCCAAGCAGTGAGCGACGGATGTTTCAGTCTAGGGGCGTCCGCCGCGGCGGGCGCCCTCTCTTCTCTGTGCCCTCTGTGGTCTCCACGTTCTCTGTGTTAAATCTTTCTTTTCGAATTACACTCTCTACGGTTCCGCAATCAATATCCGCAGATCCCGCAGATTGTTCCCCGTCGGCCCGGTAACAATCGCATCCTCGAGCTTCGAAAAAAATGTGAACGCATCGCTTCGCCGGAACGCATCCGCCGGCTCCAGCCCCATCGCGCGCGCGCGAGTCAAAGTCTCTCCGTCAGCCACCGCGCCCGCCCCCGGACTATTTCCGTCAATTCCATCTGTCCCCGCACTCAGCACGGCGATCTTCTTTCCCGCGATCTTCTCCACGCACGCCAGCACAAACGTCGAATTCCTCCCTCCGATTCCATTTCCGGTGACAGGTGAACTCACCTCGCCATCCGCGATCAGCGCCACCCGTTGCCCCGCGTGCGTCTTCCGCAGCGCCTCCAACTGCTCCAGCAAGTACTCCGCCGCTCTTTCCACCGGCCAGTCATCGGTCGTGTTGTCGCAGCAGGCGATAAATCCATTCGCTTCCGCCGCGTGATGCGCGGGATGAAACAGGTCATCCATCCCCAGTAGCAGCAAAAAATGTGAGTTTCGAAATACGGCGGCATCGGCTTTCGGTGTCTCAGGCATTTTCCCTTCGTCAATCCAGCGTCGCAGGGCGGGCGGGAACCTGTCGTAAAGGGAATGCTCGGTGATCATGCGCCTTGCGTCGGCAACCGTGGTCGGGTCGGGCAGAGTCGGCCCGGACGCCAGCGCAGACTCTTTCCCCACCGGAACATCGCTCACCGCCAGCGTGACCTTCGTCGCGTTATGCGCTGCCGCCGCGAGCCGGCCGCCTTTCACGGCGGAGATGTGTTTCCGGACCGTGTTGATTGCATCGATCGGTGCGCCACAGGTCACCAGCGCCCGATGCATATTCTGCACGTCTTCGAGCGTCTGCGCCGGGTCCAGCGGCAACTCCACGAGAGCCGATCCGCCTCCCGAAAGAAGAAAGAAAACCAGCGTCTTCTCATCGCATTTTTTCAGCAGCGCCAGTATCGCCTCCGCCGCCTTCCAGCTCTCGGCATTTGGCACTGGATGCCCCGCCACGAGGTATTTCATTCCGGCCAATGGCTTCCCCGCCGCCGTCGGTGCGGATACCACGCCCTCAAGCCGCACAAAAGGCGCCAGCACCTGCGCCAGCCCCTCCACCATCCCATGCGCCGCTTTCCCGATCGCCACCACGCGCAGTTTTTCGAAATTCCGCAGGTCGATTCTCGTTTCACCGCACACCAGCAGTGTTCCCTTGCGCTGTAGCTTCCGCTGCATCGTCGCGGGGAGATCGATCGCCGCCAGCGTTTCGTGGAAAATCTGCCGGGCTAGGTGCTTCAATTGCGGCATGAGTGGTCTGCCTGCAAATTCGTTACGATGCCTTCAGAACTTCCGGATTCAAAATGTTCGGTGGCCGCTTTCCCGCGAACAGGGCAACCACGTTTTCCGCTGCGATGCACGCCATTTTCGTCCGCGTCTCCAGTGACGCGGACGCGATGTGCGGCGCCAGCGCCACATTCGCGCGTTTCAGCCCCGGATGAATGAACGGTTCGTTCTCATAAACATCCAGCCCCGCGCCCGCAATCTTGCCGCCCTCCAGCGCCGCCACCAGCGCCGCTTCATCCACGACCGGCCCCCGCGAAGTGTTGATCAAGAACGCCGTCGGCTTCATCCGGTTGAATTTCGCTGCATCGAACAATCCCCGCGTCTCCGGCAGCAGCGGCACGTGCACGCTGATAAAGTCAGATTCCGCCAGCAACGCATTCATCTCCCGGAACTCCGCCTTCAACCCATTCTCCACTTCCTCAGGCGCGCGTTGCGCATCCGTGTAAATCACTTTCATCTGGAAACCGCTCGCGCGCCGCGCCACCGCCCGTCCAATCCGCCCGAATCCCACAAC
>WNFI01013868.1_pt1 | contig 13317 bp, 8 predicted proteins | sample 5400471 | NCBI WGS metagenome assembly WNFI01 (sample SAMN13153348, study PRJNA577476) | soil metagenome | isolation source: 100 cm saprolite on Douglas fir-dominated hillslope | place: USA:California | collected 2013-09-17
CACGGCCGGCCCCCTGGCAAGCTGACGCAGGACCTGAGGTGAATGCGCGGCTCCCACATTGAAACGGCGCACATGTCGCAGATGGACGGCATCCGTGGTACGGGCCACGGCAGGTCTCACGGCAGGCGCGGCCGGCGCTAGCAGGGCCGTCAGGCCCACCGCCCCGAGACTCGTGGCTGCGATCAGAGCACCTGTCCAGGCCACCAACCTGCGCGCGCGCATCAACGCTCCTCAGCTTCTTCGGCTCGTCGGATCCTCGCGGCTCTTCCCGTCAGGCGACCGCACAGTGGAGCGTACCGGCTCTGGCCGTCATTTCCGCGTGAATTTGGGAGAAACGGATAAATTGCCGCTGGTCACTGAAGCGCCGGGTGGCGCTCGGCGTCTCCCCGCAGGTGACCTGCGTGTCGTCGCGAACGCGCGTGAGGTTCCGTCATGCTGATCGTGGCGGCGATGGCGGTCAGGCCGAGTCTGGCCAGGCGCGGACGCAGGTTAATCACCCTCTCACTTGTCGAGCACACGAGTGCTACCGGCGGATCATGGCCCGCAACGGACCGAGGCCATGGCCGTCGCCCCGGGGCCGCAGCGTCCGGGCTGGAAGGCGACGACGAGAATCCAGCGTACCGAGCCGTCGGCCGGATAAATGGCGCTTTCGCGTAGCTCGCTCAGGTCTGGCGAGAATCCGTCGTGCTGACCGTGATCACCGTCCAGGCGCCCAGGTGGATGCGGTCGCCGTCGTGCAAGGGCACCGGTACCCCGGTCGCGATCTCGTTGCCGTTGACCAGCGTCCCGTTCTCCGAGCCGGGGTCGATCACGGACCAGCCCAGGCCGGGGCGGACCACCAGGACCGCGTGCAGGCGCGAGATGCCCGGGTCGACAGGCGGCCCGGTCAGGTCGATCTCCGGCGTGAGCCCGCGGGAGGCGCTGCGGCGACCGATTCGCATCTCCTGCCCGGTCAGCGCGAACCTGCGCTCGGGGCAGTAAGCGGGAAACGTGACCAAGGCCGCGTCAGGCCCGCCTGACGCGGTCACCGTGTCGTAGTAGGCGCGGTCGGCCGAGGCCACTACCGACCAGCCGGCGCCCGGACCGGGCGTGATCTCCGCCCGGTCGCCGCCCGTGCCGTGGGCGGTGTCACCCGCGGTGTCACCCGCGCGGGCCACCGTGCCGTAGCTCGCCGGGTCTGCGCCGAGCCCTGCGTTCTCGCCAGCGCCTCCGGGGCCGGCGCCCGGATCGGGCCTGGCCGTGGTCGGGGGTTTCGCGGGCGGCATGGCCGAGACGGGCGGCATGGCGGAGACGGGCGGCATCGGCGCGTCGAGGTCCAGCCCGCAGCCCTCGCAGAACCGCCCCGACCTGGTCGCTCCGCACCGCGGGCACAGCTGCGCCTCGGGCAGCGGCGCCGTGACGTGCGGTGCCGTGACCTGGGCTGCCTGTGCCTGGGCTGCCTGTGATTCGGCCGCCTGTGCCTGCGCCGCCGTTGCCTGGCCGACCGGGATCTCCATCCGCATGCCGCACACGTCGCAATAGTCGGTCGCGACGGAGTCGTGGCCAGCGGGGCAGGCTGTCATCCCGTACCTCCTCACGCTACTTCTTCACCCGGACAGTCTTGTCCGATCGGGTGTCAAGAGTCATCTCGTCCGCGTCGGCGAACGGTGATCATGGCCGGTCGCGCCCTGGCCGGGCGCGGCCCGATCCCCGACGGACCATGATGATGTTGTCCCTTCCGCCCGAAGACCGGGTGAACCCGCCAGAACGGCCGCTTCGCAGGGTTTGCTCAGATCGTATAGCTCGGGAAGCTTTATGACGACTGCCCCTAAAGACGCCATTTGCGTGAATGACCCGCTGGCCTGCCGCGGCCGTGATCCTGCGCGACTGAGCTGTACTCCGCTTGGGTCAGTCGCCCTCGTCATGGCTGTCACGTGCGCGAAAGCGCCGCTTCCGCCTCGTCCTGGGTTGTCGGCGGGCTGCGGTACCGTCGCGACTGAGGCCTCCGCCCTCCAGGGCCGGGCTCCACGGAAGGGTAAATCTGGGCGGAACTCGCGCTGGTGCGGAGATGATGACGAACGTGGGCCTGACGGCGGAGCAGGTGGCCGGGCTGGCCGCCGACGCAGGCTCGCTAACGGCCGGGCGCGGCCTGGCCAGCGAGCGCCGCTGGTCGGGCCTGGGGCAGAGCGGCCTCGCGCTCTGGGGCCTGTGCCAGGGCTCCGGGCCGAAGCCGTACGAGACGCAGGCGGACCTGAGCGGCCCCGCGTTCCGCTGCTCGTGCCCGAGCCGGAAGTTCCCGTGCAAACACGCGCTCGGCCTGCTGCTGCTCGCCGCAGGCTCGCCGGCCGCGCTGCCTGCCTTGCAGCCGCCAGAATGGGTCGCACAGTGGCTGGCCCCCCGCCAGCAGGGTGCGAAGCGCGGGGAGGACCCGGAGAGGAAGCGCCCGCCCGCGGATCCTCAGGCGCAGGCGCGTCGCGAGGCGCGGCGGGCGCAGCGGGTGCAGTCCGGCCTCTCCGAGTTCGAGCGCTGGCTGCACGACCTCGTCAGGCAGGGGTTCGCGCAGGCTCGTGAGCGCTCGTACCGGTTCTGGGACGAGGCAGCGGAACGCCTGGTGGACGCCCAGGCACCGGCGCTGGCGGGCCGCGTTCAGGCCATGGGCGGGATAGCGGCGGCGGGCGGCGGCGCGTGGGCCGAGGCGCTGCTGGAGGAGGTCGGCCTGGTGCATCTGCTGCTCGCGGCGCACCGCCGCCTAGATGATTTGGCGGAACCGGTGCGGGCCGACGTGCGGGGGCTGATCGGCTGGACGGTCTCACGCGACGAGGTGCTGGCGGGCGAGCGGATGCGCGATCGCTGGGCCGTGCTGGGGCGGGTCGTCGAACCTGAGGCGCGGCTCCTCGTCCAGCGCACCTGGCTACACGGGCTGCATACGCGACGTCATGCGCTGGTGCTCTCGTTTGCCGCGGCCGGACAGTCGCTCGATCCCGGCGGGCTGACCTTGGGCACCGTCGTCGACGCCTCGCTGGCGTTCTATCCGAGCGCGGAGCCGCTGCGTGCCCTGGTTGCCGAGCGGCACGCGGCACCCGAGCCGCTCCGTGCCCCGCCGGGCGCGCTCGGCGACGGCTCGATAGCCGACGCTCTCGCCGCGCGCGCCGCGGCCTTGGCGCGGCAGCCGTGGCTGTGGCGGCTCCCGGTATGCCTGGCCTGCGTGGTGCCAGTGCCACAGGACGGCGCCGGCTGGCTGGCGGCCGAGCCCGGCGGCCTGACCATCCGGCTGGCCTGTGACGACCTCACCGGCTGGCGGCTCGCCGGGATCGCCGGGGGGCGGCCGGCCGGGCTGTTCGGCGAGTGGCGGCGCGAGGCGGTCCGGCCGGTAAGCGTGTTCGCCGAGGGCAGGCTGGTGCCACTTTGACATCCTCCGCCGCCCTGAAAGACGGGGATTTCAGCTGCGACCTGCGGTCGCGCTGTTGGTTCCCGGTTCATCGCCGATGAGCGGCTGGCCGGACCTGGTGTCGGTCGCGCTGCTGGGAACGGGGCGGCGCGACCCGCCGGTCCTCACGGAACCGGCGCTCGCCGGGCTCGCGAGCGGCGGCAGCTCCGAGGAGCGACTGCTGTCGGCGGCCGGCGCGCTCGCGGTACTGCGGCGCGCGGGGCGGCTCGCCCCGCCCGCTCCGCCGCTGCCCGGGCCCGCTCCCGCCGAGTCGCTTCCCGCCTGCGGGCCGGCGGCCGCCTACCGGCTCACGCTGCTGCTCGATGACCACCGCACCCTGCTGCCCGAGTGGCTGCGCGCGGTCGCCCGGCGGGGACTGCGGGTGCCGGCCGAGTGGCTGCCGGACCTGCTCGAGACCGCGACGGCGAACCAGGCCCTGCGCGGTGAGGTGGAGCCGGTCCTGGGCGAGCGAGGATCGTGGCTGGCCGTGCAGGCGCCCCGGTGGGGCTGGGCCGCGCCCCTGCCTGCCACCGAGCGCGAGCGCGAGGCGCTCTGGCTGACCGGGACGCGGCCGCAGCGGCACCGCCTGTTCGCCGTGCTCCGCCGTGCGCGGCCGGATGAGGCGCGGCAGCTGCTGGAGCGCGGGCTGTCCCGCGAGGAGGCCGCCGACCGCGCCTGGTTCACCGCCGCGCTCGGTGAGGGACTCGCGCCGGCGGACGAGCCGCTGCTGGAGTCCGCGCTCGACGACCGGCGCCACGAGGTGCGGGCCGCGGCGGCGCGGCTCCTCGCGCGGCTGCCCGGCTCGGCGTTCGCGCGGCGGATGACCGAGCGGACCGTTCCGCTCGTGCGCCTGGAGGGCGGCATCAGGCGGCGGCTGCAGGTCGCGCTGCCCGCCGACCTCGACGAGCCGACGGCACGCGACGCGATCATGCGCAGGCCGCCGCGCGGGACAGGCGAGCGAGCCTGGTGGCTGATCCAGCTCGTGGCCTCGACGCCGCTCTCGGCCTGGGAGGCGGTCGGCCTCTCGCCCGAGCTGGCCGCGAGGCTTGCGGCGGCGGGGGACCCCGAGGACCCGCTGCGCCGCGGATTCGCCGCGGCCGCCGAGGCCCAGCGCGACCCGCGCTGGGCGGCGGCCCTGCTCGGCGACGAGCCGCGCCTGGCCGAGATCGCCGACCCGCGACGGGCGGCGCCGGCCGCGCTGGAGCGCCTGCGCGCCGGCCAGACCGACATCGCAGAACGGCTGCGCGCACCCTGGCCGCGGGAGCTGAGCGAGCGGGCGCTCGACCTGCTCGTCACGCCCGCTGGCGGCGGTCACTGGGTGCGCAGGCTGATCGCCGAGCGGCTCGACCCGGCGCTGGCCGACGAGGCAGCCAGGCGCCTGGAGAGCGCCGAGCCGGGCACCGCCCAGGCCGTTCATTCGCGAGAACTGGTCAAGACCCTGTTCTTCCGCAGGGACATGCACGAGGAGATGTATGACGACGACACCAGGTGACGGCGCGATCCTGCGACCGCACGCCGAGCAGGTTTACGCCGGCGAGCTCGAGGCGCTGGCTGCGGCCGACGACCGGCCGCGCCCGCCGGGCTGGAGGCTCTCTCCCTGGGCGGTGACGACCTACGTGCTCGGCGGCGACGCGGCCGGTACCGTTATCACGCCCAAGTACGTCGGTGACCGGCGGCTGATCGAGGTCGCCGTCGCTACTCTCGCCACCGACCGGGCGCTGCTGCTCCTGGGCGTGCCGGGGACGGCGAAGACCTGGGTCTCCGAGCACCTGGCCGCGGCGATCTCCGGCGACTCGACGCTGCTCGTGCAGGGCACGTCGGGCACAAGCGAGGAGGCGATCCGTTATGGCTGGAACTACGCGCGGCTGATCGCCGACGGCCCGAGCGAGGCAGCGCTCGTGCCGAGCCCGGTCATGACGGCGATGCGCGAGGCGCGGCTGGTCCGTCTCGAGGAGCTGACCCGGATTCCCTCGGACGTCCAGGACGCGCTGATCACGGCGCTGTCCGAGAAGACCCTGCCGGTTCCGGAGCTCGGGACCGAGGTGCAGGCGCGCAAGGGCTTCAACGTGATCGCGACCGCGAACGACCGGGACCGCGGGGTGAACGAGCTCTCGAGCGCGCTGCGCCGCCGCTTCAACACCGTTGTGCTGCCGCTGCCCGCGGATGCCGAAGAGGAGGTCCAGATCGTGCAGCGCCGGGTCGACGAGCTCGGACGCGCCCTCGAGCTGCCCGGCACCCCGCCGGCCATCGATGAGATCCGCCGTGTGGTGGCGATCTTCCGCGAGCTGAGAAACGGCCAGACCGAGGACGGCACGACGAAGCTCAAGAGCCCATCGGCGACGCTCTCGACCGCTGAGGCGATCTCGGTGATGACGAACGGCTGGACACTGGCCGCTCACTTCGGCGACGGCGACGTGTCCGCCGCCGACGTCGCGGCCGGGCTGACCGGCGCGGTGATCCAGGACCCCGTCCAGGATCGCGCCGTCTGGCAGGAATACCTGGAGACGGTCGCCCGGGAGCGCAAGGGCTGGGACGACCTCTACCGCTCCTGCCGCGAGCTGGTGCGTTGAGCGCGCCGGAGGCGCCCCGACGGCTTGCGCGGGAAGCACGGTGAGCGTCAGCATCCTCGGCATCCGCCACCACGGCCCGGGCTCGGCCCGCAGTGTCGAGCGGGCGCTGGACGAGCTGAAGCCCGATGCGGTGCTCGTCGAGGGGCCGCCCGAGGCCGAGCCGCTGCTGCCGCTCGCGTCGCACCCCGACATGCGACCCCCGGTTGCGCTGCTTGGCTACGCGACCGACGAGCCTGGCCGCGCTGCCTTCTACCCGTTCACGTGCTTCTCGCCCGAGTGGCAGGCCATCCGGTACTCCCTGGCCAAGCAGGTCCCGTTGCGGATGATCGACCTGACGGTGACCCCGAGCGCTTCTGGGAGGACGTGGTGGAGCACCGGGGCGGTGAGCAGGCGTTCGCCGCGATCGCCGACGCGATGGCCGCCCTGCGCGACGCCGCCGAGCCGGAGAGACCGCCTGCCGGGCATAAGCACGAGGCACGCCGTGAGGCCCAGATGCGCCAGGCGATCCGGCGGGCGACGCGGGAAGGGCACGAGCGGGTGGCGGTCGTGTGCGGCGCCTGGCACGCGCCGGCGCTCGCCCGCCTCGGGCCGGCCAGCGCCGATGCCGCGCTGCTGAGGGGACTGACCAGGCGGAAGGTCACGCTCACCTGGGTGCCGTGGACCTACGACCGGCTGTCCTATCGTTCCGGGTACGGCGCAGGCATCACCTCGCCAGGCTGGTACGACCACCTCTACCGGCATGAGGCCGGGCAGGCGGGTGTCCGCTGGCTCGCGAAGACCGCGCGGCTGCTGCGGCAGGAGGACATCGGCATCTCCTCGGCGCACGTGATCGAGGCGGTCCGGCTGGCGGAGGCGCTCGCCACGCTGCGCGGACGGCCGCTGGCGGGCCTGCCCGAGCTGACCGAATCGACGCGCGCGGTGCTCGGTGATGGCGCGGACGCTGCGCTCGCGCTCGTGCACGAGCGGCTGGTCGTGGGCCAGGTACTCGGCTCTGTCCCGGCCGAGGCGCCGACCGTCGCGCTCCAGGCGGAGCTCGAGCGCGAGCAGCGGCGGCTGCGCCTGCGCCCGGAGGCCGGAGCACGCGACCTCGACCTCGACCTCCGCAGGCCCATCGACCGTGACCGCAGCCGCCTGCTGCACCGCCTCACCCTGCTCGGCGTCCGCTGGGGCGAGCCGGGCGAGGTGACCGGCGCGCGGGGCACGTTCCACGAGATCTGGTACCTGCGGTGGCAGCCCGAATACGTGGTCAGCCTGGTGGAGGCGAGCCGTTACGGCTCGACGCTGGCCGAGGCCGCGACGGCCCTGGTCGGCGAGCGGGTCCAGGCCGAGCCCCCGCTCGCGGCGCTGACCGAGCTCGTCGGCGCGGCCCTGCTCGCCGACCTGCCCGACGCCGTCGGGGCCGCGATGGCTGCCTTCCAGCGCCGGGCCGCCGTCGCCGCCGACGCCGCCCAGCTCATGGACGCGCTGCCGCCGCTCGCCCGGGTGCTCCGTTACGGCAACGTCAGGGAGACCGACGTGGGCCAGGTCGCCGACGTCGTCAGCGGGCTCGTGGCGAGAATTGTCGTGGGCCTGCCGCTCGCGGCCAGCGCGCTCGACGACGACGCGGCCGCCGGGCTCGCCGCGCGGATCGACAAGGTCAACGCGGCCGTCGGGCTGCTAGAGCGCGACGAGCTCCGGGCCCCCTGGCGCGGCGCGCTCGCCAGCCTGGCCGGCCGCAGCGACGTGCACGGCCGGGTCACCGGCCGCTGCACCCGGATCCTGCACGACGCCGGCCTGCTCGAGCCGGCCGAGCTCGGCCGCCGGGTGAGCCTGACGCTCAGCGCGGGCCACGACGCGGCGGCCGCAGCTGCCTGGATCGAGGGCTTTCTCGGCCGGAGCGGGCTCGTCCTGCTGCACGACGAGACGCTGCTGCGGCTCATCGACGGCTGGCTCGCGAGCGTCAGGGCCGACGCCTTCACGCAGATCCTCCCGGTGCTGCGGCGCACCTTCTCGACCTTCCCGGCCGGCGAGCGGCGCCAGATCGGCGAGCGCGTCCGGCGGTTCGGCGGCAGTTCCCTTCATAACGGTCCCGCGCTGAGCGGCGCCGGGTTCGGCGCCGCAGCTGGCGAGGCCGAGGAGATCGATCCCCAGCGGGCCGCGCTGGTGCTCCCCGTCCTCCGCTTGATCCTCGGCGCCAGCGATGGGGCCAGCGAAGGCGCCAGCGAAGGGGGTGCGCGTTGAGCGAGCAGGAATCGGCCGGCGGGCAGGCCGACGAGCGGCTTCGCCGCTGGAGGCTCGTGCTCGGCGGCACCGACGCCGACGGCATCGGCATCCCGCTGGCCGGGGAGCAGGCCACGATCGACGCGGCCCTGGCGGCGGTCTATGACGCGGGCCGCGGCGGGAACGGGGGCCCGGGCAGGCCGGGAGGCCGGGATCGCCGCGGCGGCCTCGGCGCCTCCGCGCCGGCCGTCGCCCGCTGGCTGGGCGACATCCGGGCCTACTTCCCCAGCCCCGTCGTCCGGGTTATCCAGCAGGACGCGATCAAGCGCCTGGACCTGGAGCGGCTGCTGCTGGAGCCGGAGGTACTCGAGACGGTCGAGCCAGACGTGCACCTGGTCGGCACGCTGATCGCGCTGGGCAGCGTCATCCCCGACCGGACGCGCGCCACGGCCCGGATGGTCGTCCGCAAGGTCGTCGACGAGCTCGAGCGGCGCCTCGCGTCACAGACCCGCCAGGCGATCAGCGGGGCGCTCAACCGGGCCGCGCGGACGAACCGGCCGCGCCGGCTGGCCGACGTCGACTGGAACGCCACGATCCGGCGCAACCTGCGCCACTACCAGCCCAGCCACCAGACGATCATCGCGGAGACGCTCGTGGGCTACGGCCGCCGTCAGCGCGCCTGCGTTAAGGACATCATCCTGGCCGTTGACCAGTCCGGCTCGATGGCGAGCTCGGTCGTCTACTCGAGCGTCTTCGCCGCCGTCCTCGCCTCGATGCGCGCGCTGCGCACGCAGCTTGTCGTGTTCGACACGGCCGTGGCCGACCTCTCCGCGAGGCTCGAGGACCCGATCGAGGTGCTGTTCGGCACCCAGCTCGGCGGCGGCACCGACATCAACCGCGCCCTCTCCTACAGCCAGGAGCTCGTCCGCCAGCCGACCGACACGATCATGCTGCTGATCAGCGACCTCTACGAGGGCGGCGACCGGAGGGAACTGATCAAGCGCGCGGCCGCGATCGTCGCCGCGGGCGTTCGCCTGATCGTGCTGCTCGCGCTGTCCGACGACGGCGCGCCCGCGTACGACCACGACAACGCGGCGGCGTTCGCGGCGCTGGGCTGCGCGGTCTTCGCCTGCACCCCGGAGCAGTTCCCGCCCATGATGGCCGCGGCCATCGAAGGCCGCGATATCCAGCTGTGGGCCGCCGACCGCGGCATAGCAACCGCGCGGCCTGACGGCGCGGGAGAGGGTGTGCCGCCCCAATGATCAGGGTTATTCGCCCGCATATATCGCGGGCCGTGCACCCTGATCACGGAGACGTCCCCGTTGTTGCCGGTCGCCCCAGGCGCCCGCGCCGACGTGGTCGAGCTCCCGGGCCGACCGGGGCCAGTCGGCGCGTACCGTCTGGAGCCACGGCGGGTAGCCGCTTTCCTCGCGGTCGCGGCCGAGATGCTCGGCCTGCAGTTCGCTGGTCAGCCGGTCGAGGTGAACGAGGAGCTCCCCGCGCAGCCGCCAGCTCGCGGGCCCTCCGCCGGGTTCGTTATGCAGCGCGGGGGCGAGCCGGTCCTGCTGTTGGCGGGCCTCGGCCAGATGCTGGTCAAGCTCGCTGCCGTCTGGGACGCGGCCAGCGGTGAGGTCCGCGCGGACCAGCCCGCCGTAGGCGCGCACCGCGGCGGCGAGTTGCCGCAGCACCTCGGCCAGCAGGTCGGGGGTGTCGGCGGCCAGCGTCGCGGCCTCGCCGTCCGGCAGCCGCGCGTCGTCGGTGATGGACCGGGTCAGGCCCCTGATGGTGACCGCGGCATGCTCGAGCGTCTCCAGGCCGTTGCGCAGCGGGACCGCCGTGCGGGCCGACCGCAGCTTCGGCGGCCTGAGCCGCAGGCTGTCCTCGGCCTCGCCGAGCGCGTCTTCCACGCGCTGGACCTCGCCGGCGAGCGCGCGGGCACGCACCAGCCAGGCCTCTGCCTCGCCGGGAACCGAGCCCTCGGCGAGGCCCAGCGCGATCTCCTCGAGCAGGTCGGCCATCTGGCGGCTGAGGTTGCCTATGGCATCCTCGGCGGGCTGCGTCCGCACGGAACTAAGAAGCAGGCCACCCAGCAGCCCGGCGGCCGCACCGACCAGCGTGTCGACAATCCGGCCGGTCGCAGCGGCCCGGCTATCGAGCGACAGGATCAGCATGGCGCTGATCGGCACCTCGAGGACGTGGTCACCGAGCCGCAGCACGGAGCCGATCGCCAGCGCCGCCGCGATCGTCAGGCCCAGGCTCCACCAGGTGAACCCCAGGGCAGCCGATAGCGCCAGCGCGACGAGCACGCCGGCGACGACGCTGACCACGCGCTGAACCGCGCTGTGGACCGTCCGGTACAGGGTGGCCTGGACGACGAGTACCGCCGTGAGCGGCGCAAGCATCGACCGCGCGCTTCCCGGCTGGAACAACGCCAGCAGGTAGGCGAACACCGCGGTCACGGTCAGCCGTGCGATGAACGCCCCGGTCGGCTGAGCCGATCGGGCCTGGATGCGCGCCAGGTCCATGTTCACCGGGGTCCGGCGCGCGACGGCGCGCGCGACGGCACGCGGGCGCGCGAATGTAGCGGAAGTAATAGCCATGGTGGGGTGGGAGAAGCCCTCAGGTGGGGAGGCAGATGTTAGCGACCCAACCGCGCCCGACCCGCCCTCGCTGGCGGCCCTGCGGTGGCCACTCCCACAACAAACACGCCTGCGGCCTGCACCTATTCCGACCGGGACCCAGACCGATTTCCCGAGCCCCCCGGGAGGCCGGGACGCGCCCTGGCGGCGCCCACCGTGATGAAGACGGCGAAACGGGATGAAGTGCCGTGCGCCGGGTGACTGTCAGGCCGGCCAGCCGCCCGGCTAGTTACCTCGCTACTTGCCGGCGCTAGCTGACGGGGGCGGCCAGCTCGCGGAGGGCGGAGGGCGGGGCCGACGGCCGCCGGACGGGAAGGGTCAGTGTGATCAGGAGGCCGTGCGGGCTCACGGGCGCCGCATGCGCGGTGCCGCCGTGCGCGGATGCTATCTCGGCGGCGATGGCGAGCCCGAGGCCGGAGCCGGGGCGGCTCGACCGGGCTCCGGCGCGGTAGAAGCGCTCGAAGATGTGCGGCAGCTTGTCCGGCGGAACGCCGGGGCCGTCATCGCTGACCTCGATGGTGGCGCGACCGCCGGCGACGGACGCGGTGATCGCGCCCGCGGCGTCACCGGGGGTGTGCACGAGCACGTTCATGAGCAGGTTGTCGACGGCGCGGCGCAGCAGTTCCTCGTCGCCGACCGTTGTCAGGCCGTCGGCGATCTGCACGTGCCAGGTCCGCGCGGGGTCGGCGACCTGCATCCGCTCCGCGCACCCGGTGACCACGGCGGTGACGTCGACCGGCTCCTGGGACTGGCCGGGATGCTGGCCGAGCCGGGCGAGGCGGAGCATGTCGTCAACCAGCCGGCCCATGCGCCGCGTCTCCAGCGCGATCCGGTCCATCACCTCGTCGACCTCGTCCGGGCTGCCCAGGGCGCCCTGCTGGTAAAGCTCGGCGTTGGCCCGCAGCGACGCCAGCGGCGTGCGCAGCTCATGGCTGGCGTCGGCGAAGAACCGGCGCATCTGCTGCTGGCTGGCCTCGCGCTCGTACAGGTCGGCCTCGATCCGGCCCAGCATGCCGTTCAGGGCGGCGCCGAGCCTGCCCACCTCGCTTCGGGGGTGGTGCGGGGCCACCCGGTCGGTGAGGTCACCGCCGGTGATCCGGTCGGCCTGCCTGGCCATTGCCTCGATCGGGCGCAGGCCACGGCGCAGCACGGCGAAGACGCCGAGGCCGATGAGCAGCACCACGGCGATCGACCCGAACGCGACGATGACCTCGACCTGATCGATGGTCGTCGTCACCTGGTCGAGGCTGGTGCCGGCGACGAGGGACCCGCCAGAGACGTGAAGCGACCGGATGTAGATCCACGGCCTCCCGTTCGGGGCGGCCAGGGTGTGCGGCCCTGGCCGGGCCGCGACCTGGGCGGCGCGCGGCGACAGCGTCCACGAGTGGCCGCCCGCCGCTACCTGCATGATCACCTGCTCGCCGCGGGACGGAAGGAAGTACATGTCGAACGCCCCAGGAAGCGCCGGAACCCTGGCCTGGGACGAAGCCCTGACCTGCGCGGGCGTGGCGCCTGGTTCCCCTGGGCGGTGGAGCGGATGACCGCTATGCAGCATTGCGTCCAGCCTGGGCACGGTCAGGGTCAGGGCCACCTGCAGGTTGCTGTCGATCTGGGCGAGCAGGTAGCGGCGCATGGTGGCGACCGCGGCGACGTCGAACGCCGCGAGCGCGACCAGCGTGACCACCACGACGCCGGCCATCACCTTGAGGCGCAACGGGACGCGCAGCAGCCGGCTGAGCAGCGCCCTTGGGCGGGAAGTTCGCCTATGACTCATCGGAACTCGCCTGGCTTTCCTCGGGGCTGGCCTGGCCGTCGGCGCTGGCCTGGATTTGATCGGCGCTGGCCTGGCCGGCGGGGCTGACCTCGCCGGGACTCGCCTCCTCGCCGGGGCGAGGCAGGCGCAGGCAGTAGCCGACGGCGCGCTGGGTGCGGATCAGGTCGGGCCCGTCGCTGACCAGCTTGCGCCGCAGGTAGGTGACGTAGGTAGATACGACCGTGCTGGATCCGCCGAAGTCATAGTCCCACACGTGATCGAGCAGCTGGGCGCGGGTGAGCACGCGGCCGGGGTTGAGCATGAAGTAGCGAAGCAGCCGGAACTCGGTCGGCGACAGCTCGATGAGGCGCCCGCCGCGGCGGACCTCGTAGGTGTCCTGGTCGAGCGTGAGGTCCGCGAACGACAGGACCGGGGCGGCGAGCGCGGGGCGGGTGCGGCGCAGCACGGTGCGGATCCGCGCGGCGAGTTCCTCCAGCCCGAACGGCTTGGTCATGTAGTCGTCGCCGCCGATAGTGAGGCCGGTGATCTTGTCGTCCTGGGTGTCCTTCGCGGTGAGGAAGATCACCGGCACCCGGTTCCCGTCCCTGCGCAGCCTGCGGACTATCTCGAACCCGTCGACGTCGGGCAGCATCACGTCCAGGATGAGCAGGTCGAAGGGACGGTTCCTGGCGAGACGGAGCGCATCCGCTCCGTTCTCCGCGGCGGTCACCTCGAAGCCGAGGAAGCGCA
>WNFI01040996.1_pt1 | contig 13317 bp, 12 predicted proteins | sample 5400471 | NCBI WGS metagenome assembly WNFI01 (sample SAMN13153348, study PRJNA577476) | soil metagenome | isolation source: 100 cm saprolite on Douglas fir-dominated hillslope | place: USA:California | collected 2013-09-17
AAGTTCTTCCGCGTCGTCCCCGGCTTCGTCGTTCAGTTCGGGATCAGCGGCTACCCCGCGGTGTCGAGCGCCTGGCTGCCCGCTTTGATCGCCGACGACCCGGTCCGAACCTCGAACATCCGCGGCTCGCTCACCTACGCCGACGCGGGCCCCGGTACACGCACGACCCAGGTGTTCATCAACCTCGCGAACAACTCGTCGCTCGACTCGCGGGGCTTCGCACCGTTCGGCAAGGTGACGAAGGGGATGAACGTCGTCGCCAAGCTCTACGGCGGCTACGGTGAGAGCGCCTCGACCGCCCAGCAGCAGATCCAGACGCAGGGGAACGCGTTCCTGAAGGCGAATTTCCCCAAGCTCGACGGCGTGATCACGGCGCGCGTCATCTAGGGTTCTCCCGCTGATGCCCACGGCTCTCGTCACCGGCGGCGCCGGCTTCATCGGTTCCCACCTCTGCGAGCTCCTCCTCGCCGACGGCTGGGAGGTCTTCGCGCTCGACAACCTCTCGACGGGCGCGGAAGAGAACGTCGGGCACCTTCGCGACAACCGCAACTTCCACCTGAGCGTGGAATCGGTGCTCTCCGGGGCGACCGTGAGCGAGCTCGTCCACCGCTGCGACGTCGTCTACCACCTGGCGGCCGCCGTCGGCGTGCGGCTGATCGTCGAGCGGCCCGTCCACACGATGGTGACGAACATCCAGGGCACCGAAACGGTGCTCGAGTACTGCGCACAGTTCGGCAAGCGCGTCCTGATCGCCTCGACGTCCGAGGTGTACGGCGACCACAGGGAGGAGCGGCCGCTGTCGGAGGAAGACCGGCGCATTTACGGGCCGACGACCCAGAAGCGCTGGCTGTACGCGGACTCGAAGGCGATCGACGAGTTCCTCGGGCTCGCCCTCCACCAGGAGCGCGGTCTCGACTGCGTGATCGTCCGCCTCTTCAACACCGTCGGCCCGCGGCAGAGCGGCCAGTACGGGATGGTGATCCCGCGCTTCGTCCAGAAGGCGGTGGGCGGCGAGCCGCTCGAGATCCACGGCGACGGGACGCAGACACGCTCCTTCTGCCACGTCCAAGACACGATTCGCGCGTTGAAGGGGCTGATGGACGAGCGCTCGATCTCTGGCCAGATCTTCAACGTCGGCTCGACCGAGCGGGTCAGTATCCTCGAGCTCGCAGACCGCGTCCGGGCCCAGGCCGACTCGCAATCCGAGACGATCTTCATCCCGTACGACGAGGTGTATGGCCTCGGCATCGAAGACACGCTGCACCGTGAGCCCGCGATCGAGAAGATCGGCGCGGCAATCGGCTGGCGACCGACCCGGACGCTCGAAGAGGTGATCACCGACGTGATCGAACACACACGTTCGGCGCTGCCGAGCGCTACTTTGTAGCCCCACTCGGGGACTGCGACATGGAAGAACAAACGTTGGCCACAGGCTCGACCGGGGCGCCGGCCCAGGCGTCTCACCGCTTCGTGCGTCCGACCGGACGGATGGGCGTGCGGTTCACGATCGTGTACACCGTGCTCGTCCTCATCCTCATCGGCTCGCTGACGGCGTTCGTCGTCCTCGGCCTGAGACCCGGGTTCGGCTCGTCGGCGAAGTGGTCGTCGTGGACGCCGCCGTCGGGGCACCCGCTCGCGGTCGCAACAGAGATCGCCGGCTACGTCGGGCCGAAGTACAAGTTTGCGAACGGCGGGCAGCTCCTCGCGGTCGTCCCGAGCGCTCCGGCGGTCACAGCCGGCACCCAGACGATCGGGATCGTCGCGATCGCGACGCGCACGCCGACCGGCGGCAAGCAAGACGTGAGCCAGCTCGACCCGGGCACTGCGGTCATGTACACGCTCTGCGGCCTCGGAAACCACTGCGCGATCGCCAGCGGAACGCCCACCGTCCAGCGGGGCGCACTCGTTCGCCGGGAGGGGCTCGAAGGGGCCCTCTACACGTTCAAATACATCCCGTCGGTCAACTCCGTCCTCATCTATGTGCCGCCGTCGGGGGTCTTGGGAGCACCCGCATCGCCGCTCCTCTACTTCACCAGGGAGAGCCTCTCGGGCCGGCTCGACCTGCCACTCGCAGCCACCTTGCCGCTCCAGACTCCGCCACGGGTCGGGCAGGACGATCTACGCGAGAAGCCGATTCTCGACGCGCTCACATTGCCGCACTTTTACGCCTCGGGACTGATCCAGCTCCAGATCGGCGGAGCCCTGCTCGCGCTCGTTCACAGCGCCTGACCCGCTAGGAGCGCAGCACGACTTCCAGGGCAGTGCCTCGCCCCGTGCTTGCGGGCGTTGGCGAGGCTCTCCTGGACGATCCGGAAGATCTCGATCTGCTCGTCCGGAGCGAGCGTGATCGCGCCGTCGATCTCGAGCTCGACCTCGAGCCCTCCGTCGACGCTGAGCAGGTCGACGTAGCGACGGAGCGCTGCGTCGAACGGAGCGCTCCCGGCTGCCGACGACAGCGCGAGCACCGCAAACCGCGCCTCCTGCTGCGCCGCGAGCGCGGCCTCCTTCAGCCTCGGCAGCGTGGCGTTTTGTGCGGCCCCGTTTTCGAGCATCGAGATGTGCGTCGTGACAGCGAACAGGTATTGGGCGAGCCCGTCATGGATCTCCCTGGCGACCCGGGCGCGCTCCTCGGCGACCGCGCGGCGAAGGTCGGACGAACGGATGGCGCGCCAGACGCCGACGACCAGCACGGCGTAGGCGAGCAGGCGGAGGAAGTCTCCCTGCGAAACGAACGTCGTCCCCGCGGGGGCGGTGAACACGAAGTGGAGCGCGGCGAAGAGCATCAGCGTCGAGCCGAGCGCGAGCCACCGGTCGAGGTCCTCGCCGTGGTTGCGGAAGCGGTTGCCGAACCCGATCAGCGCGGCCAGGTTGACGAGGGCGAGCGAAGCCAGCACCGCGACGAGGAGTGCCGGCTCCCGTCCCTGCGTCGCGTGAATGTTGGGCAGGCGACCAGCGCCGGCGCTGGCGCCGACCCAGCAGAGCGCGAGTGCAAGGGTGGCGCCACCGAGCAGTTCGACGAGCGCCTTGCGCCGTTCCTCGACCCGGCCGCGCGCGAACGGGGCAATCGCGACGAGTGTCCAGCCGAGGAGCACACCTGCGAGCCCTGCCCACGTCGCTGGCCGGTGATCGCCCACGCCGGCGAGCTCGGGGGCGATCGAGAACGCGACCCAGGCGAGCGACCCGGTGAAAAAGCCGCCGCAGAGCAGCAGGTCGAACCGTCGCCCTTCGGCGTTGAAGCGGCTCGCCGACAGCAGCGCGACGAGGCCTCCGCCGACGGCGTAGAGCGTCATCAGCATCAGCCGGAGCTGGGGCAGGTCCCAGGTTCCGCGCAGGGTCTGTTTTGTCAGGAACAGCGCGAGTGCCGCCCCCATCAGAGCCACCAATGCGACCTCGTCCCAGAGGAATGCCTCGAACTCCTTGCGTGCCTCGGTTTGGCGCATCCAACGAACTATCGGCACAATCGGCCGGGTTCATGACGGCACGCGTCCTCATCGTCGACGACCACCCTCTGACCCGGGAGGCGCTCGCGGGCCTGCTGTCGGCAAACGGGTTCGATGTCGTCGGCCAGGCATCGGGCGGAGCCGAGGCGATCGAGCTGGCGGCCGGTCTCCTTCCCGGGCTCGTCGTCCTCGACCTGACGATGCCCGAGATGGACGGCCTCGAAGCGCTGCCACGACTCCGCGAGGCCGCTCCCGACGCGGCGATCGTGGTCCTGACCGCGTCCGAGGACGACACCAACCTGCTCTCGGCGATCCGCGGCGGCGCCGCCGGCTACCTGCTGAAGAGCGAGCCGCCCGAGCGGATCGTGAGCTTCCTGCGCGGCGTCTCCCACGGCGATGTCGCGCTCTCGGGACCGGTGGCCCGGCGGCTGCTCGAGCGGGTGCGGGAAGGGGGCCAGGACGGCGGCGCGGTTCCCGAGGAGATCGCCCAGGCGCTCTCAGCTCGAGAGCTCGAAGTGCTGCTGCTGCTCGACCAGCACCTCGGCACCGACGAGATCGCGCAGCGGCTGATCATCTCCGAGCACACCGTCCGCTCCCACGTCAAGAGCCTGCTTGGCAAGCTCGGCGTCTCCTCCCGGCGCGAGGCGCTGGAGAGACTCAACGCCGCCCGCGGCTAGCTCCCGAAGCCAGCCAACGCCGCCCCGGCGAGGTCCGGGAGGGTCTTCAGGTTGTAGCCGCCTTCGAGCACCGCCGCGACGCGCGGGGCAAGCGCGGCGGCCCGGCCGGCGAGCTCGCCGAAAACACCTGTGGAGAGCTCGAGCTCGCCCAGCGGATCCTCCGCATGGGCATCGAACCCGGCGGAGACGAGAAGGAGTTCGGGCTCGAAGCGCCGGATCGCCGCCTCGGCAGTCCCGAACGCCTCCAGATAGCCGGCGTCGCCGGTGCCGGCCGCGAGCGGGAGATTGAGCAGCGTGTCGCCACGTTCGTCGGGCCCGCCCGTCCCCGGGTAGAACGGCCATTGGTGGAGCGACACGTAGAGCACCGTCTCGTCGCCGGCGAAGATGTCCTGCGTGCCGTTTCCGTGGTGGACGTCCCAGTCGAGGATCGCCACGCGTCCGACGCCCAGCTCGGCCTGCGCGAAGCGCGCCGCCACCGCAACGGAGTCGAAGAGGCAGAAGCCCATCGCCCGTCCGCGCATTGCGTGATGGCCGGGCGGCCGCACGAACGCAAAGCCGCCGCGACGCACAGCCTCGATCGCCGCTCCCGCGGCGAGCAGGGCCGCCTCGAACGTCGTCTCGGTGCAGATCGTGTCCGCGTCGAGCCAGCCGCGCGCCGTCCGCACACGCTCGAGAAGCTCGGGCGTGTGGCAGCGGAGGACGTCCTCCTCGGTCGCCGACGCACACTCGAGAAACGGGAAGCGCTCGTGGAGCACCTCGATCCGCTGCTGCGACTCCGGATGGCCACCGGTCGGGTGGAGGCGGGCAAACGCCGGATGGCTGATGACCTCCATCCCTGAATAATCCCGTGATGCGCGCCCCGCGGATGCTCGAGCCGCTCCGCATCCGCGACTTCCGGCTGCTCTGGACCGGGATGACGGTGTCGCTCTTCGGTGACTACTTCTTCTTCGTCGCGCTCGCGTGGGAGACGTACAAGCTCTCGAACACGCCGTCGGCGCTCGGCTGGGTGTCGGCGGCCTATGCGACGCCGATTGTTCTGCTGGTGCTAGGCGGCGGCGTGATCACCGACCGGATCGAGCGGCGCCACGCGATGCTGTTCGCGAACGTCCTCCGTGCGACATCGACCGGAACCGCCGGCGCCCTTGCCGTCACAGGGAACCTGCGCCTCTGGGAGTTTGCCGTGATGGCCGCCGTGAACGGCATCGGCGACGCGCTCTTCATGCCGGCGTTCGGGTCGATCGTCCCGGAGCTCGTGCCGAACGACCTGCTGCCACAGGCGAATTCACTCGACCAGTTCGTCCGACCGGCGACCGGGCTGGTCGGGCCGGCGATCGCGGGCGTCGTGATCGCGACTTCAGGCGCAGGGTACGCCCTGATCGTCGATGCCAGCACTTTCGTGTTCGCGGCGATCGTGGTCGCGGGGCTGGCACCGCGTCCGCTCGAACGACGCTCGAGCAGTTCCGCACTGCGGGAGATCCGCGAGGGTTTCGCGTTCGTTCGCGCCCGCGCTTGGCTCTGGGGGACGTTCATCGCGAACGTCTTCATGAACGTCGTGACAGCCGCCCGCAACGTCCTGCTCCCGTTCCTCGTCAAGAACGACCTCCACTCCTCGGCGCGGGGCCTCGGCCTCGTCTACTCGGCAGTCGCGGCGGGAGCGCTGATCTCGGCATTCGCCTTCGGTCAGGCCGGGGTCCCGCGGCGCCATGTGGTCGTCATGTACCTGTCGTGGGCTGCGTGCGGTTTCACGATCGCCCTCTACGGCATCGCGACGAACGTCCTGGAGCTCGTCGCCCTCGCTTTCGTCTTCGGTCTCACGATCGCCTGGGGGCAGGCGATCTGGGGCACGATGATGCACCGCCTTGTCCCGCGCGAGCTGCTCGGGCGCGTGACGAGCATCGACTACGTGACGGCGTTCGCGTTGATGCCCGTCTCGTCGGTTGCTGTCGGGTTCGTTGCCGCCGGCGCGGGCGCCCGTGCGACGCTCATCGGCGCCGGAATCCTCAGCGGGGCCGTGACCTTGGCGGCGCTCGCAGTTCCTGGAATGCGGGACTCCGAGCGGGACGGCAGCATGGCTTCAGGCCCGCTCGGCGAGCCGGCCGGCGAGGGCGTTCAGACCTAGCTCGCGCGCCCGTTCCGCGGCCCGCCCCCACGTCGGAGCCTGGGCCACGAGTTCCGGGAGCGGCGCGTCCGCGTCCATCTCCGCGATCCGCCGGTAGAGACGGAGCTCGTCGCCGATCCCGGCGAAGCGGCCCGCCTCTAGCGCCGCGTCGAGGCTGCCGTACTGGCCGAGGATGATCGCCGCCGTCTTCGGGCCGACGCCGGGCGCCCCCGGGATGCGGTCTGAGGCGTCGCCGCGCAGCGCGATGAAGTCCGTGACCTGAGCCGGGTCGACGCCGTAGCGCTCGCGCACCTCCACCGGGCCGACCCGGACAAAGCCGCCCCCGCTCACCGGTTGCAGGACGGTCACCCGGTCGCTGACAAGCTGGAACGCGTCCCGGTCGGCGGTGGCGACGACCACCGGCCCGTCCCAGCGCGCGGCGCCGGCCGCCAGGAAATCGTCCGCCTCATAGCCCGGGCCTTTCGCGCACGCGAAACCGAACGATTCGACGAACCCTGGCAGTGCCGCGAGCTGCTCGAGCAGCGGGCCGTCGAACTCGCGGCCAGACTGGTAGGAGCTGAGCGCCTCGTGCCGGTAGGTCGGCGTCTCGAGCGAGTCCCAGGCGACCAGGATCGCCGCCGGCGCCTCGGCGTCCCACAGCCGCAGCAGGTAGTTCGCGACGCCGACAAGCGCGTTCGCGGGCCGCCCGCCCGCGCCGCGCACCGTCTTCGGGATCGCGTGGTAGGAGCGATGAGCGAAGTTGTCGCCGTCGACCGCGAGGAGCGTGCCGATCACGCCGCGCACGCTCCCGTCGCGGCACCGGACGCCGGCGATACCGCGAGCAGCCAGTAGTCGGCGAGCGGCTCGATCGTCCAGCCGGCCTGCTTGAAATCCCCGGCGGTCGGACGATCGACCCCACCGCTGATCACGACGTAGAAAAGGGTCTTGCTGTCGGCCGCGGCGACCGCCCCGATCGACGGCAGGTACGAGACGCGGTGCTCGAACCGCGCGCCGTAGAGCAGGTAGGACGGCTCATCCGGCCCGACGACGGCGCCGATGCAGGCGTGGGCGGGCACAAGCTTGTGGTACGGATCGAGCGCCCTCCCCGCCCCCGGCTGCCAGTTCAACTCGACCGCCTGGGCCTGCGTCAGCTGCCAGGGGCGTCCGTAGAGGCTGTGCAGCGGCTTCATCCGGTTGTCGGCGAGCGTGAGCCCGACCACCAGCGAGGCGACCGCGGCGAGCGTCACGCTCGCGGCGCGGCCGCGGAAGAAGCGGGCAAAGAGTGGCGCCGTCAGAACCGCCGGGACGAGCAGAAAGCGGGTCAGGAACGCGTTGTACTTCGCCTGCAGCACGAGCAGGACGAGGAAGACCGGCAGCGCGAGCCCGAGCGCGAGGTGGCGGCTGTCGACCTTCCGCGCCCGGTACGAGACGGCCGTGAGGATCGGTACCGCGAGCAGCAGGGCGGCGCCGACCGGGCCGAAGGCGGCGTGATCCTCGTTCGCCGTCCGGTTGACGCTGCCGGTCTCGCTGTAGTCGTGCACCGGGATATGGGCGATCCGCGTGAGGAAGGCGATCACCGCCCCCGTCGCGACCACGACGACCGGCGCGAGCAGGGGCATCGCAACGCACGCCCCCTTCAGCAGGCCGCGGCGCGCCCCGGCCTGCCGGTACCGCTGTACCCCGACGGCGACCCCGACGACGACCCCCGCAGCCGCGAGCGAGTAGACAAGCGCATTCGAGAGCGTCGCAAGATCGAGCGTGCGGTAGATGATGTGGACCGCGGTCCTGAAGCTGCCCGGGAAGGACGGGCTCGCGCTGATCTCGACCCGGCTCTTGCCGTACCCGAGCACGTGCCCGGTATGGATCAGGTTGAGCACGTAGCCCCAGATCCCAACGGCGACGAAGCCGACGGCCACCCCGGCCCCCGCAGCAAGCGCCGAGACCCGCCCGCGCTTCGAGAGAAGCAGCGCGAGCACGGGCCAGACGAGCAGGGTCGTCAACTTGACCCCGGCGCCCATCCCCGCGGCAACCCCTCCGAGCGCGAGCTCGGCTCGCGTGCCGGCGAGCAGCAGGCACGCCGCGACGGCCGGGAAAGACGCCGCGACGAGGTCGTTCTGCGCCGTCGTCGCCTGCAGCGCGACGAGCGAGAAGGTCGCGAGCAGAAAGGCGCTGCAGGCTGCGGCGCGCGCGTCGTAGCCAAGCCGGCGCGCGGCGCCGTAGACCGAGCCGAGGATCGCGAGCTCCGCGGCGTACTGCGGAACCGCGTAGAGCGTGCTGCGCCCGGTCGCGGCGAACAGAAACAGAAGTTCCTGCTCGGCGACCGGCTGGAACTCGTTCAGCCGGTCGCTCGGCGCGTTCGGGATCCAGTGGATGCCATGGAACTGCACCCACGAGGCGACGCGGGCGAGGTGGTAGGTGAGTGCGTCCCAGTTGTTCGGCGGCACGGCGAGCACGAGCACGAGCTCGTACGCGAGGATCGCGACGAAAACCGCGAGGAATGCCACGGCGCGCGCGTGACTTCGCGAAAAGGTGAGAGCGCGACGACCACGATCACGAGGTTCGCGACGAGCGCGAGATACGCCGCGAGCAGGCTCGACACGAGGCTCGCAAGCCGCATGCTCGACGCCGCGAGCAACGACGTCACTACGGCGAGCAGGATGACCAGCAGGCCGACCATTCGGGTGAGTCTGGCAGCTTCGCTCCGGCGTGCTTGCGTACCAGCGCTATCTTGGGCGCCGTGGCAAAGACACTTATCGTGGCCGAGAAGCCCTCGGTCGCCCGCGACATCGCAAACGCGCTACCCGGCCCGTTCCAGTCACCGACCGACGGCTACATGGAGTCCGACGACTACGTGATCACGTTCGCCGTCGGCCATCTCGTCGGCCTGAAAGACCCGGAGGCCTACGACGAGAAGTACAAGAAGTGGCGCATGGACGACCTGCCGATCGTGCCCAAACATTTCGAGCTCGAGCCGCGCGACGCGAAGTCGAAGAAGCAGCTCACGGTGATCCACAAGCTGATGAAGCGCGACGACGTCGACCGGATCGTGAACGCCTGCGACGCTGGGCGCGAGGGCGAGCTCATCTTCTCGTACATCTATGAGCTCTCCGGCGTCGACAAGCCGGTCGACCGCCTCTGGATCAGCTCGATGACCAAACAAGCGATCAAGGACGGCTTCGAGAAGCTTCGCCCGGGCGGGGAGATGGCGCACCTCGAGGAGGCAGCGCGCTCACGGAGCGAGGCCGACTGGCTCGTCGGCATGAACGCCACCCGCGCTGCGACCCTCAAGGGACGCGCCTGGGTCGGCGGCGTCGTGTCACTCGGTCGCGTCCAGACGCCGACCCTTGCGCTGATGGTCAAGCGCGAGCGTCAGATCCAAGCCTTCGTCTCCGAGCCCTACTGGCTCGTCCATGCCACGTTCGAGCCGCGCTACGGCGGGCTCTGGTTCGAGGGCGAGGAGACGCGCATCTTCGGCGACGCCGAGCGCGCGCCGGCGATCGTCGAGAAGGTGAAGGGCAAGGACGGCGTCGTCGAGTCGGTCGACCGCAAGGAGCAGAAGGAGATCGCGCCGCTCCTCTACGACCTGACCTCGCTCCAGCGCGACGCGAACCGCCGCTTCGGCTTCAGCGCCCGCCGCACGCTCCAGGCCGCGCAGAGCCTGTATGAGGGCAAGAAGGCGATCACGTACCCGAGGACGTCGAGCCGCTACCTCTCCGGCGACCTCGTCCCGCAGCTGAAGCCGACAGCCGAGACGCTGCTGCCGATTCCGGACTACGCACAGGCTGCGCAGTTCGTACTGAATCTCGCCGAACTGCCGCTCGGCCGTGTCGTCAACGACGCGAAAGTCTCTGACCACCACGCGATCATTCCCACCGACATCGAGCACGACATCTCCGACTTCAGCCCGGACGAGCGCCGCATCTTCGACCTCGTCGCCAAGCGCTTCCTGGCCATCTTCCACCCCGTCGCGCGCTTCCAGCGCACGACCGTCGTCACCGTCGTCGAGGACGAGCGCTTCCGCACCCGCGGCAAGATCACCCTCGAAGCCGGCTGGCGCGGCGTCTACGGCCTCGAATCCGAGGAGGAGAAGATCGCGAACCAGGTCGAGGCCGACGCCGGCGACGCGCCCGACGAGGCGACCGCGGAGCTGCCGCAGCTCGAAGAGGGCCAGGTCGTCCGCTGCGTCGAGGCCGAATCCGAGGCCAAGGAGACGAAGCCGCCGCCGCGCTACACCGAGGCGACGCTCCTCTCCGCGATGGAGACCGCCGGCAAGCTGATCGACGACGAGGAGTTGCGCGAGGCGATGAAGGAGTCGGGCCTCGGTACCCCGGCGACGCGCGCGGAGACGATCGAGGTGCTGATCCGCCGCGAGTACATCGAGCGCGTCGGGCGCGACCTCCAGCCGACACCGAAGGGCCTGCAGGTGATCACGATGCTCGAGGAGCACAAGATCACCTCGCCGGAGCTGACCGGCGACTGGGAGCACAAGCTCTCCGACATCGAGCACGGAACCGGCGACCGCAAGGCGTTCATGAAGGACATCGCCGTTTTCGCCGACGAAATCGTCAAGCAGATCGCCTCCCTCGACAAGGAGCAGCTGCGGCCGGTGCGAGTCGAGCTCGGACTATGTCCCCGCTGCGGCGCCGAGACCGGCGAGATCATCCGCGAGAACTCGCGCGCCTACGGCTGTACGAGCTGGAAGAGCCGGGAAGAGGTCGGCTGCGGCTTCGTGATCTGGAAAAAGGTCGCGGGCCGGACACTGACCCCGGAGGTCGCGCGCCAGCTGATCGAGGAAGGCAAGACGCGCGAGGTGCTCTCGGGCTTCAGATCGCGCGCGAATAAGCCATTTCGTGCAAGACTCATCCTGACGCCGGAAGGGAAAGTGGAGTTCGACTTCCCTGCCCGTCCGTCGAAAGACGGCGAATCGGCGGAAGCCGAGGAGCAGGAAGCAGAGACTGCAGCGGCGGAATGACAGACGCACCGGCGCGGCATTCGACCGTAAGCAGCTCGTTAATTCTGTCCCTCCCCCTAGAAACGGAAGGACAAATGCCGTACGGTGCGACAGCCTGGCAACCCCGTGCGGCCAGGCACAATGGAGCGAGAAAGGGTGTGGAGAGCTAGTTGACGCAGAACCAACTCACCGAGTTGCTTGAATCCGAGGGCGCAAAGAGCCTGATCGAGACGGCCGAGGAGCGCGGCTACATCGAGCCGGCCGAGCTTGAGGCGTTCGCGCTCGAGCACGAGCTTGCCGACGTCGACGTCGAGGAGTTGACGCGCGAACTCGAGCGGATCGGACTCGAGGTCAAGGACGCGCCCGCTGAGGAGAAGGCCGTCAAGGCCGAGGAGGTCGTCTACGAGGCCGACCAGCCGTCGGGCGCCGGCGACTCGCTCCAGCTCTTCCTGGCCGATGTCGGCCGCCACAAGCTGCTCACCGCCGCTGAGGAAGTCACCCTCGCGAAGGCGATCGAGCGCGGCGACCTGAGGGCCAAGCGGCGGATGATCGAATCGAACCTCCGCCTCGTCGTGTCGATCGCCAAGGGCTATCGCGGCCTCGGCGTTCCGTTCCTCGACCTGATCCAGGAGGGAACGCTCGGCCTGAACCGCGCCGTCGAGAAGTTCGACTGGCGCCGAGGCTACAAGTTCTCGACCTACGCGACCTGGTGGATCCGCCAGTCGGTACAGCGCGCCGTGGCAAACCACGCGCGCACGATCCGCGTGCCGGTGCACGTCGTTGAACGGCAGCAGAAGCTCTCGCGCGCAGCGCGGCGGCTCGAGGTGGAGCTCGGCCGCGAGCCGACGAAGGACGAGCTCGCGGAAGCCACGGGCCTCCCGATCCAGCACGTCGACGAGGCTCTGTCGGCCGCGTCCGCGTCCGTCTCGCTGAACCAGACCGTCGGCGCCGACGACGAGGGCGAGCTTGGCGATCTCTTCGCAGACCGCGAAGCCGCCGATCCATTCGACGAGGCCGAGGAATCGCTTCGCCGCCAGAACATCCGCAAGGCTCTGGACGCTCTTCCCGAGCGCGAGCGACGGATCCTGGAGCTGCGGTTCGGCTTCGAGGGCGAGCCCTGGACACTCGAGGCGATCGGCCACGAGCTCGACCTGACGCGCGAGCGCGTCAGGCAGCTCGAGGGGCAGGCCCTCTCGCGGCTCGCGGCGTTGCGCGAGCTCGCCGGCCTCGCTGCGTAGTAGCGTCCGCGGTCTCAAACCGAGGAGGTCTTCCGTGTACGCACGTGTTGCGTCATTTGAGGGCGGCAGCAGCGAGCAGATGCGCAAGCTGAACGAGGAGCGGATGGAGGCCGGCACGATGGACATGCCCGCCGGCATGTCACGGGTGATATTGATGAGCAATACGGCCGGTGACCGGCGCCTGTTCATCGCCTTCTTCGAGAGCCGCGAGGCGCTCGCTGCCGCCGAGGAGCGATTCGAGCGCATGGGCGACGACGTCCCCGAGCAGATTCGCGGCCGGCGCACCGCGGTCGATGTGTACGAGGTCATGTTCGAGTCGGGGACCTAGGCTCGCCGGATCTGCGCCCCGAACAGCCGCTCGTCGGGCGAATTGTCCGCGCCGAGCCGCTCGCGGAGCGGCACCGCGAGGGCCTGCGCGTGGCCGCTGGAGAGGATCCGGCGATCTGGCGCTACACGTCGTTCGCAGGCGACTTCGACGCCTGGTTCGACGAGGCGCTCGCCTCGCCGACCGACGTCCCGTTCGCGGTGGTGGTGGGCGGTGTCGAGGTCGGCTCGATGCGCTTCTTGAACATCTTCCTTGAGCACCGCCGGGCCGAGATCGGCTGGTCGTGGCTTCGGCCGTCGGCGCACCGGACGGGGGCCAACGCCGAGACGAAATTCCTCATGCTCGAGCGCGCCTTCGACGTGTGCCGCCTGCAGCGGGTCGAGTTCAAGACTGACGCGCGCAACGAACGTGCCCGCGGCGGCCTGCTGTCGATCGGCGGGCAGTTCGAGGGGATCTTCCGCAAACACATGATCCTCCCCTCCGGCCCGCGCGACTCGGCCTGGTACGCGATCACCGCGGATGACTGGCCTGAGGCGAAGGCCGCGCTCGAGCACCGGATCGCCCGCTTCGCGTGAAATGCGGCGTGGA
>WNFI01122735.1_pt1 | contig 13317 bp, 14 predicted proteins | sample 5400471 | NCBI WGS metagenome assembly WNFI01 (sample SAMN13153348, study PRJNA577476) | soil metagenome | isolation source: 100 cm saprolite on Douglas fir-dominated hillslope | place: USA:California | collected 2013-09-17
GCGACCTTCCAGCCGACCAGGCTGGACATCAGCACGTTGGGCCCGGGCGCCGCCTGCGCCACGGCGAACAGCTGCATGAACTCGGTGGCCGACATCCAGCCCTTCACGTCGACCATGTAGCGCTGCATCTCGGGAAGGACCGAGCTCATGCCGCCGAAAGAAAGCAGCGACAGCACCGCGAAGTAGAGGCCCAGCTCGAGGAGAATCAAAGAAAGTCTCTTTTGGATAGAAAAATTCCAACAGCAGCCGCCACCGGCACGACGATGAGGAGCGACACGCGCCCGATCGCCACCGCGAGGAAGCAGGCAGCGACCATTGCTAACGCCGCCGGCCGATTCGCGAGCGGCCGCCCGAGCTTCACCGCCGTGCCGATGAACAGCCCCGCGCCGGCCGCGCCGACGCCCGTGACCGCGGCATGGATCATCGGGTTGGAAGCAAAATCGGCATAGAGCAGCGCGAGACCCAGCACCCAGACATACGGCAGCGTAAACAGGCCGAGAAAGGCGACGATGGCGCCGCGCAGGCCGAACCAGCGCTTGCCGAGGACGATCGAGGCATTGCCGAGGTTCGGGCCCGGCAGCACCTGGCAAAGGCCGATGGTCTCGGTGAAGTCCGCATGCGTCAGCCAGCGGCGCTCCTCGACCATCGCCTGGTACGCCCACGGCAGCACCCCGCCGAACGAGCGCGCGCCGATGGAGAGAAAGCCGAGAAACAGCTCGCCGAGATCGCGCGGCGGAGTAACGCCTTCGCTCAAGCGAAAAGCAGCGCGACGAAGCGTTTCATTTCCCTCTCCTGCGGATTGAAAAGGCATTTTACACTTCGCTTCATGAGGGCCTGCATCACGCTCCTTCTCGCCGCGCTTGCGCTGACGGCAAAGGCGGCCGCGTCCGACTTCAGCCCCGAGGAGATTCGGAAAATTCTCCTTCATGGTCCCTGGCCGCCGCCGCTGCGCGCCGATCCGAGCAACCGCGTCTCCGGCCAGCCCGAAGCGATCAAGCTCGGCGAGCGCCTCTTCTTCGAGCCGCGGCTCTCCGGCACCGGGTCGGTGCTCTGCGCCACCTGCCACGTGCCGTTCCGCGGCTTTCACGATGCGCGCGCGCGCGCCTTCGGCCTCGAGCAGGTGGAGCGCAACACTCCGAGCCTGCTGAATGCGCGCTTCAACCGCTGGTTCGGCTGGGACGGCGCGCAGGACAGCCTGTGGGCGCAAAGCATCCGGCCGCTGCTGGAGCCGAGAGAGATGCGGGCGACGCCGGCGCACGTCGCAGGGGTAGTGAGGAAGAATTATTCAGACGAATATCGGGCGGTTTTCGGCCCATCTCCTGCCTCGGATGAAGAAATCCTTGTCGGTGTCGGCAAAGCCCTCGCCGCCTTCCAGGAGACCCTCGTCACGGGCCGCACGCCGTTCGACGACTTCCGCGATGCGCTGGAGCGCGGCGACGATGCCGCGGCCGCGGGCTATCCGCTCGCGGCGCAGCGCGGCCTGCGGATCTTCGTCGGCAAGGGCGACTGCAGCGCGTGCCATTCCGGTCCGCAGTTCACCAACGGCGAGTTCGCCGACACCGGCGCGCCGTTCCTCGCCGCGCCGGGGCGCGTCGATTCCGGGCGCCACGGCGGCATCCAGCGGCTGAAGGCGAGCCTTTACAACCTGCTCGGCCGCTATAACGACGACACGTCGCGCGCCACCGCCACCGGCACGCGCCACATCGAGGCGCAGCAGCGCAACTTCGGCGAGTTCCGCATCCCGGGGCTGCGCAACGTGGCGCGCACCGCGCCCTACATGCACAACGGCAGCCTCGCGACGCTGCGCGACGTGGTGCGCTTTCACTCCGAGCTCTACGAGTCCGAGGTCGAAGACCTGGTCGCTTTCCTGGAGTCGCTGACAGACCTGTAAGCTCGTCGCCGTGAAGCGACAAAAGTCGCGTGGTGAATTTCACACTTTGCGCGAAGTTGGTGTTTGTTCCGAAATACTGCAATCGTAATATGTGGCGGTTGTCCATCTCATCGGAGGACCTCATGTTCAAGACGAAGCGAGCCGCGCTGCTATTGACCGCAAGCGCACTGCTGGCGTTTCCGCTCGCGCTGTGGGCGCAAGCGGACAGCGCAGGCAAGATAACCGAGTCAGCCGATCGCCTGATCCAGAAATACACTGCGCTGGCCGGCTCCGAGGACAACGCGAAGTCACTGGTGACGGGACTCCGTGATGGCACGGAAGTGAAGCTATCCTCGGGCACCACCAGCACCAGCTTCACGTCGCCAACCGGAAAGATGGGATTCGGCAACGTCAATATCGCCTTGTCCCTGGCCGAGGCGAACCTCAAGGAGCAGGGAATCGCCAATCCCACGCCGCAGCAGTTGCAAAGCTCGCTGACGGGCATTTTCGATCAGCGGGCCAGCGGCAAGGGATGGGGCCAGATCGCCAATTCGATGGGCTTCAAGCTGGGCGAAGTCGTGCGTCCCGAGAAAGCGGGACAAGCGGGAAGTGAGCAGCGCGCGGAAAATGCCCGCGCGGAACGGCCGGAGCGGCCACTACGTCCGGAGAAGCCCGAAAGGCCTGAGAAGCCCGAGCGGCCCGCGCGCTGATAGGGCCGAGGGAGAACAAAAGGAATGCAGGGAAAGCTGTTCGCGCTCGGCTTGCTCGCCTTTGCGCAGGGCGCGCTCGCCGCGGACGCCGGGGAGTTCAGCCTCGGTGTCGGCTTCAACTACAGCAGCGGCGATTACGGCACCGCGACAACCACCGAGATTGTGTCGATTCCCTTCATCGCGCGCTATGACCGCGGCCCCTGGATCTTAAAGCTCAGCATTCCCTATCTGAGCATCTCGGGCGGAACGTCGGTCGTTCCAGGCATCGGGCGTGTCACCAGCTCCAATCCAAGGACCGCCACAGGGCTCGGCGATATCGTTGCTTCGGCGACCTACACCGCCTTTTATAACAGCGCCACGACGTTCGGCGTTGATGTCACGGGCAGGGTGAAGCTCGGCACCGCCGACCGCGACCAGGGCCTTGGCACCGGCGAGACCGACTACGGCATGCAGGTGGACGCATACAAAACTTACGGCCGCGTCACTTATTTCGGCGGTATCGGCTACACCGAGCTCGGCAGCTCGCCCTACATCCAGCTCAACAGCGTGCTCAATGCCACCGCGGGAGCCAGCTACAAGCTCGACGATCGCAACAGCGCCGGGCTGAGCGTTGACACGCGCGAGCGTGCTTCGCCGAGCGGCTTTCCGCAGCGCGAGCTCACCGCCTTCTGGACGCAGAAGATCGACCGCACGTGGAAGGCGCAGGCTTACGTGCTCAAGGGTTTTTCCGACGGCAGCCCGGACTGGGGGGGCGGCGTTTCGGTTGCGCATGCGTTCTGAAGCTCGTGTGCCCGTGAAATATTGCTCTGAGCAGAGCGCCGAACAGCACTACCCTCTGTCAGAAACGGTGCTCAGTGACTTTTTCAATGCGAAAGAAACAACGCCGCGCGTAGCATTGCCATCCTGCCTCAGGGAAAAAGGGGAGCACAGCAATGCGCAGGACCATCGCCAAGTCGGTAACCGCCCTTTGCATGATCGCCTGCGCCCAGCTTGCGCTCGGCGCGGACGACGGCCAGTTGAAGCTGGGTCTGCGCTTCGATCGCAGCCTCTCCCAGACTGCGGATCCTTACCCGGGCGTTTCCAGAACCCCCGAGCGCTTGCCGTTCATTCAGCGCGAGAGCGCATTCGACTACATCGTGGATGCGAATCACTGGGTCTCCGAACGCAGAGCTGCCGCAATGAGCTACGACTCGCGCGAGCGCCTGTCCCCCTTTTCGCCGCCGCAACGCGAGCTCGTCGCCTTCTGGTCGCACAGGCTCGACAGCATCTGGAAGACCCAGGTCTTTCTCATGAAGGGCGTCGCCGAGGGCAGCCCGCACTGGGGCGCGGGCGCTTTCGCCGTTTACCCGTTCTGAGTCCTCTGGAAGCGTTCCCGCGTCGCAAATAGCACGGCCGCCATAGCAAGCGTCAGGCCGGCATACAGCAGCCAGGCGCCGCGCCAGCCGATCGCGTCGCGCAGCAGGCCGCTCAGGAAGAGCGCGCTTCCCATGCTCAACGACTGCACCAGCGCCCAGCCGCCCTGATAGGCGCCCCTGCGTCCAGGCGGCGCGAGCCGCGCCACCGCGGCGGGCACCGCCGAGCTGAAGACGAGCTCGCCGAAGCTGAACACCACCGTGCCGGCCATGTAGGCAGCCGCCGCGCCGGGGAACAGCGCGTAGCAGACGAACGCCGCGGCAACGAGCGCGGCCGCAGCGCCGAGCATGCGGAACGGCCCCATCGGCTCGATGCGCGAAGCGACCGGGACGGCCAGAAGCGCGACGATGATGCTGTTGCCGCCGAGCACCAGCCCTATGTAGCCCTCGGCCAGCCCCTGATCGGCCGCGAACAGCGGCGACGCCGTCACGACCTGCCCCATGGCAAACGGGAAAATGAACGCGAGCGCCGCGAAACCGAGAAATACGCGATCCCGGGCCACCGACAGCACCTCGGTGATCAATCTTGACTCGGCTCTTTGCAAAGGCAGAGTGCCGCGCAGCGCTACCGTGTAAAGAATCGCGACCAGCAGGTAACCGATGGAACTGATGGTGGCCAACAAACCATAGCCCTGTTCCGCAACGTAGCCCGCCGGCATGACGCCGAGGGTGTACGCGACGCTCATTCCCGTGTAATTGACGGCGAGCACGGCCTGGCGCCGCTCGGGCGGAGCCAGGTCGAGCAGCAGCGCGGTCGCCACCGGCATGTTGGCCGCGCCGGCGATTCCCATGGCAGTGCTCCACGCAAAGAGCGACGCCGGGCCGCTCACCAGCAGGAAGCACGGCAGCACGGCCGCCGTGATCAGCGCGGCGGCAAGGAGCAGCGCTCGCCGGCCGACGCGGTCGGAGAGCGCGCCGAACATCGGCGCGGCTGCGCCGCGCAGCAGGCTCTCGAGCAGAAACGCGACGCCCACCGTGGCGAGGCTGATGCCGGCCACGCGCACGAAGTAGATGCCGAGGAAGGTCACCACGCTCATGCGCGCCGCGACGGCCACGAAGTTGGCCGTCACCACGACGCGAATGCGGCGGTCGAGCTCTAGAAACCCCAATAATCCAGGCCTTCGGGAAGCGGCTCGCCGAGCGTGAGCGAGGCGAGCTTGGCGTACTGGCCCTCGGAGTAGAGCAGCGGCTTGCCTTTCTTTCCGAACAGCACCTGCTCCACCTGTCCGAGGAAGATGGTGTGCGTGCCGTGCGACAGCTTCTTCACCACGCGGCAGTCGAACGACACCAGCGCGTCGATCAGCACCGGCGAGCCGGTGGCGAGCCGCGTCCAGTCGCGCGACTTGAAGCGCGCCTCGCCGCTGTGCGCGCCGCTGAAGGTGCTCGACAGCTCCCAGTCCTCCGCGCGCAGCACGTTGACGCAGAATGCCTTGCTCTTCGCCACTGCGCCGTGCGTCGTGGCGAGCCGGTTGATGCACGCCAGCACCGTCGGCGGGTCGGCGGTCGCGGAGCACACCGCAGTGGCGGTCATCCCGTGGCGGCGGCCGGCATGCGTGCTGGTGATGATGTTCACCGCGCCGGCCAGCGCGCGCATTCCGACCTTAAACTGATCGGCGTCTACGGGCTTCGCGTCCACGCGAGGGGTTTCGTTATCATTCGAACATTCTAACCATGGAACCTCACGGTTTTCTTCAGCAGGCCCTGGTCTACCTGGCCGCAGGCGTCATTGCCGTGCCGCTGTGCAAGCGGCTTGGCCTGGGCTCGGTGCTCGGCTACCTGGTCGCCGGCATGGCGATCGGGCCCTGGGGCCTGCGCCTCATCGCGGACCCGCAGACCGTACTGCAGTTCTCCGAGTTCGGCGTCGTGCTCCTGCTCTTTCTCATCGGCCTGGAGCTCAACCCGCAGCGCGTCTGGGCGCTGCGGCGCACGATCTTCGGCCTCGGCGGCGTGCAGGTCGTGGCGAGCATCGCGGCGGTCACCGGCATCGGCGTCGCGCTCGGGCAGCCTCTCGCCGTCAGCGCGATCGCCGGGATGGGATTCGCGATGTCCTCGACCGCCATCGGCCTCGCCACCCTCACCGAAAAGAACCTGCTGCCGACGCCGGGCGGCCAGGCCTCGTTCGCGGTGCTGCTGTTCCAGGACCTGGCCGTGATCCCGCTGCTCCTCGTCGTCGGCCTGCTCGGCGGCGAGGCCGAGATGCTGAAATGGGCCGACGCGGCGAAGGCGCTCGGCATGATCGCGCTGCTCATCGTCGCCGGCCGGTTGCTGGTGCGCCCGGTGCTGCGCTACGTGGCCGAAGCCCGCCTGCGCGAAGTGTTCGTCGGCTTTTCTCTGCTGCTCGTTCTGGGCACCGCCACGCTGATGGACTGGGTCGGGCTGTCGATGGCGCTCGGCGCGTTCCTCGCCGGCGTGATGCTCGCCGACAGCGAGTACCGGCACGAGCTCGAGCTCGACATCGAGCCGTTCAAGGGGCTGCTGCTCGGTCTGTTTTTCATCGCCGTGGGCATGTCGGTGGACGTCGGCCTGTTTCTGCGCGCGCCGCACCTGGTGCTCGGCCTCGCGCTCGGCGTCGTGGTGCTCAAGGCAGTCATCCTCTTTCCGATTGCACAGGCATTCGGTTATTGCGACCGCGCGGACGCGGGCCTCTTCGCCGTGGCGCTTTCGCAGGCCGGCGAATTCGCGTTCGTGCTCTTCGGGGCGGCAAGCACGGTTCTGCCTTCACCGGTGGCCGCAATCCTGAACGCGGCGGTGGCCGTGTCGATGCTGACCACGCCCTTCGTCGTCATGGGCTACGAGCGTTTCCTCATGCGGCGCCTCGACCAGCCGCCGGCGCGCGCGCCCGACGCCATCCGCGAGACCAACCCGGTGATCGTCGCCGGTTTCGGCCGCTTCGGCCAGGTGGTCGTTCGAGTGCTGCGCGGCCTTGGGATCGGCGCCACGGTCATCGACCACGATCCCGGCCAGATCGACACCGTGCGCCGCTTCGGCTGGAAAGCGTACTACGGCGATGCGACGCGGCTCGACCTGCTCGAATCCGCCGGCGCGGCCAGCGCCAGGCTGCTGCTCGTCGCCATCGACGACCCCGAGGCCGCCATGCAAATCGTGAAGCGGGTGCGCGAGCGCTTCCCGCAGCTCGCGCTGGTCGTGCGGGCGCGCAGCCGCACCGACGCCTACGAATACGCCGAGATGGGCGTACCAGCGGTGCGCGAAGTGTTCGGCTCGGCGCTGGATGCGGCAGCGCGCACCCTGAAGATTCTGGGATTCGAAGAGGGCAACATCGAGCGCATCGTGCAGCGCTTCAAGCAATACGACGAGCAGCACATCGTGCTGAGCGCGCCTCACCGCGACGACATCAAGAAGCTGGTCGCGCTCACCGAGCAAGGCCGCCGCGATATCGCCGAGCTCCTCGCCGAGGAGGCCCGGTCAGCGCCGCAGATTGACCAGAACCACGAGTGAAGTCGAGCGCACGGAGATCTTGCACCATGGCGGCGATTTTGGCGTAACATCAACTCATGGTGCGCAAGGCCAAGCGAACCGATCCGCAAGCCGATTCTCCGGCTGCCGCCAAGGAAGAGGCCCCGCGCGGGCACATCATCGAGCGGCCCGACGGCTTCTACTGGCAGGCCGGCGGCGAGGAGTACGGCCCGTTTCCGACGCTGGGCGAGGCCGAGGCAGACATGCAGTCGGCCGGCGGCAGCGAGTTCGAGCCCTCCGACACGCTGCAGGAAGCCGAATCCGAGCTCGGCATCTCCGAGTGGATCGATCCCGATAGCGGGGTGCCCGCGGAAGACTCGGTGCCGCGGATCGAGGATCACTAAGCCGGCTCAGCTGCCGGCGAGGCTCCTGCGTCTGGCGAGGTGTGCTTAGTCGAGCGGCTCGAGTTTGATGATCGACGCGCCGTGGTTGCTGCCGACCCAGAACGCGACCGGCGTTGCGGAATGGTTTGATGATCGACGCGCCGTGGTTGCTGCCGACCCAGAACGCGACCGGCGTTGCGGAATGGTCGACAAACACCCTGCGGATATTGGTAGGCCTCGGCAGCAGATATTCGACGAAGCGCCCGCTCTTCGGATCGAGCCGCAGGATGCGGTCGCTCAGCATCGAGCCGGTCCACGCTTCGCCATTCCTGTCCAGGGCGATGTCATAGGGAGCGGACCACGCCCTCGGGGCTTCCCACTCCTGGAAGCGCTCCGTCCCGGGATCGAACAGGCCGATCCGGTTGCCGCGGTACTCGGCGAACCACAGGCGGTCCTGCGCATCCATCATGCCGCGACGCGGGGATGAGCCCGGCGTCGGTGTCGCGTACAGCGTTATGTTGCCGGACTTCGCATCGATCCTGCCGATGTGCTCGTTGGCGAAGTCGGTGAAATAGACGTTGTTCTTCGAGTCGGCGATCACGTCATAGATGTTGTGGTTGCGCTTCGAGTCCTTGAACGGCTCGAACGTCTCCCACTTGCCGGAAGCGAGGTCGATGCGGTGCACGGCCGCAAAGCCGTTGTTCTGCGTCCACATCTTGCCGTCGACCGCGAAGTGAAGCGGGCTGGTCATGTTGATCTGCGTGTTCGCCTTGTTCAATTCCGGCGGAATGCTCCACAGCTGCAGCTTGCCGCTTTTCCGGTCGAGCTTGGCGATGGCGCCCTGGTACATCATGCCGGCCCACAGGTTCTGCTCCCGGTCGAAGCGCAGGGACAGCAGACCGGTCGGCCAGCCCTTCTTCAGCTCCGGTACCGGGTGTTCGGTGACCTTGCCGCTCTTCGGATCGAGCTTGCCGATGCTCTGGTCGCCGAAATCCGAATACCACGCGATGCCGTCCGCGTCGACGACCACGTCGTGCGGCTCGATCGTCGGCCGCGGCAGGTCGTACTCGGTGATGATGACGCGGGTGCCGCGGCCGGAAGGCCGCGGCAAGGTCTGCAGCGGAAACTGCCAGCTCGGCCCCGAGCTGAGATTGATGGCGCTCAGCCATTCCGCCTGCTCGCGTTGAAACCGCGCGCGCTCTTCGCCGATCAGCTCGCGATCGCGGTCGGCGAGGCGTCTTTGCGGGCGCAAAGGCGTGCTCTGGTTCGCGTACCCTGCCATGCGCTGCAGGGCCTGCAGGAAGCCCGCGCTGTCGTGCGTCGAGCGCATGACCCGTTCCAGCGTGTGACAGCCGACGCAGTTGAGGAGCGTCCTCTTTTGCGAGTGCGTGCCCGGCATGCTCGCGATCCACTCCGCATTTGTGAGTTGGGCTGCAAGGTTCGACGCTTTACCGAGGTTCAGATCAATCGTAGTCCCTTGCGGCAAGACCGTCGCGGTCGCAGGGCCGCTGAGCACGTACCCGACTGCCCGGATGCCGAGCGAGTAGGTGCCAGGCTACAATCTGGCTGCAGGAAAACTGTAGCGTCCTTGCGCGTCGCTGACCACGGTGATCGTCACGCTGGAGCCGGCCTGCCTTGCGCTGACCAGCACGCCTTCCATCGCGCCTTCTTCCACCGAGGTCACGCGGCCGCTCAAGGCCTCCGCGTGAACCAGGCTGCAAAACAGCAGAAGCGAAAAAATCTTCAGCATTCTTGCCTCCTCGATTGACTCGCCAAGCGCCGCCTGCGCAGTATAGCTTTCGACGGCACGCTACCGTTTGGAATAATTGGGGTGCGGCGCTGTTGGGATTACATGAGCCTGGCAAAGAAGGGCCTGTGTCGCCTGCTGGTCGTGTCGGTCGCTTTTCTTTCGATTCACTCCGCCCGGGCCGAAATGATAGCCACCGAGCAAGCCGTCACCTATTTGGGCCGCGCCGAAGTTGCAAGTCAGCTTTACTCTCTGGGCGTGGAGCGGACGTTCGCAGAGCAGCGGGTCGCGGCGATGTCGGATGAGGAGATCGACACGCTCATCGGAAAGCTAGGCTCGCTTCCCGCCGGAGGGCAAATGAGCGGGGGTGGCACGAGCTCGGGTGGATACGGCGGCGGCGGAAGTGCGTTCCTCGTAGTTTTGCTGCTCGCCTTGCTCGTCGCCTGGTTGATCTACATTGCTACGCCGCGCTCCCCGGTCAAAACACTGAATTCCAGTTTTTGAGTACCGCGCACCACGGTCAGCCGGCTCGCCGTGCCGATTCGCTCGGCGGTGAGCAGCCGATGCAGGTCGTCGATGCCATTGACCGGCTGATCGTCGAAGCTCACTACGAGATCGCCTGCTTGCAGGCCGGCGGCGATGGCGGGTCCGCCTGGCTCCACGGATTCCACCCGCACGGCATGGAGATTCTCGAGCTCGAAGTGCCGTGCGATGCGCCGGGCGAGCGGCAGGTTTGCGCCCGCGATGCCGAGATATCCGCGCCGCACCCTGCCGTCGCGGAGAAGCTGCACGACCACCCACTTCACGGTGTCGATTGCCGTGGCAAAGCAGATTCCCTGCGCCCCGGGAATGATCGCGGTGTTTACGCCGATCACTTCGCCGCGCGAGTTCACGAGGGGGCCGCCTGAATTCCCCGGATTGAGCGCGGCATCCGTTTGCAGCACGTCGTCGATCAAACGCCCGGTCTGGGCGCGCAGGCTGCGGCCGAGCGCGCTCACGACGCCGGCAGTGACCGTGTGCTGGAAGCCGTACGGATTGCCGATCGCGATCGCGAGCTGTCCAACGCGAAGGCCGCGCGATGAGCCAAGGACTACGCTGGGCAGCGCATTCGCGCCGATGCGGACGACGGCGATGTCGGTATCCGGATCTTCACCCAGGAGGTCGGCGTCGCGGCTGAATCCGTCGGCGAAAGTTGCCTTGATGCGCCTCGCCCCGTGCACCACGTGGCTGTTGGTGAGGAGCAGCCCGTCAGGCGTAAACGCGAATCCGGAACCGGTTCCGCGGCGCGGACCCGCGCCGAGCTCGACTTCGAGATGCACCACTGCCGGACCGACGCGCTCCGCCGCAGCCACGACCGCCTGAGAATAGGCATCGAGCAGTTCCCCGTCCTCTGGCGCCGCAGGCGCAGCCGAGGCACTTTGTCCGCTTTCGTCGAGGAGGAACTGGGGAGCTGCGCCCATCGTTTTTCCCTTGGAAGCCCGTAGATGGGGGCGGAAGGGAAAAAGTGAAGACCCCGAGAAGGCAGTCCTTTCAGTACACGGTTTCGACCGGGACGCCGAACAGATAACCGGCGCCCCGTTCCGTGCGGATATAGCGCGGCTCCGCCGGATCCTTCTCGATCTTGCGGCGCAGCCGCATGATCTGCACGTCCACCGAGCGGTTGTAGACCTCGTCGTTGTGAAGCCGCGACAGATCGAGCAGCTGGTCGCGAGAGAGAATGCGGCTGGGCGCGCCGAGCAGCACCACCAGCAGGCTGAATTCGCCGTTGCTGAGCGGCACCGACTGGCCTGCGGGGGTCAGCAGGCGCCGGGTGTTGAGGTTGAGCTCCCAGCCATCGAAGCGGTAAGCGCGGATGCCCTCCGGCTTGCCCTGGCGCACTTCCGCGCGCCGGCGGCGCAGGATGGTGCGGATGCGTGCGAGCAGCTCGCGCGGGCTGAAGGGCTTGGTGAGATAGTCGTCGGCGCCGAGCTCGAGCCCCATTACGCGGTCGGCCTCCTCGGCCCGGCCCGTCAGCATGACGATCGGTATGGCGGATTCGTCGCGCAGCCTGCGGGCGAGCCCCATGCCGTCCTCCCCCTTTAGCTTGAGATCCAGCACAATGAGATCCACGACCTCCGCGCCGAGCAGCGCCTGCATTGCGTGGCCATCGGCGACGGCACTCACGCGCAGCTCGTGCTGCCCGAGATAGTCGGAAACCAGGTCGCGGATCGTGGGGTCATCGTCGACGACGAGCACGTGGGGCAATGCCGCATAGGCCGATGTTCGGGAATCGCTGCTCATGGCTTCGGTATTCATGGCTGGGTGCGAGTCTAGCCGGGGCCTGTCGGTCCCTATTACAGCTGTAACGCGCGCCCGCGACGTTGTAAATTACACGCAATCACGCGAGCTTGGAATACTGGGGTGAAAGAAACTGCCACAAAGCGGGTCGATGTTCTGGTCATCGACGACGATCCCATCATGCGCGAGCTGATGGCGGATTGGCTCGAGGCGGCGGGTTACCGCGTGCGCCAGGCCGAGGGCTGCGGTGCCGCGCTCGCCGAGTTCAGGCGGCAGGCGCCGGCGCTGGTGGTCACCGACATGTTCATGCCAGGGCCGTGCGGTGCCGAGGCGATCGCCCGGCTGAAAGCCGAGCAGCCCGGAATCGCTCTCATCGCGGTTTCCGGCTACTTCAACTCTGGGCACGGCCTGAGCGCGGAAGCGGCGCTTTCTGCCGGCGCAGACCGGGCGCTGCCCAAGCCGGTCAAGCGCGGCGAGCTGATCCAGGCGGTGGCCGAGCTCGTCGGCCCGCCGACCCGATAGCCGAGCGATGCCGACGGCTGCGGCCCGATCGGCCGCCTCCCGCATCACCCTTACCCGCGCGCTCGTCGCGCTCGGTGCCGTGCTGGTCGGCATCAACGTCGCTTCCGCCATCTGGGATGCGCGAACCGATCGCGACCGCACGGAGCTGCGCGCGCGGCGCAACCTGTCCAACCTTAGCGGGCTGCTTTCGGAGCAGACCGCAGCCGCGCTGGAGGCCGTGGACCTGGTGTTGCGCAACGTCGGCGCCGACAGGACCACAGCGAAAGTGGCAGCCATGACGCCGCGGCTGCGCGACGAAATGATCCATATTCCGCAGGTCGCCGGATTCCTGGTGATCGACGCAGACGGGCGCGTCGTGGGGCGGACCAACGAGACCCCGGCGATCGATCACGGCTTCGCCGGGCGCGCGTTCTTCACCGCGCACCGCGAGGCGCGCGCCGTGGGGCTTTTCTTCGGCGAGCCTTACCAGGGCGGAGCCGAGGGCACGAAATGGCGCTTCGTCATGTCGCGCCGCCTCAACGCGCCCGGCGGCGCGTTCAGCGGCGTCATTGCGGCGGTGATGGAGATCGAGAATTTCGACCGGCTCTACCGCACGATCGACGTCGGCGAAGGAGGCTTCATCAACCTTCGCGCCCGCGATGGCACCGTCATCGCGCGGGTTCCCGATCCTGGCGAGGCGCGTGGACGCAAATTTCCGAATCCCGAGATCTCCGCCGTGGTCGAACGTGAAGGCCGCATGATCGGGTGGACGACGAGCCCGATCCTGAACGAGCGCGTGCTCGTGTCGGCTGTCGCCGTGCGCGGCTTTCCGCTGGAGGTACTGGCCGGAGGCACCGAGGATGCGGTGTTCGCCCCTTGGCGCAGCGAGGCCTGGCGCATCTGCCTGCGGACCGTGCTGACGGCGGCCGCCATGATGGCCCTGATCGCGCTGGCGGCATGGGGACTCGCCCGGCGAGTCCCCATGCCGCCAGCGCGATCAGGG